>Ga0181524_10003957_pt1 | contig 14029 bp, 15 predicted proteins | sample PEATcosm2014_Bin_34_FD_119761 | JGI IMG/M metagenome (GOLD analysis project Ga0181524, IMG submission 119761) | Peatland microbial communities from MTU Mesocosm Facility, Houghton, MI, USA - PEATcosm2014_Bin05_60_metaG | ecosystem: Environmental > Terrestrial > Soil > Wetlands > Peat | place...
CCGGCAAGGTACGCCTCATACCCGCGCGCGCGCAGCGTCTCCACAATCTTCAGCGCCGCTTCGAACTGTCCGCTTCCAGCCATCGTCGCCTCATCTATTCTCGCTCGCCCACACCAATAGGATCAGCCAACCCGCTGACTTGCCTGCTCCTCTAGCTCCGCGAACTCCGCTAGCCCCGCTAACCCCGCTCTCTTCGGCCCTCTAAACTAAAACTATGCCCGGCTCCGGCCTCATTCTCGGCATCGAGACCTCCTGCGACGAGACCGCCGCGGCCGTCGTCGAGCGTGGAGCGCGAACTCTTTCGTCTGTCGTCGCCTCGCAGATCGCCACCCACGCCCGCTATGGCGGCGTCGTTCCGGAACTCGCCAGCCGCGAGCATCTTCGCGCCATCGTTCCTGTCGTCCGCGCCGCGCTCGCTGAAGCCCGCCTGACCCTCGCCGATCTCGACGCCATCGCCGTCACCTCCGGCCCCGGCCTCGCCGGAGCATTACTTGTCGGCATCACCTACGCCAAGGCTCTCGCCTTCGCCAACAACCTTCCCCTCATCGCCGTCAACCACCTCGAAGGCCACATTCACGCCGTCCTCCTCCAGGAGCGCGAGTCCGCAGCCCATGCACAGAACAAGGGTGCCTCAGGTCCGGGGTCCCCAGGGACAGGTCTAAGTCCCTGGGGCGGAGGTCCCGATTTTGAGATCTGGGATAGCGCAAACCTCAAGCCCAGTTCCGCTCTCGCCCTCGTCGTCTCCGGTGGCCACACCCACCTCTTTCTCGCGCAACCTGCCAACGGCGCATGGGCCTACACCCTTATCGGCCGCACCGTCGACGATGCTGCCGGAGAAGCCTTCGACAAGGTCGCCAAGCTTCTCGGCCTCGGCTATCCCGGCGGTCCGTGGATCGACGCGCTCGCCAGATACGGCAACCCGCACGCCGTGCCCTTTTCCTTCGCGCAAATCAAAACAAAAGCTCATCTCGGCGGCAAGCCCGCGCGCACCAAAGCCGCCCGGACCGCCCCCATCGCGCGCCTCGACCCGCACTTTCTCTTCTCGTTTTCGGGAATCAAGACTGCCGTGCTGCGCTACGTTGATCTCCACGGCCTGCGAGCCGAATCCAAAGCCCGCGTCAGTCGCGTGCTGGCCAATTTTCGTCCACCGCAAACCCGCGAAGAGGCTCTCGCACTCTGCCCCCAGCCCACGCTCGATCTTATCGCCAGCTTTCAGCACGCGGTCGTCGGCGACCTGATGAAGAAGACATTCGCCGCGGCCGAGTCGCTTGGCGCCAAACGCATCCTCGTCACCGGCGGAGTCGCCGCTAACCGCGAGCTTCGCGCCCGCTTCGCCGCCGAAGCCGACCGCCGCGCCCTGCGCATCGCCTTCCCCACGCTCGCGCTCTCCACCGACAACGCCGCCATGATCGCCGCAGCCGCCTGGCCGCGCCTGCTCGCCCAGAACTTCGCCCCGCCCGACCTCACCGCCAATCCTTCCCTCGCGCTCAGTTGACGAAGGCACGTCTCGCTTCACTCGCTACAAAACGTGCAAAGGCCCAGCTTGCGCCAGGCCTGCTCCCTACCCCGGATTTCATATCTGGACGACTTGGTCCATTGTTCCCTTGGCCCCTGCTTTATTCCATCCAACGCCGCATGATCAGCGTGGCATTGATGCCGCCGAATCCGAATGAATTCGACAGCGCAATGTCGAACGAATGTGCGATGGCCTTGTTGGGCACGTAGTCCAACCGGCACTCGGGATCGACGTTTTCGAGATTCATCGTCGGCGGTATCTGCTGATTCACCAGCGCCAGCACGGAGATGCCGGCTTCCAGTCCGCCCGCGCCGCCCAGCAGGTGTCCAGTCATCGACTTCGTCCCGCTGATCTTCAGCCTGTGGCTCAGTGCGTGCTCGCCAAACACTCCTTCAATCGCGCGCGACTCGTTGCCGTCGCCCGCCGGCGTGCTCGTCGCATGCGCGTTCACGTAGCCCACCTCTTCCGGCCGGATGCCGGCGTCTTTCAGCGCGGCCCGCATGCTGCGCTGCGCGCCCGCGCCCTCGGGCGCGATGGCCGTCATGTGATACGCGTCGGCGCTCATCCCGTAGCCGATCACCTCGGCCAGAATCTTCGCTCCGCGCGCCCGCGCAAATTCCAGCTCCTCCAGAATCAGGATGCCCGCGCCCTCGCCGATCACAAATCCGTCGCGATCCCTGTCGAAGGGCCGGCTGGCGTGTGTGGGATCGTCGTTGCGCGTGGAAAGCGCGCGCATGGCCGCGAATCCGCCCACCGACATCGGTGTTACTGCCGCCTCGGCTCCGCCCGCGATCATCGCGTCCGCATCGCCGTGCAGAATCATGCGCACCGAGTCGCCGATGGAATTGGCGCTGGTGGCGCAAGCTGTGGCCGTCGCCGAAATCGGGCCTTGCGCGCCATAGCGGATGCTGATCTGACCCGCGGCCATGTTCACGATCGCCGCGGGAATGAAGAAGGGTGACATTTTGCGCGGGCCGCCCTGCAGCAAATTCGAGTGCTCGCGCTCGATCACCTCGAACCCGCCGATCCCCGAGCCGATGAATACGCCCACACGTTCGGCGTTCTCTGCCGTCACCTTCAGGCCCGACTGCTCCATCGCCTCCTGGGTTGCGCCAAAGGCGTAGTGGATGAAGCGCCCCATCTTGCGCGCTTCCTTCTTGTCCAGGAATTCGAGCGGATCGAAGTTCTTTACTTCGGCGGCAATGGTAACCGGGAATCCGGTTGCGTCAAAGCCCTTGATCTGCGAAACGCCGCTGGCGCCGGCCAACAGTTGCCGCCATACCTCGGGAGCGGTGTTGCCTACACCGCAAATCAGCCCCAGGCCTGTGATGACCACTCTGCGGTTGGTTGCCTGGGTCAACGCTTACTTGCCGCCTTTCGCGTTCTTCTCAATGTAGTCGATGGCGTCTTTCACCGTCTTGATCTTCTCGGCGTCCTCGTCGGGAATCTCCATGTCAAACGCCTCTTCGAACTGCATCACCAGTTCGACCACGTCCAGCGAATCGGCGCCCAAATCCTCCTGGAAACTCGCGCCGGGGGTGACTTCGGCTTCGTCCACCTGCAACTGCTCGACGATGATCTGCTTCACTTTTTCTTCAACGGCCATGCGTACCTCTCCTCGTGATATTGGGAACTTAGGAAAACGATTCGGGGTTTCAGAAGACTACCCGCCCCGCGAACCTACCATACCGGCCCGCGGCGGGCAATGACAACCACCGCGCCAAAAAATCCTGCGCTTGGCCCCGAATCTTCAAGTCTACCGGCAGGGCCTTGGGGTGTAAAGGCTTCCGGCTGTGGGGAAACCTTTGAAGAAACAGGGAATAATCATTCCGTGACCGCGAATGGATCGAACGCCGGAAAATACACAACCCGTGGGCGTATATTTGGCGAAGAGGGACCGTAACAACCATGCCGGTTTGGATCGTTGGAGTCATCGCCGCGATTGCGGGAATTCTCATTGGCTTCTGGCTTCGCAGCGCGTCGGCAAAGGAGCGCGGCGCGGAGTTGGCACGCGACCTGGCTGCAACAAAGAGTGAATTGGCGCAGGCGCAAGCGGAATCGACCGCCCGGGCGGGCTTTGAAGCTCTAGCTGCCGAGCGCGGGAAGACGGTTGACGGTTTGCGCAACGAATTGCAGGCCAAGGCAGAGTCAGAGCGCATGCTCGCCGCACGTGTTAAGGAACTTGAGGCAGAGCTCAGAAACGAGCGCCAGAATCTTGCGGAGAAATTGGCGCTGTTGGAAACAGCGAAGAAGGCTCTTTCCGATCAGTTTCAGGCATTGGCGGCGGAGATCCTGGAGGCGAAATCAAAAACCTTTTCTGAAGGCAGCCAAAAGGAGCTGGGCACGCTGTTGGAGCCGCTCAAGGCGCAGATTAAGGAATTCCGCGAAAAAGTGGAGCAGGCGCAGGGCGACTCAAAGACAGGCGTGACAGAGCTGAAGACCCTGATTGGCGCGCTTGGCAGCCTCAATAAGGAGTTGACTGAAGAAGCGCACAATCTTGCCACCGCTCTGCGCCGCGACACAAAGGCGCAGGGAAACTGGGGCGAGACGATCTTGCGCAACATTCTCGACAAGTCGGGATTGCAGGAGGGACTGCATTACAGCTATCAGGAAAGCTTTACTGAGCGGGATGAAAACGGAGGCCCGGCGCAACGCCGGCAGACCGACGTCGTCGTGAAGCTGCCCGGCGGACGCCATCTGGTCATTGATTCCAAGGTTTCGCTCAACGCCTACAACGATTCCGTGAATGCCGCCAACGAGAAGGATCGCGCGGAGGCAATTAAGAAACACCTGCTCAGCGTGCGCAATCATTGCACGGAATTATGCGGCCGCAACTACCAGGGTCTTGCGGGGCTCCAATCGCCCGATTTCGTCGTGATGTTCGTGCCCATTGAACCGGCATTTCTGCTCGCGCTGCAGAATGACGAATCGATTTGGCATGACGCGTATGAAAAAGGAGTACTCCTTTCAGGGCCCACGACTGTCCTCTTTGTCGTTCGCATCGTTAAGGACCTCTGGCGTCAGGAACAGCAGATTCGGAACGTGGAAAAAGTGATGAAGCGCGGCGCCGAGCTCTACGACAAATTCGTCGGCTTTGTCACAAATCTAGAGTCCGTCGGCGTCGCGCTCTCCGACGCTCGGCAAGCCTATGATGAGGCAGCGAGACAACTCTCGACAGGACCTGGCAACCTGGTGCGGCAGGTGGAGATGCTGCGGGAACTGGGAGTGACTGCGAAAGGGAAGAAGCAGGTCCCCAGGAAACTACTCGAAGAAGCGGGATTCGACGAGCCAGGCCTTGCGCTCGCGGCAGACTCAGACGATGCGGGTAAAACTGAAGCGTAGGAGGGGCCGTCTTTACAGGCTGCGGAACAACTGCTTCGCTGGAGCACGAAGTGTCAGGGCACGACTTCAGTCGTGCCCGAACCCAAGCCTTTTTCCGCGGTCTGTGAAGCCCTATCCCGCGCGTCCCCTGCGTTATTGTGGCGCCTACCTATTCGGCGTTGTTGGCGTTGCCGGCGCTGCGGGCTGAGCCGGAGCCGCCGGACTCGCAGGCTGTGCGGGCGCCGTATCCTTCACCCGCGTCAACGTCAATTCCATCCCCGGGAAATCCGGCGAGTCGGTTTTCGTCACCATCTTGATCGAGTCGCCGTCCACCGTGCACTGGTGGCTGATCGTGACGCCGTTGAATGAATCGTCAAAAGAGAACTTATCTCCATCCACTTTGCCGTTGCTGATCGGGATGGGATCGCCTTGCTGCAGTTGCACCGTGCCAGTCAGCGTGGCGCCATCCTGCTTGAAGTTGAAGGTGATCTGAAAGCTGCTGCCATCCGGGGCCTTTACCTCTGCTGTCCAGCTTCCGGTTACGTCGGCGGCCATTGCGGTCGCAGCACTGAGCGTCATCGCCATCGCGGCACAAACACAAAGCAATTTCCTCATAATCCCTCTAGAGCCCTCTTCCCGCCGCACTCATCATACAGAGCGACGGCAAATGATGAACAGTGGCCAGTTCCCGGCGTTCAATGGATCCCTTCTACTCGCTACTCCCTACTCCCTGTCTTTCTCAACTCCGCCACAATCTCCTTTGCCGCCGCCCGCGCCTCCGCTTCTTTATCCGGCGGAAAGCTGATCGCCCCCACGCGCGCGTGACCGCCCCCGCCGTAGCGCTCGCAAATCTGCGCCAGGTTCACCATCTTTGCGGGGTCGGCCTTCGTCCACGGGTTCGATCCCACAGCCACCTTTGTCCTGAAGCTCGACTTCGACAATCCGATCGAGTACGTCGCCTGCGGATAGAGATAGTACGGGATGAACTTGTTGAATCCTTCCAGCGGATGATCGGTGATGTCGAAAAAGATCGTCCCGTCCCGCTCTTCCGCGCGGCTGCGAATCAGCTCCAGCGCCTGCCGATGGCGCTCGAGCAGCGGCGGCAGCAGCCCAGAGACAAACGGCTGGCACAGCACCTTATCGAGCGGCATCTCGGTCAGCAGCGGGATCAGCCGCGGAATAAACCCCGGATCTTCCGTGGCCTCGATGATCAGCGTGAGCTTCATCGCCGGCGCCGCCATCTCGACAGCCGCTTCCGGGCTTTCATACTTTGCGCCGTCCACGATGTCGGCCCAATGAATCAGCTCCGCCACGGGAGCCGTATCGAATCCATACCGCGATTGCGCGATGTGTGCCAGAAAGCTGGTGCACGACGTGTAGTTGGGATCGAAGAACTTCCGCGACGCGCAACTCGGATCGCGCTGGCAAGCCAGAAAGTTCTCGTGGTCCTGCGGCGTGAGAAATGCCGATTGGTGGTGATCGAACCACCAGGTGATCCGCGGCGAGGCGGAGTACTTGAAGTCCACGATCGCATTCTCGTCGCCGGTGAACTCGCTTTCGTCGAACAGCGCTCCGGCGCGATGCACCAGTCCGTGATATTCGTAGCTCGCGTCCCGGGTGATGCACTCGCGATGGAAGCGCGTGAACAGCGAGGCTGAGCAAGCTCCGTCAAAACACTTGTCGTGATAGAAGACGCGAACCCGCATCACGGGGGACCCTCCTGCCGCCACATCCTTAAAGACCGGAACTGTACAGCATCAAGGGCTGGGCCGATTGTGTCAAGCCGGGTCAGCCGGGCCCGGCCCACAATTTGAGCAAACCGTGTGCAATGCGAAGCCTCGCCGTGGTTCGGATCACAATCTGCCTCATCGCCCATCGTTTACCCTCATAAGAGTCTCCTGGCATGACCACGGCCGCCGCTCAAGCTCGTTACCCGCTCACCCAGGGCGTCAATCCGTGGCTGGTCACCGTTTCGGTCATGCTGCCCACCTTCATGGAGGTGCTGGACACGGCCATCGCCTCGGTGGCCCTGCCTTACATCGCCGGCTCGCTCTCGGCCTCAAACTCCGAAGCCACCTGGGTGCTCACCAGCTACCTGGTCGCCAACGCGGTCATCCTTCCCGCCTCCAACTGGTTTGCCCGGCGCTTCGGCCGCAAGCGCTTCCTGCTCATCTGCGTCACCCTCTTCACCGTCGCCTCGTTCTTCTGCGGCGCCGCTCCGTCGCTCGCGGTCATCCTCCTGGCCCGCGTCCTGCAGGGCGCAGGTGGCGGCGCTCTCCAGCCACTGTCGCAATCCATCCTGCTTGAAAGCTTCTCCCTCAAGGACCGTTCCAAATCCATGGCCGCCTATGGACTCGGAATCGTCGTCGCTCCAGTCCTTGGCCCCACGTTGGGCGGCTGGCTCACCGACACCTGGAGCTGGCGCTACGCCTTTTACATCAACATTCCCGTTGGCATTCTGGCCGTCATCATGATCAGCCGCTTCGTGCACGACCCGCCTTACATCAAGAACGCCAAGGTGGGCGCCTTCGACAACATCGGCTTCGGCCTGCTCGCCGTTTGGACCGGTTGCCTGCAGATCGTGCTCGACAAGGGTCAGGAAGACGATTGGTTCGGCGCCATCTGGGTGCGCTGGGCGGTGGCGGCGCTCGTCGTCGCGCTTGTGCTGTGGATCTGGCGCTCCTGGGCCAATCCCAAAGGCCTGGTCGACCTGCACATTATCAAGGACCGCAACTTCCGCACCGGTTGCCTGATGATTGCCATGCTGGGCATGTGCATCTACATCACCATTGCCATTCTGCCGCTCTACTATCAGGAGATTCTTGGCTACACCGCATTCACCGCGGGCCTGGTTGTCTTTCCCCGTGGCGTCGGCTCCTTCATCGGCTCGCCCATCATCGGCATTCTCGGTTCGCGCATCGACAACCGCAAGCTCCTCTGCGCCGGTTTCCTCGGCTTCGCCGTCTGCGCCTTCATCTTCGGCGAGGTGAACCTCGATATCGGTCCCTACACGCTCCTCATTCCCATCACCCTCACAGGCTTCGCATTGAGCTTTGTCTTTGTGCCGCTGGCCACTTTGTCCACTGCCACCATCTCCAACCGCGAGATGGGCAACGCCACCGGCCTCTTTAACATGTTGCGCAACATCGGCGGATCGATCGGCATCTCCATGGCCACGACGGCGATCATTCGCCGCGCCGCCCTGCACCAGAGCTACCTCGGCGCGAACCTCTCTCCCAACTCCGCCGTGCTGCAGCAAAAGTCCGCCATGATTGCCGCGTACCTCGGCCATCGCATCGGCCCCGCCGCCGCGCGCCCCGGCTCCTACGGCCTGATCTACGGCCTCATGGAGCAGCAGGCCGCCCAGCTTGCCTACGTCGATGTCTTCCGCTGGACCGCCGTCCTGGCCCTCATCTGCGCCGCCTGCGCCTGGCTCTTCACAAAGCCGCCCAGCCACACCGCCCCGCCCCCCGGCGTGCACTGAGAACGGCGGCGCGTTCATCGGCGGTAACTTCGTGCTAACATTCCAGCCGCAAAGGAATCCGGCATGAAGCGCGCGTTCTGTGTCATCGTATTGGCCGCTGCGGTTGCGGTTTGCTCCTCCCAATACCCTCAACCCTCAGTTGGACCAGATTTGGGCAAATTTACCTCCGACCAGCTGCGCTCCTGCTATCACAACAGTTCGATCTGTGGGACACGCGACGAAGAGGCAATCAGAAACGAACTTGCGAAGAGACTGCCGCAATTCTCTGAGCACGAGCTTCTCGAGTGCTTTCGAGATTCGATGATTTGCGGCTCCGATGAATTTGCGATTGCGGAAGAATTGAATCATCGGGGCCATACCAGTGACCTGATGAACGTGTACTGGCGAGAGCCAAGCACATCGATTCGTGAGGGAATCCTGCTGACACTGACGCGATCACATCGCGCAGGGGTCAAGGATTTCATGCAAAAGGCTCTCGCTGCCAGACGCGGTGGCGAAGAGGAGCTTGTTTGGGCCGCAGCCTACCTGGCTCCGACGTGCGATCCTGATGCGCTCCAATGGCTCAGCGAGAGGAAAGACAGGCCACTCGGCTGCCTCTTTTGGCCGGATGTTGTTTCCGCGTTCGGCAAATGCAATTATCGTAAAGCGGTCCCCTACATCGTTGACTATTCAATTCGGGATGCATGCCTCAACATTGACGACGAGGGCGTGAAGGACTTGCAGCGATTTTTCCCGCATTCGCCAAAGCAATTCACTGGCATGGAGGCAATGCAGGATTACTACTGCACACGTGCCCGGAAAGAAGGCTTTAATGTGGATTGCAGCCCCAAGTGATGTTCGGTGAATATCAAGGCTGATCCCCAAACACCCGCCCGCCGGCCTTGCGTATTGCCTTGGCAAGCTGCTTGTCGAAAGTTGCGAGTGCTCTGCCCGTTCGCAGCGAGAGTTCCATGTAGACAGCATCATAGGCCGTAAGCCCGTGCCTGCGTGCAAGCGCCAGAACTTCTCGCTGCGTAACGGACGGCCTGACGCGATCCTCCGCTATGGGCAGCGCAGCAAGCTCAGCCAGGAATTGCGCAGCTTTTGAAGGGCTGGTGCGGCGAAGGCGTTCGGCGACGAGCAGCCCATTAACCACTTCGACGAACCACATCGCCGGAACCACGGCTTCATCCCGCTCGACATTCGCGAGGATCTCTTCAGCCATGACCGCTTCGCGCCGATCCGACCGCTGCACAAACCACGCGAGGACGGCGGAAGCGTCGAGAACCAATCCCATAGGCCGGCCTTACTTTCTGCCTTCCCGTATCCACCGAAGAACTTCGTCGCCCGAAACGCCGGTGATCCGGGGAAAATTTCGCAATGCCTCGACTGCTTCCTTCACGCGGCGCTGGTCGCGCTGTTCACTCGGCACCAGGTTGGCGATCGCTTTTCCCCGCTTCGTGATCGTGAATCTCTCACCCTGTTCCACTTTGCGCAGGATCTCGGAGAGCCTCGTCTTGGCGTCGAAAGCACCAATTTCGGTGTATGGGGTATCTATCGTCGGCATGGTTTCCTCCATCAACCAACTAGTTTATAAGCTAGTTTATTCCGAATCGAGTCCAATGTCCAGCAATGACGCCGCCGACCTACCCCGCCAGCTCCGCAAACCTCTTCAGCCCCTCGTCGTACTCCTCAATCCGCCCCGTCAGAATGTCGTAATACCACCCGTGCACCGTCAGCCGGCCCTCCGCCATCGCGTGCCGCACCGGCATCTGGGCCTGCAGGTTCTTCAGTTGCGCCACCACGTTGCCCCTGATCAGCGCTGCCAGCTCGGCGCTCTCCCCGTCGGCGGGGTTCAGCGGCTGCCGGTACGCGAACGCCGCCTCCACATGCTCCAGCCAGCGGCGCGCCTTGGGCAGGTTCTCCAGGCTCTTCAGGTCGAGCGCCGCCTTCAGTGCTCCGCAGTCCGAGTGCCCGCACACGATCGCGTGCCTCACCCTCAGCACCTCCACCGCGTACTCGATCGTGGCCGTCACCCCGTCCACATCCCGGCTGGTAATCGGCACCACGTTTCCGATGCCGCGCGAAATGAACAAATCCCCCGGCTCCGTCCCCAGGATCAGGTCAGGCAGCACGCGCGAATCCGCGCAGGTGATGAACAGCCACTCCGGCGTCTGCCTCTCCGCCAGCAAATGAAAGTGGCTCTTCCTTGCCGGAAACACCTCGGCCAGGAACTTCTTATGTCCCTCAATCAGCCTTTGCATTTTTGCTCAGCCGCTCCATCCTCGCCTCCGCCGAAATCGCCCACCCAAACCCGTCCACTTTGAGAGTCGCGCGCCACCCGCCTCAGCCCAGCCTATTTTACGCAAGCGGCATAAATCGCGCGGGCACGTCCTGCGCGTCTATCCTTGGAAAGAGGAAACGGATCCAATGCTTCGCTTCCAAAGGTCTTCGCGCATCGCAATCCTGTCGATTCCGCTGCTGGCTATAGTGGCTCCGCACGCCCCGGCCCAATCCCCGAACCAATCCGTCGACACCATCTCGCCCGACTTCCGCTCCCGCCCCGATCTCTTCTCCCGTATTGATCGCATCGCCGCGCAGGTCCTCGAAGCCACCGGCGTCCCCTCGGCCTCCATCGCCGTCGTCCAGCACGGGAAGCTCGTCTACACCCACGCCTACGGGTTCGCGCGCCTCGCCTCGGACTCGGCTCCCGCCGTCCCCGCCACGCCCGATATGCGCTACTCCATCGGCTCCATCTCCAAGCAGTTCACTGCTACAGCCATTTTGTTACTCCAAGACCAGAAAAAAATCTCGATCGACGACCCCGTCGGCAAATACATCCCCGGTCTCACACGCGGCAATGAAGTCACCATCCGCGAAGTTCTCTCCCACACTTCCGGCTACCAGGATTACTGGCCCGAGGACTACGTAATGACGCCGCTCCTCAAGCCCACCACTGCGCAGCAAATCCTCGACACCTGGGCCAAAAAGCCTCTCGACTTTGATCCCGGCACGCAATGGCAATACTCGAACACCAACTTCGTCATCGCCGGCCGCATCGTCGAGATCGTCGCCGGCCAACCTCTCTTCGACTTCCTCACCGAGCGCATCTTCCGCCCGCTCGGCATGACCTCTGTCCGGAACTCCGACACAAATCAGCTAACAGAGTCCGATCCAACCGGCTACTATCGCCACGCCCTCGGTCCGGTGCGCCCCGCGCCCGAGGAAGGCCGCGGCTGGATGTTCGCCGCAGGCGAGCTCGCCATGACCGCTCATGACCTTGCCCTATGGGACCAGAGCCTCATTGCCCAGTCGATTCTGAAACCGGAGAGCTACAAACTGATGTTCACTGAGGTAAGCTGAAAGACGGAAAGGGCACCGAATACGGCCTCGGCGTCGATGTCCGCGATCGCGACGGCCATCGCTCCATCGAGCACTCGGGCGAAGTCTCCGGCTTCGTCTCCGACAATGAAGTTCTCATCGATGACGGCGCGGCCGTAGCCGTCCTCACCAACCAGGACGCGGTCGGCGCCGCCGCCACCATCGCCAAGCTCGCCGCGCCGCTCGTCGCCGGCTACTCGCTCACCGCTCCGGAGCAGCAAGCTTTTGAAATCTACCGCGGCTTGCAGCAGGGCCGCATTGACCGCAGCTTCCTTGCGCCGAATCTGAACGACTACTTCACGCCCCAGGCAATCACCGACTTTGAATCGAGCCTCGGCCCGCTCGGCGAGCCGCTCAGCCTGCGCCAGACCCACGAAGAACTCCGCGGCGGCATGACTTTTCGCGTCTTCGACATCGTCTATCCCGGCCGCCGCCTCCGGCTCACCACCTATACCTATCCCGACGGCAAACTCGAGCAGTACCTGGTCGAGCCCGCAGAGTAGCGCAGCCCATGCGACACCACAATCTTTCCTTCACCGTCGCGCTCACCTGCATCGGCCGCACTCTCGTCCTGCGTGACCGCATTCTTGGCTGGGTCGGCCCCGGCTCTCGTGACACGCCCGGTTTGTCGACTGCGCGACTGAAAATCTCCAGCGGAAAGAATCTTCTCGACGCCGTGTTCGTCGAGCCAGCTGCAAATCCCGCGCGGGCAGCCCTGCTCCTCTGCCACGGCATCGGCGAAACCGTCCAGCACTGGTTCCCCGTGCAGCGGCTTCTTGCCGCCAACGGCGTTGCTTCCCTCGTCTTCGATTACTCCGGCTACGGCCGCAGCACCGGCCGCCCCAACAGTGCGCAGTTCGATTTAGATGCCCTCTCCGCCTTCCAAACGCTACGGCGCCTCACCCATCCGCTGCCCATATCCATCCTCGGCTTTTCGTTGGGTAGCGGCCCCGCCGCCGCAATCGTCAATGCCGCTGCGCCCGACTCCCTGGTGCTCTGCGGCGCGTTCACTTCCTTTCGCGACGCCCTTCACGCCATCGGCCTTCCTGCGCGCCTTGCCCCTCTGGTGCCCCCTTTATGGTCAGCGCAGCACTCCCTCCGCGACTGCCGCGTCCCTGTCCTCGTCGTCCACGGTCAAAACGACCGCCTCTTTCCCATTCAGATGGCTCGCGATCTTGCCTCTTGTTGCCCCGGTCCCGTTGAGCTGCTCATCGCTCCCAACCTCGCCCACAATCAACTCTTCCGCAAACCCGACCTGTCCTTCTGGGGACCGATCATTGCCCGCATCGTCGGCTGAATGTCTAGCCACACGGCTCGGTCTCCTACCCTCATTTCCTCTGCCTTCTGTTGAGAGCCCTGCGCCCCGACTCTTTTAGAAACGGGATGGCTCATTCCTCAGGCCAGCAAGAAAAACTGATCTCTGACCCCTGATCTCTGTTCTCTGCTTCTCTCCGGTAAACTTGAATTGGACCCATGTTCGAAACCCTAACTGACAAACTGCAGCGCGTTTTCAAGAACCTTCGCGGCCAGGGCACGCTCACTGAAGAAAACATCGCCGATGCCCTGCGCGAGATTCGCATCGCCCTGCTTGAAGCCGACGTCAACCTCAAGGTCGTCACCAACCTCATCGAGCACATCCGCGCAAAAGCCGTCGGATCTGAAGTCCTCACCGCTCTCTCTCCCTCTGAGCAGGTGGTCAAGATCGTCCGCGACGAGCTGGTCGCCCTCCTCGGCAAAGACACCGCCCGCTTCAACTTTGCCTCCAAACCGCCAACGGTCATTCTCATGGCGGGCCTGCAAGGCTCAGGCAAGACCACCACTTCGGGCAAGCTCGCCGCATGGCTCAAAAAAGGCGGTCACCGTCCCATGCTCGTCTCAGTCGACGTCTACCGCCCCGCCGCGCGCGAGCAGCTCAAAGTCGTCGCCCAGCAAGTCGAAACCCGCCTTTACGAAGGCGACCTGAAGGGCGAGCCCGCAAATTCCGATCTTGTGACCCGTCTCGCCCGCGAAGCCCGCCGCGAAGCCGTCATCATGGGCTGCGACACGCTCATCGTCGACACCGCCGGCCGCCTCCACATCGACGAAGAGCTGATGGCCGAGATGGAGAGCCTCAAAAAGCTCCTCAGCCCTCAGGAGATTCTCTTCGTCGCCGACGCCATGACCGGCCAGGACGCTGTCAACTCCGCGCAGGATTTTCACTCCCGCCTCTCGCTCACCGGCGTCGTCCTCACCAAAATGGATGGCGACGCCCGCGGCGGCGCGGCGCTCTCCATCCGCCACGTCACGGGCCAGCCCATCAAGTTCATCGGCGTAGGCGAAAAACCCGACGCCTTCGAGCCTTTCCATCC
>Ga0181524_10003960_pt1 | contig 14023 bp, 16 predicted proteins | sample PEATcosm2014_Bin_34_FD_119761 | JGI IMG/M metagenome (GOLD analysis project Ga0181524, IMG submission 119761) | Peatland microbial communities from MTU Mesocosm Facility, Houghton, MI, USA - PEATcosm2014_Bin05_60_metaG | ecosystem: Environmental > Terrestrial > Soil > Wetlands > Peat | place...
CGGCATGGTTCAGCGAAGAGTAAGTCAAGGAGCCGAAGCCGCATAACAGGATTCCGGCGTTCAGAAAATCCGTATACCCCACGGTTTTCAGTCCGCCCGGGATGGAGATGCTGGTCATGATGAGGCCCGCGAGCAGCACGCAGAACTCCGGGCGCAGACCTGTGACCGCGCCAAGCACACCACCGCTGCCCAGGATCTGGACCGTCAGCCAGCAGAGTTGAGACAGGAAGAGGCTGAGGTTGGAAAACTCCAAGACGATGCGGTTTCCGCCGTAGCAGCAGGCGATTCCTTCGCCGAGGGTCATGAACTGGTAGCGGCGCGTGGCGGCGAAGAGCAAGCCCGTCAACGCCGTGCCCAGCCCCAGGGGATAGGCACACCCTGCCCAGCCGTGTCGATAGGCCAAGCCCGGGGCTCCGACCACGACCCCGGTTCCAATGCAGGTGGCGGTGATGGTTCCCGTGAGCACCCAAAAGGGAAGACCGCGGCCCGCGACCAGGTAGTCAGCTGTTTTTTTGACTCGGGTCGTCCAGAAAACCGAAGCTGCCAGCATGAAGCAGGCATAGAGGGCCAACCCGGTCGCAATCGCAGTGTGTGTTCCCAATTTTAAACGAAATGGATGTTGAGGATGCGTGCCAGCCGTTGCAACATTTCGGCGTGATGGCCCTCGAACATCGCCACATGATGCGGCATCCCCTGATGACATAGCTCTTCAAACCATGCCCGCGGGTCTTGCTGCTCCAGCCGCGCCAGCGCATTGGTGCCCATGAGGTGCCGCTGGGGCCTGATCGTCTGGCCTTCGCGGGCGGTCAGATAGTACCTTCCCTCCAAGCGCCAAAAGCGTAAGATGGTGACGGGCATATTCTCCCGGATGGTCGCCTCGACCACGGTAGGTTTCTTGATGTTATAGTGGCGCGCGAGGCGTGGGCCGCCCGGTTCGCGAGGCGGCGGAGACAGCGACATGGGCGCCGCGCCAACGTGCCATAAGGTAATCGTCTCCCGGTCATGCTCGAGCCAGTCGGACAGGTAGCACCGCCCCATGCCCAGGCTTTCCCCGATCCACGCCGAAAGGGCGCCATCGGCATCGCCTTCGCAGGTTACGGCCCGGCCTTCATCTGCCAGTCGGGCAATGCCCAGGTAAGGCCACTGGCCGAACACATTGGGCATCTCCGGCCAGCAACGGACCGCCAAGGCGTCCAGATTCTCGCTGTCAAGGAATGCGCGCATCGCCAAATACAGGCGCGAAGCCATCGGCAGATCATCATCGCTGGTGTCTTTATGGGGGATACCGAGGGCTTTGACTTTGGCCACGTCGTCGGCTACAGCTTCTTCACTGAAACTCTGAACCATATTCTCAAACTCGATCAGGCTGAACGTCTGGAGCTGGACTCCCAGCCCACGGTGAACCGTGAACGGATCAACGCTCATGGCAAAAAAGCCGGGCGCCTGCCCGCCCACAAGCCCCAGGCGCACTGAACGCAACCGGCGTACGGTGGCGGCCATCCGCACCGCCTCGCCGAGTCGCACCCGCGTTGTGGCTACATCGGGATCGCCATAAACGAGCTCGAAGGTATGCCCCATTTGCCGCAGCGTGGTGGCCCACGCATGCGCGCCAACCAGCGAGCAAGAACTGATCATATCGCCGTCCGGGTTCTCCGGTGTTGCCCAAAGCACCGGCGGGTACGGCCAAAGTTGTGCCAGTGTTGGCGCCAAACGCCCATCCCCCATCGTCGTCTGCAACAAAACGATAACGTCGGCGTGTCCCTCTTCACACGCCGCCAGCGCCCGCCGCAATGATGCGTCATCGATCGCTTTTTCGGAAGGCTCAAAGACGGCAAATCCCGACTGCCGAAGCCCTCCCCGCACCCGATCCTCCATCTGCCGGCCCCATTCCATGTCAAAGCCGGGACGCTTGCGTCCAAGGAAAATAACGCCAAGAGTCGGCTGCTTATCCGCCGCGCCGGAATTTCCTGCGGTGGCTACACTTTTGCCTTCGAGTTGATTTGTGGTGATGCTCATCGTGGTAATTCTTGGATAACCCGCCTTCTGCCCGTCAGCCACGGCCGTCTATCAGCGAATCGGTCGGCCAGGGTCTACCGCCAGCGTTCGGCGGCTATTCATTTGCTCCTTAGCGCCACTTAGCGAAGAGATCCATTGCCTGTCCCGCTCGCTGGATCCGTTCGAAATCTCAATCCTTACCTGGAACCTCGAGGCGCATTATATCAGATATCACGTCGGGAGCAACTCGTCGTATCGCGTCCTGTCGTATCGCATTCTAATGCTAGCATGTTTTCTGTCCGGTTCAATTAGCACGCGATCTGTCCGCTGGAGGCGGCAGGGAGATGGCGCAATCTGTGGGTACCCTCGGGCGACACCTCGGGTTCACCGTGTGCCGCCCGATCGCCGACGACACCTGTCAACTTCTGCCCTTTCCCACCCACTGGGCTGGGCCCGCTGACCGGGGAGCGGGACACGGTAATAATCTGAATGTTTTGTACCGGCGGCGCTGGGGCCCGCCTTTCCAAACCCGTGGTAAGAAATCTGGGCTGACATCTCGACTTCCCGCCTGCGCCGCCGCCCCGGTAAATTGCCCTAGAAAATAGCCCAACTCCCGCAAATCCTCGCCATGAGCATCCCAAAAGCTCGCCATTCGCTTTCCTTTATTATCCCTATGCCGAGATTCCGAAGACGCTGTGTTGCCGAAACGAGGCTTGACAGAGCCAGATAAATATATAAGATATTAGGCTGTTACGAGCCGCTCGGCAACGGGGGCGAGGGGCCGGGAGTGAGGGGGGCCTCGGATCGAACAAGGACAGTCTCCGTGACAAAGCTTAGGTGTTACGGTATTGCGGCTAGCCTGATTAAGTTGAAACGGCACGAGGAGGAGAGATGAGACAATTTCTGGTTCATGACACTCGCGACAACGTCGGCGTTGCCGTCGTTGATATCGAGGCGGGTCAAGGCGTGGCCGGGGCGAGTTTGGACAACGGCCAAAGGTTGCAGGTCACGGCTTGCGAGGCCATCCCCTTGGGGCACAAGCTTGCGCTCAAGGATCTTAAGGTGGGAGACACGGTCATCAAATACGGTGAAGATATCGGAAAAGTTGTTGCGAATATTCGAGTTGGAGAACACGTGCATGTTCACAATCTAAAGACCAAGAGGTGGTGAGAATGGTGAAGAAACCGAAAATTATGGGTTACCGCCGGCAAAACGGGCGGGTGGGAATCCGCAATCATGTCATCATTCTTCCCGTTGACGATATTTCTAACGCGGCCTGCGAGGCGGTGGCTCGGGTGATTCAAGGCGTCTTGCCGCTGCCCCATGCCTATGGACGATTGCAATTTGGCGAGGATCTGGAACTGTTCTTCCGCACCATGATCGGCACCGGGGCGAATCCGAATGTGGCGGCGGCGATTGTCATTGGGATCGAGCCGGGTTGGACGGGGAGGATCGTGGACGGCATCGCCAGCACGGGGAAGCCGGTGGCAGGATTTTCGATTGAGCGGCATGGGGATTTGAAGACCATCGAAGAGGTGTCGCGGAAGGCGCTGGAATATCTGCAGGGGGCTTCGGAGCTGGCGCGGGAAGAATGCTCACTGGAGGAGGTCTACCTTTCGGCCAAATGCGGAGAGTCGGATACGACGACGGGGCTGGCGTCGTGCCCGACGGTGGGGCAGGTGGTGGACTGGTTGGTGGGGTGGGGAGGCACGGCGTCGTTCGGTGAAACCTCGGAACTGACGGGCGCCGAGCATACTGTCAAGAAGCGGGCGGCCACACCGGAAGTGGGGGAAGCGTTCATGAAGGTGTGGAACGAGTATAACGATTTCATCAACCAATGCAAAACCAACGATCTCTCGGAGTCGCAGCCCACCAAAGGGAATATTCGCGGCGGGCTGACGACGATTGAAGAGAAGGCGATGGGGAATATTCAGAAGATTGGGCACACGCAATATGTGGGCGTGCTGAAGCCGGCGGAGGCTCCGAGTGGGAAGGGGCTGTGGTTCATGGACACGTCGTCGGCCGCGGCCGAAGCGGTCACCTTGTGGGCCGCCTCGGGGGCGGTGCTGCACGTGTTTCCGACGGGGCAGGGCAATATCGTCGGCAATCCCATCGAGCCGGTCATCAAGATCTCGGGTAACCCCAAAACCTGTACATCGATGAGCGAACACATCGATGTGAATGTGTCGGCGATGTTGACGGGTGATATGACCCTGGAACAAGCCGGCGGCGAGCTTCTGAACATGATGGTGCGGACCTGTAATGGCCGGCTGACGGCGGCTGAAGCGCTGGGTCACCGAGAGTTTGTGATGACCAAGCTTTATCGCAGCGCCTAATTTCCTTGCGGATGTCCTCAAGTTTCCGGGCGAGCTTACCCCTTCTTCCCCGAAGGGGAACAACATCATTAGCCGTAGGTGAATCCTACGGAACGGGTAACGGAGTGAGCGATTGTGCCAAGAGACGGAAATGTTGTCATTGCACAGGGCGGTGGTCCCACCGCGGTGATCAATGCCAGTCTGTATAGCATTGTGCGCGAGTCCACCCGTAAACTAAGCGCGTCAAGCAAAATCTGGGGCGCCCGTGGTGGCATCGAAGGGGTGCTCCAGGGGTGCTGGCTGGATCTCAGGGAGCCCAGTGAGCGCTTATGGAAGGGGATTGTGGAGTCACCCGGCGCTGCTCTTGGGTCCTGCCGTAAGATGCTGACCGCGCAAGAGGCTATGGAAGCCGTCCGTGTCCTCCAAAAGGAAGCCATTCACTACTTCTTCTACATTGGCGGAAACGACTCCATGGATACGGCTCTCAAAATGCATCAGGCGGCTTCAGCGTTGCACTACGAGATGACATGTTGCGGAATCCCCAAGACCATCGACAACGACCTCCCATGCACGGATCATTGTCCGGGCTTTGGCTCCGCCGCACGCTTTATCGCTCAATCCGCCGTGGATTTGGGCGTGGATATTCGTGCCCTTCCCACGCCCGTGTCCATCCTCGAGGTCATGGGCCGCGATGCCGGTTGGCTAACAGCCGCTACGTTACTGGCGAGGAAAGACCCCGATGACGCGCCTCATCTGATTTATGTGCCGGAACGGCCTCTTGGGCGCGAAAGTTTCCTGCGCGACGTGCAGAAAGTTTACGACCGGCAAGGTTGGGTGGTGGTTGCGGTTTCCGAAGGCGCCAAAGACGAAACGGGAGAAAGCTGGGGAGTCAGCCGAAGCGAGAAAACGGTGGATGGATTCGGCCACAAAATGCCGGGCGATGTCGCAACCAGGCTCGCTGGTCTGGTTACGTCGGAACTTGGGCTCCGCGCCCGTAGCGAGAAACCGGGTCTTCTGGGTCGCTCCTGCGCCTTGATGGTTTCGTCCGTGGACCGGCGGGAAGCCAGGAAAGTCGGAAGTTTTGGCTTCTCCTGGGCCAGCAAAGGCAATAGCGGATTCATGGTGTCGATCAGCCGGGAAGATAGCACGGCGTACAGAGTTGAATACAGGGCTGTCCCTCTGAATACCGTTGCCAATCTCACACGTTTATTTCCGCCGGAATATGTCGCAGAAGGCGGGAATGACATCAAGGAAGAGTATCGGGCGTACGTCGAGCCGCTCATAGGCGATCCACTGCTGCGCTATGCCCGGCTCGTTCCATCGCCCTTACGTTCTGCCCCTGTTTAGGAGGAGGAAAACAAAATGTCGACAACAACTTATAACCTAGGAACTTATTGCTTTCGCCCGGAAGAATTCCTTCCGATAAAGCTTTTTGAGGCGATCACGGAGGTTCGAGTCAACAATCCCGAAATGATCCTCGCGGAGGCGGCTTGCCGGCGAAGGAGATCCCGCCTGACACTCGATGGAAAGTTGGTTGTGTTGGCGACGGACCATCCAGGACGCAGAGTGACGAACCTACCCGGCGATCCGTTGGGTATGGGGGATCGTCACAGCTATTTGGCCCGGGCCCTGCGTGTGCTCACGACACCCGGCTGCGATGGGATCATGGGAACGACCGATTTCATGGAGGACATATTGATCGTCAACGCGCTGGTCCGGGAATCAGCCAGCCCCTCGTTGATCGACGACAAGGTGCTGATCGGGTGCATGAATCGTGGAGGGCATGCAGGCGTGGTGGGAGAGATTGACGACCGTTTCACGTCCTTCACCGCCAAGCAACTCAAGTGCATGAACTTCGAGGGTGGAAAATTAATGTATCGGCTCGACCCCGCCGACGAACGTTCCATTAAAGCTATCAGTGACTGTGATCAGGCGATTACGGAGCTTAACCGAGAGGGTCTGTATGCGTTTCTGGAACCCATGAGCGTACAAAGAAAGACGGATGGAGGTTACGAAACAATCAAGACGGTAGAGGCACTCGTGCGCGACGTGGGCGCGGCGTCAGCTCTGGGAGAATCTTCAGCGCGGACGTTTCTCAAGATTTCCTACACGGAGGGCTTCGACCGGGTGGCAAGGGCGACGACACTGCCGATCTTGATGCTAGGGGGCCCACCCCGGGAGAATCCAACCTCGACTCTCAGCGATTTCGCCGCCGGGATGAGGGCCGCTGCCAACATACGCGGTGTGATGGTTGGAAGGAATGTGACGTTCGCGCCAAGGGAGGATCCGCGCGCGGTTGCGGCAGCGGTCTGCGGAATCGTTCACGAGGGTTTGACGGCAGAAGATTCGTTGGATCGCCTGGCGGCAGAGCGTGGGCGGGAAATGGATATCTTCGCGTCGTGCCGCTAGCGTTGCGTTTGGGAAATGCGTTTAGCCGTTGTGCCGACCTTAAGGTCGGCACGTGCCGGGCTAAAGCCCGGCGCTACCACTTCGTTGTACCGCTGATCGGGGATGATTTCGGGCCCTCGGAACATCTCGGCGGGTTGGAGAGCTGACGAATCGTGGGTAAGAATCAAGAATTTTCGTTCCGCTACGGCTCCGAGGAGCGAGTCATCTCCCTCGCCTCCGACCTGGCGTGCGAGACGTTGCTGCCCCAATCGCTGCCGCCGCTGCAAGACCCTGCTTCAGCGGTTCGCGCGGCCTTGGCCAACCCTATCGGCGCGCCACCGCTGGGGAACATGCTCCATCCTGGCGAACGGGTTGCAGTGTTGGTAAACGACATCACCCGTCTGGTGCACAGCGAGGTCTTTCTCCCCATTCTCATCGATGAAATGAATGGCTGCGGCATTCCCGACCGCGACATTTTCATTGTCTTCGCGTTGGGCCTGCACCGGCAGCAGTCTCGAGAAGAGCAGCGCCGCATCGTCGGTGAGGAAGTGGTGCGCCGGATTGCTCTCTACGATCATGACTGCCACAACCGGGAGAATCTCGTGCCGCTTGGCCGTACGAGCAGGGGCAACGAGGTTTGGATCAACCGGCGAGTGTATGAGGCTGACCGAGTCATCTTAACCGGGGAAATCATCTACCATCAGATCGCCGGTTACAGTGGTGGACGCAAAAGCTTGGTTCCGGGAGTGGCGGGGGCAGAGACCACCACCTTCAATCATCAGCTCATTCTCGACCCGAATTGCCGCCCGGGTATTCTGGAGGGTAATCCTGCCCATGAGGACTTGCTGGAAGCGTGTCGGATCTTCGAGCCCGACTTCCTGTTGAACGTCGTGTTGTCGCCCTCCGGCGGATGGGTTCGAGTCATGGCTGGCCATTACGATCTCGCTCATCGAGCGGGGTGCGAGACCGTCGACCAGATGTGCCGAATCCAGATCGACCAGCCTTATGACATGATTTTGGCCAGCGCTGGGGGCTTCCCCTTGGATATCGACTTGCGGCAGGCTCACAAAGGGATGGAAAACGCGGCGCGTGCATTGCACCCGGGCGGTGTGCTGATCTATTTTGCGGAATGCCGGGAGGGCACGGGAAGCTCGGCGATTGAGGAATGGGTGGAGAAGTTTTCCAATGCAGAACAGATGGAACGGGAACTCCGTTCCAGATTTATCGTGGGTGCGCACAAGGCGTTTTGGCTGGCACGCCTGGGAGAGCGCGTGAAAATCCTGCTCGTGTCCAAACTCCCGGACGCTCTGGTCCAGAAATGCCACCTACATCCTACGGCCGAACCGGAAAATGCTGTCGCCGAGGAACTGGGCAGGCTGGGAGCGGGAGCGCGAGTCGCGTATATCCCTCATGCGGGAATTACTCTGCCGGTTCCGGCGGGGAAGCGCATGTGTGTGGCTTAATGCCAACCGTGCCGCGAGCAAATGAACAAGGAGTATGACCCATGGCAACAGCGACCATTGAAAAAAAGGAATTCCCAATGCTGATCGGCGATGAGTGGGTGCGCTCGGGCACGCTGCGCACGATCCATCTCCCTTACGATGGCACGCCGGTGGGAGAAATTTACGAGGCGGATGCGGCGACGGCCGAACGCGCGGTGTCGGCCGCCCATGCGGGAGCATCGGCGATGGCGGGGCTCACCCAATACGAGCGCGCCGAGCTCCTCGAGAGCATGCGACGCTTGCTGGAGCGCGATGCCGCGGAGTTTTCCCTGCTCGTCTGCTATGAAACCGGAAAGCCGATTCGCGAAGCTCGGATCGAGGTGGACCGCAGTCAACAAACCCTGATCGCCTCTGCCGACGCTGCCCGCAGCCTGCGCGGAGAAGTGATTCCGATGGAGGCGGCCCCCATCGGAAAAGGGCGTTGGGCCATGACCGTGCGAGAGCCTTTGGGAGTTATCGGCGCGATTACGCCTTTCAATGTGCCCTTGAATCTTGCCCTGCACAAGATCGGCCCCGCTTTCGCTGCGGGCAACAGCGTGGTTCACAAACCTTCCGGGAACACTCCGCTCAGCGCGCTACGTCTGGCCCGATTGATTCAAGAGGCGGGCGCGCCCGTGGGCGCTTATAACGTCGTTACCGGGCCAGGGGGGAAGTTGGGGCCGCCGTTGATCACTGATCCGCGGGTGGCGATGATCACTTTTACGGGAAGCGTCCCGGTGGGAGAACAAATCCGCGCGCAAACCGGCCTGCGCCGCGTCACCCTGGAATTGGGCTCGAATTCCTCCGTCATCCTCGAACCCGATTGCGACCTGGACACGATGATTCCCCGCTGCGTAACGGGAAGCTTTACGCATTCCGGGCAAGTCTGCATCTCGGTGCAGAATATTTACGTCCACGAATCCATTGAAAAGGCATTCACGGAGCGCTTCGTCGCTGCCACCCAGAAACTCAAGATCGGGCATCCCCTAGACGAAACCACCGATATTTCTTCCCTGATCACCACGGGCGAGGCGGAGCGCGTAGAAGAATGGATCGAGCGCGCCCGTTCCCGTGGAGCGCGGGTGATCGCGGGAGGGAAGAGGCAAAACGCTACGGTCGAGCCGACCATCCTCGCCAATGTCGCTTCCGACCTGGAAGTCTGCTGTCGCGAGGTCTTCGGGCCGGTAGTGGTTTTGCATACCTACGGGTTTCTGCAAGAGGCCATCGATGCCGTGAATGCCAGCGAGTATGGTTTGCAGGCCGGCCTCTGCACGCGCGACATAGGCAAAGCATTTCAAGCGGCGCGTCAGTTGCACGTGGGAGGCGTAATTGTGAATGACGTCCCAAGCTATCGCGCCGACCATATGCCTTACGGTGGGGTTAAGAAAAGTGGCATCGGGCGCGAGGGGCCGCATTTCGTCGTGGAAGAGATGACCGAGTTAAAACTGGTTTGCTGGCGCGGCTAGAGCGAGTGCCGCTCGTATCGCGGTCCAAGGGCATGAGCTTTCCGAAGATTTCGGGTCATCGGGTTCTCTATTGATATATAATACGCACTACGCTGACCTCCAGATGCACCGTATTCCATGAGGTCCCAGGAGAGGGAAATTGGGTCTGAAAATACCTGAAAATCTAACTCAACAAGCATTTCGTTATATTCGGGATGAGATTATTCGGGGAAAGATTGACGGGCGGCAACATTTAACCGAAGGCTACTTTGCCGAGCGCTTCGGAATTAGCAAGTCCCCGGTTCGGGAAGCGCTGAATCGTTTGGAATCGGAGGGGTTGATTACCATTATTCCCCGGCGCGGCGCCTTTGTGGTGCAACTCTCCGTTAAAGACATCGAGGAAATCTTCGAACTGCGCGAAGCGCTGGAGGCGCTGGTGGTGAAGGACGCCGTCCTGGACGAGAAGATCCTGGCGCGCATGCGGGCGGCGGTCATGTCGGCTAAGCATCACCTGGAAGAGAGTGACAAAACCAATTACATTCGTGCGGATGCCGCCTATCACTCGATCCTGGCGGAGGCAAGTAGCAACTCGCGCTTGAGAAGAATTCTCGAAAACATGCGCAACCAAATGCTCATCGTCCGCTCTCGGACCTTTGAACTGTCCAGCCACACTTCCGTGAAGCAACACCTCCATATCCTCGAAGCTATCGAACAGGGAAAACGGGACGTGGCAGCGAATCTAATGGTCGAGCACATTCGCACGGTCCGTGCCCGCCTGGTTAACTACCTTCGCCAGGGTGAGAACGCGTCCGGTGTGCAGGAAGATATCCCCGCCTGACGGCACGCCAGACCGGACCCTTGACCAATCGACTTCCTCCTGGTCGGTGTGATTGTGGGGTGGCCAGGAACGCTGATGAGGCTGGAAGAAGGTATATCCCGCCACGAGCTTGTCGGCTCCCTCGGAGACATCGAACATCATGTACACGTCCTTCCCTTTCAGCCGGCGAACGCGTTCTTCCTTCATTGAGAACTCGGCGAATCGGGAGTGAAATGGGGATACTCCTTTGCGGCTGGTGCCGAGCACTGCACCACTCGTGCTGGATCCGCGGATGAATTACACATGCGGAAGGAAGCTCCCCTTGGGATGTAGAGCGTATCATAGGGGCTCAGCTCGAAAGATTGCTCGCCCACCCATGCGGTTACAGCCCCCTGCCACATAAAGAGCAAACTCTCTTCGCCGGGCAACCGGAACTCGCGAGAGGTTGCGGTGGGAGACAGCTCGAATTCGCCGCAGGTCAAGTAGCGCAAGTGGCACGATTCCGGCGTAAAGTGCTGTCGATAAATAACTTGCGGGCTTGAACTGGAAAATAGGGTGCCCGGCATCACCCGGTCTTCTTCCGGGCGGATCTCCCCCTGATGGTCAGGTGTTTTCTCTGAAGTCCCCACTCTCGTAGCCATTGGGCCCCCTTGGATGTTCCATGCTCGCACCGGGCTATTGTTTTCCCTGAATCGCCACTGTACGATACCAGATGGGATTCGTACCGAACAGTGCCACAGCAATCCTGGGCATCGGTTCGGTCAAAACTCGATTTCTGATATATAATATTGTATGATTTCCAAAATGGCGAGAATTTTTGGCAGTGGTACAGTCTGAATTTGCTTTTGTTAGTGAATGACTTTCCAGGAAGGCGACTTCCCAAGCCGAATCCCTCGCAGCGTCGGAACTCTCTGAGCGACCATAACTTGCAGTGAGATGAGCGAATAACCCTTCTATGCCGGGCGACAATCGCCCCGCACGGAGGGGGAGTAATTTCCGCGTGACAACCATCCCTTTTCTATCGTCGCGCAGGTGGTTCGAATTGACCGCCCCGCTTGCTCAGGGCGCTCTCCGCATGGCCTCCTGCGCCCGCTTCCGCGCCAATCGACATCGTGGCGACCCCGGTGGGGGCGCAGTGCGTTCCCCTACTCACCAGTTCCCATCAATGAGACGGTCTGGGGGCTGTTGTTGGCGCTGTCGTCGATGTACATCGTCGCCGTCCGAGTGCCTGTCCCCGTCGGCGTGAAGGTGACCGCGATCGTGCAACTGCGATTTGTCGGCAGACCCCTCATGCAAGTATTCGTCTGCGCAAAGTCACCGGGATCAGCGCCCGAGAAGGTGATGGTGCCGATCGACAATCCGGTGGTGAGATTATTGGTCAGCACTACGTACTGGGTGGCACTCGTCCCCACCCCCTGGGGGACAAACGCCAGGGAGGCGGGTGAGACCGCCGCCGGCGGGAGGCCTCCCGTCAAAGCGAGGGTCTGCGGACTGGTGCTGTCGCTGTCGTTGATGTTCATCGTCGCCGTCCGAATGCCTGCCGCCCCCGGCGTGAAAGTGACCGAGATCGTGCAAGTGGAGTTATGCATATAACCGCCCAGACCCCCGCCGCAATTATCCGTCTCGGCAAAATCACTCGGGTCGGCGCCTGTGAAAGTGATGGTGAGCGGCAATGCGGTCGAGAGGTTATTGGTCAGCGTCACGTTCTGGGCGGGGCCCATGACGCCCACCTGCCCGTAAAACGTCAAAGAATTGGGTGAGACTGCAACCGGTACGGCGCCCGTTCCTGACAACGCGACGGTTTGCGGGCTGTTGCTGTCCCGTCATTGACGTTCATGGTGGCGGTGCGAGTGCCCTTCGCCGCCGCGTCACACGCCGTCTGCACATCCTCCGCACCGGAAGCCTGAAAATGCCCGATGATTTCAGTGGTGTTGGCGGGATTGATGTCGGGAAAAGTCTTTCGTGATTGGCATTCCACCCACTGGCCGGCAATATAGTTTAGGAATGGATTCGACATAGACTCTCGCCTGCAGGGAAATGGGAAATGCTCTCGAACTCCCTAATGGAAGCAGGCCATTATGGTGAGGGGGTGCAGCACGTGTCAAGGTGATCAGAAAATTCCGTCGTCTCATCGTAAATTCACCCCGAATTTCTGCAAAATTCGTGTCGGTTAGACGTAAATGTCCGAAACTAAGCTGTAAATGTCCGAATTTCTTGCAGGCATTTTGTCCGAGATTTGTTTGTTTTCATACACATAACAGCTTCGAACGTATTTTTTATAACATCTTTTTTTGCAGGATCCCCTCCCAAACTCTCCCGAAACCATTGATAAGGCGGCACATCCGGAGAAAACAAGAGCAAGAAAATTTAACACGGAGTTCACGGAGCCCTTCATCGATGGAATTGCCGAATGTGTGACCACAGAGTGTCTGCCCGCCGCTGGCGGGTCCATAGTTGGCAGCAACTTCAGATTCGCTCTACGTAGAATCAATAACTTACGTGAAGTTGCTGGAGAGGAAACCACGGAGACCTCTCTGCGATCTCTGTGCCCTGCCTCGGTGACCTCTGTGCGAACCCTTTACCTTCCTTCATCGCTCGAGGAATTTCATGAATCATCCGGGCTAGCTCCTAGCTCCTACCAACTAGATAAGTATATAGACACTCATAGGCTTTGTCAACAACAAATTGAGGCTAGGTTATGCTACCCACAAAGGGACAAAATACCCACCCCAAGAGGTGGAGAGAATCGGCGGGCGAAAGCGGGCAAGTCGGCGTTCCCCTCCCTCCGCGCTCCCACCGCCGATTGCTAGTAATACTTTTTTGTGATATGGTAATACCGAAGGCTGGAGGAAAAGGTGTATGAAGACTTCACAACTGACCGTCAAGGGGCAGGTGACACTGCCGCAGGAATTGCGCCGGCGATTTAATCTGGGGCCGGGCAGCCGGGTGGCCTTTGAAGAGGACGCAGACGGCATCAAGGTGCGCCCGGTGCGGAAAACCATCGTGCATTGGGCCGGAACTTTGCGTTCTCCGCAGGCGGGGCTTTCGGATGCGGAAGTTCGGCGTCGCGTGAAGAAAGCGGTTGCCGCGAAGACGGCGCGGGAGCTTGCCCATGGTTGAAGAAGTCTTGCTGGACACCAATGTAATTTTGCGCCACGCTCTCGGAGATGATCCGTCCCATCGGCGGCAGGCGCTACGGCTTTTTGAGCAGGCGGGTGAGGGCACCCTGCGCTTGCTCGTCCCCAGCCTGGTGATCGCCCAAGTCGTCTGGACCTTGGAATCGTTCTACCGGGCCAGCCGGGAATACATCACGGGCTTGTTGCAGGCCCTCCTCGAGACTCCGGGCGTGACGGCGCTTGAGCCGCGGGTGGTCTCGCGGTGTATCGAGATTTACGGCGCCCACAACATCGAAATCGTGGACGCCTATCTTGTCGCTCTGGCCGAGGAAACCAAAACCCCGGTGCTGGCCACATTCAACAAGAAGGACTTCCGCCGTTTCCCACACCTTAAGCTGATTCCCTGAGCCGTAAGCCGGTAGGGTGGAGGCGCGTCAAGTTCGCGTTCCTCCGCGCATCTTCCCAA
>Ga0181524_10003961_pt1 | contig 14023 bp, 9 predicted proteins | sample PEATcosm2014_Bin_34_FD_119761 | JGI IMG/M metagenome (GOLD analysis project Ga0181524, IMG submission 119761) | Peatland microbial communities from MTU Mesocosm Facility, Houghton, MI, USA - PEATcosm2014_Bin05_60_metaG | ecosystem: Environmental > Terrestrial > Soil > Wetlands > Peat | place...
CCTCCAGGTCGTTGAGGACCAGAAGGCGCTGCTGCTCGGTGTGGCTCAAAGTGACCGAATCCTCCATGGGAGGACAAAGTCACAGAACTCTTAGGGCGGACGTTCTCTCAGAACGCCCACACGCTTCAGGTGGGCCACTTGCATCCCTCTTCGGGCGGTGCTAGGATCTCGCGGGTAAGCGCTTACCGCACGCGCACCGGCGCGCCGGGAGAGGAGCTGTGCCGAGCGGGTCGGACTTGACCAAGCACAACAGTGGAGGCGCCAGATCGTGACGCATCAGCGGGTGGGCCGGCGATGAGCGAGGAGCTTGCCATCCTCGCTGTGGCCGGCGACAACACGAAGACCGACGTTGCCGTCGTGGATGAGGACGGGAGCCTCCGAGGGGCGGTGCGGGGGCCCGGGGCCTCCCCGGACCTGCTGGGGCTCGAAACCTCCCTCTATCGCCTGGGGGAGGTCATCGATCAAGCCTGGATCGCCGCCGGTGTGGCCACGCGCCCGGCGCGTGCCGCGGTCGGCGTGTACTTCCTCGCGGGCCTCAACTCGCCTGCGGCCGAGGCCAGGGTCATCCAGGCCATCGAGGCCCGTGGCTGGTCGGCGTGCTCACAGGTTGCCAATGACGTGTTCGGGAGCCTCTGGGCGGCGAACGGCAAGGGAGAGGGGGTGGCGGTCTTCATCGGGGCGGGCATCAACTGCGTGGGTCGATTGAAGTCCGATGCCCGGGCGCGCTTCGCATGCCTCGGCCCTCTCAGCGGCGACTCGGGCGACGGCCACTCCCTGGGAATCGCCGGCGTCTCCGCCGCCGTCCGCGCCGAGGACGGTCGCGGATCGCCCACGGCCCTGGTCCGGAGCATCGCTCTGTACTTCGGCCGCGCCACCGCCGGAGAGGTCGCCCAGGCGTTCCATGACGGTGAGATCGCCGAGGACCACCTGCTCGAGGTGGTGCCTCTCGTCATCAACGCAGCCGCCCTGCACGATGAGGTCGCCGAGACGTTGCTCGACGCCCAGGCGGATGAGGTGGCTCGCTACGTGGTGGCCGCGGCCGGCCAGCTGGGGATCGGCGCCGAGGGGTTCGACACCGTGCTCTCCGGATCGATGGCCGGTGGTGAGGACTGGCCCACCGTGATCCGCATTCGCCGCAGCCTTGCGGAGGCCATACCGCAGGCTCGGATCGTCATCTCGACCGCGCTGCCCGTCGTGGGGGCGGCCCTGGCGGGTCTCGCCTTCATCGCGGCCGACGATCCGGCCCGAGCGCGCATCCGCGCCAGTCTGAAGCCGCGCGCTCTTCGGGTCGTCGGGGGAGCGGCGTATCTCAACTTCCCGGGGCAGTGAAGGAGGCTGCCGGTCGGGGGCGACCGTATCCTTGAGCCTGTGTCGCGAGCGAGCACATCCCAGGGTCCGGCAGCACCCCCGTCTGCGGCGGCTCGCACGGGGCAGGGCGGCGGCGCTCGCCGCCCGGCCGGCATCGAGCGGTGCTGCTCCACCAGGGGGGACCGATGACCCGCCAGTATGTGGGCAGATCACGCCTCAAGTTCGGAGCCGCTCATCCGGTGGGGGGTCTGGTCGAGATCGGTGGCGAGGTGTTCTATCGCATCGCCAATCACGATGCGATGCCTCCCTTTCTGATGAGCATGGTCAGCGATTCCAACCACTGGATCTTCCTGTCGAGCAACGGCGCCCTCACGGCCGGGCGCGGCGACCCCGACCACGCGCTGTTCCCGTACCAGACCGACGACCGGATTCACGACAGTGAAGACCAGGTGGGCGGCAAGACCGTCCTGCGGGTCAGGCGGGGGAGCCGGGTTCAGCTCTGGGAGCCGTTCTCCCCGCGATACGCGGGACTTTACGAGATCACCCGGAGCGTCGCCAAGAGCGTCTACGGCAACAGGGTGGTGTTCGAGGAGGTGAACCACGACCTCGGCCTGTCCTTCGCCGCCGCCTGGATGACCAGTGAGCGCTTTGGCTTCGTCCGGCGCGCGACCATCCTCAACCTGGCGCCCGGGGCGGTGGAGCTCGACGTGGTCGACGGGATCCAGAACGTGCTGCCCGACGGCCTGACCCGCGCATTCCAAATGGAGTTCAGCACCCTCGCCGATGCCTACAAGGAGAGTGAGCTCGACTCCTCGAGCGGGCTGGCCCTGTTTCGGTTGAGCGCGATCCCGACTGACCGCAATGAGCCGAACGAGGCACTGCGCACGACCACGGTCTGGTCCGAGGGCATCGATCCAGCCCGCCGGCTCCTCTGCTCGGCACAGCTGGACCGGTTCCGCGACGGCCGGGAGATCGAGGACGAGACCTTCATCCGCGGCCGGCGAGGCGCCTATCTGGTCGGCGCCCAGATCGCGCTCTCGGAGCACGAACAGCGCGAGTGGAGTGTGGTCGCCGACGTGGGACGGGACGCGACCTCGGTTGCCGACCTCATCCGCTTGCTCAGGTCGGATGCCGACCTCCACGCCGAGCTGGAAGGAGACATCCTGCTCGGTACCCGCAACCTGATCCGCCTCGTGGCCAGCGTCGACGGCCTCCAGCTCACCGGGGACGAGCTGGCCAGCTGGCGGCACTTCTCCAATGCCCTGTTCAACGCCATGCGCGGTGGCGTCCCTGACCGCGGATACCAGATCTCGAGCCCGGACCTCAGGGCGTACCTCCTCTCAGCCAGCCGGGAGGTGTCGGCGCGGTGCGCCACCCTTCTGGACGAGCTTCCCATGGAGCTCTCGCACCGCAGCCTGCTCGAGCTGCCCCGCGTCGCCGAGGACCGTGACCTGGAGCGCCTGGTCAACGAGTACCTGCCGCTGACCTTCAGTCGCCGGCACGGCGACCCCAGCCGCCCCTGGAACACGTTCTCCATCGAGCTCAAGGCCGCGGACGGTGGCCGGCGTCTCAACTACGAGGGGAATTGGCGCGACATCTTCCAGAACTGGGAGGCGCTGGCCCTGTCATTCCCGGGCTATGTCGAGAGCATGCTCTTCAAGTTCCTCGACGCGTCGACGGCCGATGGCTACAACCCGTACCACATCGCCCGCGATGGCTTCGACTGGGAGGTGGTGGACCCGACCAATCCGTGGTCGCACATCGGGTATTGGGGCGACCATCAGGTCGTCTACCTGCTGCGACTGCTCGAGGTCTCGGTTCGCTATCATCCCGATGCCCTCGGACGGCTGCTGGATCGACGCGTCTTCGCGTATGCAGACCTCCCCTATCGAATCAGGACCCACACGGCGATGCTGCGCGACCCCGCCAGCACGATCGATTTCGACCCCGACCTCGATCGCCGGATCCGGGGTCGCTCCGCGAGCCTCGGTTCCGACGGGAAGCTCCTTCCCGGGCCTGATGGACTGCCCTACCGTGCGAATCTGGCAGAGAAGCTCCTCATCTGCATGCTGGCGAGGCTGTTCAACTACATACCAGAGGCCGGCGTCTGGATGAACACTCAGCGACCGGAGTGGAACGACGCCAACAACGCGCTGGTCGGAAATGGCGTCTCGGTCGTGACGCTCTGCCAGCTGCGCCGTCTCGTGGCCTTCTGCGAGAGGCTGTTTCGAGCGACCGAGCTCGGGGGCTTCGAGGTGTCGGCGGAGGTGGCCGATGCTCTCCGGCAGGTGGCGGGCGTGCTCGGACGGCAACCCGCGTGCGCTGGCGACCCGATCTCCGACCAGGAGCGCAGGAGGGTGCTCGAGGCCCTCGGCGCGGCGGGCAGCGACTATCGACAGCGGCTGTACACGGGGGGATTCTCGGATGAGCGAGCCTTCCTGAGCGTCCCTGAGCTCGGATCCTTCTGCGACGTGACACTGCGTCACATCGACCACTCGATTCGTGCGAACCGGCGTGGCGACGGCCTGTACCACGCCTACAACCTCATGGAGGTCGCGGAGGACGGGATAGCCATCCGCCGTCTCGACGAGATGCTGGAGGGTCAGGTGGCGGTGCTGGGGTCCGGCGCGCTCGGCCCGCGGGAGTGCGCCGACGTCCTCGATGCGCTTCGCGAGAGCCGGCTGTACCGCGCCGACCAGGACAGCTACCTGCTCTACCCCGATCGCAAGCTTCCCGGATTCCTCGAGAAGAACAACCTGGCCCCGGAGGCGGTGTTGGGCTCGAAGGTCGTGGCCAGCATGGTTGCACGCGGCGACGACCTGATCGTGGTCCGCGATGCTAACGGGGTCGTCCACTTCCGCGCCGACCTGCACAACCGCCACCTCCTCGAGCAGGCTCTGGCCGAGCGTCGCCTGTCGGACGCGGAGGTCGCCGAGATCGTGGCCCTGTACGAGTCCGTCTTCCATCATCGGGCGTTCACGGGCCGTTCCGGGGCCTTCTACAAGTACGAGGGTCTCGGCTGCATCTACTGGCACATGGTCTCCAAGCTGCTCCTGGCGGTTCAGGAGGTGCTGGCCTCGGTCGGGCAGGACCCCGGGGAGGCGGTCCTCGCGGAGCGGCTGCGGAGGCAGTACGCGGGAATCCGCGACGGGCTGGGCCTGCACAAGACTCCCGAGGTGCACGGCGCCATGCCGCTTGATCCCTACTCACACACACCCAGTTTCGCCGGGGCGCAGCAGCCGGGGATGACCGGGCAGGTCAAGGAGGACCTGATCATCCGGCTCGGTGAGATGGGTGTGCGGGTGGCGGAGGGGCGGTTGATCTTCGAGCCGCAAACGGCCACCCGGGCGGAGTTCCTGTCGGAGGGGCGGACCTTCCGATTCATCGACGACGATGGCCGGGAGGCCGACCTCCGTCTCGAGGTCGGGAGCTTGGCCTTCACCACCTGCCAGGTCCCGGTGGTCGCGCATCGGGCGGGGCCGCCACGGATTGAGCTCACTCCGCGCGAGGGGCCCTCTCGAGTGATCGCCGGCCTGGCGCTGGACCGCGCGACCAGTGGCGCCATCTTCGAGCGGACCGGTCAGGTGCGGCGTCTGGACGTCTACTGGGGCTTCGACGAGGGGTAGGGGCACCCGGATGACCCGGGGCATCCCCGCGAGGTCCTGCTCGCCCATCTCGCCCACGGTCGGGCCCGGGTGGTCGAGCGAATCGCCCGGCGCCACCGAGGTGGAGCTGGCGGAACCCTGTCCGCGGGTGCACCCGCATCGGGGGAAGTCCTGCTCCAGCTTCTACACGTGAACCTGGAGCACGTGCGCGATCTCCCGAGAAGCTTCAGGCCGAGGCGCGCTCGATCACGCTGCGGAACATCCGCAGCTCTCCCGGAGGACGGGAAGGGCCGGGAGGAGGACGTCGTGAGCCGCCCCGCCCCCGACGATGACCTGGTGGAGCAGGTCGAAGGCACTTGCCCCCATCTCTCGGATCGGTTGGCGAACGGTGGTGAGCGTGGGCCGGAGGTGGCGGGCGAAAGCCAGATCGTCGAAGCCGGTGACCGCCACCTCCTTCGGAACCTGGAAGCCGTTTCTGTCGAGGGCGTGCATGACCCCGAGAGCGGTCTGGTCGTTGGCGCAGATGATGCAGCGCGGCAGGCTGGCCCCCGCTGCGAGGAGCGCCGAGATCGCCCTGGCCCCGCCGGCTGCGCTGTAGTCGCCGACCCACTCCGGGCCCTGGTGCAGCTGACACCCGTGCCTGCCCGCCTCCACCGCCACCGCGCGCGCACGGGCTCTGTTGTCCGGGCTGTCGACGTGCCCCGACACGTACCCGAAGCTGCGGAAGCCGTGATCGAGAGCCAGGTGGCGCACCAGCGCTCGCATTCCGCCCTCGTTGTCACAGCGCACGCTCAGCACGCCGGGGGTCGGCTTGCCGGCCAGGGTCACGATGGGTGTCAGCGCGGCAAGGCGGGCGAGCTGTGGCGCCGAGATCACGCGGTCATGGATGATCAGCCCATCCGCCTTGCGCGCCAGAACCTGCAGCCGGGTCGCGGCATCGCCGCCGCTGACCAGGGAGATGAGCACGTCGAAGCCGACCAGGTGCGCCGAGGTCTGGATGCCTCGATTCACGATCTCGTCAAAGAGCGGGCTCTCGTCCTCGCCCGCGAACCCGGCCTGCTCGCCTCGGCGGAACACCACGCCGACGACCTCTTTCAGTCCGCGGGAGAGCGCGAGCGCCGCTCCGTCAGGCACATAACCGAGCTCACGCACCGCCTTCATGACCCGCTCACGCGTGTCGACCGTGGGCTTGCCTCGCTGGTTGAGGACCCGAGAAACCGAGGCGATGGAGAGACCGGCGCGATGGGCGACGTCGTATATGGTCGCGCTCTCTCTCTGCCTCAGGGTCACTTCCGATGCCTCGCCTGATGCCCCGCGCCATTGTAGTCCGCTCGGAAGCGGCCGCTCGCTCACGTCTGCGAAGGTTCGTGGAAGGAGATCCCGAGCCTGTCTGTGACCGGGTCGGTGATCCTCTGCGGACTGCGTGTGGCCGCTGGGCGGGCGGGGCCGGCACTCCCCGGCCCCGCCGCCCGCCATGATCTGAGCTCAGCGTGTGGCGGCGATCGCCCGGAGAACCGCCGGCTCCCCCTCCAGCTCCCGGCTCGGGGCGCTCACCGTCTCCGGCCTGCCGAAGAGGAATCCCTGGGCACGCGTCACGCCCAACCGGATCAGCTCGGCGGCGACGCTCAGCTTCTCGATCCCCTCGGCGACCACGTCGGCGTTGATCTGCTCGGCGAGCGCGATGCACTCGAAGATGAGCGCTCTCGCCTCCCCGTCGAAGCAGCGGTTGGTGACCGCGGCGTCGATCTTGATGACCTCGGGGCGGGTCGCGTAGAGGAGGTCGAGGCCGACCCCGGGCCGCCCGGTGTCGTCGATGCCGATCTTGAAGCCGGCTCGACGGTACACGTCGACCCGGGCCGAGAGCTGGCCGAGGTTGGTGAAGCGATCGGCGTCGGCGATCTCCAGCACGACGCTGGCGGGAGGCCGCCCGATCCACCGCAGCAGACTGCGCATCTGGTCGACGTCCTCGTCGACGTCGGCGACCGCGGAGAGGTCGATGTTGAGGTAGAGCTGGGCGTCGCTCCGGATGCCCTCGGCACCCCGGACCACCGCGCGGCGGCAGATCCAGTCCAGCTCGTTGGTCACGCCCAGCCGCTGGGCGGTCGCGAAGAACTCCTCGACGTTCTCGGCGCCATCCAGGTTGATCGGCCGGGAGAGGCCCTCGTAGGCAACGATGTGCGCGTCGGGCAGGGTGACGATGGGCTGGTACACCGGGTGGATCTGCTGGGAGGCCAGGGTCCGGCTGAGCAGCGTGGTCCAGCCGCGTCCCGGGTCGGCGGCCGGACGGCCGGTGATCGAGCCGGCCACTCGGTTGCGGCCCTCGCGCTTGGCCCGGCCGAGCGCCTCGCCGGCTCGAGCCCACACCGTCGCGGGGTCCTCGCCGGTGGCGCCCACCGCCCAGCCGACGCTGACCCGAGCCGGGAAGGCTCCACCGACGAGCTCGGCGACCGCCGCACGCATCCGCTCGGCGACGCTGCCGACGACCGCCGTGGCGGCGCCGACGGTGAGGATCGCGAACTCGTCATCTCCGGTGCGGCTGACGATGTCGCGCTCGCGCGTCGACGCGAGGAGGGTCCGAGCCACCGAGCGCAGCGCTTCGTCGCCGGCCTCCCGGCCCAGCGTGTTGTTCAGCTGGTCGAGGTGGTCGACGTCGACCGCGATGATCGCGAACGAGTCGCGCACGTCGCTGCAGCGCTGCTCGAACATGGCGCGGCCGATCAGCCCGGTCAGCGAGTCGGTCGCCACCTCGGGCACCGCGGCCGGCCCCGGGGCCCGGACCAGGTTCGAGACCGCCAGGGTCGCGATCCCGCTGAGGCCGTCTACCAGGGTGACCTCGTCGTCGCGGAACGCCCGATCGCGTCGCTCGGCCACGATCATCGCGCGGATCGCGGTGCCGGCGTGGATGGGGCTCGCGATCCGGTGGGGGGACGCGCCGGCCTCGGCGAGGGTGTGGTCCCCGGTGACCGCAGCCAGGATGAGGGGATCGGCGCTGAGGAGGTTGCTCTCCCCGACGGTGGACCCGGCGGCTGCGCCGTGCTCGCCGGCCACCACCATCGTGTCGCGTTCGATCCTGTACACCCGGACGATCACCGGGGACGCTGTGCGGGTCTCGAGAAGCTCGACGACCGCTGCGCCTGCGGCGGTCATCACGGTGTCGACGTCTCTCCCGGTGCTGATCCGGGTCATCGCCTCGAGGATCCGGTCCGGGCGGTTGCTGCGATGCGCGCCGCGCGGGCTGCCGCCCCGACCGGGGCGGCCGAGCTGACCGATGTCGCGGCGGGTCTGGCGACGGGGGGAGCGCGGCACCGGGGCGGGGTGGCGAAGTGCCAGGGTGCCGGTCGCGGCAACCGTGGCCCCGGCGGCGGCGACCGCCATGGCCAGCGCCGCAGCGCCGGTCGCCCGCAGGCTGTCGAGCCCGAGGGGGCCGTGGCTCCCGGTGAGGATGACGGCGGCGAACAGCCCGGCTCCGGCGACCAGGAAGGCGAGGGTTGCCGCCCTGGCGCGTCCTGATCTGAAGGGGCGCGCGCAGGGCGGGGAGAGTGGGGTGCTGGGGGTGGGTCGGGGGGAGGTCACGTGGTCATTCGCTTTGAGACGTTGGTGGGATGAGCCCATTCTCGGGGGCGGTCACCGGGGGCCCAAGAGCAACGGGCGTCAAAGTGCTGTAGTGCACTTGCACTCGTTGGCGCGATCTGTGACATCGCGTCTTCCCTCCGTCACCGCGCCGCGGGGCGCCGTGGCAGTGCGGACGCTCCTGCCCCGGTCGTACGCATGGAGGCGGCCCGGGGTGAAAGGTGAGGTGTCCGGTCGACTCTTATTGTGCTCCGCGTCTGGGATATCGAAGGCTGATCCGGGCATTCTGGCTGGCTGGCGGTGGACAGTTGGTCCTCTTCTCAGCTATCCTCGGGCGCAGAGTACGAAGCTGGGCTCCCAAACGGGCGGCCGCAGCCATCAGGGGGTGTCCATGCCCGGCGCTCGCTCCCGTCCCGCGACTCCCGACGTCGTCGCCGCGGCTCAGGCGGCCGGCATCCGCCACCTCGATCTCCAGTTCACCGACGTCACCGGTTCGGTGAAGACGGTGACCATCCCCGCCGACGAGCTCTCCGCGGCCCTCGAGCACGGGGTGTGGTTCGACGGGTCGTCGGTGGAGTCGGTGGCTCGCACTGCCGAGTCGGACATGTACCTGGTCCCCGATCCGGCCACCTTCACCCTCTTCCCGTGGGCCCCGGTGCCCACCGGGCGGATGATCTGCTGGGTCACCACCCCCGAGGGGGACGCCTATGCCGGCGATCCGCGCGGAACGCTGCGGAGGGCGATCGAGCGGACCGCCTCGCTCGGCTACGCCTATCGGGTGGGACCGGAGATCGAGTTCTACCTGCTCGAGCGGGATGAGCTGGGACGGCCGGTGCAGCCGCCCCACGATCGCGGCGGCTACTTCGACTTCGCGACCGATCCGACCGTGGCGGTCCGGCAGACCATGGCCGAGCATCTCCGCACCATGGGTCTCGGGGTCAACACCATCCACCACGAGGTGGGGAGCGGGCAGCACGAGATCGACGTGGTCGCCCAGGACGCCCTCAAGGCGGCGGATGACGTGGTCACCCTCCGCTACACCCTGCGGGCGATAGCCCAGCAGCACGCCCTGACCGCGACGTTCATGCCCAAGCCGTTCTTCGGGCAGCCCGGCAGCGGCATGCACGTCCACCAGTCGCTGACCCGGGCCGGCGACGGCAGCAATGCCTTCGCGGGCGACGACGACTACGGGCTGAGCGACGTCGCCAAACACTTCATCGCCGGCCAGCTCCACCACGCGGCGGGGATGTGCCTGGTCCTGGCCCCGCTGATCAACTCGTACAAGCGGCTGGTGCGCGGGTTCGAGGCTCCGGTCTTCGTCTCCTGGGCCCGCACCAATCGCGGGGCGCTGGTCCGCGTGCCCCATGTGGGTCGCCCCGAGGTCACCCGGGTCGAACTGCGCAGTCCGGACCCGTCCTGCAACCCCTACCTCGCCTTCGCGGTGATGCTGCGCTGCGGCCTGGATGGCATCGAGCGCCGGCTCGCCCTCCCACCGCCGGTGGAGGAGTCCCTCTACGGTTTCGACGACGTCGAGCTGGAGCGGCGCAACGTCGGACTGCTCCCCGACAACCTCAAGGACGCCATGACCGCCCTCGAGGCGGATGAGGTCGTGCTCGACGCGCTCGGTGACACCCTGTCGGAGCGGTTCCTCGAGGTCAAGCTCCTGGAATGGAAGGAGTACCGCGCCCAGGTCACGCCGTGGGAGCAGGAGCAATACCTGGAGCGAGCCTGATGACCGCAGGAGGCTCCGGCGCCATGGCCGGGAGACCGCGGTGATCACGGTCAAGGACCTCTGGCGCGGTGCCCTACCCGCCGGCACCGAGCTGCTCGGCGGGCGCGGGGGCCTCGAGCGTCAGGTCGACTGGGCCACGTCGCTGCGCACCCGCCCCCCCGCCTTCGAGGCCATCAAGGGCGGCGAGATCGCCTTCATCGCGGTGCGCTCGATCAAGCTGCTCGATGAGCGTCTCGACCTCACCCGGGTCCTCGACAGCTTCGCCGGGAAGGGCGGGGTGGCAGCCGCGGTCATCGGAGAGGTGGCGGATCCGGCCGTCGAGCTCGCCGATCGTCTGATGCTCCCCTTGCTCCGGCTGCCCGAGCAGGCCCACCTCGCCGACGTGCAGCAGGCCACGACCCGGTTCATCCTGGACCAGCGCACCGCCCTTCACGATCGCGCCCAGGAGCTCCAGACCGAGCTGATGGAGCTGGCCCTCAACGGCGCGGGCCCGGCCGGGATCGTGGAGCGCCTCGCCGAGCTGCTCGGGCTTCCCGCCGCCTGGCAGGACGAGGCGGGGGAGCTCCGCCATGCAGCCGGCGATCTGCCTCCGGCCGCCGGCGACCGGCCCTGGGGTGCCGAGATGGCCGCGATCCGGCGCTTTGCCGGCTCCTCCGTCGTGCTGGCCGCCAACCCACCGGTCCGCGAGTTCTCACTCGGCGTGACGGGGATCGCCCGCGTGGTCGCGCCCATCCCCCTTCGCGATGGCATCGGTGGTTTCATCTCGGTGCTGGGGGACGAGGCCGACCTGGGCCAGCTGGCTCGGCTCGGCTGCGCCCGGGCAGCCTCGGCGTGCGCGATCGAGCTGGACCGGGAGCGGGCGGTCCTGGCCGCACGCGACGACCTCGAGGGCGAGTTCACCACCGCCCTGCTCACCGGTGCCTACAGCTCCGAGGGGTCGATGCTGGAGCGGGCCCGCCGGGTGGGCGCTTCGCTCGGTGAAGAGTCCGTGGTCATGGTGGTGCGCCCGTCCGCGCGCACTCTCGCCCCCGATCCCCAGGGATGGCCCGAGAGCGGGGTGCGCTCGGCTCAGCGCTGGGCCCAGCGGCGCGGGCTGCAGGTGCTGGCCGCCGCTCACCAGGGCGGGGTGGTGGTCATCGCCGGCGCCGGGCAGACCGACCTGAGGCGGGCCGCCGTCGAGCTTGCCGCCGACTGCCGCGGGGTGGCGGGGAACCTCCCCATGGCGGTGGGCATCGGCCGTCCCAAACACGGCCTGGGCGGCGTCCACAGCTCACACCGCGAGGCCGAGCAGGCCCTGGGCATGGGCCTCAAGCTGGATGCCACCGCCGTGGTGGTCAGCTTCGTCGACCTCGGGCTCCACCGTCTGCTCTACTCGGTCGCCCAGCACCCCGAGCTCCACGAGTTCCTCCGCGACAGCCTCGGCGCGCTGATCGCCTACGACGAGAAGGGGAGCGGCGACCTGCTGCGCACCCTCGACGCCTTCTTCCGGTGCCACGGATCCCCCACCGAGACGGCTCAGGCGCTGAAGCTGCATCGCAACACCGTCCTCTACCGGCTCCGGCGGATCGAGGAGGTGGGACGGCTGCGCCTCAGCGACCCCGACACCCGCCTCAACCTCCAGCTCTGCCTGCGCATCCGGGACGTGCTGCAGGCGGCGGGCTGAACCGCCGCGGACACCACCGCCGTGGCGCCGCCCGGCTGAGGCGCGCGGCGGTCCTGTGCCGGACGCCCAGGAAATCGGCTCGGCGATTGGTGCGGTCAGCCCTCGGAATCCCCCATCGGCGATCGTCGGCGCCGCGCGCACCAGGGAGATCGGGGACGGCAAGATCTTCATCCTGCCCGTCGACGAGGCGGTGCGCATCCGGACCGGTGAGCGCGGCGCCGGGACCATCCATCATCTCGAGCAGGAGCACTGGGGCCACTGATCTGATGCCGTCCCGGGCACCGGTGGCGGTGCTGGGCCACCGCTGCGGGGCAGCTCGAGCCTGAGCACAAGCCGGGCCACCGCGCAATTGTGCCGCTGGCCCATATGCGTTCCGACCGCCGGCCCGTAGGATCGCGAGATCTGGCGGTGTCCGCCGCGGTCACCCTCAGCCGCCATCCTCTGAAGAGCCCCAGTGGAGGCGCCATCATGAGTGCACGTCCGTCGCCCGCTCCCGACGTTCGCATCACGGCGATGTTCACGACCTCCGCCGCCGGATTGGCGGGGGAGCTTCGCCAGGCATGCCGGCCGCTGCTGCCGGTGCTGCAGGGGCGGATGCTGCGCGTCGATGAGTTGAACGTCACCTCGGGGCTGGAACGGCAGAGCCCGCTGGCGGCCGCGGTGATGGCACTGGGGCCGGCGGTGGCCGCGGTCGGTGCCGGGGTCGCCGCCATGGGTGGGCTCGGGGCCGCGGAGGCGACCGCGATGGCGGGGGTGGCGGAGAGCGTGGTCGACGTGGGCCTCGACGCGCTCGATGCAATCGAGCTGGGGGGAAGGAGGGCGGACTCGACCGTCGACTTCGCCCACCGGCTGGCCCACGCGACCCACCTGGCGAGCACCCTCGCGGGTGGGCCGCGCGCGGTCCCACCGCGCGCCGGGAGGGGCTGCCCGCCCCGCGCCCCGGCTCTCTGGCCGATGCTCCTCGAATCGCTGAGCACCCGCATCCAGGTCAACCGGCATTGGAAGCACGGGCCCCGCTCGGCGGCCTGGCTGCGCCGCGTGGAGGCGGCCTCAGCCTGCCGCGACGCCGCCGTGCACAGCATGCGGGCGCACGCCACGGCGGTGGCGACGCGTGCCGCCTCCTCGACGGAGCGCCTGATCCGCTGCCTGACCTTCGCCGCCCTCTACTGCGGCTTCGCGATGCTCCACCGCCCCCCGCTGGCCGGCGACGGTGTCGCGGCTCGGGTCGAGGACGCCACCGAGCGGGCCGCCGTCCCCATGCCGCTCAGGAGGGTCGTCCTCCCGTTCTGGCCCGAGGGCCAGGGCGTGGCTGCCTTCTGACCCGTGACGGGCGCCCACCACTTCCCTGGGCCTCCCGCCCCCGTGCCGGGCGGGGGGCCCACCGGGCCCCCAAGCCGTGGCCCCGCGACCGGGAATGCTCACCGGCCTTTGCTAGACTTCACCGGCGATGACCTACATCGTCACCGAGACCTGCGTGGACCTGAAGGACAAGTCCTGCATCGAGGTCTGCCCGGTCGATTGCATCCACGAGACCGACGACGATCGGATGGTGTACATCGACCCAGACGAGTGCATCGACTGCGGCGCCTGCGTTGACCCATGCCCGGTCGACGCCATCTTCGCGGAGGAGGACGTCCCCGCCGCCCAGATCGCCTACGTCGACATCAACAAGCTGTACTTCAAGGACAAGGAGGGGGCGCGGGCCCGCCTCGACGAGCTCAAGCCCCGGCCCTGACCCGGCAGGAGCCCTGACGCCGAGCGCGGTGCCCTGAGCGGCGCCGTCTCCGGCTGGCAGCCCTTCTCGCCGCTGCGGCGTGGCTGTGCATTCATCGCAAAGCCAGCCGTCGATTTTTGTGCTCCGCGCACAACTGATCCGGAGCCCTTCTCGTCCTGACCGTCCATGGCGGATCAGCCCCGGGAGCGGCTAGGCTCAGCCGGATGTGACAGCAGGGCCCTGTCCACAAGGGAGGGGGCCGTCGGCCAGCCGATGCAAGGGGAAGTGGATGCCAACTGACGAGAAAACAGCAGCCGGGGCCACCCCGAAGGATGTCATCAAGAAGGCGAAAGAGGCCGGCACCAAGATCGTCGATCTGCGCTTCACCGACCTCCCCGGAACCTGGCAGCACTTCAGCATCCCGGTCGGCG
>Ga0181524_10003963_pt1 | contig 14018 bp, 20 predicted proteins | sample PEATcosm2014_Bin_34_FD_119761 | JGI IMG/M metagenome (GOLD analysis project Ga0181524, IMG submission 119761) | Peatland microbial communities from MTU Mesocosm Facility, Houghton, MI, USA - PEATcosm2014_Bin05_60_metaG | ecosystem: Environmental > Terrestrial > Soil > Wetlands > Peat | place...
GCGATCTCTCCTATTGTCACCTTTAAAACGTCTTCATCTACCAGCCTAACTGTAAACAGCATCCCGAGCCTCTCCCGCCCGGTCCTCTGGTCTACGTTTGCGGTAAGCTCCTCAAACAACGCCTTTAATGCTTCCTTTTCCTTATCGTTATCCGCTAGAAACCTAATTGAATTCCCTATTCTGTCCTTATACATAGCTACCCTCCTTGTTAAACTCCGTACCGCAACCTATCCAGGAGCAAGCGCGTGAGCATTTGTATTTAGAAATACGAAAGCCTTTCGATGAAAAGTCCGGAGACCGTTCACCGAAAGGCTTGTTTGCAGTGAAAAGAGACGCCTCGCCGGCTATCTCTGTGAAGAGTTAGTGGCGGGGCGCTTTAGAGTGCCGCGGGTTCTCAGTAAGATATGCTATCGAGACTCTTCGCCCGAACTCGGTGCCGGTCGACGGTGGCTGTAACAAAGCCTGTAGGGTGTCCTTCAATCAGCAGATCATATGATTCCACAATGTCTTCACCACATGGACGCTTGTAAGTGTTTATCCCTGTCACTATAGCATCTATCTCCATACTGCCACCGACAGTATTAGGGGAAGGTGACAAGTAGGTCACGATGTCCTCGACTTTGGTTTTGTTTGTGTCCAGATACACACTGTCCCCTTTCTGAAGCTGACAGCTCGGCAACCAGAAATTGCCGTACCTTGAGCACCCCATAGCGAGGTTAATATACTCTCCGAATTTACGGTAGATGGCGTCGGCAATCTGCCTCTCAGTAAACTTCAAACTGTCATACTCGAAATAGAGACGGTCCAGTCCGTCTCCCTCATCTTTCACATTCGTAATTTTGATTTCCATAATTATTAGTCCTCCTTGTTTAACTCCGTGCCGCAACCCATCCAGGCGCAAGCGCGTGAGCATTTGTATTTCGAAATACGAAAGCCTTTCGATGAAAAGTCCGGAGACCGTTCACCGAAAGGCTCGTTTGATGCTTAAAAAGAAGCGCCTCGCCGGCTATCTCTGTAAAGAGTTAGTGGCGAGGCGCTTTAGAGTGCTAAGATATTTCTACTGTGGGTTCTCAGTAAGAGAGGCTATCGTGGCTTTTCGCCCGGACTCGGTGCCGATCGACAGCGGCCTGGACAAAACCTACCGGATTGAACTATCGTGTCATAGCCAATCTCACCTTTTACCAGTCTGATTGGCATGGTTTGTTCAATATCCGTTAAGCCACTTGCATTTCCACTATGGACCAATTCTCGTAAGCAGCAGTGTCGGACCAGTCAAACTCGCTTCCCCTATCACCTAAGTCATCAATCATGGCAGTTTCTTTGGGCCGTGAATTTGTTGCCCGCCATGCGTTTTGCAGCATCCTTTTCCCAATCACGTTTAGCCATCCGGAGAATGCCTTTGCTGTCCTGCATTGGCCCCGCCGTATAGCTATCACAGCACTTATTAGGGATTCCTGAACAATACCTTCTGCATCTACCATTGGGGACACAGGATAAAAGGACAGTAGATAGTTTATCCAGCGCAACAAACGCGGACGCTGTTCAACTATAATTTCATTCATAGCTTCACTGTCTCCTTCCATAAATGCGACAATGCCTTTGGCATACGGGTCGCTATCCTCTATTTCTCTACGGAGAGTGGCAAGGTTTTTCTCATAGCACAGAACACTGAACCACTCCAAATTGGATGCCTGGCAGTTCTTAGTGTCACCGTCGAGGGATACAATCTTCTTATCCCCGTATGGATTCGGGACAAAGGCCCGGGCAACTGCGTTGGCAATCCGTATCTGCGTTTTTAAAGCGTTTATAAAACAGACCGAATAAGCACCCTTTTCTATCGGGGACAGAATCCTCTTTGTATCTATAGTCAACGACATGACCCGCCCCATATTACTGATTTTGTACGTTGTTCCTTCCTTTGACACAAGGTCCGCCCATTGTTCGCCAGGCAGGTCAAGGAGCGCGTCACCATCAACTATCCTCCCGTGGTTTTTTAGCTGCTGCCAGTGCCGCGTGCAGAGGCCATCTTTTACGTACTTAGTCACCCTGGCCTCGCATCCGGGAACCCGGCACATGATAACAATTGCCTGTTCCCACTGCAGATTGGATGCTTGGCAGTTGCTCCGGTCCCCATCTAGAAATATAAGCTTGCGACGGCCTCGTGGATTAGGCACGAAAGCCTTGGCGACGGCATATGCTACGGTGATTACTAATTTTTTTTCTGTGCCGCTGCATGAGCACATAAGCTGCCCCTTACTCCAGTAAGGCGTTAATATTCTCTCAACGCCATCCTTGACCGACATTACCCTGCCCATGTTGCTGATCTTATAAACTATAGAATCCGTCCCTGCGATATCCGTCCATTCCTCTTGAGACAACCCAATAGCGTTTTCTCCTTCATTCTTCATACCTTCCTCCTTTAAAAAGTTATTAAAACAATAATGGGCTCGGGTGGAGGGCACAGTAGCCACACTCAGCGAGTTGAACCCTCCTGTGCCCACCTGAGCCCATTATTGATTCTTCGTTCCTGTTAACAGTACACGTCTATATGCACCGGCTTTTCCTTATTACTGACCAGCTTCGCTCCGCTATCACAATAAGGGCAGCGCTTCAACTGTGTGCCGGCGCAGTACAGGCAACCCTGCCGCTTGGTCCTTCTTTGAGCTGAAGGAGCGGGGTCCGCCTGGAAGTCCTGAATTGGGATTGCTATCATAATTGCCTCCTTTTATTGATGGATTTTAAAAAGAAAAAGGCCGCTCTCAATGCCCGAGGACATCGAAAATGGCCTTGCCTGTACAACGACCGTAACCTTTAGATGGTTACACTAACTGACACATGCCGGCGCGAACAACTTCCACCGGCTGTATCAAGATTGCAGAGAGGACAGATTCCGCCAGCTCTTTTGTGATGCATGGCGCCGTCACATTCACATCTATAAAACCATCATTACACAGATTTATAAATACGTCCTCCTTCTGCATCCCCGCGGTAATCGTAACGCCTGGATGTTCGCCCGAGACATCGTAGAAATCCTCCCATTCACAAGGGTGAGGGAAGTTGCCTGAAGTCCTGTACTCGAGCATAATAGCCCTCCTTTATCCTCCGAAATGAGTTTTCAGTATTGCCGCAAAAGCGATGATCGCCCACGCTATATTGACCGTCCCTGGCTGATAAGCCCTCTTATGGAAAGAAATTAGCGCAACGCCAAAGCCGCCGCTTACATTAAGCAATTGGCAGGCGATGTCGGTAGGTTTTAGAATGGAGAAGCTTGTCAGGGCATAAGCGGCAACTATCGCAAATGCCGCGTACCATCCGAACATCTCGATAAGTAGCGACCGCGCAACTGAGGGACGTTGTCCCTCCGCCTGTATTGGGTCCAACATAGTTCTTCCTCCTTTTTATAGGATGATAGACAGCACCAGTGACAGTGCTGGTACTCCAACCACTCCCTGCAGGACCTCTCCAATGAGCGATTTGGCGATAACCTTTGCAGATGTAACAACAGCGGACCGGACATCAGGCTGGGCTACTTCCGCCTTAGTCGGTTCAAAATACCCTCTTCGTTCAAGCAGAGCGAGAATATCGTCCAGAGCGATCGCTTTTGGATTGTAGTTGACGAGTACGCTGCCGGTGGTCGGATTGATGTCGACCGTGGCAATGCCGAAGACGGTGCTGAGGGTTTTCCTCAGTTCTTTGGCGGTGGCGCTGTTTTTCTTAACTGCAGGACTCTTGATTCTGAGCCTGCCAGGCGTACTATGGATGTAACTCATAAAGCGGCCTCCTTCGGCGAGGGTATCGCCTTTATTTTTTCTTCGTTCAGAGGGTGTCCGATCTTTCTGAATAATTCAAATATAGGGGAGAGGGACTCACCTGTCTGGATGGCATTGCGGCACAGGTCATCCGCGATGCCGGAGAGGACTTTTTGTGTATCATCTCCCCACAGTTTGAGGGAGAAATCGATCTTCCACTGGGGCAGTCCCAGCGTTTTTAATAATTCTTGCAGCATGGTGTTACCTCCTTATTGGCTCAATTGTTATTAAATAAAAAGGGCCACTTCGACTGTCTTTCAACAGATGAAGCAACCCTTATGGTGACTGTATGTACTGGAAAGTAATTTGTCGGGTGATTCTGCAGCGTTTAGGCGTACTGGTTGATAAAGGTCTCAGACACGCCGCACAAGCGGAGCGCCCAATTCTTTACTGCCCCCCTGAAATCTGTTTTCAGTTCGGCAGGGGGTGCATCAACGATGCAGCCTGTTTCCCACTCCAGCCCCAGGTATTCGTCCAGGGCCCTGACCGGGCGAAGTATAGCCATATGGGCCTTATGCTCAACCTCGCTCAGCTTATCGGAGAAGTCCAGCAACTTGTCTGGGGCCATCCGGAATTTGACGACTTTTGGCATATTGACTGCGTTTAAAACAGCCGTTGCCAGCGGTTCCATCGCTGACTGTATCTCATCTATCAACCTGAGGACTTTCGAATCCTCAGCATACTTGCTCTTGATTTGTTCTAACTTTGACATAACTGCCTCCTTTGCCCGTATCGCACGCGATGTGGGATCAAGGATCCCGGCTCGCTGACGCGGATATTTTTTGAACAAAAAAAGCCCCTTGCCGGAGATATCCTGCATGTCCGATAATCTGGACGTAGAGGGTGATCTCTGGTAAGAGGCTTTAAGAGTGGTTAACAAAAGGGGCAGGTGGCGAAACTCAACCAACCTGCCTCATTTGTTTGTGCTGCCCAGACCGATGTTTTGATCTGAAGTGGAGGCTTCGTTGTTGTTGCCTGTAATCAGGGCACAGGCAGACCCCTATCAATTAATAAGGCAAAGGAACCGTCAGTTGCTGCTGGGCTCCGAAGGACTTAACTCCTGAGCAATCTCGGTCAGTTCGGCTATCGCCTTGCGAATTTGAGCAGCCAAGTCCTGGGGCTCGGACTTAATCGCCTGTTTAATTTCCCCGGCGATTTCTTTTACTCGTAACCGGTAGACAGCTACCAAGTCTTGGGGCTTGACGTTCTCTGTAGAGGCCTTCTTTTTTTTCTCTTTTTTTGGTTTGCTGGTTATTATCTCCCGGGCCTTTTTGATTATCTCGGAGTCGGACAGCTCCAGCACCTGATTCTGCTCGCTTTGCGGGAGCTCGGCGATAGCGGCTGCGGATGAGATCGAGACTTTCTCATGCATGGCAGCCTGCTTCAGCTCATTGGATCCTTTTTCCTGGATGGTCTCGATTTTGTCGAGAGTCCTGCCAGAGACTCCAGCGATTTTCGCCACTTCCTCGCGGGTTTCAATTGCCGAGGTGTTTCCGGAGGTTTCAACGCTTCCATGGTCTCCTTCGGTTCCGGTAATATTACCTGAACCGAAGACAGGATTATTTTCAGCGTCCCGCCCGGCAAGCTGGGTACTCTGCTTGTTCGCCCTGGCTTTGGTGGCGATGCTATCCTTAAGCAGTAGGGCGAGGACACCCCGATTATAGTCGTTCAGGTTGCGCCGCCCCAACTGGTTCAGGATAATCCATTCCTTAACCTCTTCCCGGTCCGCAAACTCCCTTTCGGTTACTCCAAACGGGATGTCATGCTTTTGGCATATCTCATACCTGTTGTAGCCATCGACTATTATCTCGCCCCAGATAATAATCGCCTCCCTGCACCCTTCTGACAGGACGCTGGCTTCCAGCTTAGAAAACTCATCCTCCGTCATCATAGGAATGAAATCTCTAAACTCCTTGTCGATAACTAACTTGTTGCCATTTGCAATCAGTAACGTCATAGACCCTCCTTTTACCTTTATATATAAATAATACTTCGGGGGTTGGGAAGTGAGCCGGGATTTGCTAATTTTCTTTTGTCGCTTGACAAAGGCGGCCCAGAACCCTATAAATAAACAAAGCTTGGGGAGGGATTATGAAGAAAGGCGAATCAGTAAGGCTCCCGGTGGTTGCGGAGAAGCATTGTGAGGAGTGCAACCGCCTGCTGGACATATCTGATATGTTCAGCTCCATCCAGGAACCTCAAAAAGAGGATGAACTGGGTATTCCGGAGGTTAAGGTTAAGTGCCCAGGCTGTGGGCACCTAAACAATTGGGATCTCCGGTTTGAGACTTAAAGTGCAGTGATGTCTAAATAGGCCTGCCCTTTCTCTCCGTCTTTGACTTCCCAGGTTACCGAGAAACGGTAGGAACCGAGTATCTTGCCGGTTAATCCTAGAGCCTTTACCGCTTTTTCAAGATCGGCTCCCTCCAACTTCATATGTCCCTCTTTTATACCTTCTCCCTGCATTTTTCCCAATAATGTAGATGCTGTTCTCATGATAACTACCCTCCTTGTGATATTTGATCTCCGGCGCTCCGCTAATCCGCAGCTGCGGGTATAGTGCGGTAGGGCCGGCGAAACTAGAAAAAGCCTATTGCCTGAGTTATCCTGTGCTCCACCGATGTGGGTTGCGGGATAAGCCGGACAATAGGCTTTTAATTGTGAAACGCGGGAGTCTGCCTGGAACCTTGACAAACGCTCCCGTTTTTATATAAATATAGTGGGCGCCAGCTTGAGACCGGCACCCGACTTCTGAATCACTTCAGTAGTTTTTGCAGCCTGCGTGCGAGGTAAGCTGCGAGAACCGTGGCGGCCGGGTTAATATTATCCTCAAGAGATAAACGGCTAACCCCGCCGCCATTGCTTTGACCATGTGCATCACCTCCTCCCTGAGATGACCAAAGCGTTAACGTTTTTACAGTTGCCCCAAGGACAACAAAGCCCTATCGCCTTAACTGTTAAACCCGGATGAGCGGTTGACGGTTCAGGTAATAGGGCTTTTGCCAATTCATTAATAGAAGGAAGCTGCAGGACTGGCCCCGTTAAAGGACCAGCCCCTGATGGCTACGAGGAGAGATGCTGCTCCAGGCGTAGCCGGTACGACGTAAGGCACCAGGGGTGCCCACCTCTGTGCCGTGTGCAATGGTCGCAAGGCGGAGTTACACACCTCCGAAATCGGCAAGAGCCTGGCCCCATTTTAAAGATGGCCCATTTTATTGCCAGGCGGGACCGCTTGGCACGAAGGTACTGAATAATGTACTGCATGACTAAGTTGGTCATAATGACCTCCTCTTACTTGAATTGCCCCCGCCAAAGGCGAAGAATCTATTGATCATCTTCTCTATGAGCCTTGAAAAAGATTCCCTCACTTTGTCCAAGCATCCCGAAGATTGGGAAGTCAAAGGTGTGAGTCCGCTGATCTCTTCCCCTACGAATGAGGGGTCCTTGACTACCAGGACCTTGCCCTCATGGAACATCCGCCCTAAAAACTTCCCGACGACTTTGATGCTTTCTCCCTGGGTGCTAAGGCACTCCAGCAATTCGAAACGGCACAGCCGTTCCATATCAAATGCACTGCTCGGTACCACCCATCTTTCCGTTGACATAAATCCTCCATTGTTATAACCTCGCCGCACTAACGGGCCGGCCGCAGGTCGATGCTCCATAATTAAAAAAGCCTATTACCTGAACCATCCTGAACCGTTTGGGCGCAGAATAGATCGGATAAGAGGCTTTTTATTTGTGAATTCCACTGCCGGAGTCCTTGACAAATACCGGCAAATTTCTTATAAATATATAGTGGGTGCCAGCTCGAGACTGACACCCGCAAGCTTCTAAATCACTTTAGTAGCTTTTGCAACTTCCTCGCAGCCCACACTGCAAGGACTCTGGCGGCTGGGGTTAAAATTATCCTCGACAGATAACATGCTAACCCCACCGCCATCACTTCAGCCATATGCATAGCGCATCACCTCCTTCTTGAGATGGCCAAAGCAGTGTTTTTACGTGTTGCCGAAGACAACAAAGCCCTATCGCCTGAACTGTCAACGCGGATAAGTAGCTGACGGCTCAGACGGTAGGGCTTTTGCCAAACTAACTGTCTTTGTCTCTTGGTGTAAAAGGGGCCTGTCTACTTTGCAATGCAGTACCGCATGCGCGGCAGGGCTCTGGCAATAAGCCCATTTACCCGGAGTGCTGCCCGGATGTACTGGATGCATTTCGGATCGTCACGGAGCGGATTATCATCGTCCGTAGCCCCGACCAAATCCACCACTTGATACTCTTTGACGACAACAGCGAACCGCACTTTGAAATCGCCGTTGTACGTCAGGTCTATCGGCTCATTGATAAACGCTCGTAGATGTCGCCCGCCAGGTGCGTCACCAACGTGTATTGTGCCGTTGCCGTTGATGATTTTTAGATTGTGAAGGCGGCAGTCGCCTCTGTCAAGCGTACAACAAAGACTGTGCTCGATCAGCGCGAGGACTGTGGATGACTTTCTCCACAGCATCTTCGTCACCTGTCTCCTGCTCCTGGCCATGAAACAAACGATGTCTGGTATCCATGGGAGTAAGCCCACACACGCAATACCAGTGAAGATGACTATTGCGTTGCCGGCTGGGCGGTTGAGTTCGGCCAGCTTTATTGCGGGGAGAATTGAGAACATCATCCCCATCCCCACAAAGATTAGAGCATTTAACACTTTGTCAAACATAAAGCACCTCCTCCTATCTAACTCGCCCTATTGCCCCTGCTGGGGTTTGAATATGGCTGAGTGTTTGAACAACAAAAAAGCCCCCAATCCGGACCGTTGCTGATCTGGGTTGGAGGCTTCTTTGACTACTTGCCACTATACCGGCAACTGCCCGCGGTACAGCATTTCAAAGAAATCCCTGCTGTTGTAAGCCCCTGCCTCTATGGAGGAGGACTCTACATCAAAATCATTATTCCGCAGGATGGAATACTGACCGAACGCCTCGGACTGGACTTCTTCCGATGTCCGACCAACTACGGAAGGATAAATCTTCCGAAGCAGGCTTTTCACTCCCACAGCGAACTGCTTTGCGGCGCAACTATACTCTTTGCCGTACTTAACCATGAGAGACTGGTAATTGCCTCCCTCCATGATTAGAGGCAATTTTCCTTCCCATTCAGGGGCAGGGGTTGGATTTAAAGTGGTCATAATGACCTCCTTACAGATAAGATATCCCCGCCAAGGCGAGGATTCTGTGTTAAACCAAAAAAATCTACAAGAGTCGAACCTTTCCGGTTCGAGTATGCGCGTGGGCAATTTAGTCCCCGCACATTGTCCCCTCTGGCCATCGCCTTTCGGCGACTGGGGACCCGCCAATGCCACTTGAGGGACAACCAAACGTGGGGCACACGTTTGTTCAGTTAATAAAACCCCTTTTATTGGACCCACCCTATGCATCCGAGAATCCGGACAGCTGGATGAAGCCAGTAAAAGCCTGAAAGAAAAAGGGCAGTAGCGACAAAGCCGCATCTGCCCCATCCTTCAGATTGCTCGGTCCCGGTTGTTTTATGCCTACCCGGGCAAGGGCAACTATCCTTTGGCCTTAACGTACCGAAGGCCTCCCCGTAGCCGGGATGGTCGATACAAAGCCGATGAGGCAAAGCGACAAAGCCGCCATGCCCCTGACACACCCTAACCAATCTGCCAGCGGTACCGGCCGTCAGTCGATCAGGGCACTACATTTTCTATTTGTCAATTACGCGAAACACGGAAGAAACCCGTATTTCATGTAACTTACTACTGACCCGAGGGTTACCAGCCCCTGAATCTGCGTTAACGAGACTTCCTGAAGTCGCTCATAACCTCTCCTTTATCGAGAGGCACAAGCTGAATTCATTCAGTCTTACAGGCCTGCCGGCCCGTGCAATTCGTAATTCATTGTTGTCGCCTTTTGCCTTGCCAACGACTCTGTAATCCTACAGTGTCAGTGGCGCTGGGTGTTCGATCAAGCGGTGAGACACGCGCTTGAGGAGCGCAGTTCTGTCAGGCAATTCCCTGAAGGACCGCTTTATGGAGTTCGAGGTATGCTCGATCGTCCACCCGTGAAACAGGCACACCGGCAACGGAATCCTAATGAATCGGATTCCTCGGTGTTTCTCAATTTCGGATAAGAGTTCCGCAATAACGTAAGATTTCCAGGTCCCTATTGAAGGCCTGCTGGTCTTGCTAACGTCCCGGGGTTTCTCACTTCCCCTGTTGATCCACACGTAAAGCGCCAAGAGTTAACGACTCCTGAGCGCCCTGATCCCTCATTGATACCCGCTGCTGCAGCTAAGCGTCAAGCCTTGTTCTACCTTGAGGAACCAGTATTCACTAATGAGCAGTGTTAAAAACGCACAAAAAAACCTCCGGACTGGAGGTCTTGTTTGGGCAAACACCGCTCATTGAATAAAAGACTCAAGGAGATATTAGGGCGCTTAACCGGGTAATTGCTTACCAGCGGGTACTTCCGAGGGCCCTGCAGGAGGACAAATTCCTGTAGGGTTTATCGACCGACTCTACCTGTTTAGCTGGTAGAGCGTGAAAGATCTTCCGGTCGGCAGCTTCGAGTGTCTTCCTATAATAAGGAAGGGTTGCTCGAACGTCTGCTTTTAAACAACATTAACTACTTGCCGTATAACTATTTGGCAAACCTTTTGACCCTTACTGACACGGACGTACCTTTCCCGTGGTAACTGCGGCGCCGCCTTGAATGCGGGGGTGCCTTCGTTACTGTGCTGGTGCAACTGACGACTGGGGTCTCCCAGCCGGTAACTGTATCGAATTAACCACCCTGCTACGGGGCGGGCACGCTGAACGAGCCATGCGACATGATGCCATATAGGCTATGCCTTATCTTGGGAGTGCCATGCGTGCGGCCTTGGCATCCGGTCTTTGTTCTTGACCAGAAATTCGACTACTCCCGTTCCTCTGCACTATCCCTTCTTATTTAACGACGGTCGTGGGCTGAGAGGAACCCGTCGAAAGCATTACAGAAAGTGCCGGCGGCTATACGCCAGGCGGTAATTTACTGCTGGAGGATTCTGCTCCCTCCTGTCCGGCATAATGATCACCGGTCTGAATCAATCAAAACACGTCTGCAAGAGACTGCTACCTTTCGGGGTAACAGCCAGCCCAGCGTCGAGGGCTTTCTTTGAAAACACTTCCGGGGTCCATTTCAGGCTTGCTTTCCCCTGCTCTTCCATATTAACGGCGAGCGCGTCTTGCGAATACCGCTCAATCCCTCAGTATTCCATTACTGGATTACCAAAGCAGTGTCAGGGCCAGTCCCAACACTATGAGCAATACCGCAACAGCTGTATGTTTCCCAGCAACACCCCCAGCTAAGGATGTCCGGTAGGCAGTTGGTGCTTACATTATCAAACTCCCTGCCAGGAGATGATTGCTTCTATATTTTGCTTTGCTGCTTGCGTTCTTGGTTCCAACCTATGCTGCCGACGGAGACCACTCCCCACTTCTCCCTCTGCTCCAGCGCCCTGCCGGCCGAAAGGTCGGCCTTGGCGCCTAAGTCCGGGACCAAGCTGGGCTATTGGCTAAACTCCCCATCTGCCCACCCCACACCCCGGAAGTCGGCTTTCATCCGCGCTGGAAGTGCGGGGGAAGACGGCTGACGCTGGTGACCAGGGATAGGCGCAAGGCAGGGGGCGACCCCCTGTAAACCAAAAAACCTTCTGCCAGTGCCACCACACTAAAGTGATGAAACTGACAGAAGGCTCTTTGCTGCCGATGGAAGGTTCCCCCTCCCTAATTGAGACCTTACTGTGTCAAGGCTGCCACGGAAGACTGGGCCAGCTCCTGAGCTTCGGCTCTCTGCGTAAGATCGAGATCGAACTTCACAGTAAGGTGAATGAATAGGGCAACGGCAACCGCTGCGATAGTTACCCCTGTTACGACGGCAGTGACCGCCGCCCATCCCCTAACCTTTACCTTGTCCGACTGAGTGCAAACATATATCCTGTTCATCTCTTCTCCCTCCCTGCTATATTCTTCACCCCATGCAGGGGTGACCTCTGCGATATTTATTCTCCAACCAAAAGGTTTGGAGTCTGACCAAAAGGTTTGGAGTCTGAAGCCTTCTGTGTTCTAAGGGCTGCGTTGTGAAGATGTAAAACCGAAACCTAAGTTGAAAATGAGACGATGGTGAGGGGTGTATCAAGCGAAAATGAATTAGACAGTAAAAGAGACAAGTGGTTGAAAGCAAAGAAAATTAAGAGTGGCGTGAAGATAAAATGATTTTAGATAGGCTTTAGTGAGGAGCTTTTCGGGGTGATCGGGAGTCTGTCGCTTGATTGGGAATTGATAGAAAGCATTGATTGCTTTACGTTATCAATTAAAAGAAAACTATATATTCAGATAAATCTTAATTTCAGTGTGAATTGCTTCTAACTTTAATATAACGGGAAAGGGGGTTGCTGTCAATGAAAAAGTGAAGGGGTCAAGGATAAGGCATTGAGAATACAGAATAAATAGTAGCTGGGTGGTTATCGGAAAAAATAATAGGGATGGCAGGAGCTAAGAGCTTGAAGAAATAAGGAAAGGTAGCAGTAGAGAGGTAGATAAGGGGATTGAGAAAAAAAGTATTAGTGTATTGAATGTATGTTTAGGTATATGGTACACGTAATAACAACTGCTAAAACAATGGGTTAACCTATAGTGCATGTCCTCTTGACTGAACACCTGACTGAACAGGGGACTGAACAGCTAAGTGAACACCTGACTGAACTCCCTTTTAGCCCCCGGTGATTTTTTGTTTCCTGGTGACGATTCGCCAGCAACGGGAGGCGACCTCCCTGCGCTGCTGGAATTGCTCATTTGGGCGGGTTAAGAGAAGCAAGAAAACACCTTCAGGCTTGTAGCATTCGGAGGTGTTCTATAGGGATGGAAGGATGAACGGTATAAATCTTTATAATCGAGACGCCGCTCGCGGTGTCCACAAGACGTCGTCAGCAGAGCCGAACGTTCGCGGCTAATATGGGATTCCCTATGCAGTAGCGGACGCAGCGCACAACGGGCACCAGATGTCCAGAGGTTCCATAAGTCCTGGTTGATCTCTTTCCTAATAAGACATGCTCTCTTATCCGGTTGTCCCAGCTAATAGTCTCTCCCCTATGTATTTCGGCGTGTGCCACGACAACTGATGAATTATGATTCCCTTCCAGTGGGTTATTTTTCGTGCCGAACATGACTATAGCTAAACTGTGAGAAAGTTTTTTTGATCTGGCGTGAAGTAGCTGACCCATGACGAAGCCAATATACCCTCTTATATGGTCCTCGGACGTAGCGCCCCATACAACGGCAAGACTTGTGTCTTGAGTGTTCTCGGTTACACCGTTAATCCCGAACACTGCCGCTCCATCTAGGGCATGAGGCACCTTGTATGGGGTCAACTCATGAATACTCCCTTCAATCTCTTTCATTATATTGATGCCTGCAGCATTCTTCATTGTATAACCCCCTTTACCGTATGCCTTTTTACTATAAGCCACCATCACTGTGTTAAAACCACCACAGATACCGAGATCTCGTGGGCCTCCGCTTCCCCCGTAAAGTCCAGGTCAAGATTTACGGTAAGATTGATAAAGAAAGCAACCGTGGCTACAGCGATCGCCACCCCTGAGATAGCGCCCGTTAGCGCAGCCCACCCCGGACCCTAACCCTGTCTGACTTTGTTTGCACGTATATTCTGTTCATATTCCCCTCCAGAGCCTCAATTTTATTATTTTTCAGATGTCTTGACAAACCCTCCCAGATTTTTATAAATAATCAGACCAAACAGGAGGTACAAATACCATGTTACAAACTATTGCAATGTTCATCTTCTCTACGCTAGTGCAGCTGCTCTCGTGGCAAACCGAGAGAGAAACCATTAAAACAAAGCTGCAACCTTATTTTGATGGTGCCAGTATATCCGAAAACTATGTAACGAGATACCAGGTAGTGGGACTGGTATTCAAGAGCGCTACGATGACAATACTGTGTATGGTGATCTATGCTGCGTTCTGGGTGTATCAAGCGAAAATGAATTAGACAGCAAAAGAGATAAGTGTATGAAAGCAAAGATAATTAGTTAGTGTGTGAAGATAAAATGATTTTAGATAGGCTTTAGTGAGGAGCTTTTCGGGGTGATCGGGAGTCTGTCGCTTGATTGGGAATTGATAGAAAGCATTGATTGCTTTA
>Ga0181524_10003964_pt1 | contig 14005 bp, 11 predicted proteins | sample PEATcosm2014_Bin_34_FD_119761 | JGI IMG/M metagenome (GOLD analysis project Ga0181524, IMG submission 119761) | Peatland microbial communities from MTU Mesocosm Facility, Houghton, MI, USA - PEATcosm2014_Bin05_60_metaG | ecosystem: Environmental > Terrestrial > Soil > Wetlands > Peat | place...
CTCGCCGCGGATCGTCCCGTTCGGGCTCGGCCAGGCCTTCTTGAGGCCGAACTCCTTCACCTGCGCGATGCTCGGCGTGATGGTGGCGCACTTGACGCCGACGCCCTGCCGCCGGATCGCGGCCGCCGCGTCGTGCGTCACGCGGTCATCCGTCCGGTTGCGGTTCTCGAGGCCGAGGTCGTAGTACTCCAACTTCACGTCCACGAACGGCAGGATGAGCTTGTCCTTGACCAGGCGCCAGATCACGCGCGTCATCTGGTCGCCGTCCATCTCGACGATTGCGCGCTTCGCTTTGATCACAGTGGTTTCCTCTGCTGGTGAATCGCCGTAACAAATTCAGCCGCAAAGAGGCGCAAGAGGCGCGGCGCACAACAGCCGAAAACAAGCCGTGACTTTGCGTCTCTTGTGCCTCTTTGCGGCAAGGTTCTTTGAAGTCCGCAACCCTGCGGAATCGACGCAAGTATATCACGCCGCGCGCGCCTTGCACCAGCCTGACATGGCGTGTATGATGTCCCTCGCGATCAGGCTGAGAGGGACTTCCGCCGGAGGGCCAGCGGCATGGTGTGTCCGGTCTGCAACAAGGACATGCTCGTCCTCGAGTTCGAGCTGGTGGAGATTGACCACTGCGCCGAATGCGGCGGAGTGTGGCTCGACTCCGGCGAGATCGCGCTCATCGGCAAGCGCGCCGGCGCGCTGCACGGCGACTTGCTGGCCGCGCTGGAGAGCGGGCCGGGCGAGCCGGACAAGGCGCGGCCGAAACGCCGCTGCCCGGTGTGCCGCAAGCCCCTGCTCCGCGCGCGCAACGCCCGGAATATCCAGGTCGAGAAATGCCCCGGCGGCGACGGTCTCTGGTTCGAGGCCGAATCGCTTCAGACCGTCCTCCCGGTCGCCGGCGCGGAGAGCGGAAACGTTTTCGCCCGGTTCCTCGCGGACCTCGCGGCGAGGAGAGGAAGTGCGAAGTCAAAGTGACGAGTGATGGCGACCTTCGTCACTCGCCGTTCGGCATCCCCGGTTTTGAGAGGAGGATCGGATATGACGGGTCTCTTGATCGCGCTCATCGTGATCGTCGTGGTAATCGTTGCGATCGCGCTCTGGCTGGTCGGGATGTACAACGGCCTCGTCACGTTCCGCAACGAGGTGAAGAACGCCTGGGCGCAGATTGACGTGCAGCTCAAGCGCCGGCACGACCTGATCCCGAACCTGGTCGAGACCGCGCGCGGATACATGCAGCACGAACGCGGGACGCTCGAGGCGGTGACGCAGGCGCGGAACGTCGCGCAGGCGGCGCGCTCGTCCGCCGGCGGAGCGGCATCGCCCGAGGCCGCCAAGGCCGAGCAGGCCCTCACCACCGCGCTGGGGCAGTTCCTCGTGACCGTCGAGCGCTACCCCGACCTCAAGGCGAACCAGAACTTCCTGGCGCTCCAGGAGGAACTGGCCTCGACCGAGAATAAGATCGGGTTCGCGCGCCAGTTCTACAACGACCAGGTGATGCAGTACAACACGCGGATCCAGAGCGTTCCGTCGAACGTGATCGCCGGGATGTTCCACTTCGAGCCGATGGACCTCTTCGAGTTGAAGGCTGAAGAGGAACGCGCGGTGCCGGTGGTGAAGTTTTAGACGGCCAGACGATAGACGAGGGAGCAAAGGGACGATGGACGATAGACGATAGACGAGAGAGCATGGTCTTTCGTCCATCGTCAATCGTCCATCGTCTATCGTCAATCGTCCATCGTCCATCGTCCATGGGAACCCGTCCATGTGGGAACAAATCCGCGCCAACCAGCGGCGTTCGGTCATGCTGATCACGGTCATTGCCGCGATCCTGCTGGGGCTGGGCTACGTGATCGGCATGTACGTTGAGCCGAACTCGGGCTCGTGGTTCGGGCTCGTGGCCGCTGTGGCTTTGCTGGTGGTGCTCTGGACGGTCGCGGTCGTCGGCGGCGGCGACATTCTCCTCGGCAGCGCCAATGCGCGAGAGATCCAGCACGACGACGCGCCCCAACTCTTCAACATCGTCGAGGAAATGACCATCGCGTCGGGCCTGCCGAAGACGCCGCGCGTCTATATCATTGATACCGACGCGCCCAACGCCTTCTCGGTCGGCACTCCGGAAAAGTCCGTCGTCGCCGTGACCTCGGGGCTGCTGATGCACCTCAACCGCGACGAACTTCAGGGCGTGATCGGCCACGAGATCGGGCACATCCGCAACGAGGACACGCGCTTCATGACGCTCGCCGGGATCATGATGGGCGCGATCATCCTAATCTCGTATACGTTCAGCCGGCTCACGTTTTACTCCGGCCCGGGACAGCGGCGGTCGTCGTCGCGCGGCGCCGGCAACGCGCAGGTCGTCATCTTCCTGATCGCGATCCTCTTCGCCATTCTCGCGCCGATCGTGGCGCAGCTTTTCTATTTCGCCTGCTCGCGCCGCCGCGAGTACATGGCGGACGCGAGTTCCGCCGCGTTCACGCGCTACCCGGAAGGGCTCGCCTCCGCCCTCGAGAAAATCGAGCGCAGCGCCGGCCTGATGACCGGCGTCAACCGCGCCGTTGCGCCGATGTACGTCGTCAATCCGCTCGAGGCCTCGGGGCCTTCCGGCCTCTTCAGCACGCATCCGCCGACGGCGGATCGCGTCCGCATCCTGCGCTCGATGGCCGGCGCCGGGCTGGGCGCTTACGAGAAGGCGTACTCCAGCGTGCAAGGCGCAGGACTGCTCGGCAGCGCGACGCTCTCGCAGGCGGCGGAAGTCCAGGCTCGTCCGCCGAGCACCGCGGCGGAGAAGGAGCCGCTCCAGAAGGCGCGCGAGGCGGTGGACCTGCTCCACCAGGCGGACGGATTCATCTTCGTCCCCTGCGCCTGCGGCGTGAAGATCAAGCTCCCGCCGAGCTATACCGGCGAGACGGTCCGCTGCCCGCGCTGCGGCGCGGAAGACCCCGTGCCGTCCCAGGCGGCCGCTTCGGAATGATTACCCCGGCCGCGCCGGCGCCGCTCAGCGTCTTCCAAACAGCGCACCGATAAGGCCGATTGCAAACACGCCTGCGACAATTTGTGCAGCCCCGAGCACCACGCTCAACACGATGACTTCCAGTATCTCCAGATCGAAAAACCATGTCAGCAATCCGTAGTAGAGCACGAGGCCCACAAGCCATCCCGCGAGTGGGATGATCGCAGAGACCGCTCCGGTCACAATGAAAATGGCGGCCAACTTGAGAATGGCCGTATTGAGGTAGCCGAAGGACGCGTCCATGATCCGCGCGGTGATGAAACAGGCGATGACGCCCAGCGTGACACCGATGACTACTCGCACGGCCATGACGGCCAGCGCAGCCGCCACGCCGGCGGCTCCGCCCACGTGGAAGCCGAAGACGACGAAAATCGCCAGCCCGACCACGATCAACGCCAGCGGAATCTTCACCTCTTTCGCGTCTTCCATGCCTCTCCCTCTCAGAAGCGGACCGCCGCCTTCGCCCTTTGCTCGCGCCCTTCGCATGCGGCCTGGACGGCATTCTATCATGCCGGAACTCCCATGCAATCGGGCCTTAAGCGAGTTTTCCAGCGGCGCCCATTCCAGCAATGACAAAGCGGCCGAAATATGGTAAAAGAATGGCTTGTTCCTGACGACCTTGAACTCAATCAGGAGACCACCTGATGAAGAAGAAATGGGCCGTGCTCTGCGCCACCGATGTCTCGGCATTCCCGGAAGTGCTCGATCCTCTCAAAGACGTCGCCAAGGTCAAAATCTGCAAGCCCGGTCACGACGCGCTGCTGCGCGAGATTCGCGACGCGGACGCGTTCATCGCCAGCCTGCACGTCCGCCTCGACGCCGAGGCGATCGCCGCAGCGAAAAAACTCCGCGTCATCGCCACCCCTTCGACCAAACTGGATCACCTGGACCTGAAGGCCGCCGACGCGCGCGGGATTACGCTGCTCAGCCTCAAGTACGACCGGGAGTTCCTGGACACGATCACGGCGACCGCCGAGTTCGCCTGGGCGCTGATGCTCTCCTGCCTGCGCCGGATTCCGTGGGCCTTCGACGCCGTCAAGCGCGGCGAATGGGCGCGCGACAAGTTCCGCGGCCACCAGCTTTCCGGCAAGACCTTCGGCATTCTCGGCTACGGCCGCCTCGGCGCGATGGTCGGCGAATACGCCCGCGCGTTCCGCATGCGCGTGCTCGCGCACGACTTCAAGGACTTCCAGGCCGAAGGGATCGAGCGCGTGGACAAGCAGACGCTCTTCCGCGAATCCGACGTGATCTCGCTCCACGTGCCCCTGACGCCGGAGACCACGAACCTGGTGGACCGGAAGGAGTTCGCGCTGATGAAGCCGGGCGCGATCATCGTCAATACCTCGCGCGGCGCGATCATCAACCAGGAAGCGCTGCTCGAGGCGATCAAGACCGGGCGCATCGCCGGCGCGGGTCTCGACGTGATCCACTGGGAATGGCCGGACGTCAAGCGGCATCCGCTGATGGAGTACGCGCGCACGCACGAGAATCTCGTCATCGTGCCGCACCTCGGCGACATCACCTACGAGTCCCAGGCGATGAGTCTCCACCACATCGCCGAGAAGCTCGGGGACTTCATCCGCGCAGACAAGGAATGAAAAGCTGCCAGCCGCCCGCGCATTCCGCCGTGAACCGCTCTCGGCCTGCCGCACAACTCTTGTTCCAGAGTGGCGTCCAGGAGGTAAGTTGCACAGCGTCTTGTCATTCCGAGCGGAGCGAGGAATCTCATACGCAGCGCGTTGGCAGTGGTTTAGGGTGTGAGATGCTTCGCTGCGCTCAGCATGACGCGGGTTGGACTTGCGCGTGTTATTTCCGGGACAGTACATTAGGAATGTCTCATGAACGGTAAAATCTTCGCGACGATGGCTATGGTCCTGTTGACCTTGGCGGCGTCGGCGCAGGCCGCCCCGACCGAAAAGACGCGGCCGGTGGCCCAGGCCAAACTGGCCGAGATCCTGAAGTCCGCACCGGCGCTGCCCAGAGGGATCGTCGGCGAGCTCGGGATCAAGGCCCACCTGATAGACTTCATTGATTGCACCAGGGCCGACGATCCGCACGATTTCCGCGACCAGGGCACGTCGAAGGTCGCCAGCGGCCCCGCCGGAACCTACCGCGTCACGGCGCCGCACCGTCACGCTTTCTTCTCGTACGCCTACCGCACCGCCGGCGCCGACCAGCCGGTGCTCCTGGTGATCGAGTATCCCGACGACGCGCAGCGCATGATCAGCTTTATGACCCACGATTCGATGCGCGCCACCCTGCCGCACCTGTCGTTCAGCCAGGAGACCGGCGTTTACACCGGCGACCCGTACCCGCTGACGAAGAAGATGCAATACTTCACGCTGGTGTCCTGGCCGCAGGACGACTGGTCGCCGCTGATCGTCTTCAATTTCGGCCGCGCGGGCGGCGCCGGGGCCGCCAGCCGCATCTGGGTCTACGCTATAGACGAGTTGCCGCCGCTGAAGGTGAACGCCCCCGATCCCGCGAAGGAGCGCGTCCTCGGTGCGTTCTTTCCGCTCCTGTTCCTGGCCCAACGCGACAACTTCGGCTGGCAGAGCCCGCGGTCGGTCGAGCACATGGTGGACTACTTCAAGTTCATCGGCGTCAATCGCGTGACGGCCGAAGTCTACGGCAACCAGACCTGGGGCGCAATGTGCACCGTGCCGGCCTGGGACGCCGACGACAAGGGCAACCTGGAGGACGTGCTGCGCCGCATGGACGCCAAGGGCGGCATGGGTTTCATCGCCGGGATCGTCGCGCCCGGCATGTACGGCCGGGTGACCGCCGGCGGCCGGGACGTGGCGACGCTGCCGCCCAAGGAGTTCCAAGCGGTCATGCTCAAGGGCTTCGACGAGTTGATCGAGCGCTACGGCAAGTACAAGAGTTTCAAGGGCTTCGCCCTCGGCTCGATGGAGACGATCGGTTTCTACGATATGGTTCAGGCCAAGGGCGCCGCCGCCGGCGTCGTGGCCCACATCAAGGCCCGGCGGCCCGATCTCGAAGTCATGACCTTCGTCGGCAACCCGTATCTCCAGCATCCCTACTTCGACGGCGAGCACGGTCCGACCACCTGGGACGTGATTTCGAAGTGGGAGCAGGCCGGCGGCGGCGACTGGTCGGCCTTTCTGGCCGGCGAAATCCTGGCCGACTTCACCCAGTGGCGGCATGTCCCGACGGAGCTCGAGAAGGTTGCCGGGCTCCAGGTCTGCGAACAATATGCCCCGGACGATTGCGTGGTACACCCGCTCTATCGCCAGGAACCGCGCGCCATGCTCTACGCCGACACCGAGCGCTCGCAGGCCCGCAGCGACCTGTACCGCACGCCCTATGCCGCCATCTTCGGGACCTTCACCGAGGGATGGATCGGCCTGCACAAGAACCTGAACTTCTGGTACACCAAGCCCTGGACGGCCCCGGAGCTGAACCCGGCGGGCGAGTTCGGCACCGCCGCCTGGGCCCTGGCCGAGGGACAGCATGACCGCCTGGCCATCACCGCCGGCGGCTGGAGCGTCAAGTATTTCGGTCTCGACCTCGCCATGCGCCGCTTCGCCAAAGCCTTCCGCGCGCTGCCGCCGGTGGAGATGACGGAGGTGCCCGCGGGAATGGATTTCGTCAAAGCGCGGTGGGCGATTTTCCAGGGCAAGCGCTACATCTCGCTCCAGAATCTTACGCCGTTTGCCGTGGACGCCGAGGCCGATTCCAAGAGGGTGCGGCTGGAACCTTACGAACTGGCCGCGCTTGTTGACGACGGGAATTCCGCGCCCAAGGTCGTGGGCGGGGACTGCCCCGGCTACGAAAACTGGCTGCGCTTGCGATACAAGAGCTTTGCGAGCGCGGTCAAGGAACTGGCCGCCATCAACCGCGACGCCGTCCCTGAAGCGTATGAAAAGCTGGCGGCGACCCAGTGGCCGCCGCAGCCGGCCGGCTCTCTCTATGCCGCGGACATGGCCTTGAGCTGGGGGCTGAGCAATGAGATTCAGCTCCGCAAGGACATCCTCCAGCGTCCCGAGATGAAGGCCGCGAAACTCTCCGCCGCGCCGCCCATGAACGGCAACCTGGATGCGTGGCCCAAAGAGGCCACCGACATTCGGGCTGAGAGCGGCGAGTACCTGGCCGGGCACATCTTCTTCCCGAACAGTTGGACCGGCCCGAAGGACCTTTCCGCCCGCATCCGCCTGGGGCACGACGGCAAGAGCCTCTATCTCGGCGTCGAGGTCCGCGACAACGTCCTGGAGAAAGGCGACGGCTTCCGGTTCTCCGTCTCAAAGAGCGGCTATGCCGAGTGGCGGTCCCAGAGCGTCAAGCCGGATTACAACTGGCTGATCGAAGTCCCGTTCGACAAGCCGCAGACCAGCGGCGGCGGGCAAAACGGGTTCACCTACATCTGCCGCCGGACGGCCGCCGGCTACGTAGTCGAGGGGTCCGTCCCGCTCGCGTCCCTGGGCCTGAAACCCGGCGCCGCCATGGGCCTGCTGCTGGTCATTTCCGACAGCGACCTGACGCCCAACCTGGCCAACCAGCCCTGGGCTCACAAGCAGGAGTTCCTCTATCCGCACAAGCCGAACTTTCCCTACTGGGACGATGCCCGCAATTGCGGCAAGCTGATCATCGAGTAGGAGAAGCGGACTGGCCCGCCTGCGCCGGGAACAGGAGGAGACTATGGAGCAAACGAATCTCGAAAAAGTGTGGGATGATCGGAAGCTATGCGCAAATCCCCACAAAGGATGGTATCACCATTATTATGACAACTCGCTGGATGTCTACGGGCCTTTGCTCAGGTCCGATGATTTTCTGACAGACTTTCCCGGATTGAACCACATCTACCTTCGCGTTGATTGGAGCCACCTGGAACCTGCTGAAGGCCAATTTGCGTGGGAGGTGATTGACCGGGTGATCGGCCCTTGGACCGCGCACGGTTACGGGGTTTCGTTCCGCGTCTGCTGCAAAGAGACCTCACCGGGGTTTGCGACCCCCGAATGGGTCATGAAGGACGGCGCGAAAGGCGCGTTTTATCCGGCCGGGAACGGCCAATCCTGGGAGCCGGACTATGGAGACCCTGTCTTCCTTGACAAGCTCGACAACTTCCATCGCGTGTTTGGGCGCCGGTACGGCGCTCAGCCGTGGCTCGAGTTCGTGGACATCGGCAGCTATGGCGAATGGGGCGAAGGGCACACCCTTCGCTCCAGCAAGAAAGATTGGCCCGTGGAGGTGATCAAGAAGCACATTGATATTCACGTGAGAAACTATCCGGACACTTTTATTCTCATGAATGACGACATGGTCAATTGTCGAAAGAATAAAGAAGGCTGGGACGAGATTGTGGATTACGCGGTGTCCAAAGGACTGGGCCTGCGAGACGACAGCGTCTGCGTTGATTCGTATGCGGACACATTCGGACTCAGCACATTGCGAACTCCGGAGATGTTCAACCTGGTGTGGCGCCGAAAACCGGTTGACATGGAACTGGAACATTACTCTTATGCCGTCCGACACGACCGCTGGAAAGGCGGCTTACCTCTCTTGAAGGCCGTCGAGGAAAGCCATGCAACGTTTGTCGGATTCCATGGCGACGCCCGAAAGTGGCTGGCGGACAATCGCGAGATCGCCGTCACGATTGCCAATCGTTCCGGCTACTGGTATTTTCCCAAGAGAGTTGAGATGTGCGGAAGCATGGCAAGGGGATGTGGGCACAAGGTCAAGCTCGTGTGGGAAAATCACGGAGTTGCGCCGGCCTATTACCGTTACAAGCTGAGGCTGCGGCTGACCCATGATGCCGAGACCTATGAGCAAGAATTCAGTGAATCCGATAACCGCAAGTGGATGCCCGATGAGATTATATCAGAAACCTGTTTATTGAAAATTCCGGATACACTGAAGCCGGGAACCTATAAGATGGGCATCGCCTTGTACGACCCGAGGAGCGGGAGGAACATAGAGCTTGCTGTGAAGGACAGTATAAAGGCGGACGGGTTCTTCACTGTCACCGAAGTTGAAGTGGTCGCGTGAATCCCGGGTTGGTGAGGTCAACTGGAAAACTTTTCCCGGCTACAGCCCCAATAGCCGGGCCAATAATCGCTCCGGCCACGAAATCCGACAACCAATGGATGGTCCTGGAGACGGCAACGTAAGGGGAACGCTAGGGACATCTATGAGCAAACCTGTCAAGTCCAGGCCGCCGAAAATAGCGCACTCAAACCACTCCCAAGCGCACTGAACCCTCTGGCAAGCGCACCCATTTTCCGCCGCCCGCTCGCGCCGGAATCCCGTGTTATGATGCTTCCGACAACAAAGACGAATTCTGACCGCCGATGGGCGCCGATGAACGCAGATACGGAGTTCGTTGACTGCGTTCATCTGCGTCATTCCCGCGCACGCGGGAATCCGGGCGTTTAGAAACGTTTTATTAGCCGAAGGAAGGATGTTTCTGGATTCCCGCCTTGGCGGGGATGACTGAGAAACGGCAAAAGACGACTTGAAAAAACGAACCCAATGTGTCGTAAGTGCCGTCCCGCGGCCGCCTTGACAGGTTCACTCATAAATGTCCCGCGAATACTCGGCGTAAGGAACATGCAGGCTGCGCTACTTCGCCGCCTTGGCCAGTTGGGTTCCCAGGGCTTTCAGCTCGGCCGCGCCTTCGGCGTCGGGGCAGCCTTGGACACCCACGGAGGGCGCGACGCTCTTCAACTTGAGTGCCTGCGCCATGGCCTCGATGCTCGCGATGGCCTTCCCTTCGCCGCCATAGGTCAGGAAGGCCGCATAGGGCTTGCCCGCTACACCCTTGCTTCCGGCATCGGCCGTCCGGTCGAGAAAGAATTTCAATTCGCCGCCCATGAAATCGAAGAGATCGTAGGAGCCTAACGCCACCGCGTCACAACCCCGGAGGTCCTCCGGTTGCGCCTCCGAGGCGGACTTCAATGTAACCTTGGCGCCCGCCTTGCGCGCGCCGTCCGCGACCGCCTCCGCGGCGGCCTTCGTGTTCCCGGACATGCTGCAGTAAACCACCAATACCTTGGCCATGACGATTCTCCATTTCCCGGGGGTGAATCTTCGCCATCCCTGGATTGCCGCCAGCGCACGCTCCTGTGGCCTTATGCAGAGACCCGGCCGCTCCGTTTCAAGGTGGCCATGGCGGCCGTCGCCGAGGAGATCTTCTGCGCCGCGAGCAGCCTGGCCACGTCCTGCTCAAACTTCTGCATCCCGTAGGAGCGCCCGGCTTCCATGAACGTGGGGATCTGCCTGCTTTGCCCGGTCGCGATGCAATGCGCAATCGCCGGCGTGTTGACCATGATCTCGCACACGGGGACGCGCCGCTTCGGCGCCGGCGGCTCTTTCGTCTTCTCGGCGGCCGGCCACATCGCCGAGTCGGCCGCGGGAAGCAGGTGTTGCACGACGACGGCGCGAAGGACCATCGCCAGTTGCAGGCGCACGCTGGGCTGATCCTCCACGGTGAAGGGCATCAGCATCCGCTCGATGGCGCCGACGACATCTCCCGAGTGGGCGGTGGTGAACACGAGGTGCCCGGTGTCCGCTGCCGTAATGGCCGTGCGAATGGTGTTCAGGTCGCGCGACTCGCCGACAAAAATCACGTCCGCATCCTGCCTCAGGGCCGAGACCAGGGCGTCATTGAAGCTGGGCGCATCAATGCCAACCTGCCGTTGGTCCACCACGCCCAGGATCGGTGTGTGAAGGTATTCCACGGGATCTTCGATCGTGATAATGCGCGCCTTCCGCTTACGGTTGATGTAATCGAGGAGCGTCGCCATCGTCGTCGTCTTCCCCGCGCCCGAAGGACCGGCAACGATGACCAGTCCGTCGCGGAGGTCGCAGAAGTGGTACAGCGTCGGGGGCAGTCCCAGTTCCTCCAGCGACCGGAAGCGTTCCTCCAACTGCCGAAACGCGATGCTCCACTGGCCCTGGCAGCGGAAGACGTTGAATCGAAAGCGCGGCCCATGGCGCAGGCTGTACGAGCCGTCCACGGAGCCGGCGCGCTTGAGGAGATCGCCAGGGTCCAAGTGCGCCGTGATCGCCTGGACGATACTCTCCATGCACTCCTCGGTCAGCGTGCCCAACTGTGCCTGCGGGGCAAGCTCTCCCTCGATCCGCAGGTACGGGACGCGGCCCATCGAAAGATGCAGGTCCGATGCCTGCGCCCTGACGCATTCTCTGAGCATGCGGTCGAGGGACTCGGCGCCGGCCCGATTCGGGTCAGAAGCCGTGACCTCGTTCTTTTTTCCCATCCCCTAAGTCTCCTTCCTGTTCAAGGGCCTGCGCGCCGCCTTGGACCCGTGCCGAGCCGGAATTTCGCACATGGCCGCCGTCCACGTGACGGTCGCCCATCACGTACGGATTTTGACCATCAGAATCCGGCTTGTCAAGAAGAAGTCGCGCGGCGAAAGAAGCTTTTGCTGCGGCCGGTTGGACTACGGTGACAAAGGCATGACCGGCTTCGTCGCGCTGTTCTGGAAAACGATACGCCCGTGCGCGGCCCTCACTCGCCTGATGGGAACAAATGTCCTGACTGGTTTACCGTAGCGCCGGAGTCGGCAGCCATCTAAGAGTTACGGTAAACCGAAGACTTGCCCAAGAAAGTGTCCCTGGCGATCGCGTATGGTACGCGACCGCTCAGGGACAATGCGACGCTCTTTTATGCAGGACAGCCGCCGGCTGTTTCACCGGCCCACAACGATGATGTCCAGCGGTCCCGGTCCGCCGCGGTCGCCGCCGCCGCGCCGGCCGCCGCGCTGCTCCGGGTTGGCAGGAGCCGCAGGTGCGGCGGGTGCGCCCGGGGCGGGCGCCGCGCGTTCCACGGCGATCAGAATAATCCGGTTGTTCTTGGTGTCGAGCGTGCAGGTCTTGGCGCGCGGTTTGGTTTGCACGGTCTGTTCCACTTCAAAGCTCGTCGGGCTCTTTTCCTTGATGATGGTCAGGGTGCCGTCGCCCTGCGAACTGAACGCTTCCATGGTGGCCGGATTGAATCCGCCGCCGTCCGTGCCGTTGCCGATGGGCAGCGTGGCCAGGATTTTTCCGTCCACGGCGCTGAGCACCACGCAGGTCGCGGGTTCGTGACACATGGCGAAGAGGATGTGGTTTTTCGCGTCAAGGCCCAGGCCACCGGGACCGCCGCCCTTGCCGGCGAGGTCGAAATGAGCCGTCACCTTGAGGGTCTTCACGTCCACGACGGCGATCTGGTCCTTGTCTTCGAGGTCAATATACATGTGCCCCTCGCCGTCGCTTTGCGCCTGCTCCGGCGCGCCGCCGAGGTCAATCGTGCCGGCCACCTTGCCGTCCTTGCCGTCAATCACCGTGACATTGGGAGCGCGGTGGCTGAGAACGTAAATGCGTTCCGTCAAAGGTTCATAGAGGATGGCGTCCGGCCCGCCTTGCACCTCGATGGTCTTGATCGTCTCCAGCGTCTTGGCGTCCCACATCACGACGGGGCTGCTGCTGCAAAAACCGTGGTTGGATATGGGATCAACCGCCTCGCCGCGCGCGCGGGCATTGGGGATGGCGCCCACCTGCTGAAGCGTGTCCTCATCGAACACCAGCACCTGGTTGCCGCGCGCGACGTAAAGCCGGCGGTTGTCGTTGTCGGCATAGACATAATCAATCCCGCCGGTGCCCATGGTCTGGGTGGAGTTGACTATTTTGTAAGGTCCGGCGGCCGGCGTCGTCTGGGCAAAAGCCCTGGATGCCAGCATAGCGCCCGCCGCGACAAGGAGCGTAAACGTCCAACGGAACAGGGTTCGACTTCCGGACTTCATGACTTACTCCTTTAAACCGGGATTTCCCCTTCGACCGTCCTCCAATGGACAGTCGGCTTCCAATTGATTGTACTCTCAAATTTTCTCAATAGCAAAGAGCAACGAGAGCGATTCCGCTATGGGCTTCCGCTCAGCCCGACGGCGCGAACGCGCTCGAGCCGCACTTCTCGCACCGGCGCAATTCGGCCGTCCTGGCCAGGTAGCTCATCACGCACTCGACGAACGTCGAGTGGCTCCACGTCAGCGGAGAGACGCTCAGCGGCACTCCGGTCTCCGGATGGATTTGCTCCGCGAACACGCCCGACGGCAGCGCGTGCTCCGCCGTCCAGAGCAGCAGCGGCAGCACCTCTGCCGCCAGTTGCGCCTCGGACGGGGCCAGCCGGATTCGGTGGAGCGCGTCCCAGAGCGTGCAGAGGAACCACGGGTTCCCGGCGCCGCGCGTCGCCGGGCACGGGACGCGGAAATAGGGGTCGTTCTCGTACCGCGCCATTCCGCCGACCGTGCTCTTGATGGTCAGCTTCTCGCGAAGGTGCCGCATGGTCTCCAGCACGCGCGGATCGTCCGGCGGATACGCGCCGAAGGCCCAGAGCCCCATGGTCGAGGAATCGGCCGAGTCGTCCGGCTTGAACTGCGAATTCTGCGGAAGGAGCGAACGGAGGAACCGCTTGCCGTCCGGCGTGCAGAGATGCTCGTCCATGCCCTTGCGCAACTGGGTGAGGGCGTCGGAATACTCGCGCGCCTTCTCCTCCTGCCCGAACATCCGCGCGCAGTTCATTGCGGCGGAGAGTCCGCCGTACACCGCGCCGCATGTGAACGCGTGGACACCCGGGCGCTCTTCCCACAGGTCCCACGAAGGCAGCGGCAAGCCGGTGTTCGGGTCGCGATATTTGACGAGGAAGTCGGCAATCTCAATGATGAGCGGCCGATAAAGCGGCGTGAGGAACTCGATGTCGCGGAACTTCAGGTAATGCTGCCACAGCGACCAGATCACCAACGCCGATTCATCTTCCTGGATCGGCAGCAGGCCCGCATCGTTGATCCACGGCAGCCAGGAACTCGCCACGGTGCCGTCCGGATTGTACTTGTGCATCAGGTAGCCGTCCGGCCGGACGACCTTCGCGCAGAACTCGAAGAACTTCTGCGAGAGCTCTCCGTACCCGGCCATGTCGAGGGCGCGGCAGACCAGCGAGCCGTCGCGCGGCCAGCAATAGCTGTACGTGTCGCGCGAATAGTGCAGGAA
>Ga0181524_10003965_pt1 | contig 14003 bp, 9 predicted proteins | sample PEATcosm2014_Bin_34_FD_119761 | JGI IMG/M metagenome (GOLD analysis project Ga0181524, IMG submission 119761) | Peatland microbial communities from MTU Mesocosm Facility, Houghton, MI, USA - PEATcosm2014_Bin05_60_metaG | ecosystem: Environmental > Terrestrial > Soil > Wetlands > Peat | place...
AGAAGCTGGAACGCGAGCAGCGCAACCTTCACGCGGCGGTGTGCTCCCTTCCGGCGCCCGATCTTCCGCCGGACTATTCCCGGCGGCTGCGCGAGGAGGTCTGGCGAAAAGTCAAGATGACGGAGCGCCGGTCCGTCTCTCTTTCCTTCCGCATCATGGCGATCGCGGCGATCGTTATGCTCTCGATGGCGGTGATGCTGCTCGCCTGGCGGCTGCATGACCGGCAGAAGGAACTGCGGCAGCCGGGTGTGGCATCTGAAACTGCTCGCAGGGGTGGGAGCAGTTCCATGCCGCTCCCGGCTATCCGGTTGCCGAAGAACGCGCTGCCCGAGAATTGGTCGGCGGAGCAAGTCCAGGCATTCGTTTCCGTCCAGGATTACCTGGGCGGCGCCATGCGCTGGATGGCCATTGACGGCAACCAGGTGGAAGTCGGCATGTCCGGATCCGGGACAAGCACGGTCGGCGAAAAGAACGCTGCGCGGGAGGTCGTTGTCGTCACGCTCCAGTACGTCGAGCGGCAAAGCGACAACAGGACCACCATCCTGTCGAACCCTCAGTTTGTCCTGCTGCCGGGTGAGGAAGCCTCGGTGCGCCTCTCCGGCCGGAATCGCGATTCGAGAGAGCTGTTCCGATATCGCGTCAAAGCCGCGAAAGAAAAGAGCGGGCAGATCAGCGCGCGGATCGCCTTCGACTGCGAGGTTCCGGACGCTGCGGAACAGAGGCCGGTGATTGACTCGCCCATCAACGCCGAGGTCATGGTGAAAGAAGAGACGCCGGTGCTCCTCGGCGCCAGCGGCGACGCGACTCGGCGTCACGAGCTTTACATGTGGGCCGGAATGCGGTCCATCGCCGCCAACGGACGGCCTTCGTCCGGGAAAGGGGATCACCTGTGAAGTTGAGCCTCGTCCTGGCTCTGGCCGCAGCGCTGCTGGCGCAGGCGGGCGAGCCGCGGCTCTCGCTCGTAGGCGGACCTCAGCGCGCTTTTGGAGGAACGACCGTAAAGCGGACGTTCAGGGTCGAGGGCACCGGCCGTTACGACCTGGTCTGGGAGTCGCGCGTGTTCCGGGGCATCGTGAATCACGGAAGCCGCACGGTGAACGCTCCGGGGAATGTGACGATTGAGATGGCGCTTCCCGAGGTCCGTGCGCGCGTGGACATGATTCAGCAGGTCCAGCTTGAACGCGACGGAAAGGTGCTGGCTGAAGGTGATTTCGTCCTGGGGCTTTTCTCGGGAGACGCTCTGCCCGAGTTGGGCCGGACGACGGCCGATATGCCGCCGGTCGGGCTCTGCGACCCTGAAAACCTCCTGGCGCCGATCCTTGAGAAAGCGGGCGTAGAATTCACGCGCCTCAAAGCGAACCTGCAAGTGCGGACACTGGAAAGCAAGCTCGTCCTTGTAGGCCCGAATCAGCTCGAGACGCTGTCCGAGCCGATGGGCGGGATTCGAGAGTTGTTCGAGCGCGGCGGGACGGTGATCTTTCTGGAGCAGAGTTCGCCGAGAAAAGGATTCTTCGACCCAGAGAAGCCGGTGGATGTCGTGAAACGGGCGGTCTCGTCAGCCCGAAAACTGGTTGGCGAGAAGCACATCCTGCTGCGCGACCTGCTGGAGGGAGATCTGGCCGACTGGGCCGGCTCCGGAGAGGTGGCCTCGCACGCGCTCGCCTGGCCGGAATGTCCGGGCTGCCAGGCCTGGCTCACCGGAGGCGAGGGAAAGGACAATCTGCCGCTGGTCGCGCAGTACTGGGGCGAGAATGGGCGCGTGATCGTGTGCCAGTTGGAAGTGGGTCGCCGGCTTGCCCAGGAGCCGGTGGCGCAGTTGGTCCTGCGCAACTTGCTCTCCTACGCTCGGGAAGTCCCTCGGCCAACGCAGCGCAAGGCCGTGCGTTTCGCGGTCCCGCCCGAGGCGTTGACGGACGGAAAATTCAACACCGCGCGATTCGTTTTGGAGCCGAAAAAGGAGGACTTGAAAGGCGCGGCAGGGCTGCTGGTCCTCCTTCTTCCCACGGGGGATGAAAGTGAAATGACTCCGGGTTTCGACCTCGACAGTTGCATAGCCGAGGGCGGAAAGCTCTTTGTTCAGTCCAAGTTCGGACCGGAATTCGTGGGGGCGCTGAACCATCTTGCTCGCTCGGCCTGGCAGGAGAAACCGTATCTTCCTCTGCCCAGGTTTGTGGCAACATCCGTGGAGGACAAGGCAGCCGTTGAGATCAGATATGCCAAGCCGCTGGCCTGGGGCATTGCGGCAGAAGACTTCCAGCAGAGCCTTGAAGGAATTGAAGATCGCCGCTGCCTGAAAGCCGAGCCGGACGTCCCGGAATTCCTGGCGCTGACCGAGCCGGGTTTCCTGGCGGAATTCAGAAGAGGCAAGTCGAGGTTGGTCTTGTGCGCGCTGCCGGTAGAGGGATCGGAGAACGAATCGCGAGCGCGCGTGGTGAGGCAAGTTCTTGCGAACATGACGCTGGAGGAGGACAAGGATGACCCATAGGCATCAGGGGCAGCGAAATTTCTTTTTGGAAGGAGGCAGGACCATGAAGTGCGGGAGATTGTTTGTGAGCGTGGCCGTGCTGGCCCTGGCCTGGCTGGCGACGGCAGGACTGGCCCAGGAGAAGGCCCCGGAGAAGGCCGCGGCAACACCTGCGGGACCGTATCTCGTCGCCGTGCTGAACTTCGAGACCGGCGCCAAGGAGACGACTTCTTATGGCGAGGCGATACCGGACCTGCTGACGGCGTTCCTGACGGCGGACAGCAATCTGCAACTCGTCGAGCGGGCGCAGATCAAGAAGATCCTCGAGGAAATGGCCCTGGGGCAGACCGGGATCGTGGATGAGGCGACCAAGGCGAAGATCGGCAAGCTGACCGGCGCGAAGTTCCTCATCACCGGCCGGGCCATGATCGTCGGCCAGCAGCTCTTCATCACCGCCAAGATCATGAGCACCGAGACCAGCCAGGTCGGCGCGCTCATCGCCAAGGGACCCACCGACGGGAAACTCGACGAGATTGTCCAGGACCTGGGGACCAAGATCAGCGCTTACATGGCCGAGAAGGCCGCCGCCATGATGCCGAAAGTGGTGACCGAAAAGGATATGATCGCGGCGCTGCAGAAGCGGCTGGAGGGCAAGACATTGCCGAAATTCGCCGTCGTGATTTGCGAAACGCACGTCGGGCGTATGACCATTGATCCGGCCGCCGAGACGGAGGTCGGCTACCTCCTGAAATCCGTCGGCGCCACGCTGATCAGCACGAAGAACGCCGGCCTGAGCGACTGGGCGAAAGATTTCCTCAAGGAAACCGGCAAGGAGATCCCGAACGGCCTCAGCGAAGCGGACATCGTCATCGTCGGCGAGGGGTTCAGCGAGTTCGCCGGCACAACCGAGAAGCTCATCTCCGTCAAGGCGCGAGTGGAGATGAAGGCGGTGGACGTCAAGAGCGGAAAGATCCTCGCCATCGGCCGCGCCACGACCACAGCCGTGGACCTCGCGGAGAACATCGCCGGGAAGTCCGCGCTACAGAAAGCCGCCGCCGAAATCGCCCTGAAGCTCATCCCGGAGGCTGTCGAGTCCCGCGAGAAAGCGGCAGAGCGGAAAAAGTAGATTGCGGCAGAGGAGAAGCGTAGACTGGCCGACGAAGGCCGACCGGCAGGGCCGGCGGGCTGAGGCGAAATCTAATCGCGGGTGGGAGAAAATGCATATACACGCCATACTGTTCACCCATAGAGAGCGCGTGACGAGAAAGAACCGTTCTACCGTGATGGTCATCCTGGCGGCTTTAGCCGGTTTGTCATGTATTGCTTTCACGATGCAGGCGCTGGCGGCGGACGAAAGCGTCCCGCCAAAGTCGCTGAAGGATGTAACCTTTGACCTGCAGAAACTGGAAAAGGGCGGAAGCCATACTTACACATGGACGGCCATCGTCCTGAAGGGAGAAAGCAAGGAATACGGAAAGATGGTCGTGTCCACTCAATCCGAGAAAGACGACATTGTCTTGCATGACACTATCACCGTCGTGCCGGCCTTTGGCGGCATGGTCTTCGACCGAATGATGCGATGTCCAAAAGACAATCTGCTTCGCCCACAGCAGCTCACGCTGGATATCAGCAAAGGCGACAGGACAGTGCGCGAAATGAGTTATGAGAATGGAACAGCAACGATACTCGATGATCCCAATGGCCGTGGACCCGCCAGGACGGAACAATGGAGTTTTCAAGAGGGCATCCTGACGTTCAACGCGCTGCTGCGACTCGCCCCACTGCTCCCTCGAAACATCGGCGGCGTCTACACCTTCAAACAGTATGCAGAGCCGGTCCTCTTTGATATTTGGGCGGTGCAGGCAGGCACCATAACGTGCGAGGGGACTGAAAGGCTTATAATCGGAAAGAAGTTCTATGATTGCGTCAGATACAAGGAGTCATTCCCCGGGATCAGGTCGGATGTCTGGGTCAGCGATAACATCGTTGTGAGAGTCACGTATTGGCATGCAGCTGAATACGTGCACATGGAAGCCAATCTGCAGGAATGATAAACGCCGTTGGGTGAAGCGATGCGCTCGGCATGCGGCACGACAGTTTAAAGAACGGCATGCGATTCCGAAGGGACGTTCGGTGATGGCAAGGGTGCGAGAAGGTTTGCTGATTGTGGCGCTGGCGATCGCTCTGCCTTCCGCAGCATGGGCGGCGGCCACGCGCGTAGCCGTGATCGGTGACAAGGGCAAGTCCACACTGGCGGACTTCGTCGTGCCAACCATCGAAGCGGGCCTGTCGAAGGAATCGCAAGTTACGCTGGTCGAGCGCGCGCTGATCAATAAGGTCCTGGCGGAGCAACAGTTGTCGGCGGCGGGACTCATGGAGCCCGGCAAAGCGATCCAGGTTGGGCAAATACTGGGCGTAGACATGTTTCTGATCGTTGATGCTCCGCCGCCGCCTGCACTATTCGAGGCGGCGAAGGAGTCCATGCGACCCACTTGCAGAATTCGAGCGGTGGAAGCGCGCACCGGGATCATCCTGTGTTCCTGCATGCAGTTGCAGGAGACGCTGCTCACCGACTTGTCCGGCGTCACGTCGCTCATTGATCTGGCGAGCCGCAAGCTGGGCTATGCGCCGAACAACAGACGGTACGTGGCCCTTCTTGTGTTTCGAAGCGAGGCTTTGGACGACTCGCTCGATTCGCTGGCCGATATGCTTTCGATGTTCCTTCTCCTGGATCTGGGCAGATGATCCGGCCCAAGGCGACATTATGACTCGCGATACTCCGAAGCTCGGTCCCTGGCAGCTTCGGATCACCCCTGACGGCAAACTCGAGTCGGATGTTGCGCCGTTCAACTGGAACCCTTCGCCTGAGAATACGTACCGCCGGCTGCCGACGCGGACGTGGCTGCACATTGCGATGGTCTTCGACGGGCTGGAACTCCGCAACTACGTCAACGGCCGGAAAGTATCGGCGTGCCCCGAGGAACCCCAATTGACGACCAACGACAACGGCCTGCTGATCGGGCGCCGGTTCAACGGCCGGATCGCCGGAGCGCGCCTGAGCAACGAGGCGCTTTACAAGGAGGACTTCACGCCGCCAGCCCGGCTGACGAAACTCCCGAGCACCGTGATGCTGCTTCCGCTGGACGAGGGAGAAGGAATTGCCGCTGAAGATGAGAGCGGGAACGGCTGCGTCGCCGTGATCGCGCACGGAACCTGGACAACGGTTTCGGCGGATGAGTTTCAGATCAGTCCGGCTGCACCGCCCGCGACCTCGCCGGGAGGCCTAAAATGAACAGACGATGAAGGATACCGCGAAAGCCGCATTTGAGGCAGGCGCGTTGGAACTCAGAAGACAGGTCACATCGAACACGAATATGAAATCATTCAGCCTTTGGTATCCTCCGTGTCCCCAATGCGGCAGGCAGACCGCGCGGCTCGATTGGGGACGTACGTCGAACTGGTGGCGAGTGCCTTTTGCCACGGTCACGGGTTGTTTGCTCTTTCCTGCCGGGCGGATAGGATTGGTTTGTTCAAGTTGCAGCGAACGATTCGTTAGTCATGCCACAGAGCAGCGTGCGAGGACTTGATTGAGATGAGATACACGCGGCCTGACAAGTCGCCTGAGCGAACAGTCGTTGCCTTACCGTCCTGAGGGTGCGGCCATATGGCAAATTCGGGGGCAGATGTTACTGCGATACTCGCTGAGTTACTCACGGGCAACCGGAGTCCGGACCCCGCAAATCCCGACTGTCGCCGGCAAGCCCAATATGGCGTATTGGCTTCCTTGAAGGGTTCGGTGCTTGCTGTTACCCTGACATTCCGGCGCGACTGCGTGTACTGCTGTCACGAGTGGGGATGTCACCTCGGGCTATTCGGCGACAAGCGCTGGCACGGCTTGCGGACAGCTCTTGCCGCGCATGGCATCGCTCCACCGCCGCGCCTGGAGCTGCGGTTGGAGTGCGTCGTAGAGGAAGGGGCCGTGTTCTTCAACTTTTCCCGGCCCGATTCCTCTCGCCGAGGTTGGTATGCGTTCGCCCCGGTCCTGGCACACCGCTACGAGGCAGTCTCTGCGGAGGCGCCAGCCGCTGAGAAACCATTTGATTAGCGTGACCTCTCTCGTCAGAATACGACGTTTGATGGCTGGCCGTCATGTGGAGGGCTTGCCCGCCGGCCGTGTGGAGGGCGCCATCCGGGAAATTCCGGCTCAGGGTTCATTCAACGCAAGGAGAATCACATCATGAGCGGCACAGTCAAACCCCCTTACCTCGGCGCCGCCTATTATCCCGAGGACTGGCCCCTTTCGCAGGTGGATGACGACATCGCCCTGATGAAGCAGGCCGGCCTGAACGTGATGCGCATCGGCGAGTTCGCCTGGGGCCGGATGGAACCGCAGGAAGGACAGTACGATTTCGGCTGGCTCCACGCCGTGGTCAAGAAACTGGCCAAGGCCGGCATCGCCACGATCCTGGGCACGCCGACGCCCACCCCGCCGGCGTGGCTGACGGAGCGTTATCCCGAATCGCTCGTCATGTCGGAGCAGGGCGTGCGCGCCCAGCACGGCGCGCGACGGCACGTCTGCTCCAACAGTCCCGTCTATCGCGGTCATTGCGCGCGGATCGTCGCGCGCATGGCCGAAGAGTTCGGCCAGGATCCCAGCGTCATCGGCTGGCAAATTGACAACGAACTGTACCCCTATGGCGCGCGCGCGTGCTGCTGCCCCATCTGCCTGCAGAAATTCCAGGACGCCCTGCGCGCGAAGTTCGGCACGATAGAGGCCCTCAACGCCGCCTGGTGCAATAACCTGTGGAGCCAGGCCTACCAGTCCTTCGCACAACTGCCCGTCCCTCGCAGCGACACGTGGCACCACCCGTCCCTTCAGACGGCGTGGATGCGCTTCCAGTCCGATTCCGTCGTGGAATTCTGCCACCACCAGGCCGATATCCTCCACCGGCTCGTCCGGCAGCCCGTGGGCACCGACATGATGCCCGCCTTCGGACTGAATTACTTCGACATCGAGCGGAAGCTCGACATCGTCCAGTTCAACCACTACACCAAGCCGGACAACATGTGGCGGGCGTCGTTCTGGATGGACCTGTGCCGGTCGCTCAAGGACCGGGCCTTCTGGAATACGGAAACCTCCACCTGCTGGAACGGCGGCGTGGCGGCATCCAACGGCTACCGCGAGCCGGGATTCTGCCGGGCGAACTCATGGCTGCCCTTCGCCCTGGGCGGCGAGGCCACCCTTTACTGGCTCTGGCGCGCGCACCGGGCGGGGCAGGAACTCATGCATGGCTCGGTCGTCTCCAGCGCGGGACGCCCGCTGCACATCTTCGGCGAGGTGCAGGAGATCGCGGCGGGGCTGAAGGCCGCCGCCGGCTTCCTCAACGGCACCCGTCCGGTGCGCACGGGCCTGGCGCTGCATTACTCGGGCTTGGCCTATTGGATGTTCGAGTTCCAGCCGATCATCAGGGAGTTCAAGTACTGCGATACGCTGGTCAACGACGTCTATCGCCCGATGATCCAGGCGCAGCTCCGGCCCGACGTCCTCGACGCACAAGCGGACCTGTCGGCGTACAAGCTCCTCTTCTCGCCCTTCCTGCCGGCCCTGGACGAAGGAGGCCTGCGAGAGCGGTTGGGCAAATGGATCGAGGCCGGCGGCACCTGGATCGCCGGGCCCTTCACCGACATCCGCGACCTGCACGCCGCCAAGTTCCGTCACGCGCCGTATGGTTCGCTGGAAAAGTGGGCGGGCGTGCGCTGCAAATACGAAATCCCGGGCGACCTGCGGTCGTTCTCGTTCCTGTGGAACGACGGGCGCAAGTCGCAGGGAGCGCTCTGGTACGACTCGTACGAACTGCGCGGCGCGAAGCCGCTGGCGGCCTACGTGGAAGGCCCGATGAAAGGTCTGGCCGCCGTGGTTGAAAAGCGCTTGGCCAAGGGGCGGATCATCCTTCTCGGCACCGTCCTTGGCGCGCAGGACCTGCAGCGGCTGCTCCTCGACGCCGCTGTTGAGGCGCACATCGCCCCCGTCGCCGAGGCCTCGGCGAACCTTCTCGTTGTCCCGCGCAAGGGCCGGGCGGCCGAAGGACTTGTCGCCGTCGAGTTGTACAACCAGCCCGCCACCCTCACGCTTCAGCGCCCGGCCGTGGAGTTGCTCACCCGCCGGCGTTGCCAGGGGACGTTCGAAGTTCAGCCGTATGGAGTGGCCGTCTTCAAATACACCCGGTAAGGATCCTGGGTTCCGGCGTGACCCCATAACCGCTCGAACAACTGACGCCGTCAAGGTGACGCTCCGGTCGGCGCATTGATCTGCACTGCTGGGGAATCTTTTCGGCCGCAGACTGGCGTGAGCGCTTGCCGGTCGCACGGGCCTCATTCCGGCGCGACGTAACGCTCCGGCCCGCCGAGCCGCATGAACCTCGCGTGCACGGCGATCATCAGTATCATGGCCGCTACCGCGATGCCGGAGCTCATGAGGAAGGTGTAACGGTACTGGTGGCCGGTCAGGTCCAGCACGATGCCGAAGAGCAGGCTCAACGCAATGTTGACGGCCGAGCTCAGAAGTCCCGCCGCTGAGGCGAATTGCGCGTACGTCGAATGCGGGAGCAGTCGCTGCGACAGCGAGCCGACCGTGGTGCCGTAGGTGCCGGCCATAACGCTATGCCCCACGATCGCGAACAGGAACCCCGTCGGCGTCGTTGCGTAGAAGAATCCCACCAGCGTCGCAATGGCATAAAGCATCAGGCTGATGATTCCGAGCCGCAGCGGATGGAACCGGTCCACCAGCGCGCCGAGGAAGTACGCCAGAGTCAGCGAAATGACATACGTCAACGCGCTGTATGCTCCGAAGCGTGCCATGGTGATGCCCAGACTCTTGCAGAAAGGGATGCTGAAGAGGTTGATGGGCACGGCAGCCATGCCCCCCATGGTCATCGCGAAGAACACCCAGAGGTAATAGGGCTTGCTGAAGCACTCCTTGAAATAGACCTTCACGGCGGCGAAGAAGCTTTTGCGCTCACCGGGCCCCGTGGTCGGCGGAGGCGGATACTCTCCCTCTTTGACCATCAGGCACATCATGACGACGCCCACGCCGTACAGGGCCGCAATGCCCGCGAACAGCCACTCGCAGTGCACGTCGGCCGCGCCGAGCAGCCAGTAGTTGAAAATGATCCCCGCCAGCAGGCTCACGATCCGGAACAGCGCGTAGAAGCGGCCGAGGAGCGGCCTGGGAACCACGTCGTTGGTCAACGCGCCGTGGACCGAGCCGGCCACGATCGCGGAAAACTCGAAACTCACCCAGAAGACGCCGAAGACGATCAGGGGGAGATTTAGGCCGGCCGGCAGGCGAGCGCCCAGCGTGTGGCGAACCAGGTCGCCGACGAGGCCGCTGCATGCCAGTCCCACCATGAACAAGGCCGCGAACGGCGTGGCGGCCAGGATATAGGGAATGCGTCGGCCCCAGCGCCCTCGATGGCGGTCGGAGCGGTAGCTGATGATCGGGGACAAGAGGGCGCCCATGGCCGACGGCAGAGAGCTGAGCAGCAGAGCCAGGACCGCATCCGAGGCGCCGAATCTCTTCACGAGCAACTGCACAACCGGGTAGACCGCCCGCTCCCGCATGGACCAGGCGAAGTCGCCCCACAGCAGCCAGGAGAACAGGACCACCAGGCCGCCGGAGGTGTAGGTGAGCGTCCCCGCGTGCCAGAGCTTCCGCGGCGCCGCCGGCTGATCCAACGGACCTGTGCCGGCCTGGCCGTTGCGAGCCGCGTCTGCGTCGCGCCTTGGCGGGTCCGGCGTGGGCTTTCTCACTGTGGCATTTCCCCGAATCTGCGGCCTCATGACGGTCAGCCGTCAGACGGCACATTCTGATGACTGAGGTCGCCGCCGTCAAGGACTCTTTCGGCCGCGAGAAGGCCCACCGAGGCGATCCAGCCTCTTGACTTTCAGCAGAGCGTTTCTCCGTTAGCGCATGTTTTGAGAGAGGATTCAGGTGAGTGCTCGTCATGCTGAACGAAGTGAAGCATCTCACACGCATCGTGGGCGCGGCCTGCGTGGTGTGAGATTCCTCGCTGCGCTCGGAATGACGCCACTTCAGTTGGATACTTGCGGCGGGAGCTCAGGCGGCCAGGCGACACAAACCAGGAACGGAACGGCAGAGTCCCTTGACCTCTGCTGAGGAGGGTCCGCGCGTCGCGGGCTTGGATTCCCGGTCAGGCTACAAAGGCAGGCTGGCCGGTGCGCACGGCCAGCGCCTTGAGGAGGCGCGCCTCCGTCATAGGAAGCTGGAACAGCCTGGCGCCGGTCGCATCATGGACCGCGTTGGCGATCACGCCGCCCATGCAGATGATCCCAGGTTCGCCGCCTCCCTGCGGAGGGTTGTCGTCCGCCGGCACGAGCACCGCCTTGATCTGCGGCGCCCAGGGGAAACGAGGCAGTTCATAGGTGTCGAAGTTCAGGTCGTTGATCCGGCCCCCTTTGAAGTGAATTTCCTCGGCCAGCGTATAGCCGAGGCCCATGGTGACAGCGCCTTCCATCTGCAGCCTTGCGCCCTCCGGGTTGATCACGAGGCCCATGTCCTGGACGCAGACCACGCGCTTTACCTGGACGTGCCCCGTCTTCTTGTCCACCTGGACTTCCGCCATGGCGGCCACGTACGTACCCGCATCGGTGCCGCAAGCAACGCCAAAGCCGCGGCCGCTGGGCGCCTTTGCCGGGGTCCAGCCGAATGCCTCGGCCGCCGCCTTGAGGACTCTCGCCATCCTCTCGTCGGTCAGGTTCTGCAATCGGAACGCCACGGGGTCCATGCCCGCTTTGGCCGCCATGGCGTCAATCTGCGACTCCCTGGCAAAGGTGTTGGTGTTATTGGCTGGCGCGCGCCAGGGGCCGGTGGCGAAGGGATGGGCGCTGCCCTCGCCGCTCCACTTCGAATAGGATGCCGTGCGATGGTGCGGGATGCTGTAGAACTGTTGCGAGCCGCGCTCGCCGGCGAAGTAGACGCCGTAGTCCCAGAGCACGATAGCGCCGGCCCTGTCCATCCCCGACTTGATCTTGACGACGGCCGCCGGCCTGAACGCGTCGTAGAAGAACTCCTCCGCGCGCGTCCAGGCGACTTGGACGGGCTTCCCGACCAGCTTGGCCAGCCTGGCCGCCTCAATGGCTTGCTGACCGCGGCTCTTCCCCCCGAATCCTCCACCCAGGAACGCCGCGATGACGCGGACGTTCTCCGCCGGGAGTCCGATGGCCTGGGCCACCTGGCCCTGAAGCGGGAAGGGCGTTTGAGTGGACGCCCAGACTGTCGCCTTGTCCCCTTCGATCTGCGCCACCGCGCTGTGAGGCTCCACGGGAGCGTGGGCGACATAGCTGTTCAGGTAGGTTGCCTCGACCGTGACCGCGGCGAGTTTCTGCCCCTCCGCGATGTCGCCCCCGTGGGCCACGACGTTAGGCTCCCCCGCGCCTTTGACCAGATGGTCGAAGATGGTCTCATCGTCCACCTCGGGCTTCGGCACGTCGAACTGGGCCTTGATCGCCTCAAGAGCTTTCCCTGCGGCATCGAAGTCCTTGTGAAGGACGGCGATCAGGTCGCCGTCCTTGACCACCTGGACGCCTTCCATGGCTTCGGCTGTGGCGGTGTCAACCCCGGTGAGCTTCGCGCCGTGGGCGGGCGGCCGGAGGACCCTGGCGTACAGCATGCCGGGCAGGCGGATGTCGGCCGCATACTTGGCTTCTCCAGTGACCTTGGCCCGGGCGTCACTTCGCAGCGCAGGCTTGCCCATCACCTTGAACTCGGATGCGGCTTTCAGGACGGCCTTCCCCGTCAGGTGCCGCGCGATCGGCTTGCCTCCGGCGAGTTCCGCGTAGGTCACCCGCGTCTTCTCCTGCGTCTTGTCGAATACCACGCCGTCCTTTGTCTGCAAGCGCTCCTTCGGAACGCCGAGACGCTCGGCCGCCAGCGCGATCAAGACCAACCGGGCTTCCGCTGCGGCCGCCCGGAGGGCCGGCCCGAAGAACCGGGTGCTCATGGAGCCGAAGGTGCCCATATCCCACGGACAGAGCGCCGTGTCCCCCATGACCATGTCAACCGATTCTACGCTCACGTCCAGTTCATCGGCCAGCATCTGGGGCAGGGAGGTGATGATTCCCTGACCCATCTCAATCTTGCCCGAGAAGCAACTGACCCGGCCGTCCGGTCCGATCCTGAGATACGCGTTGAAATCGGCCGCCTGCTCCCTCCGGGCCGCTTCCGCCGCCAGGACGGAGGGGATGTCAAGGGAAATCAGGATGATGATCCCGCCGCCCAACCCCTTCAGGAAGGCCCGGCGGCTGATAAGACCCAGAGTGCCCGTGTCGCGGAAATCGAGCTCCATAATTTCATCTTCGTTCATCCGGCCACTCCTCCCATCTTCTCACTTGCGGACTGGATCGCCTGGATGATGCGGCCATATGCCCCGCAGCGGCACAGATTTCCTTCCATGGCCTCGACAATCTCTTCCCGGGAAGGCCGAGCCTTGCTCAGCAGCAGGCTGTACGCATTGAGGATCATGCCGGGCGTACAGTAGCCGCACTGGAGGGCGTCCTGTTCGACGAAGGCTTCCTGGAGCGCGTTCAGCTTCCCGTCCTTGGCCAAGCCCTCAATAGTGACGACCTCTTTCCCGGCGGCGTTCCGCAGCGGGTATTGGCATGAGCGGACGGCCGTCTTGTTCACGAGGACGGTACAGGCGCCGCAGTAGCCCTCACCGCATCCGTACTTGGTTCCGGTGAGGCTCAGATCGCCCCTCAAAACCCAGAGGAGCATCCTCTCGCCGTCTGTAGTGACGGTCACGGGCCTGCCATTGAGCGTGAAAGAGATTTCTGCCATCGCGGTCCACCTTGTTGACAGAGTCCATCGCAGCCGGGAGGCGCCGCCGCCTCGAACATCGGTCAACCCGTCTAAAAGTCTAGTCCGCTCATGGGGTGGAGTCAAGCGAAATTCCCGGACGGGGCTTGGCCGGTCTCGCGGGATATGTTTGAGTCGGCACAGCAGCGGGGGCGAGATGTGAACACAATGCGCGACTCAATTGAGTCGTCACCTGGAGCGTGAACATGCGCCCATTCGAGCCGCCGCTCCTGCCGCGGCGTGAAGCTAGTTGTTCTGCGTGTACTGCGCCACCGCCGTCGTGGCCGCACTCATCGTGAACGTGATGGACTTCTGCCCGGCAGTCTGAGCCGCGCCGCTCACCGTCCACTGCGAGAAGGTGTACCCGGTCGGGTCCGTCGCCGGGGCCGCCAGGTTCACGCTCTTCCCGTACGCGACGCCCAACACCGTGTAGTTCGTCGTCCCGCCGTCGGTCGTACTCGAAGTGATGACGACCGCCGTCAGCGGCGTCGACTGCACGGTCAGCGTGTATGTGGTCGCAGTGTACGTCGCCACCGCCGTCGTGGCCTGCGCCGGCATGTTGAAGGTCAGACTCTTCAGCCCGGCGGTCTGGTTCACGCCGTTGAGCGTCCAGCGGGCGAAGGTGTAGCCGGTCGGGTCCGTCGCCGGCGCGATGAGGTTGACGCT
>Ga0181524_10003968_pt1 | contig 14001 bp, 11 predicted proteins | sample PEATcosm2014_Bin_34_FD_119761 | JGI IMG/M metagenome (GOLD analysis project Ga0181524, IMG submission 119761) | Peatland microbial communities from MTU Mesocosm Facility, Houghton, MI, USA - PEATcosm2014_Bin05_60_metaG | ecosystem: Environmental > Terrestrial > Soil > Wetlands > Peat | place...
GTGCTTCTTGAGGCGCATGATCTCCTCGGCCTGGATGCTGATGTCGGCGGCGGTGCCGCGCGTGCCGCCCCAGGGCTGATGGAGCATGATGCGGCTGTGCGGCAGGGCGTAGCGCTTGCCCTTCGAGCCGGCGGCGAGCAGGATGGCGGCGAGGCTGACGGCCTGGCCGATGCAGTAGGTGGCCACGTCGCACTGGACGAACTGCATGGTGTCGTAGATCGCCAGGCCGGCGGTGACCGAGCCGCCGAAGGAGTTCACGTAGAGGCTGATCTCGGAGCTCTTGTTCTCGTTCTGGAGGAAGAGCATCTGCGCGACGATGAGGTTGGCGTCAATGTCGTCAATCACCGAGCCGATGAAGATGATGCGGTCCTTGAGGAGGCGGCTGAAGATGTCGTACGCGCGCTCGCCGCGGCCGGTGCGCTCGATGACCGTGGGCACGAGCGAGGACTGGAGCGCCTCGCGCTCGGCGCGCTCGCGGAGGATCTGCTCGATGTTCATTATTTCGCCTCCCCGATCTTGGCGCTCTTGAGGAGGAAGTCCACCACCTTGTTTTCGCGCAGGCCGGCGCGGAGTTCGGAGAGGGAGCCTTCCTGTTCGATCTGGGCGCGCATGCGCTGCGGGGTCAGGTTGTAGCCGCCGGCCATGGCGGCGATGCGCGCCTCGACCTCGTCCTCGGTCACGAAGATTTTTTCCTTCTCGGCGATGCGGTCGAGGATGAAGTAGATCTTGAGGTTGCGCGCGGCGGACTCTTCGGAGGCGTTGCGCAGGTCGTCCATGTGTTTCTCGATTTCCTCGGCCGGCACGCCGCGCTGGCGGAGGCGGTACTGCTGGCGCAGCATGATATTGCGCGCCTGGGCCTTGAGCACCCCCTGCGGCAACTCGAACGGGGCGGCGGCCAGGAGCTGGTCGAAGGCCTGCTGCTCGATGGCGAGGGAGGCTTCGCGCTCTTTGCTCTGAGTGATGCTGTGCAGGACGGCCTTCTTCAGCTCTTCGAGCGAGTCGAAATCCATCGCCTTGGCGAATTCTTCGTTGAGCTCGGGCGCGACGGGGCGGCGGACTTCTTTGACTTCCACGGTGAGCGTGCCGTCCTTGCCGCGCCATTTCTCGACCGGGTAGCTGTCGCCGAACTTGGCCTTGAGTTCGCGGCTCTCGCCGAACTTGGCGCCGGCGAGCGCCTCGGCGAGGTCCTGCTCCATCTCCAGACCCCCGGAGCGGCGGCCGTGGACGTGGAGCTCGGCGTCCTTCTGATCGGCGACGGTCTCGCCCTCGCTGACCATTTTCCAGTCGCAGACGATGGCGTCGCCGGCGGCGACGGGCGTGCCGGCGGGCATCAGGTCGAGCCGCGCGCGCTGCATGCGCAGGGCGTCGAGACCGTGCGTGATCTCTTCGTCGTCCACCGACACGCGCGCGCGCTGGAGCTCCAGGCCCTTGTAGACGGGCAGGTCGAAATCGGGCTCGACTTCGAGGGTGATCTCGAAGACGCAGTCCTTATTCAGCTCGAAGGCGACGTTGTCGAAGGAGGGATCGCCGATGGGCTTGAGGCCCTTTTCCTCGACCGCCTTCTGCGAGGCTTCGCTGAGGATGGACTGCTTGACATCCTCGAGCACGTCGTCGCTGAAGCGGCGCTCGAGCAGCTTGCGCGGCACGCGGCCCTTGCGGAAGCCGGGCACCGCGGCGCTGCCGGCGAGGCGTTTGTAATTCTCCTCGACCTTCTTCTCGATGTCTTCCTTCGGGATGGTGATCTTCAGGTGTTTCTTGCACGGTCCGACGTCTTCGACGATGACGTTAGCCAACGGCGTTCACCTCCGGGAAAATCGCTCGGGTGGAAGAAAATGGAGCGGGCGATGGGGCTCGAACCCACGGCAACGACGTTGGCAACGTCGTGCTCTACCACTGAGCTACGCCCGCTCGATCTGCCGCCAAAGCCGTATTATTGCGGAAAATGGCCCCCAATGCAAGCGAGTTCTCAGGGCGCCGAATCAATGGCGACCGCTGAGATTGCGCGCGCCAGCGCTGCGGGCGAAGCCCGATCCGATTTTCATTCCGCATTCTGCGCTCTGCATTCCGCCTCCTCCCGCGTCATTCCCGCGAAGGCGGGAATCCAGTTCCCAGCCTAAACGGTTCCGACAATGCCTCGAAGAATGCCCTTGCGATGGCCCGCCAGTATTGTTGTAATACGCTGTGCTTACGTATGTTACGATAACTACGCTGCAACACAATGCGTATCAGCTACTTACAGCAATTGGATTCGTTTTTTCAAATGACCTGTTTGAGTCCTAACGACTTTACCCACATCAACTTGAGACTAATCTATTATACCATACAGAGGGCCTTCATGTCAAATGCTATTTCTTCGATCAGCCCTGAATTGGTGCGGAGCGTTCGCGCGCCGCGTGATTCACATTTTGTCTTTGAAAAAACCTCTTGACTTCGAGACCCAAGTGTGATATATGTACTAATAGTCCTAGTACACTAGAGAGGCCGCTCATGCGATTTGAGGTCAACCTGTCTTCTACTGAGCCGGTTTACGCGCAGATCGTTCGCCAGGTGCGCGAAGGAGTGGCGCGTGGCGCCCTGCGCCCGGGCGAGCGCCTTCCTTCGGTCCGCGACCTCGCGCTTCAGCTCGTCATCAACCCCAACACGATCGCGGCGGCGTACCGTGAGATGGAGCACGCCGGACTCGTCTACTCGCAGCGCGGTCGCGGAACCTTCGTCGCGGAAATCAGCAACCCGTCTTCCATGGCCGAGCGCCGGCGGCTGCTCCAGAAGCAGGTGGACACGCTGCTGACCGAGGCCACTCACCTGGGATTCAGCGAAGAGGAATGCCTGGAGATGGTTCGCGCTGCGGCCAAACGCTATCGGCTGAGGGAGCCCGAACATGAGTGAGGTTGTAATTCAGGCCGAAGGGTTGACGCGGTACTTCGGACGGAAGAAGGCGGTGGACTCGTTGAGCCTCTCGGTCCGGCGCGGATGTGTCTATGGATTCCTCGGCCGCAACGGCTCGGGGAAGACCACGACTATTCGAATGCTCCTGGGCATGCTTCACTCCACGCGCGGGCGCAGCGCGCTCTTGGGCTGCGACTCGGAGAGCCTGACGCCCGAGGTCAAGGCGCGGGTGGGATATTTGTCCGAGGGCCATCCGCTGTTCACCGGAATGCGGATTGACGAGCACGCCGACTTCCTTCGCAACTATTATCCGACCTGGGACCGGCCGTGGTTCGACGCCGCGCTGGCCCGGTTCCGGCTCGACCGCAAGCGGCGGATCGGCACGCTCAGCCGCGGCGAGCGCGCGCAAGTGGCGCTGGCCCTGTGCCTGGCCCCTCAGCCGGAGTTGCTCATCCTGGACGACCCGGCGATGGGGCTCGACCCGGTCGTCCGGCGCGACTTCCTCGAATCCATCGTGGAGATGATCCAGCAGGAAGGCCGGACGATCTTTTACAGTTCCCACATCCTGGGCGACGTCGAGCGCGTGGCGGACCGCATCGGCATCATCGAGGAAGGCGTGCTGCGGGCGGACTGCGGATTGGACACGTTCAAGGAAAACGTCCGGCGCGTGCGGTGCCGGTTCCGCGACGGGCAGCGCCCGGAGATCAGCGTGCCGGGGCTCCTGCGCGTGCGATGGCTGGAGAGCGAGGCGACCCTTACGCTGGCGTCCTACGAGGAAAGCCGCCTCGACCAACTGCGCGAGTTAGGCGCGGAAGAGGTCGAGCCGCTCGACGCGGGGCTCGAGGACCTGTTCATTGATTACACGGCGCCTTTGAGCGGGAGAAAGTAGCCATGTGGCCGATCATCAAAAAGGAAATTCGCGAGAACGCCCGTTATCTGCTCGGGGCCTTCGTCATCTTTCTCTTGATCCTGGACTTCGGCGCCTTTGATAGAGGCTGGGTCCTTCTCGGCATCGCAATGCTTTTGAACGGTCAGCACGCTTCGTGGCAGAACACCACCTACTACGTGGCCGCTGGTGGTATGGAAGGGTCATGGAACAGCGCCTGCTTGCTCCTGGCAGGAGCAATTGCATGGGGGCAGGTCTATCAGGAGCGGCGGCGCAAGACATGGCCCTTGCTGGTGCACTTGCCCATCCCCAGAAGCCGCATGGTTTTCGCCAAGGTGCTGGCTGGGCTCCTGATGTACTTCATTGTCTGTCTCCCGCTGGCGTTGTTGGACATCGCGCGGTTGAACACGCCAGGAGTGTGGCCGGGACCGATATACGTCTCCATGTTTTTCCCGATGCTGACTTATTTTCTCGCCGGCGCGATGTTTTATCTGACGGTTTTTCTCTCCGCGTTCCGATGGGCACGTTGGTATGCGACAAAGTGGCTTCCCCTGATGGCCGCTATTCCCGTCTATATTGTTTGCGAATGCCTGAACCGGCCTTTCTCCTTCTGGGAGGTCAGCACGGGTACCCCTTACATGTCGCTGACCGTAGTGGTCTTGACTCCCTTGAGCCTGGTGTTTGTTATCTGGGCCATTCGCGAACAGGCGCGGACGCGAGAATACTGAAAGGTTACCATGAAACCATCAGTGAAGTCGGCGCTGCCAACAGCCGCAATCCTGTTCTCCACGGTCTTGTCCATCCTCTTTTTTATTCAGGTCAGGCTATACGAAAGAAATTCAACTTACTTGAGAAACCAGCGCCCAGGCGTTGCCGAATCCGTATTCATGGCCGATGGCTCTCTGGTTCATGTCGTCGGTATTCCAGACCCGCCTGTTGACGGCCTTCCAGCCTGGCGCCGGGAAGTTTACGACGAGAAATTGTCAGTGAAGCCTCTGTCCGTAGACGCGACGAACGCATTTTTAAAGGAATACCAGGGCAAGCGTATGTCAATTACGCCCGTCAGCGAGAGGAAGACGGAATGGTGGTCGCTGGATGTGTGGAAAGCACCGAGCGCACTATTATGGTGGAATGGCCCTGGGGGGCAATTTGACATCTATGATTCGCAGACGCGTCTTCGGTCAGCATCCATCGGCCCGGACGGCGTCGTGACGCGCGCGCCCGCTCGTCCTCAGGGACGTTTCAGGCTTGCCAGCGACCCGATTGCGTTCAACCACGATTACCTGTTGATCACCGACGATGGCGTTCTGCGACTGAATCCGGAGCCGAAGAATCTCGGCATTGAACGCCTGTTCGATGGAAAAGTGAAGGGCTGGGGGATTCGGCAGGAACAAGAGGGCAAGGTCGCGCGCATGTATGTAATCTCCGGAGGTGCGCTGTGGCAACTCGATCTTAAGGACCTACCGGTGCGGAAGGTTCCGCTCTCCGACGAATTGTCACAGGCCATTTTAGCTGCGGACGAAAGCTCCATTGTGCCGCTGGAAAACGGCCGGTTCTCCATTGAGACAGATTACCGCGCCGGCAATTGGCGGCGAAAGACTCTGTTCCTGCTGGACAGCGACGGCAGCGTGCTGCGCCGTGTGGAGCTTGACCGGGACGAGCTGAATGCTCGAATCCGTCACGGCATCCCCAGCAAATCCCGCATGACCAGCCTGACGATAGTCATCCTTCCGTGGCTACGGTGGGAACGGACTACCGCCGACTTCATTCAGTACGCGATCCTGTCGCTGGTGCTGACGGGCCTGGTGACCTGGCATCAGGCGAGGACGGGCCGGCGCGGATGGCGGGCATTCGCCTGGGCGGCATTCACATTTGTGACCGGGCTGGCCGGCGCGGCGGCCTACGTAATCGCTCAATGGGACAAACGGACTGAAGCCTGCCCCGGCTGCGGCAAGCGGCGGCCCATCGCGCAGGATACGTGCCCGCATTGCAACATTCCCTGGCCCAAACCGGCGAAATCGGGATTTGAGGTGCTGGAGGCTAGATGAAGCGGCCGATGATTTTGCCGCAAAGAGGCGCAAGAAACGCAAAAAGGGAAGGCAACTTCATTATCCGTCAAGCCGTTCCTCTTGCGCCTCTTCGCGGCAAAATTCGTTCCCGGTTTTCAGAAGCCACTTGCCCGCCGGTCACTTCTCCGGCTCGGTCTTCTGCGGCACGGTTCTGGACCGGGACATGAGCGTCAGGCCTTCGGGTTGGACGACGGCGCAGAAGACGTTCGGCGACAGATGCTTGGTGATGTCCGCCGCGTCGGGCAGAAGCGTCAGGTCGAACTGGTCCATGAATTCGGCCACGCGGGGTTCGCTGCGGAAGGCGGCCGCCAGGGCGGCGAACTCGCCGTCCTTGATCGCCTTGAGGATGTACTCCACCTGCCGCGAGCGGTCCTCGAAGCCGAACATGACGCGCCCGTCGCTCGGGATCGTCTTGAGCGCTTCCTGGAAAGTCGGCTGGTCGGCCAGCGTCGGGCCGCCGGCGTTCATCCGCCGCAGATGCGCCTGCAGCGCCTCGACGTTCGGCGAGAAAATGAACTCGCGGTCCGTCACCACGAACGCCGGCGTCTCCTGACCTTCCGGCGGCGGTTGCTGCTGGCCCGGCGGCGCGAGGACGTACATCTGCTGCCCGAGGTACTCGCGCTGCTGGACCTGCGCGAAGACCTGCGGCGCGACTTTGTTCAGCTTGTCCCACATTCCCGTGAACGCCGCCTTGTTGGCGATGTCAATCATGAAGATCACCTGCTGTTTCGCGTCGGCCTCGGCCGGCTGCTCATAGCGCGAGTACGCCGCCAGCCGCGGGCCGAAGGGCGAGAGGACGTCCTTGCGCAGGTCGAACGGCTCGCCGAGCGTCTTCGACATTGCGCCCATCTCCAGGTTCAGGTACGCCAGCGACGCCGGCGACATCACGCTGAGCATCTTCTGAACCTCGTCGAAAATCCCGGCGGGATCGAACCGGGCGGAGATGAACGTCACCGCGTCGGCAGGCGCCTCCGCGCCGGAGTGCAGTTCGCCCGGCGCCGGCGTGAAGATCTTCAGGAAGCCTTTGCGCTCGCCCACGGTCTGCGCGAAGAGCTGAACCGTGTCGAACTCCGGCCCGATCGCCAGGCTGAAGCCGAGGCCGCCCAGGCCGCTCAGGCCGGTCGCGTCGAGCGTCTGCGATAAAGGCGGACCGTAGCCGGCGTTCTGGCCCGGCACGTGCTTCCGGACCAGGGCGATGACCTGCGCCAGGTCCACGAAGCCGAGCAGGTCCGCCTCGGGCGGAAGCTTCTCGCGGACGGCCTGGTACGTCGCCGTGGTCGCCAGGCTCTTCTCCGGCGGCGCCTTGAGGAAGCTGACCGTGCGCTTGACCGCCTCATCGGAATTGCTGGCGATGAATACGTCGCCGGCGACGCCGTACGTGCCGTGCCGCGCGCCGCTCTGGGCGCCCTTGTCGTCCGCGGGCTGCATGTGGATGAGCTTCACGCCCTCGTACGTCTCCTCGACCGCCGTCGCTTTCGGCGTGTCGGGCTCTTTATTCGATGCCTCCTGGATCATCGCCATCACCCGCATCGCGCGATCGCCGTCGTTGCCGACGTCCACCAGCAGCACCAGTTCCGGCTCGTCGGCGTTGTTCGGATCGGTCGTGACCGCCAGCGCCACCTGCCCGTGGCAGAGCGACCCGGTCTCGTCGAGCTTTATCCCGGCCTTGCCCTCGGCCTCCGTCATGTTCTGCTTCAGGCTCTCGATCGGCTTCTGGAGGAACTTCTGCACGGAAGGCTCCTGCCAGATGGCGTAGAGCGGATCCGTCTTGAGGTGCTGCTGGAAGGCGGGCATGCTGCGCACGGTCACGAAGGCGACCGTATCCTCGGGCACCGCCTTCTCGAACGCGGGCGCGGCCCAGCTCCACGACGCCGCGATCAGGAGGCCCAACACGGCGGCTGCGGCGCAGCGCGTCTTCATACCAGCCTTCCTTTCTCTAACGCGAAAAAACGGCAACGAGTTTGGCCGCAAAGAGGCGCAAGAAACGCAAGAAACTAAGGCCACTTATGGTCCCTTAATCCGTGCCTCTTGCGCCTCTTTGCGGCAAAATTTCCGGTAGTTTATGCGCCTCTTCGCGGCCTACTCCGCCGGTTTCGCGGCCGGTTTTCGCGGAGGCGGAAGATATCGGTAGCCGTTATTGGGGTTGTCTTTGTCGAACGCGTAGACATCGCGGTCGCGCAGGAAGGATTTGAGCGTATCCACCGGAATCGCGAAGCCGAGTCCCTCGCTGAAGAGGCCGGCCTTCATGCTCGTCACGCCGATCACCTCGCCGCGCAGGTCGAAGAGCGGACCGCCTGAATTGCCCGGGTTGATCGCCGCGGTCATCTGCAGGAAGGGCTGTCCCTCGAACGAGCGCCGCCGGGCGCTCACGATTCCCTGCGAGACCGTCCGTTCCAGCCCGAGCGGGCTGCCGATGGCGAAGACGGTCTGTCCGTTCTGGATCGAATCGCTGAACCCCAGCGGCAGCGCCCGCAGATGCACGTCCGGCGGAATCGTCGCCTTCAGCAGCGCCAGGTCCATGAACGGGCTCATCGCCACGATCTGCACCTTGTCAATCTTCAGCGTGTCCGAGCCGGCCATCCCTTTTCGGAACAGCTTGATGCTGATCTCCTGCTCGCCCTGGATCACGTGGCAGTTCGTCACGAAGTAGCCGCGGTCGTCAATCGCGAAGCACGAGCCCAGCGCCGCCGGCGTCTGGACCACCGCCACGGAGCCGCCCAGCTCGTCGGCGAGCGCCTTCACCGGCCGCTCCTGGTGCGCGCGCGGGTCCACCTCGGTGTAGATGCGGTCCGGGCCGCCCTGGAGTTTCAGGTCCGCCGCCTGCGACTCCAGCCGCCGCTCCTGGATATCCTCAACCGGCACCGTCAGGACCGCGAACCCCAGGTCGAGCACAATCGAATCAGCCTTCTCCTTGAGCACGTCGCCGGAGAGCTGATTGCCGTTCTTCAGCACGATCAGCGTCCGGCCGCCCGCGGCGGGCGGAGGCGAACCGCCGGCGAGCGGACTTGCGGCGGCCTTCTCGGCTCCCGCCGCGTGCGTTCGCTGGATCATCGTGGCGCCGATCGCCAGCGCCAGCCCAACGACCAGGACAATGAAAACCGCTCGGGCCATTTCGGAACCGCATTCCTTCCGCGCGATAAACCGACGATACTCCATTTTCCGACATTCCGCCGGGCAAAGCAAATAAGCTCTCAATGGCGAGTGCGGAATGAACGCCGGTTTTTCGCCGCGAAGAGGCGCAAGAAACGCAAGAAAGAGCGGCCACTTCATCGTCCGTTGAGCCGTACCTCTTGCGCCTCTTTGCGGCAAAAACTTCGTTCCCCCGAATTCGTCGCCGGTCGCCGGTCATCAATCCGCCTGACCTTCGCCCGCCTTCGTTCGCTCCCGCTCCTGCAGCGTGCGCCGCAGAACCGGCAGCATCGCGAGGTCCTTTTCCCGGCCCAACTTCTCCTTGAGCCGAATCAGCATCGGAAGGTCCAGCACCCGGACGGACTTCCCGGGCGCGAGCTGAATCGGAAAAGCGCGTCCGATCAATTCCTCGTAACTGCGCCCGCCGACCACGGCGCCGAGCAGGTCGAGCGGGCCGGCGCGCGTCATCAGCAGATGGTGGCCGGGGCCGGCGAGGTCGGCGGCGGAAGGCGTCAGGCGCGTTCCGGCTTGCTCGCGATAGAAAGCCTCGAGCGTCCGCAAGGCGCGGAGAAGCCGTTTCACATTCTCCGCCTCACGCGAGTGGACCAGATCGAGATCGAGCGTTGTCACCGGCGCGCCCTGGAGCGCCGCGCCGACGCCGCCGATGACGATGAAATCCACGGACTGCGCGGCGAGTTCTTCGAGGATCGCCAGAAAGTCAGGAGCCGGATCGGGCATTGCGCAACCTCAGAATGGCACGCGCCGCCGACTGCGTCGCGAGCAGCCGCTCGCGCGGCGACTTCGCCAGCATCCAGCGGATCAGCGTCACGTCCACGCCGTCCGGATTCTGAACGGGCGTCTGCGGATTCCCGCCGCCGGATTTTGGCCCTGCCTTATCATCGCCTCGACAGTCGCTAATCGTCCGCCCTCCGGCCTCAATTCAAGGAGCGGATTGCGCAAACCAGCGGCGAAGATAGCACCCCAGGCCGCCATGGTCAAGCCGGAGGACGGCGAGCGCGGATTGCGTAACGAACGCCCGCTTTGCCGCGAAGAGGCGCAATAAACTACCGGGAATTTTGCCGCAAAGAGGCGCAAGAGGCACGGCTTCAGTAAGTGAAAGCTGCCTTTGCTTCTTGCGTTTCTTACGCCTCTTTGCGACAAAAACGTCGTTGTTGTTCACTGAGCCGTGCCTCTTGCGGCATTGGCGCCGCCGAAGACTTCCTCCGGCGCGCGAGCCAGGTCGGCCGCGGTCCAGTCGGCGCCGGCGGCCCGGAGGGTGGCGGCGTCGAACTTGGTGGTGATTCCCAGGCAGACGGCGCCGGCGGTTTTGCCGGCGCGGAGGCCGTTCGGGGCGTCCTCGATGATCAGGCAGTTTTCCGCCCGCAGCCCCAGCCGAGCGGCGGCGGCGAGGAAGATTTCGGGGTCCGGCTTTTTCCGCCGCACGTCGTTCCCGGTGAGGACGGCGTCGAACGTCTCCGCGGTGAGGCCGATCTGGCGCAGGTTGCCGTTGACTTTGACGGCGTCGGCGGCGGAGGCGACGGCGATCTTCAGCCCGCGCTCGCGGCATCGGCGGACGAATTCGCCCACGCCCGGCAGCGCCTTGAGCTTGCCGCGGATGATCTCCAGGTAGATGACGTACGTCCGCGCCTTATCGCGCGCCGCGTCGAGGCGGATGCCGTACTTCTCCGCCACGCCGCCGATGAACCGGTCCTCGCCCGCGCCGACGAACGGGAAAAAGTCCTCCGCTTTCGGGTCAATGCCGTACGTCTCCACGAACATCCGCCGCGAGGCCTCGTAGATGAACGGCTCGGAGTCGCACAGCACGCCGTCCATGTCGAAGATGACGCCGCTTAATCTCATGGCAGTCCTATTCAACAGGAAGAAATCGAGAGAGTTGAGATTAACATCCGCGACTGAATAAGGCAAACAGGTTGATGGCGTTCAGGTTGTCCTTGCCCGCCCTTTGTGCTAGACTCTCGCCCTGCCAAGCCGGCGCGCTCGCGGACAACCCAGGCCAGACACGGCGCCACGATTTTACTGAATCGGCGGAAGAATGAGAATCGCAATTGTCGGCCTGCCGTACAGCGGGAAGACGACGCTTTTCGAGGCGATCACCGGCGCGCACGGCACGGCGGTGGACCGCGGCGCCGCCGCGCACCTGGCGACTGTGGCGGTCCCCGACGAGCGGCTCGACGCGCTGGCGAAGGCGTTCAAGCCCGAGAAGGTCACGCCCGCGCACGTGGATTTCCTGGACGTGGCCGGCGTGGATTCGGACATGGAGCGCGAGCGCGTCACCGACGTCCTCGCCGCCTGCCGCGAGGCCGACGGGATCGTCAACGTCGTGCGGCATTTCAACTCGCCCAGCGCGCCGCCGCACCCGCGCGGCTCGCTCGACGCCAAGCGCGACACCGCCGAACTGGAGGCGGAGCTGATCGTCGCCGACCTCGACGTCGTCGAGCGCCGCATCGTGCGCGTCGAGAAACAGGTCGCCAAGCACGCCGCGACGATGGAGCGCGACAAGAAGGAGCTCGCGGCGCTGCAGCGGCTCAAGGAAGGCCTGGAGCGCGGCCAGCGGGCGTCGGCGGTAAAATTCTCCACCGAGGAGAACGCGCTGCTCAAGGAGATGCAGTTCCTCAGCGTGAAGCCGATGCTGACGGTGCTCAACGTCTCGGAGGACGGGCTGTCGTCCGAGGCGACGCGCGCGGCGGCGCAGGGGCTCGGGCCGGACACGGAGGCGATCTGCGCGCAGGCGGAGAAGGAGATCTCCGAGCTGGCGCCGGAGGAGCGCGGAGAGTTCCTCGAAGGGCTGGGCATCCGCGAGCCGGCCGCGCGCCGGATCATCCGCGCCTGCTATCACGCGCTGGGGCAGCGCTCATTTTTCACCGCCGGCGAGCCGGACGTGCATGCCTGGACGATCCAGGCCGGCGACAACGCGCTGACCGCTGCCGGAAAAATCCACAGCGACCTCGCCCGCGGCTTCATCCGCGCCGAGGTCATCGCCTACGAGGATTTCGTGAAGCACGGCGGCGTCAAAGAGGCCAAGAACGCGGGGCGAATGCACCTCGAGGGGAAAGACTACGCCGTCCAGGACGGCGACATCCTGCTCATCCGATTCAAGGTGTGACGAGCGGCGATCCGCAATCACATATCCTTCGTCGTCGGCCCGAAATTCAGCACCTGAACGAGTTTCCCAACGCGCGCCGTCAACGTCTCTTCTTTGCCGTTTCGGATAATGCCGAGCTTCACCTCTGTGTCCGGGGCGGTGACGGCCACCATTTCGCGCAGGCCCGCCGCGTTCTCCACCTCCCGGCCGTCGTACCGCACAATCACGTCGCCGGCCTTGACGCCCGCCTTTGCGGCGGGGAAATCCGCGTAGACCAGCGCAACGAGCGCGCCCTTGGCTTCGCTGAGGCCGAGCAGTTTCGCCATATCGGGCGTGACCTCCTGGACCACGGCGCCGAGCATGCCGGGCGTCACCCTGACCGCGCCGGGCGCGGGCGAGGCCGGCGCGGCGGGCAGCGGCGAGACTTCGTCGGAGACTGGCTTCAGACCAGGCAGCGACATAGTGATTTTGTCCGCCTCGATCGCCCGCGCCTGGGAGCCTGACTCCATGCGCACCTTGCCCTCATGTGCGGTTACGCTCATATTCGTCGTTCCGTTAACCGGCCACTGGACCTTGCCGTCCGCGATGACCATTCGGCCGAGCGTGAGCTTCCGAGTCACAAGACGACGGGACCCTTGTGATTCATCAACTACGAGAACCCGATCCGGATGTACCTGGATACGGACAGATTCCCGCGCATCAATCCCCGCGAACTCCAGTATAAGAGTGCCGTTTGCAGCGGCGAAATTGACACGGTTGGCCCATGAGGGCTCCGCCATGAGTAATTCGTCCGCCTCCAGCGTCCACGTGCCGGGCGCTTTCTCTTTAATGACGATGCCCTCGCCGACGTACGTATATTCGAGGCCGTTGGGCACAACGATGTTCTTGAGGACGACGCGCAGCGGGACGTCCCTCAGTTCTAGCGTCACCTGCAATTGTTCCGGCTTGGCGAGGAGTGCCGGATCAATGGTTATCGGCAGGTGTTTGAAGTTTTTGAGGATTTCGACCGCTTCAGGCAACGAGACTCCGGGCAAGCCCACCGCTTTGATATGCGAGTCCAGCACCATCCGAAGGTTGCCGGCCTGGCCTTCAGGGATGGGCGGCTCGACGTAATGCGCATAGGCCGCGCAACCTTCCTTGGTGGATATGTAGATAACGTTGTCCGAGAGCACGAAGGTCAGCTTTAGCCCCTTGAGGGCGGCTTCGAGCGTTTGCGCAAGCGTCACGTTCCTCAAATCCACAACTATGGGCGTCCGGTCCTGAGCCACATGCGGGTCAATCACGAAGTTCATGTCCCTGACCGGTATCTGTGTCCTCAGAATCTCCACGGCCTCCATGAGCGCCACCCCTGGCAAGGAGATTGCTTCGATCTTCTGGTCCAAGGGGGACGCGGCGCCGGGCTCTGGATGGGCCGGCGCTCCGGGCGTTCCAGCTCGAAGCTCGGCCAGAAGGATCTCCAACTTGTGATGCATGGCCTCCAGCTGATTGACCACCATGAGCCAGTTCTGAGTAAGATAGATCATGCGTTCTGAATCGCCACCGGAGTTGAGTTTCGACCAGGTCGTTCGTTCATCATTTGCCAAGACACTGTAGGTATCCCAGTTCTCACGGCCGGTACGATCAATTATCGTCTCCAATAACTTCGTTCCGCCCATGCTGGAAACGAGGTCCGCAACGTCGTACTGTCTGAGTGACAGCTCCTGCGGCGCGGGCGGCGTCGCTTCCTCTGGGAAGTCCTTGTCCTCGCAGAACGCCTTCACACGATCGCGGTCGCCTGGGAAGTCGGGCTTCGCCATGAGCGGCTTCAGCTGCTCGTCCAGCTTCGCGAGCGCATTCTGGAAATCCTGTTCGGAAGCATGGTGGACATGACCATCGAAGTACGCGACGTTGCGCCCGCCATCATGCGGCGTACGATCGTAGGCAATGAA
>Ga0181524_10003969_pt1 | contig 13996 bp, 8 predicted proteins | sample PEATcosm2014_Bin_34_FD_119761 | JGI IMG/M metagenome (GOLD analysis project Ga0181524, IMG submission 119761) | Peatland microbial communities from MTU Mesocosm Facility, Houghton, MI, USA - PEATcosm2014_Bin05_60_metaG | ecosystem: Environmental > Terrestrial > Soil > Wetlands > Peat | place...
ACGGATGCGCGAAGTCCTGGTAAGGCAGAACAAGTCCCAGGGGATAATCGGCCAGCGCGCCAAGTTGCAGCAGCAGCTCGACACGCTCACGGCCAATGTGGCAGCCATCCGAAAAGAAATCACCGCGCCACCGCCGGCAGATTTCGACCCATTGCTGGATTACAAATTGATTGTCTCCGAAGACGAGGAGAAGGAGCGATCTCTAAGGGAAGAATTCAGAACGGCCAGCAGCGAGTGGGCAAACCGCTCGGAGCAGGTGAAGGAAGCAGCCGCCCTGCGCAGAGAGGTCTCCCACCTGGAGCATGTTCTCGCTACGCAGCCGTGGAACGACGCCAAGCAAGAGCGGCTGGACCGCTCCGCCGGCCAGGCAACGGTGCATCAGCAGTTGAGCGCCGAGTTGAGCTACATCCAAAATCAGATGCAGCAGCTCAACACCCAGCTAAACGGTCTCCAGGAGGATAAAAAGGCTTTTGACGCACAAACCAAGAACATGGCTGATCTGCAAGCCGTGAGCTCGTTCCTGTCGTATGACAACGGCCCTCAGAAGTTCCTGGAGGTGTTCTTCCAGGATACCTTGAACCAAACAAACCTGCTTATCAGCGAGATGGGCCTCCCGGTTACCCTGCAAATGGGCAACGCACTGGAAATCATGGTGCAAGACAACCAGAAGCGCGTCAGTTCGTCCCTGGCCCTCGGCGGCGGGTACGCCAACCTGATTGGCATCGCCTTCCGCATCGCCCTGCAGAAGATGGTGCTCCCTCGCGTGAACACGGTCATCTTGGACGAGCCCAGCACCCACGTCGATGAGCAGAACATGGAATTACTGATCCCGTTTTTCGAGCGGCTCAAGGAGAATCTCCACACCTACGGCATATCGCAATGCATCATCATCGACCACCACCCCGCGTGGCGCAACTCATCCGTGGGCATAATTAACATTGACGAAGAGGCCTCTGGAACGGTTGCCGAAATTCTGAGTCTCAATAGTAATTCGAGTCTCTGAGCTGTTCCGGCCTGAGGCGGTCCTTTAAGACTTGCCCCAAAGTCACGGAAGGTTCCTGGGCCGCACGGCCGCGGAATATCCCCGGAATGTAGGAATCCAGCTGCCGGTCGAGTTCGACCTGGAAGGGATTCATCTCCATCCACTCGCCCCAGCGCAGAAGCTGGGTATCGACGGGCAGGCCCCTGAAACTCGCGAGGAATTGGCCTCCGTGAAGCTCCGAGCTCTGCGGGTCGAGGTACATCCCGATGCTGGACACCACGTCCGCGACAACCGCCTCGCTTATCTCGGAGAGCCGCTTTTCTCCGTATTCCTTCTGGACTTCCTCAAATCCCTCCGCCCTTTCGATCAGCGTTTTTAACCGGCAGGCCACTTCCGGAGACGGGTAGTTCACCGCGAGCTTCTTGTCCACATAGATGGCATGGTCCAGCAGGTCCAGCAGCGGCTTAAAGTCGAATCCGTGTTCATTCACGCAGTGCTTCAGAAAGAAGTCGTCGATCCCCTTCTGGTCTGAACCGGGGGGGATGACGGCGACAAACACCATGGCGCCGGAGGACCGCAGGCAATCGCAGAGCTTCAGCAGCGCATCGGCCACCCTCGGATTCTTCCAGCTGTCATTATCGAATACGATGCCGACCGCGCGCCGGCGATCCGCGGCGGCATAAGTGTAAGCGCTGAGCTCAGGCGCAAGCTTCCAGGTGCCATCGCTCTGCTTTTTGCCCCACATCCATACGCCGGGGATACCAATCACGTCCGCCTTGGCACCGGTGAGGAGGGGGATCATGGAGAGGCACAGCGCCTTCTTCTCGCCCTCGGCGATCCAAAGCGTGTAACCCACATTTTTGAGAACCCGCTCGTAGAAGGCGTCCGACCAGCGATTGGCGATCTTCCCAGCGAGCAGCACCTCGTTTTGCTCTGTCCCCAGCGCCGTCGCGTACTTCATCTTGATTTCAGGAGGAACGCAGGCCGGCTCGATGCGGCGGTAGCTTCCATCCACGAAGGGATGATATGGAAAGGTCAGGGCAGGTCGATCGGCCATCAGCCGGTGAAGCCTGGAGGGCGCAATCAGGCCAGATCCAGTGAAGGTGTCAAGAATCCTTCCGACGGAACGCTCCGTGTAGGCCCCGGAGCGGGCAATCACCAGGGAGAGGGGGGTGCTGGACGCGAGGTCCTCGTAGTTCTTCAGAGAGTTAGCCACCCCGCAGCTGTCCGGGCCCTTCAGAAAAGGGTTCCTATCATCCTGCAGGAGCTTGAGGGCGGTCTCCATGCCAGTGCGGAGGCTCTTGCCTGGCCCCAAGCAAATGTGGGCCACCCCGATCGAGGTTCTATAGACGAATTCCACGTAATTCACCCATGTCTCCTTTTCATGGTCGTGGACGCGATACTCCCTAAAGCCATGAACCCCCCTGGGGAGGTTTTGGTAGGAGCTCTTCGGCCTAAAGTCGGCGGTAGTAACGGCTTCTTCCATATGTCAGTCCACCCCTGTTCGGGAGACTCCATCATTATATACACAGCATCATAAGTCTTTGCGTATGTAAATGCGCAAATCGGACGCTATCCGAGCGGGTTCCAAGCGTGACACAAGCGACTGTGGCGCCTTGAACGGGCTCGAACTTGGACACGCGGCCGGGAACTTCTGCCTCAAGGCAAGCAGCGTGCATCTGGGTGTATCACCAGATTGGGGGTGAAGTTGATTCCAGACCTGCTTCCACTCCGTGCGAGCCTTGGCATCTTGCGATGCCTGCGCTTGGCGTTCTTCCTTCCGTCGGTTTCCGCCATTCATGCGCTCGGAGCTTTTCGGGTCTCTTTGAAGAAATCGTCTGCCCAACTCCACGGCCGCGCAGGCCGGGTCGGGGATCAATAGGGGCCAGCCCCAGAGGAAATTGCCCAGTTTGGAGCTGTAGGCCGGGTTCACTTCCATATGCCGAAGGCCGGAGGCCTCCAACCGGCGGACCAGCGGCAGGATGAATCCCTTCCGAGTCCACTGGTTATTAACAGCTCGGTTAAAGGAGCGGCCTTTGCCGTGGTCTTGGGACTGGATGTTCAGATGCTCTGTGATGACGGCACTGCATTGGAAATGAGCCGCCAACGCGACAATCTCTTTTGCCATGCAGGACAACTCGTACACCCGCTTGTCACGCTGATGGATGGAGTCCGGATGATCGGATGCCTTTCTCAGCCTGCGGTTGAGCTCTGGATAATCATAAATCGACAAGCTGAGGGGCTTGCAGGCTTCCCCCTCCCGCTCGAGTACCGCAGCGCCAATCCGGTTGGGGTTCAAATCCAGAGCCAGTACCCGGTCGGAATTGGTTTTCCGCCTCAATGGCTCCACTTTTTCATCCCAAGAAATCGAGATGTGGGTGGCGGTCAAGGAAACCGTGAACGGAACATCCCGGTGCCAGGTGCAACGAAACTGCAGTGCTTTCAACAGTTCTCGGTAGTTGGACTTTTTGCCCAGTTTTATCTGGAGTGGCAGAGCCACTTTGGCCTTTGGGTAAAACCAGACGGTATTGTGCTCGATGTCCAGCACAAAGCGATGGTTGCCCCCCTGTTCACCATGGCTCCTGGCGTGTCCCTCGTAGTACAGAGGCAACAGCCGTTTGGCTTTCCACTCCTCCGCCGTAATCTTTCCCTGGGCACGCAGTTGCAGATTATGCCTGCCACCGAAAACAACGGTTCGATCTGGGCTGGCACGGTGGAGAGCGCGGGCGCGTTTCAGGGCCGACAACGTCAACCAGGAGTCCAACTTTCCTTGCGGCATGGTGCGGAGCAAATCAAGAATTTCCTTGTCTTTCCTGCCTTCTCGCACCCGGTTGTAGGCAGTGCGGATGACGACAGACTGGGCTTTGCGCCACTGGGCTATGATCTCCACAGCCTGAGGCACGGTCGTATAGGATAATTTAACAGTTCGAACCATTCTGAACAACTGTAACACTACTTCATTTTGAACACATGCACAAGTACTTATGACGCTGTGTATAGAGTTTCCCCTTCATGTTTCCCATAAATAATCCGGCAACTGCCGTTGAACTCCAGGACAAACGACCTAAAATGAGATCGGCGCAATATGCAAGAACCCGAAAAGCAAGCCCCCTTTACTCCAGAGCTCCTGAGCCTGTTCGACAGGTTCGCGCGGGAATTTGACCTTAATTTCGCCGAGAAGGTATCCAACCTGTTCGACTTCATGTCTCAGAACTCCCTGAAGGGGGCTGATGACCAATTGCTGATCGAGGAGGATCTTACCGCATTCGCAGCTGAGGCTTCGGAGCTGCCAATATGCACCAACCGGAACCTGCAGCCATCCAGATCTCTCCTGGACCGGTGCTTCACCCTCGGCTTTCCGCAAGTTTCCTGGGGGCCCGTTCCCGTGTTGGACATGGGGCCCGGCGCAATCATCGCGCACTACGACCCCTATGCCGCGATCCCGACCTGCTTCCATCAACAAAACGTGCAATTGGTCCTATGCACGCTCAGCACTTATCGCAAGCTTCGGGACGCCTTCGCCGAGCGCTACCTGCCTCCATCCATCGAGCAGTTCAGCGCGCCAGCCGGTGAGATGCCACAATCTCCGACCCCGTGGGCAGCCTGGCAGTTGGAGCACAATCCCGCGGATGAACAGGGAAAAGCCATCCTGGAGGCGATCCGGCAAACAGACAGCTTTGAAGACGCGCCGCCGGAGTGGGAGTACTGGTTTCAGAATAAGATCAAGAAGCAGCCGTGCATCTCGCTCAGCATCCTGGAGAGCCAGCCGGAATCCAAGCTTGTCACAGCCGCGACCCTGAAGTCCATCGAGACGGTCATCCTCTTCGAGAACCAGCGCCTCCTCCAGTTGGGCTACGTGTTGAACTGGGCCCATTACAACAGCGTGGAGGCCATAGTTGAGCAGTGTTCCAGGCAGGGACGCGTGGTCCAGACCGTAACGATCGTGGCTCAAGATTACACGCGCTTCGTCGAAGAGCAGATCAACAGGCAAATCAGCCTCAACTCGTACATCAAAAAGGATGACATCGCCGACGAAATCATGGTTGATGAGATCGATCCCGCCCAGTTCACGGATGAGCTGCTGGACAAGGATGATGAGAAAATCAAGAAGATGTCAGAGCTGATCATATTCAGCGCCTACAAGCGAACCGCCTCCGACATTCTGATCGAGCCGCAGGCGAACGACTACCGTGTTAGGTTCACGATCGACGGCATGAACACCGTTTTCCACGCGGCGATCCCCAAGAACTACGGGATCAGCATCGTTGCCCACCTGAAGGTTCGCGCCTCGATGAACATCACGGAGAGGCGCCTGCCGCAGGACGGCAAGATAACCTTGACGATCAAAGGCAAGCCCGTAGAAATGCGCGCGGCCACCATGCCCGTGCGCGACAGCTCCAGCCTTCAAGAGGAGAAGATGACGCTCCGGCTGCTGAGCGCGACCGTCACATTTCCCAATCTGGACCGCATCGGCATGCGCCAGGACCATCTGCGGCTCATACGCAAGTCGTTGAGCATGGCCAATGGCATCGTGATCGTTACTGGTCCGACGGGATCAGGCAAAACGACCACGCTCTATGCGGCCATCCAAGAGCTGGACAGGGAGCGGCTGAATGTCGTTTCGCTCGAGGACCCAATTGAAAGCTACATAAATGGCATTACGCAGACCCAGATCAACGACCAAATCGGCCTTACGTTCGCCCGGGGCCTCAGGGCCGTGTTGCGCAGCGCCCCCCATGTAATTTTGCTCGGCGAAATCAGAGACCGCGAAGTGGCCAATATTGCGGTACAGAGCGCGAACACCGGCCATTTGGTCCTGACTACGCTGCACACAAACTCGGCCCTTGGAACCTTCTCGCGGCTGCAGGCGCTTGGCGCCGAGACACATCAAATCGCAGACGCCGTGCGTCTGGTGATGTCCCAGCGGCTCATCCCGAAGCTCTGCCCGGTCTGCCGCAAGAGCCGCCGCTCCACCGAGCTGGAGAAGGTGCGCATCGAGAAGCTTACAGGGGTTAAACTCAAGGATCAGATACACCATGCCAACGTGGCTGGGTGCCGAAGCTGCCACAAGGGATACGTCGGGCGCCGCATCCTGACTGAGATCATCCCTGTAGACGCAGCCGTCCGCGAGATGCTGCTCCGCGCGCAGCAGAACATCCCCTCTGCAGAGATTGCGGAGCACGCCATCAAGCACTTCAAGTACAGCCCGCTGCTGAACCAAGCCATCGAGCTAGTCAACGAATCCCAGGTGGACTTGAGGGACGCCCAACGGCTCTTCTTGGATTTCGGAGAGTAATTATAATTATCTGTAGCCGGACAAGAACGCTATAGAATAAAAGGATAATGCAGAGATCATGAAAAACCTCATTTTACCCCTGTTGGCCCTTGGGCTGCAGGCAGCAGCCGCCCAGCCGGCGATGCCTGGAGCCCCCAGCCTGGATGCGATCTACAAGCAGGCCAAGGAGCCGCCTGTAGCAGGCCAGGATGCCAAGGTGTCCGCGCAGGGTGTGCCCTTCACTACCGACACGCAGATACGCGTCTTGAGCCTTCTCGAGCCCCAAACCAACAAGGAACTTCTGCATGTCAGCGATACACAGCCGAAAGAAGCGTCCACGTACCTGAACGTTGAGAACGTTCCGCTGAAGACGCTGTTCCACCTTCTGGCTCTCCGCTCCGGCCTCAACTACCTGGAGCCCGACAGCGACATACCCAGCCTGGATGAAGCCATCACCCTCGAAATGAACGAGCCCAAGCCGCGGGAGCTCCTGGATTGGCTTTTGAAACACCGCAACCTGGAGCTCTATGATGCTAATACGGGAATTTACACGATCCGCCCCTACACGAACCAGATGGGCTTTTACAAGTTCAAGCTGACCGACAACTTCATCGACCGCTTCAAGGGCAGTGCTCAGTCCAGCGGCGGCGGCATGGGTGGCGGAGGCGGGTACGCAGGCGGCATGGGCGGCGGCGGCAATGCAGTGTCTGCCAGCCACAACTTCACGGTTGAGAACGGCGGGAAGTACGGGGACATCGAAGGCCTGCTGGGGAAAGTGGCCGATAGCGGAGAGGACAAGGAAAAATGCAAGATCTGGTATCTGGAGGAAAAACAAGCGGTCCTATTGTGGGGTACCCGCTCTGCTTCCGAGCGAGTAGCCGAGTACCTCAGCATTGCGAACATCAAGAACCCGAACATTCGCATCGACGTCCGCATTTACTCCACGGACAACAACCCCCAGAGCCAGCTTGGCGTCGACTGGAGCTCCATGCTCACTCCAGGTCTGACTTTCGGCTTGCAGCCGCCTGGCACAACGATCAACTCAAGCAGCACGACCAGCACCACATCTGGCGGAACAAACTCCGCCGCATTCCCGACATTCAACAGCCTGACCGGGTTGGCCAACTCCTTTGGACATCCCATGAGCACCCTCATTCTGCAGAATCAACTGCAGGCCACCTTGAACTTCTTCGTGAATGAAACCAGGGCAGAAGCGATCACAGAGCCCTCATCTGTCACGGCGAACGACCGCGAGATCGCCTTCGCCGCCACTCAGCAGATCCCCTACGTCTCCGGCAGCTCCGTGGCCGGGAACGGATATGGGAGCTCCATAGGGGGCGAATTCAACAACACAAGCTTTGTAAACGTTGGCGCCTCTGTCAACATACTTCCTCGTATCCAGGACGGCAGGCGGTTGAAGCTGGGCACCGCCATCAGCATCAGCCAGTTGGACCAGATGATCACCATTTCCGCTGGCTCTGCCGGGTCAGCGCCAGAGCAAGTCCCGCAGACGTCGGGGCGCGCGTTTAACGGCGAGTTCACCGTCAACAGCGGGGATACGATCGTCATCGCCGGCATGAAAACCCATACCATATCGAAGACGATCAACAAGGTGCCCCTGTTTGGCGACATCCCGGGCATCGGCAAGCTATTCCGCAATTCCAGCGACAGCAAAAACAATGCTTACCTGACGATCTTCATCACCGCCACGATTTTGGACGATGACAACAACCCCAGGATCCCAGAGGGACATGTCACTCCAAAGGACAAGTACCCGGATGACGACAACTCGTGGCTCACCGCGGAGCCAAACAGCCAGAACCTTGCCCGGAGCGGATTTTTCACAGACAAGTCGCTGATCAACGCCAAGCGGGAAGCCTTGGATCTGCGCACCGATCAGGCCAACCGAATCATCGCCCAACGGATCCAGCAGGAGGAAAAACTCGCGGAGATCAGCACCTCCCTGGGAGACAAGGACGGGGAGATCAAAGGGATTGAAGAGGATCAAAAGCAACTCGCGAAGCGCCACGACACGGCGGAAGGCTCCATCGATGGCATCAGGCGCGAAACAGCGTTGCGCCTCGTCAAGGCAAAGGCAGAGCGGGACCAAATCGCAAAAGACCTCCAATCTTGCACGGAAGGGCTGGGGAAGCTCGCGCAACAGGAAACCGAAGCCACGAAGGCCAAGGAGAAAGCCGAGGACGACTACACGAAGGCTCTGAAGGATACGGTCATCGCCCCGCCAAAAGATGGGGCGAAGGATGCGCCCGCCCCCCCGCCAGGTGCCAACACTGGGATTAAACCAGTTCAAACGCAGGAAATTGACAAGGCGCTGGATGCAAACAAACAACAACTAAACGATCTCTAAACCTATGCTGCCAAGTAATGTTTCGGACGATGCCACGAACTCCGCGAGTGAACCTGCTGAAGTGCCATCCGAGGCAGCGCCTCCCCCGGCGCCAGAGCCAGCCGCGCCTGAGAAGCGGAAGGCTCCGCTTCCCGCATGGGGGATTCTGGCGCTGCTGGCGCTGGTCCTCGCACTCGCCGCGGGTGCGTATGCCTGCGTGCTGCAGACCAAGATCGCCAGGCTCCAGAGCGATTTGAAGCAGCAGCAGGTTTCGATTGAAACTGCCGCCGGCAAGGCCGCGGCCGCCCAGGGAACCGCCCTTGATTCCCAAAGCAAGGTCGCCGACGCCACCGGCAAGCTCAGCCTCATGGATACCCGGGTCGAGAACAAGTTCAAGGGATATGACGACTACATAACCAAGAGCCTCCCGCTCGAGCTGAAAAAAACACCCCAGCTTGAGGCCCGGATGATCGACGAGAACAAGGCCCTCGCGAACAAGAACACCGAGCAAGACAACCAGTTGCAGGATCTGCGGCGCCTGACGGAGACCAACGGCGCCCGCTTGGAAACGGCCATCCAGGTCATCAAGCGGCAGGACAGCATTATCCGCGCGCTGCTGCCGGGCCTTGAAGCAAAGCCTGAGAAAAAGGCTTCAAAACCATAATGGAAATAGAAGTCGATATTCTTGACGCCGAGCAGGTTGTCAAGGAAGCAGATACCCTGGTGGAAAGCCCCGCCAACGAGACGGCTCTGGATGCATACTTCTCGATTCTCGGAAACTGCCCCAGGATAGAGCCAAAGCAGCAGGTCAAGCTCGCGGCAGAGTACCACTCGGAGGTCCTGCAGTGTCAGCAGGTCATCAACAAGATACCAGGGAAAGTCTGCTATCTTCTGCAGGTACTCACCGAAATCGGAAACGGCGAGCGCCTGGAGAACTTTGTCATCTCGGACAAGGAGATAAGGAGGCAGGAGTTTTTCGGGGGCTTGCAGAAACTGGCGGCTTTGAAGAATCCCGACCTGGCCCACTGGCGCATTCGGCCCACGCTGATGCTGAACTGGAGCCGCGGGCTGATCGAAAAGCACCACAGGCTGCCGCAACGGCCTTGGATTTACAAGGTCACCTCCACAAACAAGAAGGCCATCGACGACATGGTCCGATGGGCGCAGGCGGTTCGCGAGATAGAGGAACTCGCTCTCCTCCCCATAAACCATCTGACATTTTACGTGGACGCGCTGAAGGTGCATGCGGCTCAAGCCGAGGCCATTTTCTCCAACCTGATCGAGGCTAACCTGAAGCTGGTCGTGGCCATGGCCAAACGCTACCAGCACCGCGGGCTCGACCTCGATGACCTGATCCAGGAGGGCAACCTGGGGCTGATGAAGGGGATCGAACGGTACCAAGCCGCGAAGGGATTCAATGTCTCCACCTACGTGGTCTGGTGGATAAGGCAAAGCATTGCCAAAGCCCTGATGACTCAAGGGTATATCATCCGATACCCCCCCTCCGTGCATGAGTTGCTGAGAAAAGTCAACCGGCTGAGGGAGGACGCCAGAAAGGCGGGGCACCCGGCTCCCACGGTCCATCAAATGGCCAAGCATCTGGGAACCAGCCCGGTGAATATTGACGCTGCCCTTTCGATGTTTCAGATTGTCAGTCTCAATCAGGCCACCGGCGATGGCGATGAAACACTGGAAAATGTCATACCGGGGGAAGAGGGAATCACCTTCCGCGAAGGGGAGGAAGTGCGGGAGGCCATTGAGACCCTCTTGAAGAACCTCAACTCCAATGAGCAGCGGGCGTTGAAGCTCCGATTTGGGATCCCCAATGGAATCGTGTCAGCCATCAACGAGATCGGCGCCGATCTCCGCATTACGCGCGACCGAGTCCGCCAGATCGAGGCCAAGGCCCTTGCCAAGCGTCGCAAGAGCCACCAGGTGCAGACACAGAAAGCGAAATTCTGCTAACCCCCCTCTGTAAAACACTCCGTGTAAGAAACCAGCAGGACAAAAGTGCCGTCAATATGACATTCCAGACCATTTCCGTAGTCGTAGGCACATCCACCTGTAACGCGTGTTGCCCTTTTTGCGTCTCGCGTATGACTCCATGCAACGGAGTCGGCGCGGTGGAGCCGCCGGTCAATTGGCGCAACTTTCACAAGGCCTGCCGCCTGGCACAGCTTTCCGATGCAACCACGGCGATGTTCACCGGCAAGGGCGAGCCGACGCTTTTCCCAGACCAGATCACCCAACAAAGAGGAGCAGCGCCAGCTCATATTCTTCCCATCAGGGCGGTTGTTTTACGACTGGCAATACGCCGGCGCGCGGATATTATAACGGCATCCGAATTTTCAGAAACCCGATCAACCACGATGCCCACTCTCCTCTGGACGATCCCTGTCATCAGTTGACTGGAACAGGCTCACGCCAGGCAAGACCCAAACAAAACACGAAACAAACACCACCATTCCCCGTCTTATGAGCAAAACAGCCCTTTTCAAAGTGGACATCCAGGTCGGATTTTGCCCTGGAGGCAACCTTGCGGTTCCGGCTGGGGATAAAATCATCCCCTACATCAACGCGCTGCCGAGATATGACATCGAGATCGACAGCGCCGACTGGCACCCTCCGGGACACAAGAGCTTCGCAACCTCTCACAAGGGGAAGAAGCCATTCGTTGATACGGTCCCCTTAAACGGCGCCGAACAGCGCCTCTGGCCCAGCCACTGCGTCGCCAACACTTCGGACGCCAAATTTACTCCGGGAGTTCGCAGGGGCGACTTCACGGTGCATAAGGGCATGGCTCAGGGAGTCGAGAACTACAGCCCGTTCTTCGAGAACATCCCTGGGCAGCCGAAGCAGGGCGAAATCCTGGATGCAAAGGGGCAGGTGCTGCCATTTGACACCTTGCAGGACTTCCTGCGGGCCAAGGAAGTCCAAAACATCGACGTGTGCGGACTCGCCACCGACTACTGCGTCAAAGCATTTGTGCTCGACGCGCTGAGGCACGGGTTCAAGGTGAGGCTCTTGACACAAGGATGCCGCGGGGTCAACGTGGCGCCGGCAGATGAAGCACACGCCATCAAGGAAATGCACATGGCGGGCGCAGAGTTGGCATGACGTGAAGGCATGAAATTCAAAGGCAACTTCAATTCGATTTACGCGCACGGCTTTGTTCGAACCAGCGTGTGCATCCCCCAGGTGCGCGTCGCCGATCCAGCCTTCAACCTGGAGAGCACGATCGAGATGGCCCGGCGGGCATCGATTGCCAACGCGACGCTGGCCCTGTTCCCGGAACTGGGGATATCGGCCTACTCCAACGAGGACCTCCACCAGCAGAATGTCATCCTCGACGCCACGCTGGATGCCATTGAACAGATCGTGAAGGAGAGCGTCACGCTCACACCCGTGCTTCTGGTGGGCGCCCCGCTGCGGAACGAGGGAGCTCTGTTCAACTGCGGAATCGTGGTTTACCGAGGCAAGATACTCGGCGTGGCGCCCAAGTCCTACCTGCCCAACTACCGGGAATTTTACGAAAGGCGCCAGTTCACCTCCGGCCGCGAAGCCGTTAGCCGAGAAATCACGCTGCTGGGCGAGCAGATTCCATTTGGCAACGACCTGGTGTTCGATGCTGCCAATATCGACGGTTTCTCCGTTTTTGTGGAATGCTGTGAGGACGTCTGGACGCCGATTCCACCAAGCACCTACGGAGCCATGGCGGGCGCCACAATCCTCGCCAACCATTCGGCCAGCAACATCACCATCGGCAAGGCGGATTACCGCCGCAACCTCTGCATGGGCCAGTCAGGACGATGTCTGGCGGCCTACCTTTACTCGGCTGCCGGGCCAGGCGAATCCACCACGGACGTGGCCTGGGACGGGCACGCCATCATATGCGAGAACGGCGAGCTCCTGGCCGAGGCGGAGCGCTTTCCTGACCAAGGGCAGATGATCACGGCCGACATCGACGTTGGGCGCCTGCTGCAAGAGCGGATGCGCCAAGGCAGCTTCCACGACTCCATCAGCGACTGCCGGCCCCGCATCCAGGCCATGCGCCACGTCCGCTTTGAGTACCAAGTACCCGTAGGCGACATCCCGCTCCAGCGCGAGATATCCCGCTTCCCTTACGTCCCCAGCGATCCCAAGACGCTCAACGAGCGCTGCTTCGAGACCTACAACATCCAAGTCCACGCGCTGATGAAGCGGATCGCCAGCAGCGGGATCAAGCGCTTGGTCATCGGCGTTTCCGGTGGTCTGGACTCGACCCAGGCTCTGATCGTCGCCGCCAAAACGATGGACCGCCTGGGGCTGCCGCGGGAGAACATCCTGGCCTACACCCTGCCGGGTTTCGCCACCAGCAACCTCACTTACCAGAACGCCTGCAAGCTCATGCAGGCCCTGCGCGTATCGGCCGGCGAGATCGATATTCGGCCTGGCTGCATGCAGATGTTCAAGGACATAGGGCATCCCTATGCCAAGGGCGCGGAGGTCTACGACTCCACCTTCGAAAACGTCCAGGCGGGAGAACGCACCTCGGTTCTGTTCAGGCTGGCCAATCAACACGGCGCAATGGTGCTTGGGACCGGAGACCTGAGCGAGCTGGCCCAAGGATGGTGCACATACGGGGTGGGGGACCACATGTCGCACTACAACGTCAACGCCTCCCTGCCAAAGACGCTGATCCAACACATCCTCCGCTGGGTCGCGTCCTCGCACCAGTTTGACGATGCAGCAAACAGGGTGATCGAGTCCGTTTTGGCGACTGAAATTTCGCCGGAGCTGATTCCGGCCAAAGCTGGGGAGAAGGACAAGCCGGCCCAGAAGACGGCCGACAAGGTAGGTCCGTACGAACTGCAAGATTTCAACCTGTATTACCTGACGCGCTTCGGCTTCAAACCGAGCAAGATCGCCTTCATGGCCCGCCACGCGTGGGGTGACCGAAGCCGCGGGTCGTGGCCTCCGCTGATGCAAGTGTCCGATCGCAACGAGTACAGCCTCGCCCTCATCAAGCACTGGATGACCGAGTTCCTCGGCCGGTTCTTCCGCAGCCAATTCAAGAGGTCGGTCGCCGTCAACGGGCCCAAGGTCGGTTCGGGAGGATCGCTCTCTCCGCGCGGGGACTGGCGGGCCCCGAGCGACGCGGAAGCGCGCGCGTGGCTGGATGAAGCTGGGAGTGTGCCGGAATAAAGGGGCGCCGCCGCCCTCCTCCGGGATGAGATGCGCGGCCGGGATGGCGGCCCTCTTCAAGGCCGGACGCTGCACAGGGCGGATCATTGCAGCAGTGGACCGCGCTGGCGAATTTCTCCAAAACAATTTCCCGCACCCTGCTGGTGACAAGCAAGAATTGCCGGACGATACAGCCACTGATTGATGAAGAAACTCGCAGCACAGGTAA
>Ga0181524_10003971_pt1 | contig 13994 bp, 8 predicted proteins | sample PEATcosm2014_Bin_34_FD_119761 | JGI IMG/M metagenome (GOLD analysis project Ga0181524, IMG submission 119761) | Peatland microbial communities from MTU Mesocosm Facility, Houghton, MI, USA - PEATcosm2014_Bin05_60_metaG | ecosystem: Environmental > Terrestrial > Soil > Wetlands > Peat | place...
GGCGCACGGAGGACTCGCCGCCGCCACGAATTGCTGGAACAGTGATCTCATGCCTTCCAAATCAAGTGAAAACAACGGCAGGAACAAAGCAAATGCCGCCGTTGGGAATTTTGCAAGAGGCTCCCATCAGTGGTGATATTCCCACAGTTAAGAGGATCGCGACAGACGGCGTCTTCCGCCAGATAGCATGGGACGCGGTCTACTCAATAGTTATCGTCTCCGGGACCAGATTCCATCCGCGCACGCCAATGGAGGGTTTGGACTCGCCTGCCGGGAATGCGATGGTGACGGTTCGCTCCTCGCCCGCCAACAGCGAGACGTAGTTTTCGCTGTAGTAAGCGGGCAGGATGCGCTCGCCGGTGCCGGCATTCTTGAGCGTGAGTTTGATCATCAGCGCCGGAGCAGGGCCGGGGTTCCCGATCTTCACCGTCACCTTGCGTTCGCTGCCGGCTGGAGCCACCCTCGCCCAGGCGCTCAATTTGGCTTGCTGCAATTCGTTCAGCTCGCGCAGGCTGGCTTCGTCCTTCGCCCACCAATAGAAGTTGTCGCTCACCGGCGCGCCGGCCGCATCGCTCACCTTCAACGCAACCAGCACCGTGTGCCCATCGGCAAGCTTGTTAAGGTCGGGCTTGGCGACCGGCGAGCGCGCGTCGGCAGCCGCCTGGATCTGGTTGGTCTGGTCGCTCAGAACCTTGCCGTCGAGGCCCACGACGCGTGTTTTTACCTTGAACGAACGCGCCTCGCCCAGGTTGATCAGGTCCACGGCGCCATCGGTCAGGTCGAGTTGCGCATGGATGGGCTCGCAGGCCTTCTGCGTGCCATAGAAGCTGGATTGCGTATCGTAGTCCCAGCTGAGGAAGTTCCACTCCAGGCTCGGCCAGGCCGGCTGCGTCATCCAGATCATGCGGCCGGAGTTCGGCTGCCAGAGGTGCGCGGCGAAGCCCTCGAAGATGGCGCGATGGCCCACGTAGTCGAGCATCTGCGCCTTGCGCACGAAGTCCTCAAGGCTGGTGGCAGCGCCGAACTCGGTCTCCATGTGAGCCAGGAAGGGCGCTACTGCGCCGCCCCCGCCCTGGTGCCAGTCGTGATAGGCCCAGGTGTCGCTGATAGGCCACCGGTCGGCCTCGGGAATGAACGATCCGATGCTCTCAAGCGTAGGCACGCTCGGTATGCCCAACTCCACGCTGAAGCCGCGGTTGATGCGGTAATAGGTGTCCAGCGGCTGGAACTGGTAAGGCCCAGAATTGCGCAGGTTCACCTGATTGGAGCTGCCTGTGTAGTAGCGGGTGTGGTCCAGCGTGCGCACCAGCGCGGCCAGCCCCTCGTTGATGATCGGTTGCGGCACGCCCTCGTTGCGCCCGCACCAAACCACGATCGAGGGGTGATAACGGAAGTGAAGAATGCTGTCGCGCGCGTTCTTGAGAAACAGCGCGGGATCCTGGGTCTCGAGGTTGTAATTCTGTGTCGATTCCCAGAAATCATTCCATACCATCAGGCCGTACTTGTCGGCCAAGGCATAGAAGTTCTCTTCTGTGTCCTGGCCCATCCAGTTGCGGATCATGTTCACATGCGCGTCACGATGCAGCCGGAAATAGGGCTCGAGGTGCTCAATGCTCACCCGCTTGCGGCTGTCGTCCATGCCCCAGTTGCCGCCGCGCACGGCCATGCGCACGCCGTTCACCTTGATCACGAGGTCGGTTCCCGGCCAGCCGCCCTCGACGGGCCGGATCGACGGCGAGCCTTCGGCAACTGGCTCGAGCGATTGCACCCAGGTGTGGAGCATCCACTCGGGAAGTTGCTGCCCGGCAGGCAACAGGTTCGGCGTTTTGTCGTCGATCTGCCGAATGCCTTCATGAGTCTCATTAATCAGCGGTAATTCCGAATCATGTGTCCGGCTCGGCAGCACTTCCACTCGGCGCAGGTGGCCGGTCGAGTCGAAGAGCGAAGTCTCATAGCTCACTTCCCTCATGCCGAACTCGATCTGTTGCTGCGCGCTCAGCTTGCCTCCGGCCGTGAAGCTGACTTTGAGCGTGTGGAGCGCGGGATCGCCATAGCCGTTTGGCCACCATAGGCGCGGATGCTGCACCTTGAGCGGCGCGAATTCCTCCGGCTTGAGCCGTACGACTGTCTCGCCGGGCTCGATCCGAATGTGCCTGGACACTTTCACATCGTCAAAGCTGGCCGTGAGGTCGCCCTCGACGGGAGCGCTGGATGTGTTGGTCAACGGCGCTTCGATCTCAATGTCGGCTTCGCTTCGATCAGGATTCGGGAGCGTAGTGACCACCTGCAGGTCGCCGATGTTCACCGCGCCGGTGGCGGTCAGCGTCACATCCTGCCAGATGCCGGTGTTCCGGTCGCGAATGCCGGGAATCCAGTCCCAGCCCTCGGAGGCCGCAAAGGTGGGCCCGTCCAGCATTTCCATGCCGCCGTTTGCGCCCGGCCCACCCTTGATCGACTGCTCGTTGGCGATGCCCGGATGCGGAGGCGGACTCACCCGCACCGCCAGGACGTTCCCGCCGCTTGCCGCAATCAGCCCGGTCACGTCGAACTTGCCGCGCAGAAAGGCGCCCGTGAAGCTGCCCAGCTTCTTGCCATTCAGCCAAACCTCGGCGGCGTAGTTCACTCCTTCAAAGGTCAATGTCAGCCGCTGGCCGCGCGACTGCCGCGGAGCCGTGAACTCCACGCGGTACCAACAGTCCCGATGAGCAAGGCTCTCGGGAATGGCCAGGTTGTTCAGCCCATAATCCGGATCGGGATAGATGCCCCGGTCGATCATGGTGGTCAGTACGGTGCCCGGCACCGTGGCCGCCAGCCAGTCCTTGGTTGGGAAACCGGGCTTGGAAATCTCCTCGCCCGCGGCCTTCACATCCGGCGCCGCGGCCAGCTTCCAGCCGCCTTCGAGTTTCCAGGGATTGCTGCCGACCAACTCCGTCCGAAGCTCCGCCGCGCGCAGCGGCTTGGCGACGGGCATCTGCACCCCGCCCTCGCCGCGGGGCAGCGTCGAGGGGTCTTGGGGCTCACTCTGTCCGGCCATCCCAGAGGTCTGCACCGGCCAGCGGCGCGCGGCTTCTTCGTAAGTGGGCAGCGCGAAGTCCGGCGGCGCGGCGCTTATGGCCTCAACCTGCGCGGCCGTTAGCGCCTCGCGATAAACCTTTAGCCCGGCAATTTCGCCCCCAAAATGCCGGCTTGCTATCGCCTCCACGGGTTGCGGCGCCATCTCCAGCCGCCCGGCAACCGCGCCCTGAGCCAGCGGGCTCACGGCCACCAGATTGCCATCGGCATAGAGCATCACCTTCTGCCCGTCACCCACAGCCGCGGCCAGATGCCAACCCGCTCCGCTGAGCGCACTCTCGGCCGGGATCAACCGGTTCGCCCCCGGTCCCCGGCCCAGCCACAGGCCCAGGCGATTGTCCTCAAAGCCAATGAAGCGCGCATCCTCGGCCGCCGGATCGCCAATGCCGGCCACCAGCACCGTGCCGGTCAGCGGTTCCGATGCGCGGAACCAGAAAGCCAGCGTCCACTCCGCCCGGCCCTCAAGCAGGGCGTCGCGCTGGTCCGGCTCCTTGTTGAGCCCAAGACTGTCCAGCAGCGCTGCTGTTTTGCTGTCCAAAGGCGAAGGCGCGGCCAGTTGTTTGGTCAGCCCCGGTCCGTCGGCAAGAAAGGTGGCGTTGAAGGGACCGTAAGCCTCGGTCGGAATCGACTGTGCCTTCGCTTGGCCTGGCAGCGCCAGGAGCAAGGCGAAAAAGACAGTTGCCTCCAACAGGCTGAACAGGCGGCAAATAGAAAGCCGGAACGCGGCGCTCAAGGAAACTGCATCGCAAACTTGCATGGCGGACATCATCCTAATGGGTTCGACCCCATTCGTCATCTGTAGTGGAGCTTGAGTCTTTGGTGATTGAACAAAATGTCAGTACCCCGACTCACGGTTAAAAGCGACGGACAGAAGCCCAGAAACCTCCGCCACGAGAGCCTGACGCTTCACGGCGCGTTGCGCCTCTTCGAGAGCGCGCAACAATTCTTGCTCCGGCACGCTCCCAGCGTTCGAGAGCGAACTTCTATTCCGCCACTTCTCGCCGAAGCCGAGCGCCTTGCTCAACCAGCGACTCCATGCGCTCAGACAACCGAGCCGCATAGTCGGAATGAGTACCTTTCTTGGGTCGGCATCAAGACCCTAATCAAATACCGGAAGTGCTCTGGCCCGGCATGGTTCAATCAGGGCCGTGAATTCGCCACGGTTGGTTTGGACCGGCTTGCCGGCTTGCGTTTCGTCGTGGGGACGCCGATTTGAGTGTCGAACCTCAGGTCAGCCGGCGCAATCGCCGTGGCCGCGTCACGCAAGTCGTAGTTCACAAAGACGCGGCGATCCTGCACTCTGTCCAGTTGTAGGAAGATTCGCGTTCCCGGCATGGCGCGGGAGTTCGTGATCGACACGCCGGAACCATTTTGCAGGTATATAGCCGCACCTGTCGCAGTCTGCGCCTGGAGTCCAGCGAAGCTGTCGATTGTAAGGTCATTGAAGTCTTCGATCCGCAGCCCATCGGAGAAGTAGCCGGGCATGGAACCGGCCCAGTCGACTTGAACGTCCCGTAGCCGCAGCCCGTTCACCTTCTTCGCGTAAAAGGCGGGGATGTCGCTCTTGAAGATGGCATCGCGCGGGGTAAGGGCGGTCCATCGCAGGTCAAGGTTGCCGCCGACGCTCTCGCTCAGGGCCGAGTTCGGAGCGATCATGTGCAGACGCACCCCGTTCATCTCGACTCCGGTGATCGGAGTGCCTTCGCCGCCCCATAACAACACTCCATTCTCTGCCTCGGCGGTGATGTTGTTGAAGACCACGTTGCGTACCCTGACGCCGCAGGCAATACCGGGAGCGCATGGCTGCACAGCGATGTATATTGGCTCCGCCTTGCCCCACCAGTCCCCGGGAATCAGCCGCGTTCTGAGCACGATGTCGGAGAAGGTGACGTCCTCGGTCGACCGATTTTCCTGACCCACAAAGCTGTCGCCGAAGACCGCGATGCCGCGGTTCGTGTCCATGGTCAGGCCGGTAAAGGTGCTCACTTTGGTGCTCTCCAGGCGGATCGCCGCCGACCGCGACGAGATCGAACAGTTGCTTACGTTCACATGCTGGCTGCCAACGATCGCGAAGCCATCATCGCCCGTATCGATACTGCAGTTGCAAATTCGCACGTGCCGGCACTGCATGCAGTCGATGCCGTCGTTGTTGGGGACCTTGGGGTTGTTGAGAATCTGTATATCGGAGATCGCCGCGCCTTCGACATCCTGAAGGTGCAGCGTCCAGTTCGGTGCCGAACGAAGCGTAATGCCATGCAAGCGCACATTCGAGCAATGAAAGAAGACAATCATGGTGCCGGGCCGGCCGTTGGGCTCCACCGGACCGTAATCGACTGAGCTCATGGCGGCGCGAAACTTCTCGGGATTGCGCACGTACTGCTCCCCGTAATCATTGCCACCGTGCGGTGTTTGCGCCGTCATGAAGGTGTCGCCTTGGCCGTCGACTTCACCTTCTCCTTCGATCGAGACGTCCTGCGCATTCTTGGCGATGAGCATACCCAGAACTGAGCCTTCCCCGGTGATATCGACCCCATAGTTACGGGCAAATCCGAAAGGCGGGCTGGGAAGGTAATCGTGAATGTCGTGGCTCCCCACCAACGCGGCGCCGCTCTCCAGGTACAGATGAATGTGACTGTAAAGCTGAACCGTGCCGATGACGTAGCGGCCCGGCCCAAAGTAGACTGTGCCCCCACCCTGCTTTGCACAGGCAGCGATTGCGAGAGAAACGGCGCTCGGTTCCAGGGTGACGCCATCACCCTTTGCCCCAAAAGCGCGAACATCACAAACCGGCAAGGACTGAGCAAATATGGGAGTGGCCAGCAACAGAAAGATCGGCGGCAGAAGGAGCTTTCTCAACATAAGAACCTCGCGGAAGACTCAGAACTGTCATCTCTGCATTTCGCCCACGCCGGTTTTCAACTTCGAAGTGCAAAGAACTGTGAGTAGTATTTCACGAAGTCGGGGTCCGGCAGGAAGAGTTCCGCAGGACATTTCCAAGCAGAGTGGATTCAGCACGGGCAACGTCTTTTGGGTCGAAACCAAGTCGGGTTCGCACGACTTCCACGGTGATATGTTCGAGTTCATCACGAACGAGAAGGTCGATGCGAACAAATGGGCAAACAACCTCAGCGGTTTAGCAAAAACTCCTTTCCGCCGCAATCAGTTCGGAGCCAGCGCGGGCGGACCGCTCTACATTCCCGGAATCTACAAGCAGCGCAACAAGACTTTTATCTTTGGCGTCTATGAGGGGCTGCGTCAGAGCACTCCGGACAATGGCACCTTTTCCGTTCCAACCGCGAAGAAGCATACCGGAGATTTCTCCGAGTGGTATGTTCCAACAGCGGCCTCGGGCATAACGAATACCAATTTGGGTACGGATGCTTTGGGGTATCCAGTTTTATACCACCAGATCTACGATCCAAGCACAGCCCTCGTCCTGAACACTGGACAAAGCTACACGAATCCCATCACTGGCGTGGCGGCGCCACAGGCGGCCAACTGCCCCCAGGTTCCGAATAGTTCAGGCCAGATGTACACACCGCCCACTTGCAACTATCGCTTCCCGGTCCCCAATAACAATCTTGCCGCCGCTAATCTGCTCAATCCCGTAGGCGTCGCGCTCATGACGTACTATCCGAAGCCGACCGCGTCCGGGTATGTGAACAACTACATTGCCGCCGCATCCGCGCCGACCACTGCGAACGAATACATCATTCGCGTCGACCACAACCTCAGCGATGCCTCCCGAATGTATTTCCGGTGGGCATATAAGTACGAGCAGAAGACCAACTCGCCCGCGTATTACGACGCCGGCTACGGCGGCGACGATCCTGGCGGTCCAGGCAATGTCCGTCCCAACAACCGGTTCAGCGTGGCCGCCGGTTTCAGCCACGTCTTCAATGCGACCACAGCAGTCAGCGCCAATGCCGGATTCCAGCGTTGGCATCAGGACGGTGTCGACCAGGGGTATCCCTTCGATTTCAGCGCGATCGGTTTGCCGGGATTCCTCACCAAGAACTCGTCGCTGTTTCCTATAGTCAGCACTGACTTCAGCTCCCTTGGCCCGGTTCAAGGTTGCGAATGTTTGCCGGCCACAAATGTGGGCAGTGTGGCAGCCGATCTGACCAAGGCGCTCAAGAAGAACGCTCTCTCGATGGGGTTTATCTACGTGGTCCTGCAAAACAACAATGGATTCAACCCGTCCGATACGACATTCAACTTCAACGCCGGCGACACGGCCGACCTTCTCAACGTGAGTGGCGCTACCCTTCCCAATACCGGTTCGGCCTTGGCGGCGATGTTGATGGGCGTTCCGGCCAGCAACGGGAGCGCCACCTCCAACAATCTCGGCACCGCGCCCGAGGAGAAGTACACTGGCTTCTACATCCAGGACGACGTTAAGCTCACCAGAACCCTGACTGTTAACCTGGGAATGCGCTGGGAGTTCCAGACCCCCTGGACCGAGCGGCACAATCGCTTGGCGTACTTCGACTATGACGCCCAAAATCCAATCGGCGGAGCTATTGGCGAGGAGGTCTATGTCGGCGGCAATAACTCTCGCCATCAGAACGCTACAAACTTCAGAAATTTTGCGCCTCGCATAGGCTTTACCGAACAGATTTCGCACAGGATCGTCGTCCGCGGCGGTTATGGCATCTTCTATCCGCCATCGCAGTTCACCGGGACGATGGCCAGTCCCGGCTACAGCCAGGGCACCCCGATTACCGGCATCTCGAACAATGGCCTCACAATGGGTTCGAGTCTGAGCAATCCCTTTCCAAACGGATTGATCACGCCCACGGGGAACGCCAAGGGGCCTCTGACAGACGTTGGATATGGCGCCAGTACGGGCGTTCCATACGTTCGGGCCTCACCTGAACTCCAGGAGTACTCTCTGGGCGTTCAGTATGCATTTACGCCAAACGACGTGCTCACGGCCAGCTATGTCGGCAACCGTAAAACTCATATGTTGACCGACGGTGTTTCTCGCAGCAGTGTGAATCCATCACTCGTCGTGCCGGGGAATACCCTTTCTTCGCAGTATGTCGCGAATCCGTACTATGGCCTGATCACCTCAAACGGATGTGGTGGTTACGATCTCACTGCGACGACCATACCTCTGGGCAGATCGCTGCAGCCCTACTCGGAGTATTGTGGCGTGAGTGAAGGCGAAGCGCCCGCGGGCGACTCGTACTACAATGCGCTGCAGGCGGACTTTAACCATCGCTACCATAGCGGACTCAACACGCTGGTCTCGTAGACCTTTTCGAAGTTCCTCGATGATACAGGTGGAACCGCTGATTGGGCGTATGTGGGCAATGACGGCAGTAGCTACAGAAACCCCTACAACTTGAAGATGGACAAGTCCGTCGACGGTAGCAACATCAAGCACAGTCTGGTGGTGAACTACTTCTACGAACTACCATTCGGAAAGAAGGGCAAGTTTGCCAATCATGTCAACGGGGCAACGGATGCAATCATCGGTGGATGGCAGCTTACTGGCATCGTAAGCGCCAAGTCCGGCTTCCCGTTGCACATGTGGAATAACGGGATCGTGGATCCCTTCCAGGGAAATGCATTCGCCGATGAGGTTGGCAGTCCCAAACTCAGCTCCGGTAGAAGCTACCAACACTGGTTCAACACCGCAGCATTCGCTCCTTCCAAAGAGTGGACCTATGGCACCGCCAGCCGATACCAGTCGGATCTTCTCGCTCCTGGATACGTCAATTTCGATGCGTCGATTCAAAAGCTATGGGGTCTGCCCTCCGAGAAGCTGAAGTTGCAGGCTAGGGCGACTTCTTCAACGCATTCAACCACATCAACTTGTATGCGCCGAATACGAACGTCCAAGGTTCGTCAGAAGGACAGATCACAAACGCCGCGGATAACCGCCAGATTCAGGGCGGGCTTAAGCTCCTTTGGTAAATCGGTGAACTGATGCAATCACCCGTTCGGCGCGCTGTGCTTCTTATGCTGTTTTTCGCAACTCTTGCAGCCTGCCCATTTCATGGGCAGGCGCAGGATCTCGATAAACTGCTGGAGAGTGCGCGCGCCGCGCAATCTACGGGGAACTATGCAGGCGCGGCGAAATTCTATAGCCGCGCAACCACTCTCGCTCCGGCCTCTCCCGAGCTTTGGGCTAATCGCGGAATCGTGGAGTACCTTGCCGACCAGTTCGATGCATCCGCGGCAAGCCTGAAACACGCCCTGCAACTCAATCCCGGCCTTTTCGCTTTCCTGCTTTTTCTCGGCAAGACCTACATACAGACAGGCAAGCCGGCACAGGCGCTGCCCTATCTCGACCATGCACATGTTCTGCGGCCAAACGATCCCGAAGTACTTCTCGCGCTTGGCAAAGCCAATGCGGATTTGAACCGGCAGCGGAAGGCGGCGTCCTTCTACGCGGATGCGGCACGGATCGCCCCGGAAAACACCGGAGCCTGGCTCGGCCTGGACGCCGCCTCCCTCGAAGTCATTACCATCGATGGCCGCGAGTTGGCGGCTACGCAGGCACAATCCATCTGGGCGCGATCTCTCTATGCTGATGAACTCTTTGTACAAGGCAGGCCTTTCGAAGCTGCGGACACCTACAAGGCGTTCCTTGCCGCGGCCTCGCCCGCACAGAAGGCTACCCTGGCCCGCACCCTGGAATGGATGCAATCTCACCCCGATCTGTTTCCGCTGCCGCCCAACTCACAGGAGGCGTTGCAGCGGCTGAGCGCACAGTTCAAATCCGAGCAAGGCAAGGCAGCTTTGCCGCCATGCGCGCCAGCGGATCGCCAGCGCCAGCGCCAGCCGCATCCCGAATCGGCCTCAGGCGCGGCGGGGCTCCTTCATGGCGCGGCCTGCGCTTACTGGGAGGGTAACTACGAGCAAAGCGTTGCCCAGGCAGGGCAGGCGCTGCGGCAGTCTCCCCAAAGCGCTGAGGCCCTCTACTGGTCGGTCAAGGCCAACGAACGGATGGCCGTTGCGGCGCTCTCCCGGTTCGAGGATCTGGCTCCTCAGTCCGCCACGAACTATGTGATGGTTGGCGACCTCTACCGGTATCAGCGGCAGATGGATAGCGCGCTGAGCGAATACAAGAAGGCGCTGGCCATCGATGCTCACGATCCCGCGGCGCTAATGGGTGCGGCCGTGGCCGATCTCTCCGGAGGGAGGCTGGATGAAGCTGCCTCGATGGACCAAATCGCCCTTGCCGACCGTCCGCTCGATCCGCAACTCAATCTGCTCATGGCCGAGATTCTGGCGGCGAGAAACCAGTACGACCAGGCAAAGGCCTACCTTGCTAAGTGTCTTGACGCTCCGCCTGAACTTCAGCCTCGCGTGCATCTGCTGCTGGGCCGCGCGGACTCGGAAGAGGGTAAGACAGAAGAAGCTATCCGGCAATTTGAACTGGCGCTCCCCGGCGATGAGGACGGCAGCATTCATTACCAACTCTCGCGCCTATACAGAAAAACAGGCAATCTAGCCCAGGCGCAGAAGGCTGAGGCGGGAGCCAAAGCTCTGATTAAGAAACGTGACGCAAACGCCGCCATCGCGGTTCGTGAAGCTTCCGGTGCAAATCCATAAAGAAAGACCGCAGACTCCAAACGGTGTCCACACAGCTCATGCTCAAATTCTGTGCTTTTTCTTGCATGGTCTCCGTTTTCCTGGGTATTGTTTTGATTCTTCTGCCGGCATTTGCGATATCGTACGTTATCATGCTCTTCCTTTTTGCCAACGAGTTGGACCGCTGCGGCATCACATCCGAGACGCCCGGCATTCATTACTACGGACCGGGTATACACCGGGAAAGCACCGATGCCAGAGCGGCAATCATATCTGCCTGACCACTGGAGCAGTGGTATTTTGGGGCTCTCAATGTTGGGAGGGGCAAGGTATAGAACGACAACCGCTGCCAAATACCGCCCAGTCCCACGCAAACCCTGACGGTTAGAATTGAGTATGGCTCCAATACTGCTTTATAGCAGTGTGAAGGACGGATGGCACGGTCTCGGCAGAGAACCTAAGCGAATGGAGAGCGAAACGAACATGTGCTTTTCTCGTCGAAGATTCATCCAGACAGCGGGCATTTCGGGAACGTTCTTGCTCGCACGATCTCAGGGGCTGCCTCTTTGGGCTGCCCCCGAATCGTCTTCCTCACCCTGCCTTCTCCACACCGGCCACGGGTACGCACCATTCATCGATAGCTTCCTGGATTAGGTTCAGCCCGGCCGGGTTGCGTTCGTCACTGAACAATATGCAGCAGAACTTGAAGTGCTATTGGAGAGCTGGCGCGAATCGTTGTGCTCTTCCCCGCGAGATCTGCATGCAATCAAACGGCTCCTGCCGGCAACACTCGACGCTGCGGCCCTGGGAGAAGCGACTCTAACAACACTGCGCGCTCAGCCGCCAATTGAATCCGAAAAAGCAGCCTTTCCGCATTCAAAAGCTTTCAGCAGCGCGGTTTTCGCTGAAACTCTGAGCGCATATCTTGCGCCCATCAGGAAAATTGAAGTTGCGGAGCTTCAGATTTACGGCATTGAAGTCATCGCCACTGCTCCGCTCCGGCTCAGCACAGATATCCACTATGACCTCCTGGGCACACTGGATAACAATCGCCGCGAAGAACGGACCGGCGCCTGGAATTTGATCTGGCAGAAGAATTCCGATGGGCAGTGGCTCATCCTGAACTGGTCGGCGGCAGGAGAATTGCGCAGCAGGATGACCGGCCCTGGGTTCGTGGATATTACAGCCTCTTGCATGACGGGAACCATCTCCTATGAGCGGCAAATGCAACGCGGCGTCGACCACTGGCGAACTGTGCTTGATGGAGCCTGTGGTATCGATATATACGGAAACAATGGCATGGCCGCAGGCGATTTCGACGGCGACGGCTTTGACGACCTATATGTGTGTCAGCCGGCCGGGCTTCCGAACCGCCTTTATCCCAATCGCGGTAACGGCACTTTCGAGGACGTGACTGAGAAAGCTGGTGTCGGGATTCTCGACGGAACGTCCAGTGCCATCTTTGCGGACCTGAACAACAACGGGCATCAAGATCTGATCGTGGTGCGCACAAGCGGCCCATTGCTATATATCAATCGCGGCGACGGCACCTTTGAACTGAAGCCGGATGCATTCCATTTTTCCAGGCCGCCCAGGGGGACTTTTACCGGAATTGCCGTAGCCGACTATAATCGCGACGGTCTGCGTGATGTCTACTTCTGCCTGTACAGCTTCTACCAAGGCCTGAGCGAATACCAGTACCCGAGCCCCTACTATGACGCCCAAAACGGGCCGCCCAGCTTCCTCCTGAAGAATCGCGGCGACTACACCTTCGAGGATGTGACGGTGTCCTCGGGCATCGATCGGAGTAACAACCGTTTCAGTTTTGATTGCAGCTGGAATGACTATAACAACGATGGCTGGCCCGACCTTTATGTCGTGAACGACTTTGGCCGCAAAGTCCTCTACAGAAACAACGGCGATGGAACCTTCACCGACGTGAGCGTTGAAGCCGGTGTTGAAGACCCAGGCGAAGGCATGAGCATGACGTGGCTCGACTACGACAACGACGGCTTCGACGACTTGTATGTCGTGAATATGTGGGAGCCGGCCGGAATGCGGGTCATGACACAGGATCAGTTCTTGCCGTCTGCTCCTGAAGATGTGCGCCGCGTCTACCGGCAGGATGCCATGGGTAATACTCTGCTTCATAATGAGGGAGGCAGAGGGGTATTCCGCGATGTTACGGATGAGTCGGGCACAGGCTTTGGCGGTTGGAATTGGGGCAGCGACTTCTGGGACTTCGACCATGATGGCTACCCCGACTTGTATGTAGCCAACGGGTTTATCTCCGGCCCGAAGAAGGATAATCTGTCAAGTTTCTTCTGGCGTCAGGTAGTATCGCGCTCCTTTGCAAACAAAGGGAAATCGGAGGGTTACGAAGACGCCTGGAGCGCTATCAATGAATTCATCCGCTCGGATCATTCCTGGAGCGGTTATCAACGCAACAACTTCTACATCAACAATCGAAATGGGAGCTTTAGCGAAGCAACCGGAGTTCTGGGATTGGACTTTCTGGACAATAGCCGCGCGTTTGCCCTTGCCGACCTGAACCACGACGGACGGCTGGAGGTCATTCTGAAGAACCGGACCGCCCCACAGATCAGGGTACTCCAAAATCAGCTGAGCCCCATCGGTCTCGCGATCGGTTTCTCACTTAAAGGCACAAAGAGCAATCGCGACGCGATTGGCGCTGTGATTGAGCTGGAGACGCCTATCGGTCGTTAACGAAAAGCCGTGAGCGCTGGCTCAGGCTTTCTTATGCAACACACTAAAGACGTGTATTTCGGGTTGGGAGCTGTGCGGACTCTGCTGCGTGCCCTCATACACTGGCCGAGTGGCGCCGAGCAGGTGTTTGACAACCTTCCGCCCGGGAATCGGATCGAAATTGAGGAGGGCTCGACCACCTTCAAGGCGTTGCCATTCGTTCCCTCGCCGAGGGTTCCAGCATCCCCCCATCCGCAGGAAAATGAGATTCTTCCAAATGCATCTGAAACTTGGTTGGTCGATCCCATTCTCGCGCCCGACTTCATTCATCCGGATCAGCAAGGCAAGATGCAGCGCCTGACGGATTACGAGGGCCAGCCTCTGGTGCTCGTCTTCTGGCAGTCCGATTGCCAGCAAAGCCAAAAGCAACTGCAAACCATGCAGAGGCTGTGGCCGGAATGCCAGCGCAATAAGTTGAAACTGCTGGCAGTTCGAGCCGACGATCCCCAAAGAGCCGCCGGAAGCGGGCAATCGGCCATGGATCGCGGTCGGGTCGAGGACTGGCGCGGTGTTCCGAAGGTCTAGCCTAGCCGTTGCTCCCCGTTTCCTCTGGGAGTGCCTCAGTAGCCAAACCGTGAATCCGTTTCCAGCCCCCGCCACATCGCACC
>Ga0181524_10003973_pt1 | contig 13988 bp, 17 predicted proteins | sample PEATcosm2014_Bin_34_FD_119761 | JGI IMG/M metagenome (GOLD analysis project Ga0181524, IMG submission 119761) | Peatland microbial communities from MTU Mesocosm Facility, Houghton, MI, USA - PEATcosm2014_Bin05_60_metaG | ecosystem: Environmental > Terrestrial > Soil > Wetlands > Peat | place...
AAGTACCGTTAGTGACTGAATAACTGCGATCCGCTCCGAAAATGCGGGCAGCATAGCGTTCGCTATCGCCAATTGGTCCTGAATGCGTTAGAAGCGATCCAAGCTCTTCCACAGAGATTGATAAATCTGATCGGAACAAATTTTCTCCAAAATAATCATAAAACGCTCGACCTACCGGCGACTTAAGGAACGCCGTCCCACCGGTGTGACCAGGAGTATGCCACGAATACTCGTGAACACGCGAAAACTTCAGGAGGTTTTCCAAGAGCGGTGGAAGAAGACCTTCAGAATAACGCGTTATTTCAGCCGTAATTCGTCCAGCGATGAAGTCTGCCGTATCCTCCACAAGCCAAACCAATTCGTTAACCATTTGCATAACCTCTGTTGGAATACTCGATGCTTCGCTCCGTCCTGCCATTAGGAAGACGGGAACCTTCTCGTTATGAGAACGAATAATTGCAAGCAAGTCACGAATATGCGAATGCTCCTTTGCGTCGTCGCCTTTCAGCCACCAGCTCACGAGAACGCATTCAACTGACGGATCGGATCTAATGATGGACGCCGCGTCCTCAGTTGAGGTTGATTGAATTACATCCACTTCATTTGCGTTGAGAATACTGATGATATCATGTAACGCTCTTCCCCTTGCAGTGGAAACGTTCAATTCATCGTCGACAACAAGCACTTTCATCGACAAAACCTACGATGATTATTGGAAAGCACGACTAACGCTTCTTGAATCAGTACCCAGCTCGTCGTCGATTAGGAGGATAGTGAAATGCGCGTAAAGTTCACGCTTCACTGTCGTTAATCCTCAACCCCTAGCTTGGCTGCTTCCCCCACCCACCCGGGCTTCTTGTAGCGGAACGCCCACAGGGGAAGAGCGCATGCGACAATAACTCCTACGACAAGCGGCACGACGTAGGAGAAAGTGCTACCGAAGGATATCTGGGTCGGTGGTACGAATCCGATTATGATTCCGAATACTGAAGCGGCCATACCAAGTCCGGCGATGAAACACATTCCTGCCTTTCCGCCCGGAATCTTGTAAGCTCTTTGAACGTCGGGCTTCGTATACCGGAGACGTATTGCAGCGAGGAACATCAAGACATACAACACACTATACACCTGCGAGGTGATAATGGTCAAAAACCAGTATCCCGCGTTTACTGACGGAACGAAAAGGTAGACGAGTGACAGAATTGTACCGATTATCCCTTGCAGTAACAGGAGCGCGGTGGGAACCATCCTCTTGTTTACACGTTGAAGCGCTGGCGGCAGGTCGCCGTTCAAAGCCGTGGCCATGAGGGACTTGCTGGGGCCGATGATCCAAGAGTTGACCTGGCCCAAAGTACCGACGACGATTAGGACGGCAAGCACGGGTATGAACCACCCAAGGCTGTAGGGTGTGAGAAAATCTTGGAAGGCCTGCATGATACCTGAGGCGAGGCTTATCTGTTGCTGCGGGACCACGATTGCCACCGCGAGAGTCCCAAGTATAAAGATGGCAGCAACGATCACTGTTGAAAGCAGGACCGCCTTCGGGAAATCGCGCTTAGGGTTCCTCACTTCTCCCGCATGGCTCGCTGACATCTCCATGCCGGCATAGTAGAGGACAAGGCCCCCCGCAAGGGAAACGGCCGAGAAATTCGTAATGCTGGCCAAATACTGAAACGCAGGGAAAGCTAACCATACCCTTGAGAAGGGTGTGACACTTACGGCGCTGGTCATGTTGATCACAGTTGGGAAGAAGCTCTGCGCTGTGAAGGGTATCTGCGATGCGTGGCCGCTCCCTAACCAAAAGCCAGCCATGCCTATGATCAGAGCTGCTGGTAGGATCGTGCCAAGTGCCGCACAAACCGAGCTTATCCATCCGGAGGCTTTCATCCCAAAGAGATTCGTCGCCGTGGTTCCCCAGAAGACTATCAGAATTACGGCGAAGTTGTACACGTTGTTATTCGCCAAAGTAGGATTGATGGCATACGCGGCTGTGGCTGATATGAAGGTCAGCACGGTCGGGAACCACGTGACGTTCTCAATCCAGTAAAGCCAGCTCCCGAGGTATCCCCATCTATCGCCGAGCCCTTCTCTGATCCAAATGTATACGCCTCCGGTCTTTGGCCAGCCCGTCGCGAGCTCCGCTGACACGAGAGATAGAGGTATGAAGAATATCACCGCATCAAGTATCCAGAAGAATGCGGAGGAGAATCCCAGCGGTGCCATGCCAGGCCAAGCGCGCAGGCTGAGTATGGCCGAGACGTTAATCATCGTAAGCAGAAAGACGCCGAGTACCTTGCGTTGCGCTGGTTTTTCACCTGATTTCGAAACGGAAGCCTCAGGCGTCGCGCCGCCAGGTTTTCCACCCGTCTTGGAAGAATCCGAATGATCCACCAATCCAATCATCTGTGGATGAGTGATTACAACTATTTAACTGGAAATGATCATAAGCATACATGCGTCGAAGAATAGCGGAGATCCTTCAGTCAGCGAATGTTCGGTTAGCTCCGTGTTAATTCTGTGCTAATGAACCCATTGGATCCCAGAAAGGTAGAACTATCGGCTCAGTGTCAAGTATCTTCAAAAGTTCTGGGAGTAGGTATTCTTTCCTCACTACGACCTCGTAGAGGTATTCGTCAAACCATTCATCCATCATGTACATGTATCCTTTATTCCCTATGGCGGCTCCCCAGCTGTTTTCAACTCGCCATTTCCTCGGGGTTCCTAGGTCATCGAGGTCAACGCCCGTAATCACCATGGCGTGAGTCATCTCGCTATCTCCATAATCCAATCTAGCAGCTTTGTCAAGGTTGAACTTCGCACCATAGACTAATTCGTAGTCGTAGATGCTTAGGTCCATTGCGCCCATCTTCGTCTGCAGCATCTTTCCAACGTCGCATCCGAACCATACAGGGTGGTTCCCTTTGATCATGTCGATAGTTGCTTTCTTCAGCGTCTTCAAATCGACGTTCAGGTAACGAGTATCTTGTCCACCGACCATGTTACCGAGATACTGGACAGTGTATAATTTGTTGAATGGTTTATCTTTTGTTGGGGCGTTGATAAGACTGACGAAGTCATCCAGTTCCAGTCCGACATACTCTTCGTAGAACTGAACTGGTGTAATGTTCCCTCTTCTATGGAATAAACCGTCCTTATCCTGCCACTCCCAATAAAATTCCTTCGGAGGAACTCCCAGGTTGATGCACAGCAGCCTGTAGAATTCTTCCATCAATTCCCCCTTTCTCATCCTCAGCTTGGAGGTAGACTCGCCTTGCTCGCTCATATCACGGAATGTTTTTGCGTATTCTCTTAGTTTCGTGACGAGCAGAGTGTCCATTTGTTCAGAGTCGTTGCTATTGGCCGTTTCTGGCATGAAGGTTCTTGGTACGACTCCGTACTTCTTTATGAGGTTCACAAACATGTTCCATTGACCGCCGTCCGATACTGGATCCGAAAGAAGTGTACTAACTAGCCTGCCGTCCAAGGGCTCGTTCATTGTTTCGATTATGTTTTCTAGGAAGTAGTTTGCTTTCTCTAGTTTGTCCCAAAACGTCTGATATATTTCAGAGAGCTCAAAGGTCTTTAGATTCAGTTTCTTCATGGCCTCTAAAGATAGTGTGCTTAATCCGGAAAATAACCAGCATCTCCCTGACTTCTCTTGATTGGTTGCCTCTGGAGACTCGATAAGATTGCTAAACGTGGGGTTTTTTCTGTTCACCTCTTTTCTGCTTAGAGCAACTGCGGCTATACCATTTTCTGTGACAGCATTCAAGGCAAGAATATTTTTGGAATCCTTGTTGAAGGCGAATGAGAAACGTCTTAGGTCGTCATCAGTCAACTGCTCTTCCAAAATGCGCCCTCCGAGTATCTACTCCCACAACTGAAATATGCTGGCAAACATCTTGCAAATAAACGCTTGAGGCCAAAAGGGCGAGTGCGGGTTCGCCGGAAATTTAGGACAGTCTGACAGGCTGTACAATCTATCGAGCCGATAGACGCCCGAAAATTTCGCGAGCCCAAGGTGATAGTTGCCTATCATGTTCCGAGTCTTGCCTTTTCGAGCGCTCTGATAATGTCGGTTTTGGACATTATTCCCATTACGCGTCTAGGGTTGGCTTTGTCGACGATAGGGATTCTTCCTAAACCTGTGCGGCGCATAAGATCCAAGACCTCTTGAACGGATGTATCAGGGTTAGCGGGGTGGAGGTCTCTGCTGCATATATCTGAAATCTTCGTCTCGAACCACTTGTCCCGTGGAATGGCTTTGACTTGAACTGAGGATATTCTGCCAACGAGGCCGTTCCGATCCACTACTGGAAACGATTTGTATTGATAGGTGAAGAGATATTCCTCTACAAAATCGAGGACCGAAAGGTCAGCCGGGACTGCGATGACCTTGGTACTCATCACTTCGCTTGCCTTTAGGTGAGCTATTTGAGTAATGTCGACCTCGTCCCTCAGCTTCTGCCGATCTGACACGGACGCTTCTCCTGAGACTGAGTAGCTGATGGCTGCGGCGATCAGGCTTGGGATGAGGTAGCCTGGGCCTGCCGTTGTTTCAGCGACAAACGCTACCGCCGCGAGCGGAGTCTTGTACCCGGCTGCTAAGAATGATGCCATACCAACCGCAACAAAGAGGTCTACTTTCAAGGGGAAGAAGGCTTCTCCGAATAGGCCGCCGAACGATGCTCCCATCACGATTTGCGGGATAAAGATGCCTCCAACTCCGGTAGTACCGAGAGTGAATGATGTGGCCAGTAGTTTCATCACAAAGAGTGTCAGGAGGGTGAGCGGAGAGGTTTTTGGAGCCAACGCTAAGTTGATCAGATTATAGGAGATTCCTAATGGGTAGGGTTTTCCAAATAGGATTACGCTGGCTATGCCGATAACGGATAACGCACACGCGCCGATTAAGCTCTTGTAATAGAATTTCCCAGTAAGACCTTTCATGACCTTCGTGATCCCTTTATAGGCCACTATGAAGCCGAGCGCGGCTATGCCGATAATGAGGCCAAGAATCGCCGACGCTCCTATGTCTACTAGGCTAAAGGATGCGAGTCCTGGGAATTGGAAAAGTGGCGCTGAACCGTCGATCGAAACCAGAGTGAGGTATGAGCTGACCGCGGCGACGAGTGACGGAACTAATGCGTCATGGGCTAAGTCATCTTTGAAGGGGCACTCGAGGGCAAAGATAATTCCGGTTAGTGGAGCCTTGAATACTGCCCCTATCCCTGCCGCCGCACCCGCCAAGATCAGCGTTCGCCTATCATCCTCTGTAAGCCCAATGCGGCCTAGCTTGCTCCATACCCATGCCCCCACTACGCCCCCCGCATATACTGAAGGCCCCTCTTGCCCAGCGCTCCCACCGAGGCCAATCGTGACCGCGGCCGCCACCATCTTTAGAGGAAATGAACGGGTGTCAAACTTGCCGTTAGGATCGTTATAGGCCTCGATTATTTCCTCAGTGCCAGAATTCACAGGCGTGGAAGACTTGCTTAGCAAGAAACCGCTTAGGAGCAGCGCGGCCAGTACCGACGGGATGATGAATAGGTAGTTGATTGAGAATTCCGATGAAACGTACGTCCACAGTGTTAGATTAGTGACGTAGTCAAACAGGGCGACAACGATTCCGGTTAGAAGCCCCAGTACTGTTGACAGCATCACCCATTTCTTGAGGTAACTCAGGAATGATTCCCGGGTGCGGAGTCTAGGGCGCTTCAAATACTTCCGTAGGGAACTCATCCGCAGCTTTCGCCTGCGTTGCGTTTAGAGGAAAAGACGGGCATTTATCGATACTCTTTACTATTGAAACACTTCCCCAGCCTTAAGAAGAGCGCAATGCGTTACGGGGTTAGGTGTCGATTTGGCAACTGTGAGGGAGTTGGCTACAAGGATGTTGGATCTATTTCGGGAAACAGCTAAGAGCAAGGGTGACGCGGAAATTTCTGCTACCTCTCTGTACAAGGCGTTTGAAGGCGAAGGATCACACGATATGATTCAAAACGCTATCCGCTACCTTCTCGACAGGGATTTCATAGCCCCTCACACCTATAGTTTGACAGCCAAAGGCATGGTCAAGCGAGTAGATGGCGAAAGAGAACAAGGCTCCGGCTGAAGAAACGCGCCCACAAGGACACTTATTCAATACGGCGAAGGAGAGGGCTGGAAAGCAGCCTCAGGTTCTCATCTCACACAACGCTACACGACGGAGATCAATCAGAAAATGCTCGATGAATTAATCGAATCGTAAAGATAGATTGGACGGGGACCTTTATTCGCGTATGGCACAACATCGCGAACCATGAAACTGTAAAAAGTTGTCCTCGAACCTGTATTTTACTGTGGTCCTGAGAGTATCCCCCAAAGATGGGAGATGTTCATTCGCAGTGGGTGGATTGGGATTCATTGAAGCGGTTAGTCAAACTTCTTGGGAACTATCCCGGAAGCCTCATTCCAGCTTCAAGGGAGTTCGCGTTTTCGCGCTTATGCCTTAAGCTTGATGTTGTTCAAATCGACTTCGGCGTCCTTCACCATGTCACAGGCTTTAGGCGATAGGAGTGGTTGTCCGTGGCCGCTTAGCATCGTCTCGAAACTCAGCTGCGAAATCTTTTGAATCGACTGTCTCGCTTGACTCATGTCAGGCGTAAACAGCCTCGGGGGCCCCTCTATCTTCCCACTGTTATATCGGAGTGTGTCGCCAACGAACACGACCTTCCTCTTCTTGTCGTAAAGAGCTATGCTGCCAGGTGTGTGACCTGGAGTGTGAACCACCAAGAGGCTTTCACCGACGAGGTCATTTTCCTTCAACCTTAAGTCTGGTTGAACTGGCGATATTTTGAAGAAAGGTGAGAGCAGTGAGAAGAAGAATCCAATGAAACCCGGAGGAGAAGGATAGAGGGCTTTCCCGGAAACAAAATCAGCATCGGCCTCGTGAACAGCCAGCTTTGCTCCCGTCGATGCCTTGAGGCTGGCGGCCCCTCTGGAATGATCCATGTGGCAATGCGTTAGAACGATGGTCTTAACATCTGAAAGCCGCCGACCGAGCTTAGACACGATGTATTCAGCTATCTTCTTACCGTCCTTCGCCATTCCCGTGTCAACGAGAATCAGAGAACCATCATTGTCAAACACCAAATAGCTGTTCGCATTCACACCATCTACCTGGTGTATCCCGTCAACAACCTCCGTCAACCTTAACACTAATTGACTGTGACGCTTCGGTTCGCTATTTACGTTGTTTCTAGAATCGTAATTATCGTTCTAATGATGAAGGCTCAAGGCCCATAACCTAGGGCATATTTGTTCTGAACCCACCATGTCGTGGGTCCATCCCTCACCAGCCCGCTATTTGACAAACACACTTTCATACGACGGAACGACGGCCCGAATCGGTAACGTCAAGTCCTCGGTTGCTGGTCAGATTTTTGGCTGGTTTCTTTATTGTTAATGGGTGAATCCAGTCGAAGGGCCAGCGATTTACGCGGAACGTATGACTAGCTCGCGGCGGCCGTATCCCACTTTCCGCAGCTGAATGAGCTCTTTGTCGAATGTTTCGAACTCGGCTACGGAAGGATTGAGAAAACTGGCCAAAATAAGTGCGTCCCTACCCCCTAATGCATATCGTTCCCCCAACCTCAAGCCAATCTTGGTTGTGTCTTTTGTCTGATTTAGAAATAGAATTTTCGTGTCGTTGAGTACGTCTGTCAGAACATCTGAGGCATCAAGTGGCGCCCATTTAATCTTGAAGACCAATGTATGATAAGTTTCATGGACAACTGTGGGATTTAATGCGACGCTGTGGGAGGCCAATGAGGTTACTTTGCGATGTTGAGGGTGTTCTCTGTCGAGGTAAGCGACTAGGACGTTCGAATCTACCGCCAGATACTTTTGATATCTTCTGGCGTGGGCCATTCTGGTTTACCAGTCCTCTTAGGAACTAGTCCGCAGAGTTGCTTCCAAGTCCTCTTGCCTCTACGAACAGGAAGGATTACGACCCCTTCCTCTTGTCTCACTACACTAACCACTGTTCCCTCATCGAGCCCAGCGCTCTCCCTGAGGTCCCCGGGGATTAGGACTCTTCCGCGTTGATCGACTACAGTCTGGGTCATGTATATTCCCACTGAATAAGTGGGAAACACCATAAAGGCTTACCTCTTCGAACAGCTCAATTGGCCCTGCCAAGAATCGTGGGTTTGAATCCCACTATCTTAGAACGGCCAGTTCTGTCTCCCAACGCAAACACGGAAGATGAAGAGATATGAATTCTCACAGGTCCGAGAACTAGGGAACGGTCTACCGCTCGTTGAAGGTATACAGGAAAGGGGAGGGGTTTTTCTTTCTATCGTCATCGCTTTGATTCTTTCAAGTAAGTTTCGTGTTCCTGTATGATTCGGTTCATTCTCCCATCCTCGAGGGCTTTTGTGACGTCGTCGAAGCTTCTTACGTCGAGGATTGGGGGGTCGCTGAAGTGGTACCATTTCATGTCGTCTTGGGCTGGGATATGGGTTGAGTTTCGGTTCCAGTGTTCATCGTACCACTCAAGGTGTTTCAATAGGCTGCGTGCAGTCTTCCCTTCGTCGAGAAGGGTGTTGTATTCGCCGCCGTATGGGCATTTGAAGAAGTTGAGGACGGTGCAGGTTCGGTTGTGCGCGCCTGCAAGTTCGTTGAGGATTCTGAGCTTCACCTGTTCGAATGCGTCTCTTCGTCGGAATTCTTCAGCCTGAACTTTTTCGCATTTGTCGTAGAATTTCTGTTGGGCTTCTTCTCCGCCTCGGTCCGGTCCCCATCGCCATCGATCTATTCGCTCTTTCTGCATCTGCGCTTGATAGATCGCGCAGTTTTGCAGGCAGATTTGCCAACCGAACCGTGGATCTCTAATCTTGTACATGAGGGCGTTGTAGTCGTTGAGCCAATCTTCCGGCGGGTGCGCGCTGATTAGGACTAAGGTGAACTGGTCCGGGAGGGTTGACCAGTCCTCGTAGGTCCAGTCGTCGGCTGGTACGACTCGTCTTCCTCGGAACTTCCAGACTCGTGGGCTGTTTTTAATCCTCTTCCGGAGTTGTTGGATGTTCTTCTTGATCGATTCCTTGCTCATCACCTAGTCGTTCCTCGGTGAGCTGTTTCAGGTCTTGGATCTGTTGCTTCAAGGCCTCTATGTCGACGTCGCGGAGGATAGAGTTGCAGGCTTGGCCTGCGGCGATGACGATTCGGGACCATTTGATTCGGTCGGCCGGGGGGGTCTTGCGGTGGGTCACTCGGTCCATCGCAATCTCCAATACGCCACGTAACTGCGTAATGAGCCATTCACGGGTGGTGGAATCGACCGTACCTAAGGTTTTCGCCGCCGGTTTTAACTCATTGGGGGTTTGCGTCAAGCTTGAGCCTCCGGTGTTCTTGGTTGCCGTTGGGCCGTTCGGGTTGGTTGAGGCGGTGGAGGATCGAGTCGCATATCTCGCTAACCATAACTTCAGCCTCCCCTTGCAACAGGCGCTTTGGCGCGTCGGTCGTCAGCTTGCCGTTCAGTACGTCGCGAGGAAACTGATTTTCCGCTGGCTGAATCATCTCCCTTAACTTTCGTGGTTTAGCAGCTTTGCCCATGCAGCCGCACAGTCCTTCGCGTCCAATTTCAATCATGAGGGGAGTGGAAGTATTCGAGTCAGACACAAGTATCATGGCTCAACCGTTGCTCTCGGCCAAGAAAAATCCGCAACCGTCACGGATGTCTCATCATCAACGGGCTTGGCACTTTGGGTTTGGTCGTTGCCAAGTCAGGGTATGCGTTCCCTTGCTTCAGGTTAGGATAGGGGGTGAGGGTTTAGAGCCAGGTTCTTGTTACGCCTTTGATCTCGTCATAGTGATGGTCGTCTGAGAGGATCTTGGCTTTCTTCGCCAGAGCTGTTGCGGCAATTATGCAGTCGCCGGTCGGTATGTTGGGGTGTATGCTCTTCAGCAGGCCGGCCTCTCGCGCTATCTCGGCTGTAAGGTCGGCGATTGTGAGGCCGCTTCTCTTGAGGGATAGGTATCTGATGGTTGCCTCTTCTTTGCCGCGTTTGTCGGAGACGTAGCGCACGATTTCGGTGACAACTATCGTGGGTAGGATACCCGTCCTCTTCTCAACCATGCTTCTGAGCCGCTTAGAAGTCTTCGACTTCGTATCCTGGTTGTCGGAGAGAAAGTACTCAAGGAGGAATCTTGAATCAATAACCTCCAAGACTCCTAGTATTCCTCCCGCATTCGTTCAACAATCTTTCGGGCGTCTGCTGGCGTGCCATACTTCGCGTCCACGCCCGCTAGATCCATGAGATCAGGCACTTGGCGAACCAGCAGTCCGTGTTCAGTCTCCTCGATCACCAGATCGTCGCCCTCTTTGATGCCAAGCTTCATTCGGTGTTCTATAGGAAGGGTTGTTTGCCCCCTCCTCGTGACCTTCACCACCACTCCCAACGCTCGTCCCAACATCATAGACGCTAATCCTACCCTATAAGGCAATTCCTATTTAGAAATAGCATTCCTGAATAATGTCGGTGCAACGTTCGCGTTTGACACCGCCACGAACGTCGTGATCTTTTTACGGATTGCAGATCATTTTGTTCGTGACCCAACGTCACCCAGCCGAAGTGTCAAACGAAAATCTCTACCGAAGTAATTCACAATTCTCACTGACGCTGCTGACCGGCAAGCTGCGCGTGACTATAATTCAGAAAGACAGGTGTGCACCGCCGGGGTGATCCTTAGCATCTGATTCGACAATATACTTCCAAGTACAACCCCGAACTTTCTCGACAGGGGTTTCATAGCGCCTCACACTTACACTCTGACAGCTAATGGCATGGCCAAGCGAGTAGATGGCGAAAGAGAACAGGGCTCTAACTGAAGAAACGCGCTCACATCGGCTGCGTTTGAGCTATCCGGCTAATAGTTGACTTGAGTCAGCATGTCTCCTTATCCAATCGCCGTACTCTTGGTTGGCGTCAGAGCCATTCGTGCCTTACCCCATGAATTTGTTCGAAATGTGGGTCGTTGGAGAGTACTGTTCGGGATTTGGTTTCTATGCTGGTTGCAGCAACTATTGAATCGGCTGTTGGAAGATGTCTGTACGTCGCGAGGCAGCTGATTTTCCGCTGGGTGAATCATCTCTCTTAACTTTCGTCTTTTAGCAACTTTGCCCATGCCGTCGCATAGGCCTCCGCGCTCGATTTCAATGATGAGGGTGGTGGAAGTATTCGGGATAGACACCGGTGTCATAGCATACTCGTTGGTCTCGGCCAAGAAAAAATGCAACTGGCACGTGGGTCCCACCATTACCGGCTTGGCACCTTGAGATTGATCGTTTCATTATTTGTCCCCGGTCCGCTCGTCGTTCTATTTTTCGGCTCTGCTTCCATGGCAATGTTCTTGGGTTGCTTTTCCTCGAAATCGTTAACTATAAGCAGTTATAAGTTTCTTATAATTACTTATAGTTGATCTTAGATGACTACGACTATTCCGTTGGAGAAGGAGACAAGAGAACGTTTGCGGTCTCTTGGAGGGAAGGGCGAGACCTACGATCAGCTCATAAAGCGACTGATCTCGCTGGCCGAATATGAAGAATTCATGACGATGCAATACGAACGTTTGAAGGACAAGAAAGCTTTCGTCTCCTTGGACGAGATCTGATGCCTTACGGAGTTAAGCTTCACCGGGGAGTTGCTAAGACTCTCGCGGGGATGCCCCCCAAACTTCGATCCAGCATCATCGGTGCGCTACGGACTCTGCAAATGGATCCTTTTCAGCGTCGTTCCGGTACAGACATCATTCGACTAAGGGGGACGAGAGGAAGACAAGACCTTTTCCGCCTCAGAATCGGTGACTACCGGGCGATCTACGCAGTTGAGGGCAAAGTGGTTTACGTGACAGACCTGTTTCACAGAGGGAAAGGTTACTGAGCTCAGAGCCATTCGCGTCTTACCCCATGAATTTGTTCGAAATGTGGGTCGTCGGAGAGTACCGTTCGGGATTTGGTTTCTATGCTGGTTGCAGCAACTATTGAATCCGCTGTTGGAAGGTGTCTGTACCTGCATCTCAACGTCGCCGAAGTAATAGCAATCTTCGGCGTAAGGTCGACAATTTCGAAACTTGAGTTCAGCACAGAGTCAACGCGAAGCTGGGCAACGTCTCTGCCGACATTGTCATGCATGAATTTGTAAATCTCGTGAAGCACGATAGTTGGTACGATTGCTGTTTCCCGTTGGAGCTCTAGGAGTCGCCGGGCGGTCTTAGTTTTCAGTTCAACGGTATCGGCAAGGTAATGTGTAAGAAAGAACCGGGTGTCAATTGTCCGGGTCATACTCAGTACCGGTCGTGAGCCCTCATCGCGTCAAGTTTCTTCCGCATTTCGGTTATGCCCATTTTTCCAGCGTCAATTCCAGCCAGGTCCTGGAGCGGTATAATTGGCTTGATCAGTATTCCATCACCCGTGTCCGTGACTGCGACACGCATTCCTTCCCTGATTCCGAATTTCTTTCTATGCTCAACTGGAATCGTAACTTGGCCCTTCCTCGTGACCAGAACCGTTTCCTCAGCCATAGCGCTCTAGTACAACCCAGGTAGATAGTTGTACTTAAGCTGGACGTACAACCTTAGTCCGTAGTCGGAGGACGCAGGTGTTGATGGCGGAAGGTTTACTGGACTCGGAAGAGTTTCGCTGGGACGTCTTTGGCCCTTCCCAGTTCACGGTCGGTGGTGATGAGTGTGGCATGTTCTCTTTTGGCGAGGGCTAAAGCGAAGCAGTCTGCTAGCGAGAGGTTGAGCTCTTGCTTGCATTTTTCTACTCCGGCTAAACGAGACAGGCTATCGTCGCCGATCGTTTTCAATTTTGAATTTCTCAGGAGGAAGTAGCGCGTGTCCGCTGCTTGTTTTCCAATTTTCTGGCAGGTCTTGTAGTAATATTCGGTGAGGTTGATCTCGGTTATGAGGCCTGTGGCTTGGTCTTGATCTATTCTATTGAAATATGGAACGACCCTAGAGTCGCCTGCGAAGAAAAGGGATAATGCGCCTGCGTCAAGCACTAAGGTTGTCTTCAACCGCGGGCTTCCTTTCTGTGCTCGCGATTCAATTCGCGGACACCCTCAAGCAATGCCTTTGAATGGGCCTTATCCATTCCCTGCATCTCTGAAAGGGATTTCACGGGAATCATCATAATTGCGCCGTCCACCTCAACGAATTGCACTCTATCCCCTTCTCTTATTCCATATTTCCTCCGTATCGATGAAGGAATTGTGACCATGGTCTTGCTCGTAACCGTGGCCATTTCGCCCAAACTCGTCAACCATGAGAAACACGCTCTAACCATGCATAAAGCCCTTCTCCATGGTGAAAGCGAAACCCCCCATACGGCTACTTCTTCCCGACTCCACGCACCCTCTCAATAACGAAAGAACTTGCAGTTCAATCCCCGAGCCCAGGCGACTGGAAACATAATCGCTAGCCGTTACCCTCAGCCAAGAAAAAAAATCCACAAACAACCCCAAAACAAACCCCACCACCCAGACGAAGCGTGAAAAGGAACGTTTCACCTCAACCAGTTCCGCTCAACCTAACTGCGGAAGCTCCGCTGGGTAAGAGGAATAATGCTTGGTGTTTGGTTCGCACCGTGCATAGGCCTCTGCGTTATCAGACGGTGGGTTCCATTTTCAATTCAACACCTTGAGCGATTGGGGGCAGCACGCTAAACGCGTCGACCGAAGTCTTCGCGCGTACACGCCTGCTCCATCAAACCCATCTTCTTTGGGGGCCCTCGTCCAACCCTGACGCCCGTTACCGAGTGTCGTGGGTTAGAATGGCTGCCTTTTTTCGGGAGAGGCTTCGAGCTTAGATGCTTTCAGCCCTTATCCTCGACAGCGTGGCTGCCCGGCAGTGCCCTGTCGGACAACCGGTAAACTAGAGGCTGCGATACCCCGTTCCTCTCGTACTAGGGGCGCCTTCCCCTCAGGCAACCAGCACTTCCAGCA
>Ga0181524_10003976_pt1 | contig 13979 bp, 12 predicted proteins | sample PEATcosm2014_Bin_34_FD_119761 | JGI IMG/M metagenome (GOLD analysis project Ga0181524, IMG submission 119761) | Peatland microbial communities from MTU Mesocosm Facility, Houghton, MI, USA - PEATcosm2014_Bin05_60_metaG | ecosystem: Environmental > Terrestrial > Soil > Wetlands > Peat | place...
GCGCGAACGCTGGATCATGATGATCCGTTCCGCGCCCATGTCGCGGCCCAGCTCGATCATCATGCAGCCGATCGGCCCGGCCCCGATGATGCAGAGCGTGTCGCCGCGCTCGAGGCGGCACATCTCCAGGCCGTTGATCGCGCAGCCGAGCGGCTCGGCGAGCGCGGCCTCCTCGTCGGTGACCGAATCCGGGATCGGCGTCACCGGGCCGTAGTCCACGATCATCGTATTCAGCACCATCTCCTCGGCGAACGCGCCGGGGAACTGGTAGCCGATCGCGTAATTGTCCGGGCAATTGTTGCCGAGTCCGCTGCGGCACCACTCGCACTGGCCGCACGGCACGTCCGCCCCGAGCGCGACGCGCTGGCCGACCGCGAACTTCTGCACGCCCTTGCCGACGGCGATGACCTCGCCGGCCGCCTCGTGGCCGATGATCGCCGGCGGCTTCACGCGCGGGTTGCCGTGGTGGAAAATCCGGATGTCGCTGCCGCACACCGCGCACGCGCGGATGCGCAGCTTGATCTCGCCCGGTTCGGGGTCCGCCGACGGCATTTCGCGGACGACGATGCGCTCAAGCGCCTCCAGCACTGCGGCCTTCATTCAGGTTCCCTGTCCTTTCTTTCACTATCGCCGGTCGGCCGTCACAAAATGACCATGACTTTCCGGAACACTTCGCGCCGCTCCTGCATGCGGCGGATCGCGCCCGGGACTTCGTCGAGCCGCAGCCGGTGCGAGATCAGCTTCTCCGGCAGCAGCTCGCGCCGAGCGATCAGCGCGTGGACGGCCGCCCACTCGTTCTCCGGATTCACGAGGCTCGAGTTCCAGGAGCCGAGAATCCGGAGCTGTCTGCGGAGAATCGAACTGACCAGCTTTTGCGGCAGCAGCAGGTCGCCGCCGATGTTGCCCATGAAAACCACGCGCGCCGCCGGCGCGGCCAGTTCCAGCGCCAGGCGATACGCCGGCGCCGCTCCGGCCGCTTCGAGAACCACCTCCGGCCCGCCGTCGCCGGCAAGCTCCTTCACGCGCCGGCCGATGTCCGCCGCGTCGCTCCGCGCGGTCTTTTCGAAGCCCAGACTTCGCGCGAACTCCAGCGGCTCCTCCGCCACGTCGAGCAGAATCACGTCGCGCGCGCCGCGGGCGCGGGCGATCTGCGCCGCCAGGAGCCCCATCGGCCCCGCGCCGAGAATGACCAGGCATTCGCCTTTTCGGAGATCGGCGCGGTTGAGCGCGTGGAGCGTCACCGCCGCCGGCTCGCTCATCGCGGCCTCCACGTCCGAGACGCCGTCCGGCAGCGGGACCAGGTTCGCGGTCCGCACCGCGGCGAACTCCGCAAGGCCGCCGTCCCGGCGCGAACCGTAGTAGGAATAATCGCTGCAGCACTCGAAGAGCCGGCGCCGGCAGCTCGGACACTCGCCGCACGGCAGCAGCGGATACACCGCCACGCGCGCGCCGACCTCGGCCCGCGCGCCTTCGCCGCACGCGACGACTTTGCCGGCGAACTCATGCCCGATGACGAGCGGCAGCCGCGGCACCTCCGCCGCGCGCACGCGGTTCAGGTCCGAGTTGCAGACGCCCGACGCCGTCACCCGGACGAGCGCTTCGCCCGGCCCCGGCTTCGGCTGCGGCCGTTCCTCGACCCGCAGGTCCCCTGCTCCGTACAACACCGCCGCTTTCACAGCCCGCTTTTCTCCTTTGCGGAGTCCGCAGACAAAAACGCCCTCGCGAGCGCCGTTATTCTAGTCCATAGCCGACCCGCAATCAACGCACCGCCGCGCGGGCGGCTGACCGGATACACGGAGCTTGACGCGCGGCCGGGAAGAAGTTAGGATACTCCTGTTGCCTGGAGGGCAAACGATGAAGAGGATTCCGGCGTGTCTCGCGGCGGCGGCCGTGGCGCTGTTCTGCGCGGCGGGCGCGCGGGCGGCGAACGACCCCGATGACTACCTCGCGGCACAGCATCCCTATCTGCGCGTGCCTCTCTCCAGCCGCCTGCCGACTTCCTTTGCAAAACTGAGCGGCAGTCTGCCTCTGAACGACTACGACTTGAGCCGCGACCTGCCGAAGAACTTTCTGCGCATCGGCGAGGAGCTGAAATACCCGGACCACCGAGTGATCTCCGGAGCCCTGCCCAATAGTTTTGAGAAGATCAGCGTCTCCCTGGCCGATCGGCCGGATAACGACGAGATCGCCCGGTTCGGCATCAGCAACCAGGTGCCGTTATCCAGCCGGCTCCCGAGTTCGTTCATGAAGATCGCCACGCAGTATCCCACCTCGCCGGGGAACTGATTGATGGAAGGGCCGCGGCCGCTCCGCGCCGGCGAACTTCCTTCGCTCGTCCGATTGCTGGACCGCACATTCCGCGCAAACTCTCCCGGCCACTTCCTCAACGAATATCCGCGCCTCCTGGACGAGGCGAACCTCGGACGGCTGATCGTCATCTCCGAAGGAGGCGAGATCGTCTCGCACGTCGGGATGGTGGCGGCGCAGATCCTGTTCGACGGCGTTGCGCTGGCGGCGACTCTCGTCGGAGGCGTCGCCACGGCGGAGGAACGCCGCGGCAGCGGCTGCGCGACGCGCTGCCTGGATTTTGCGCTCGACCGGTCGGCGCGCGATGGGGACGATCTGGCGTGGATTTCCGGCGGCCGCACTCTTTACACCGCCCGCGGCGCGGCCAAAGCGGGCCGTGAATGGGTTTACCCGGTCGCCGCCGGAGGCCGGCCGCCGGCCGGTCTGACGATCCGGGAAATCTCTTTCGCGGACTGCCCCGCCGCCGCGGCGCTTTACGAACGCGAGCCGGTGCGATTCCTCCGCAGCCGCGACGATTGGTTGCGCGCGGCGAAGAACCGCTTCGTCATGAACTCCAAGGCGCGCTTCTGGGGCGTGTTCAGGTCGGACCGCCTTTGCGCGTACCTGGTCCTCCACGAGCCGCGCGTGGACCGGCCGGCCTCGCTGCTGGCGGAATTCGCCGGCGACCGGATGGACGCGGCGCGCGCGCTGGGCGCCGCGGCCTCGGAAATGGGAGCCTCAGTCGTCCAGGCCCACGTCGGCGACTGGGACCGCGCCGGCCGCGAGGCTTTCGCCTCGGTCGCGCAATCCGATGGAAAACTGGAGCCCGGCCTCGGGACGTTCCTTCCGCTCCGCATGGCTTCCTGCATGGAGAAACTCCGGCCGCGCATCGCGCGGTTCTGCGGCGAAGCGACCGCCGGCCGGGAACTCCGGTTCTCCGAATCGGGCGGCGGGCCGGGAACGCGTTCCGGCGCCGGCGCGCAGTTGCACATCCTGCTCGGCCCGGACGAAGCCCGCATCGTCGGCCGCGCGGAACTGGCGCGCTTCCTCTTCGGCGCGCCGGACTCGAAGCCGCCCGTTTTCGAAGGTGCGGCGTCCATCATCGAAAAACTGCAGCCGGCCTTCCCGCTGCCGACGCCGTGGTACGGGCTGAACTTCGTTTAATATGTGTTCCGAAAGTAACATCATAAGGCCAGCCCGCGTCATGCTGAGCGGAGCGAAGCATCTCACACCAAAAACCGTGAACGGAGCGCAGCGTGTGAGATTCCTCGCTTCGCTCGGAATGACGGCGCATAATCCGAACGAGAGAGTGCGATGAAGGCCCTGGCGACTGTGCTGACCTGCGTCCTGGCCGCTTTGCTTGCCGGCCGCGCCTGCGGCGAGCAGCCTGAAGGGTTCGCCGCCATGGGCAGAACGGCCGCGGCAAACCCATATCTTGCTGAAGCGTCGGCCGTCACGGCCTTGCCGCTGACCCAGGTCCCGGGGCCGCCTGACCTTGTGATCGCGTTCACGCCATCAGCAGCCAGCCCCAGGATCCTGTCCGCCGCCGACTGCGCCGGGCAGTATGGACCGCTCGCCTTCCAGGTTCGCTCGGCCACGGGCGGCGAGCTTTCGGTGCATATCAGCGACCTGAGATCTTCGTCGGGCGGGATGATCGGAAGAGAGAATTTCGACATCCGGGTCGTGCGTTCCGTCAGAGTTAGCCAGGATAAAAAGGCGCCGGGCATGCCTTTGCTGCTGGAGTCGTTGGAGCAGATGACTCTGCCCGCCTCAGGCTTGGCGCAGATTTGGGTGACCTACTTCATTCCGCCTGATGCCCCGGCCGGCCTCTACAAAGGCACTGTGACCGTCGCTACGGGCAAGATGGAGACTGATTTCCCACTGGAGCTAAAGGTTTACCCGTTCAAGCTCGTCGAGCCGGACGTGAACCTTTACATCTACTGCACCCCTTCCGAGGATCCCGGGCAACTGGACCTCGTCCGCAAGCAGTGGGTTGACCAGCGTTGCCACGGCATGAACTGCTCGCAGTTGCCCGCGCCGGTCACCCGCGACGGCGACCTGGTCGAGCCGTCCCTGGGCAGGCTGCTCGACGCGTACAAGTCCGTCGGCTTCGCCCGGCCGCTGGTCTTCGTTGACCTGTACAACCGCATCGCGGCGGAGTGGGTCAACGCGCCGGACAAGTCCATCGGCATGTGGGGCGCGTGGTTCCGGTACTATCCGTTCAGCGAGAGGCTGGACCGGCGCTACGTCGCCGCCGTCCGCGTTCTGCGCGACCAGGCCGCGCGGCGCGGCCTGAAGGTCGTCCTGACCGTCGCGGATGAGCCCGGCAGCCATCCGTGGACCACCGCGGCGGCGCAACATTATAATGACCTCATCAAGACGGAATTGCCGGACGTCCTGCGGGAGCTGACGGTCGGCGGAGGCTGGGCGATGAAGCGCGACGAAGACCAGCTCTGGAAGGGCCGGATCAACATCTGGACGACCAACCGCTGGCTGCCGGACAAGCTCCAACTCGTCCGCAAGGACGACCCGAATGCCGTGATCCAGATTTATAACATGGCCGGCGGCGGCTCCGGCGAAGGCGGAACGCAGGCCGCGCGGCTGTTCTACGGTTTCTTCAACTGGAAGGCAGAGGCCGCCGGCGCGGCGCAGTGGTGCTACTATCATTCCAGCACGCCGAGAGAGAACTACACCTGGCCGGCTGCGGACCCTGCGCAAGGCAACGTGCCGACGCGCCGATGGGAGGCCGTGCGTGAAGGCGCCAAGGACCGGCGCTACGTGGCTACGCTCGAGAAACTGCTGGAGACTCGCAAGCCGACCGGCGACCGGCGGGACAAAGCCGCCGAGGACGGAGCCGCGCTGCTGCGGAAGATTTCAAGCCAGATCAAGCTCGTCAGCCTTGAGACGTACGACCCGATCAGCGGCGGCCGCATCCCGGCTCACCCGCCCGGGACCTATGAGCAGTGGCGCGCGGAAATTGCGGACTGCATCGAGAGGCTGCAGTGAGCGTATGACCTACCGGCCTGCATCCGCGCGGATGGGCACCAGCGGGTCGGCGAATTCCGGCCCGATCAGGCCGGGCTGATCCGTCCGCTGCACTTTGAATCCGTACTTCTCCTGCAGAATGAGGCCCGCGAGTTCCGCGTACGGCTTCGGCCCGACCCAGACTCGCCGCGAGGCGCCGGCATTCTCCAGGACGTTTTGAACGGCGCGGTCCACGCGAGCCTCCACCGCGCGGCCATACGAGACCCGCTTCCGAATCTCGGAGTGCGCCAACAAAACGTTTACGCTCAGCATCGTCAACTGGCCGAGCACGAGAGCGGTGAAGATCGCGACGAGAATATAGCGACCGTAATCGTCCGCGCCGGCCGGCGCTTTGCCCCGCAGCCGAGCCACCGCCGGCAGTAGTTCATCATGCACGAACCCCGACAACGCCCGCGCCGTGAAGAGCGCCAATGCGGTCAGCGCGAGCAGATGATAAGCGTTCGACGTGTGCTCCAGGAACAGCACCGGCACGAAACTCACCACGAACCACGCGCCCAGCATCCGGTCCAGCTTGTCTCCGGCGAACGCGGCTGCGCAGAAGAGCAGGATCAGGACCGCGGCGGCCGCCGGCTCCAGATACTCCACGGAGAATGACTGCGCCTTCTCACCCATCGCGCCGATCGCCCAGGGCGCCGCGAGCAGGACCGTTCCAAGCAGGAACGCCCCGATCAGAACGCGATGATATCGTCGGGCGAGCGTGGGCCGCTTCCGCCTTGCGCGAAGCGCCGCCAGCGGCGTCGCGAACCAGAGCAGGTAACGCGAAAGCCCCCAGCCTATCCTGTTATCCGGAGTGCTCACGCCGAAGATACCGCGCGTATGGCCGACGAACCGCGTCCAGACGTAGGCTGCGCGCGATGTCTGCGCGCCCTCGACGGCCGAGGCCGACGCCGGCTCGCTTTTCAGCAATTTGGAGACGCTGCTTCGATATGTCGGCAGCGCGAAGAGCACGCCGCCCGTAATGACGGCCCAGACGATCAGCCAGCTCACCGCGCGCCGCCGGCCTCCCGGTCCCGTTTTCTCGAAGCCGGGCAGTACGAGGATGAAGAGCGCGACGGCCGAGAGGACCAGCGGCGCAAGCTCGCGCGAGAGGACCGCGACCGCCGCCAGCGCCGCGGCCGCAATCGCGTAGCGCGGGCGCCGCTCTTCGACCCACCGTAACACGGCGCAGACGCAGGCCAGCACCGCCACGTACTCGGTGAGGGTCGTGTACCAGGACTTCCAGCTCGAGAGAACCAGGTAGACGTCGTTCAGCCCGATAAGTGCCGCGGCGGCGAACCCGGCGATGCGGCCGCCGAGCCGGCATCCGACGGCGTAGACCGCGCAGACTCCGGCCAGCCACATGAGGATGAACATGAGCTGATGGCCGTCGAAGTCGAATCCCCACAGGCGGTAATTCAGCGTCCAGATCAGTTCGGGGATCGGCCGGTAGTAATCGCCGAACAGCGGCTGCACGAACGCGTTCCACGGCTGATGCGCGTCCGCCGCCGCGCGCTGAACCCAGGCGAGGTCATCGCTGACGACGTAGACGCCCATCGTGGAAAACGCGTGCAGCGCCAGCGCCGCCAGCAGCACGAGGAATGCCGCGTGCCATCGAGCGGCCCATTGAAGGAACCGATTCGCCGCCGCCGTCGCCGTTCCATCGCCGGTCATTTCAGGTACGCAGTTTCCACCTTCTTCAGCGCCGCCACGAGTTCCGACATGCACCGCATGCCCAGTCGCTCGTGTATCCAAAGCGGGAACGCGCGCTCATCCGTCGCGTTGAGGTTCGGCGTCGAGTAATCGCGGTCCGGATCGCCCTTGTACAGCGGGCAGGTCCACGGATACCCGCTCCCGCCGAAGACGGCCCGGCGCTTATACCAGTCCGCTTCCGTGAACAGGTGACGATAGCTGACATTCAACGGCGCCCCCTCCGCTGCGAGCGCCTGGACGAACTCCTCCTTGCCGACGGAAAGTTTCTCCAGGTCGAGCGCGAAGAAGAGGAACCAGTAACTCGGCTCGCTTCCCGCCGGACCGTCGAGCATGCGGACGCTCCGGAGCGCGCTGCACATTCGGGCGATCCGCTTCCCGATCCGCCGCCGCGCCGCGACGATCGCCGGCAGCCGCTTGAGCTGCACCCGCCCGACGCAGGCGCTGAGGTCGTTCAGGTTCAGGTTCAGCGAGCAGACGACGTTGCTCGCGGCGCCCGGAATTCCATACGGCTTGCCGCGGTCGGAATACCACCGCGCCTTCTGATAAAGTTCCTTGCTCCGCGTGAAGACCAGTCCGCCCTGCCCGCCGGTGGCGTGGTGCTTTCCGAACATCGTCGAGAACGCGCCGAACTCGCCGAACGTGCCCACGTATCTTCCCCTGTACTTCGCGCCGTGCGACTGTGCGCAGTCTTCGATGACGGGGATTCCTTTTGCGCGAGCGATCTCCATGACCGGTCCCATCTCCACCGGGATACCGGCGATGTGCGCTACGATGATCGCGCTGGTTCGGCGCGTGATCCGCGCCTCGATCTGGTCCGGACCCGTGTTGAACGAACCGGGCGCCGCGTCGGCCGGAATCGGAATGCAATTGCACAGCGGCACGGGCATTACGCCGCCCGGATCGGTAACCGGCGGACAGATCACCTCGGTGAACGGCTCGACCTGCAGTGCGCGAAGCGCCACGTAAACCGCGCTGGTGCCGGAGTTTACAGCGTCGGCGTAGCCGCCGCCCATGAACCCGGCGAACTCCTCGCAGTAGGCCTGTTCATCCGGCCCGTTATAGCCGAACTCTTTGCCGGTGCGAATGGACTTGTCGAAGAGCTCCATCACCGCGCGCTTCTCGCGCTCGCCGAACAACCTGCGCGCCTGCCACGGCGTCTTGAGCGCCTTTGGCCCGCCGTTCAACACCAGAGCCTTCTCAGCCTTGGTCATTTCAATCCCTCAGATTTGGTCCATAAGCTTGTCCCGCGGGCAGCCCTGGGCGAACAAGCCCATGACGCGTTTCGCAGCGCGGATGAAAGCGCGGACTTTTTCGGCGCTCCGCGCATCGCACATGTCGCGCCAGACGCTCGTCCAGACCGACGCGGCGCCGCCCGCCGCCGCCGCAAAGACCCAGCGTTGGATGTCGGCCTCGGACTTTCCAACGTAATGCGTGCTGTTGAGCCGCCAGTCGAATGGAACTCCGCACGAATCGCGGATCAGTTCCGGCGTCAGCCGCGGCGAGACCGATGGGTCAAACCTGTTCAGCCGCAGCTCATCGAGGAACTTCAGATGCTGCGGCCGCAGGTCCTCGATATGCGCCGTTCGCGGGCCGGAAGTCTGCGCCGCGTAGTACCGCTCCAGGTGCGGCATCACCTGGTCCGGCCAGTGCGCCGGCGAGATCATCGCCGCCACGTCGTCCGCCAGGCCCACATTTTCACTGGTGAACTCCGGCTTCCCGTTGAGCCGCCGCACCAGCCGGAAGTAACGCGCTACGCTTTCGGTCACCGCGCGCAGGTACTCCTGGGCGAGCTCGGGCTGCTCCAGAGTGTCGGTGAAAAAATCGTGGCCGCGCAGCAGCCAGCCGGTCGTTATGGGCCCTTCGGCCCCGAAGCCGGCGAACGGAATGCTCTCCGTTGGAAAACGCCGTTTCAACGCTTCCCACAGCGACAGGTAAAATGGAAACATCCCCTGCCGGCTGAAGTCCCTTTCCTTGCGCAGCTCGCGAATCCCTTCCGTCAGGCTGCCGTAGATGGGCTGATGCGCCACTTCGCTGTTTTCGGGAAAGATCAGCTTCGCGCCGAGCGCGTTGATGTGGCCATACGACACTCCCGCGCAGTTCGGACCGCTCATACTCACATCCGGCCCGAACAAGGCGATGGCCATCGGCTTTCCGCGCAGATACGCCTCCGCAATCGCGTCCGCGTCGCGGAAAACACGGTCGTACGGCACGCCGGCCAGCTGGGCGTAAGCCGGCATGCCGCAACCGGCGCTCCAACCGAATTCGCGCTCATCCCGCCGCGCCGGCTGCGATGGCTCGATGTTCACTCTTCAGTCCGTTGCCGACATTTTTGAGTCTTAGGGTCAATGAGCGACGACAGCGTTCAGCGATACAGCCTCTGGACGTACGCGAGGACCCGCCGCTGGTCGAGTTCGCGGTCGAGCGGGAGCAGCACGTAGCGGCCCTCGAAGTCTTTGGAATCGAGGATGATGTGCCGCTTGTTCGGCACCTGCATGCCGTCGGCGCAGGCCGTGTGGCCGACGAGCAGCACTTCCGCCTGCATGCGCTGCGCGAAGGCCTCCGCGGTCTGCGGCCGATAGTCACGGTCCCAGAGCAGCGAAAAGACCGGCCCGTCGCGGCGGAAGGCGTCGGCGACGGTCGCCGTCCGCAGGTACTCGAGCGTCAGGCCGTTCATGCGGTCCAAGTGCGGCGTCGAATGGCTCACGAACAGCCCGTTCGACGTGTGCACCGCCAGCGGGCAGGACGTCCAGAATTCGTGATAGGCCTCCTTGACCTCTTCCCAGCTTTCGCCGTACGCGGCGCGCAGACCGTCGGCGAAGGCCGCGTTGAGCTCGCGCCCGCGCTTGCCGATCTCGAGCCCCAGGCATTCCGCGAATTCGTGGTTGCCGAGGAGAATGTGCACCTGCTTCGGGTACGCGCATTTCAGTTGCGCGGCGATCTCAACGAGCCGGTAGGAGCGGCAGACGTCGTCCACGGCTTGCAGTTCGTGGACGAGTTCCTGCAGAACCAGGTGCCGCCCGGGACAGCGGCCGAGGTCGGCAACCTGGACGATGCGCTGCAAGTTGCCGGCGTTTCCGTGAATGTCGCCGGTGACGAGCAGTTCCCCTGCGGAAGGCAGCTCGATCAGAAACCCCGACTGAAACGGATCAGTCCGGGTGGCCTGAGTCGCCGCCGTGATGAGCGGGATTGTGTGATCGGCCGCGTTCTTCGTCGGAGTCACCCGTCCCACATGAGAAAGGATCGGCGTCGGCGCGGGCGTCGCGTCAAGGCGTCTGACCCGCATCGGAGTCGGACCATGACGCTGTCAGCGGCAGGTAGGGCTGGTCCGGCACAGGATCCTTGTAGTCGCCGGCGCAGCCGGCGAGCGAGCCGACGAGCGCCAGAAGCGCGCACGCGGCGGTCCATCTGACCCATCGCTTGGACATGGCTATTTCGCCTGTTCAGGTCCGGGAAGCGCCGGCTCGGCCGGCGGATTGAGTTCCAGCGGCGCCGCCGTCTCGGCCACGTCGACCGGATTGACCGGTTTGCCGTCCAGTTGCGCGAACCCGGACGACGTGACGGCTTGACCCTTCGAGCGTTCACGCGCGGTGGCCAGCACCACGGTCGGCATCCGCTGCTTCGGGTCGGCGGGGCTCTGATTGGCCTTTTCCAGCGCCGTGCAAAGCGCGGCGGGGTCCAGCGCGAATCGCACCTCGACGATTCCCTTCGGCCAGTACAGCTTCCGGTCGGCCGGCATCTTTGCGAGGAAATTCGCGACCGCGTCCTTCGCGAGCGGGTTCGCGGCCATCAGCGCGCCGAGAGTGAGGTCATCGCCGATCTTCAGTTTCTCGACATCGGCCTTCACCTTGGCCAGGCCCTCCAGGTACGCCGCATGCTCGGTCTCGATCCGCTTCCGCGCCGAAATGGGCTGGCCCTCCGCGTCTCTGTTCCAGCCCGGCAGACCGTCCGTCACGACCGCGTCGCCTCGCGCGGGCAGCGCAACCGTGCTGGTCGCGGCGGCTTCGAGCTGCTTGCCGCCGACGCCGTCGAAGGTCTGCTTCGCGAATTCGCCGTCCGCCGTCTTGTAGTCCTGCTCGCGAATCCGCTTGAGGTTCGCCCGCAGCGCGTCGCCGCTCAGCGCCAGGCGGACCTCGCATTCTCCATCGCCATAGAAGCGCGGCGGGCGGAACTCCACGACGCCCAGCAAAAGGCCGCGCACCAGGTCCGTCTTCGGCAGGTCGGTGCTCTCGATGAAGTCCCTGACCGTCTTCGTCTCGCCGACCTTGAGGGTGAACACTTCGTTCTGGAGGTTCTGGAGCGCCTTCGCGCGCGCCTCGTTCTGCGCCTCGACGCAGCCCTGTTCAACCGTGAGCGGCGCAGAGAGCGCGCTGTACGCCGCCACCAGGGCCGCCGCGAGCCCGGCCACCGCGCATCGCGTTCGATTCATGCATTCACCTTGTCTTGGAGCCTCGGAAACCGGGGGAAAACAGGACATGAGTTTATCCGCCGCGCCGCCGCGTGTCAAGAATGACCGTCCGCCGGCCGTTGACAAACCCGCACACGGCTGAAAAGATAGATTGGGTCCGCAATCGGGGTGGCCGGGACAGCGCATCGGGTGATGTCCATGGATGCAGATTCTCGCTCGAACAGCCGGGGCGCGAAAGCCGCCGACGCGGCGACCATCGCGGCCGCGGCGCGCGAACTGAGCGGCGCCGGCGGAAAGCATTGGCTCGCCCGGCTTCTGCCTTTCATGGGGCCGGCCTTCATCGCCAGTATCGCCTACGTGGATCCGGGCAACTACGCCACCAACATCCAGGCCGGCTCGAAATACGGATACCTGCTGCTCTGGGTCGTGGTCGCCAGCAACCTGATGGCCATGCTCCTGCAGAGCCTCTCGGCCAAACTGGGCATCGCCACGGGGAAGAACCTGGCCGAGCACTGCCGCGACCAGTTCCGTCCCGGAACGGTCCGGGCGATGTGGGTGTTGATGGAGGTCGTCGCGATGGCCACGGACCTGGCGGAGTTCGTGGGCGCGGCGGTCGGCTTCAACCTGCTGCTCGGGATTCCGCTCTGGCTGGCGGGCATCCTGACGGGCATCGCGACGTTCGTCATCCTGGGCCTCGAACGCTACGGCTTCCGGCCGCTCGAAGCGGTCATCACGTCCTTCGTCGGCGTCATCGCCGTCAGCTACCTCATCGAGACCGTGCTGGCCCGGCCTGACTGGGGCGCGATCGCCGTCGGCGCCGTGGCGCCGCGGTTCGGCGGCGCCGACGGCGTACTGCTGGCCACCGGCATCCTCGGCGCGACCGTGATGCCGCACGTGATCTTCCTGCATTCGGCGCTCACGCAGCGGCGCATCGTCGTTCGAGACCCGGTCCGGATGCGCGCGCTGTTCCGGTTCGAGCTCTGGGACGTCGCCGTGGCGATGGGCATCGCCGGGCTCGTCAACGCGGCGATGCTCATCATGGCCGCCGCGACGTTTCACCTCCACGGGCACAGCGACCTGGCGACGATCGAGGAGGCGCACCGCACGCTGGCGCCGCTGCTCGGGTCCGCCGCGAGCGTGGTCTTCGCCATCTCGCTCGTCGCCTCGGGCCTTTCCTCCGCGTCCGTCGGCACCATGGCCGGGCAGGTCATCATGCAGGGGTTCCTGCGCCGCGGCATTCCCGTCTGGGTGCGCCGGCTGGTGACGATGCTGCCGTCGCTGGTCGTCATCGTGCTCGGCCTGGACCCGACGCGCACGCTGGTCATCAGCCAGGTTATCCTCAGCTTCGGGCTGCCCTTCGCCGTCGTGCCGCTGGTCCTCTTCACGCGGCGCGGCGACTTGATGGGCGTGCTGGTCAATCGCCGCGCGACGACCTATGTCGCCGCGCTGGTGGCCGTCCTGATCGTGGCGCTGAACCTGTACCTGATTTATGGCGCATTTACGGGGTGAGGCCATGTTCCAAAATCTGCTCGTTCCGCTGGACGGTTCGCGGATGGCGGAATCCGCGCTGGCGGCGGCCGCGTACCTGGCTCCGAGGCTGCGCGCGCGCGTCACGCTGATGCACTGCATCGAGCGCGCCGCGCCGGCGACGGTCCACGGCGAGCGTCACCTGCGCGAGCCGGAGGAAGCGCGCGCGTATCTGGAGGAAGCCGCCGCCCGCGCTTTCCCGCCCGAGGCGGAGATCGCCTGCCATACGCACGCGCCCGAAATCGCCGACGTGGCGCCGAGCATCCTCGAACACGCGAAGGAAATGCCCTCGACATTAATTGTGATGTGCACGCACGGGCGGAGCGGACTGGGGAACCTGTTGTTCGGCAGCATCGCGCAGCGAATCGTCGGCAGCGGCACGACGCCGGTCCTGCTCGTCCCGCCCTCCACGGAGACGGCGGGCAAGCCCGATGACGGGAAAAGCAAATTCGCATTCCGGCGGCTGCTGGTGCCGCTCGACGGCGACACGGCGCACGAGCAGGCGCTGCCGGTGGCGGGCGAACTCGCCGCCGCCTGCCGGAGCGAGATTCACCTCGTCTTCGTCGTCGCCACGCGCGGCAGCCTGCCCGGCAACGACGCCGCCGTCGGCCTGCTCCTTCCGCGCGCCACGCGCGCGGTGCTGGAGATCGCGCGCCAGGAAGCCGAGGCGTACCTCGCCCGCCACATCCAGTGCCAGCAAGCCGGCGGCCACACCGTCACCAGCGAGGTCTGCCGCGGCGACGTCCGCAAAGCCATCGGCCGCGCCGCCCAGCGCAGCCGCGCCGACCTGATCGTCATGGCCACGCATCGGAAGGAGGCGATGGAAGCCTTCTGGTCCGGCAGCGTGGCCCCGCGAGTCGCCAGCTACGCCAACCGCCCCCTGCTGCTCGTGCCGATCGCGGAGTGAGCGATGGAAGTGCTTCAAAGCTCTCTTTGAAAGTGCCCGGATGGCATTCTGGGGTTCGGAAATGGTAGCATATTTCTTTATCCTTCTCGGGGAAGATAGTATGCGGGCGCACAGGTTCAC
>Ga0181524_10003985_pt1 | contig 13962 bp, 10 predicted proteins | sample PEATcosm2014_Bin_34_FD_119761 | JGI IMG/M metagenome (GOLD analysis project Ga0181524, IMG submission 119761) | Peatland microbial communities from MTU Mesocosm Facility, Houghton, MI, USA - PEATcosm2014_Bin05_60_metaG | ecosystem: Environmental > Terrestrial > Soil > Wetlands > Peat | place...
CGAACCGGTCCACGTAGAGTTCCCCGAGCAGCCGGTCGCCGATCTGGATCGGCGCGCACATCGCCGAGGTGATCCGGTGCGCGGCGATGGACTGCGCGTCGCGGAGGCGCGCGTCCTTCGCGGCCGCCTCGATCAGGAGGGGCAGGCGGTGCTCGCGCACGTAATTGACGATCGTGGAGCTGATCGGCATCTTCGAGAGGTGCCGGTCGAACTCGCCGCGCTGGCTGACCCACGGGCGCAGCAGGCCCTTCTGCTCGTCGAAGAGGATCGGCACCGTCCGGTGCGGCTGCAGGTCGCGCTCGATGGCCGAGACGACCGCGCCGAAGAGTTCCGGGTAGCTCTTCGCCGACCCGGCGACCTGCGCCAGCTCGAGCAGCGCCAGCAGCCGCTTCTGCGGGTGCGCGCCGACGGCGAGCGTCTGCCGCGCGCCTGGCGGCCGCCCCTCGACCATGCTCGGGGCGCCCTGAGCGAGGCCGAACGGGCGCTGGACGGCCGTCTCGCTGGGAACGGCCAGCTCCGGGGCGCCGTCCGCGTCGGTGATCTCCAGCGTATCGAACTCGCGCTCGATGAAATTCAGCACCGCGTCGCCGAGGCGGATTTCATCGCCGGAGGAGAGCACGGCGTTCTCGACGCGCGCGCCGTTGACGAGCACGCCGTTCCTGCTCTGCAGGTCGCGCACGGTCCAGGTCTCCGCCTCGCCCTCCGCGTGACGGACGATCTCCGCGTGCGTGCGGCTGATGGTCTCGGAAGGGATCTGCACCGCGTTGCCCGGGTCGCGCCCGATCTTCGTGGTGTCGTCCACCAGCTCGTACGCCGTCCCACGCCCCGGCCCGTCGCGCACGATCAGCTTGGCCATGGCTCAGCGGGCCCTCACGTGCTCAACCGCCTTCGAGTAGATCGCGTCAATTTTTTTCTCCGGGTCCGGCGGCAGGCGGTGCGCGCTGCGGCCGATCTCCTCCTTCGCGCGGGCCCAGGCTTCCCCGAGAATGGTGGGTTCCCGGTCCGCGCGCCAGCGCTCGACGTTCCAGCGGCGGAAGAGCTCGGGGAACGTGCAGAAGGCGCGGAAGCGTTCGACCGTGTCCGCGACGCCGGCAAAGCTGCCCTGCGCGACGCCCTCGCCGATCAGCGCCACCGAGTCCGCATCGCGCTCGACCTCCATGCCGCGGAGGAGCCGCGCGACATAGGCCAGGATCTCGCGGTCAATCACCGCCTGCTGCGGGCTGAAGACCTCGTCCACGGAGAGCTGGCCGACCGCGCCGAAGCGCCGCGCGCCGAGCAGCGCCTGCCAGAGGACCGTGGCGGTCCGCTCGCACGCGGCCTGTTCGTCCGGCTGCTTGGCCGTGGAGCGGAAGGCGCCGCGGCGGACCGGCCGGCCGGCGTTGAGGAACGCGCCCATCTGGACGGCGAGCGTCCGGTACAGGCACCACTCCGGCGAGCCGAAGACGATCAAGCCGTACTGGAAATCGAAAGGGGAAACTCCCAGCTCGAGCCCGCTCTGCGGAAAGCCCAGCGCGTCGCCGGCCATGCTGTGGGCGAGTTCCTCGGCGACGGCCTGGACTATGGCGCTGCGCGGGTCAAGCGGGCAACTGGCGCCGGCCATCGGGATGAATCCCCACAGCGCCACCTCGACGTCCGGGTCCTCCAGGAAGGCCAGCGCGGTCTCGATTCCCCGGTCATTGAAGCGCAGCGGGCTGATGCAGATCTGCTCGGCCAGGACGTAGCGGCGTCCCGCGGCGAGGTTCATCTCAATGAGGTAGCGCGCTTCCTCGGCGTCCAGCACCGGCAGGCAGCCGCCGAGGCGCCGGGAGTTCTTCAAGGCGATGCGCTCGGCGGCGAGGGTCTGGATCTCCGGCGGGACGTCGCCGGGCACGACCGGAACGACGCCGGCGAGATCGCGCGCGTCCCACAGGCGGCACATCTGCGCGCATTCGTCGCTCCGGGCCGGGCGGACGGCCTGGGTCTCCGGGTCGCAGTAGTTGATGCCCGCCCAGCAGCCGCCGAGGCTGAACTCTACGTCGTCGGCGCCCGCCGCGCCTTTCAGCGCCCGCGCGCGCGTCGCCTCCAGGTGCGCCCGCACGCGCTTCGGGTCGAACCGCACGCGCGGCTCCGCGTACGATCCGAACCGCGCCGCCAGCCGCTCGACCATCACCGGCTGCCGGCACTCGACGCCGATCTCCGCCAGGACGCGCAGGGCGTCCTCCAGGACCCGTTCCATGTCCGGCCGGGTCCACGGGCTCGCCAGCGTTGGACGCCACGACGCCATCGCTCCATCCTCTCAGGTGCGCTCATTCGGCGAGAACAGCTTGGCATATTCCTCCTGGGCGTAGCGGTCGGTCATCCCGGCCACGTAGTCGCACACGCCCTGGTGCAGCCCGGCCTGCCCGGCCCACTCCTGGTAATCGGGCGGGAGCTGCTTCGGGTGCAGGATGTACTCTTCGAAAATCTCCGTCACGAGCCGCCGGGCCTTGTTCGCCATGCGCGCCACGCGGTAGTGCAGGTACACCTGCTGGTGCAGGTGCTTCTGCAGGTCCTCCTTGAGCCGGTGCATGTTCGGCGACAGGACGACCAGGTTGCCCGGCGCGCGGCGGACGGCCTCGACGGAGGCGATGCCCATCTCCTGCAGGCGCTCCGCCGTCGTGCGGCACAGGTCGGTGACGAGCAGGTTGATGAGCGTGCGGACGGCCTCGTTGCGGTGATCGCGCGCGGAGAGGTCGGCCTGCAAGGGGCTCACGTCGCGCGCGACGGCGGAGAGCAGCTCGACTTTCTCGAAGACGCTCGCGTCGAGGATCCCCGCGCCGAGGCCGTCGTCGAGGTCGTGCGAGACGTAGGCGATGCTGTCGGCCGCCTCGACGACCTGCGCCTCGAGCAGCGGCCGCAGGCCGGGATCGAAATCGCGCGTGCTGGGGTGATCGTACGTGGTGACGTGCTTGGCGATGGACTCGCGCACTTCCCAGGTCAGGTTCAGGCCGCGGAACTGCGGGTAACGGCGCTCGAGGACATCCACCACGCGCAGGCCGTGGAGGTTGTGCTCGAAGCCGCCGTGCCCCTTCATCAGCTCGCGGAGCGCGTCCTCGCCGGAGTGGCCGAACGGCGTGTGCCCCAGGTCGTGCGCGAGCGCGACGGCCTCGGCGAGGTCCTCGTTCAAGTTCAGGAAGCGCGCGATCGCGCGGGCGATCTGCGCCACCTCGATCGTGTGCGTCAGCCGCGTGCGGTAATGGTCCCCCTCGTGGTTGACGAAGACCTGCGTCTTGTATTGCAGCCGGCGGAAGGCGGTGGAGTGGATCACGCGCTCGCGGTCGCGCTGGTAGGCCGGGCGGAGCGGGTGCTCCGGCTCGTCGTACACGCGCCCGCGCGAGCGCCCGCTGCGCATCGCGTAAGGCGCCAGCTCGCGCTCCTCGCGTCTCTCGATCTCCTCGCGGTTCAGCACGGCGATTCCTTCTTCCACTCCGCGTCCATCATCGCCCAGAGCTCGTCGAGCGCCTGCGGGATGACCTTGACCGAGCCGACGGTGGTCACGAAGTTCGTGTCGCCCGACCAGCGCGGGACGACGTGCAGGTGAAAGTGCTCCTCCAGCCCGGCGCCCGCCGCGCGCCCGAGGTTGACGCCGATGTTGTATCCGTTCGGGACCATCAGGCGGTCGAGCAACTTCTTCGACTCGACGGTCATCGAGAGAATCTCGGCGAGTTCTTCCCGGGAGAGCGATTCGATCTTGCCCTCGTGCCGGAAAGGCGAGATGAGCAGGTGCCCGTTGTTGTAAGGATACCGGTTGAGCATGCAGAACGCGGTCCGGCCGCGGCGGACGACCAGGTTCGCCCGGTCCTCGCCGCTCGCGGCGGCGTCGCAGATGAAACAGCCGTCGGGCTTGCCGCCGAGCCCGCGAATGAACTCCATCCGCCACGGCGCCCAGAGACTTTCAACCGCCATGCTTTATCCCTTCCGACAATTCCGGCCACCGGCGCACGGCGCCCAAGGATACCATAAGACCGTCAGCCCGGTAAACCGCTCCGGGACGGTTGCTTTTCGCTGAGGAGTTGCTACGCTGCCCATCGGCGAGGTCATTCCGGCAAGGGGAAACAGCCCATGTTCCTGCTCGTGCCCTACCGCGTGGACGTTCCGCTCTACCGGCGGCCGATCGCCAACTATGTCATCCTCGCGCTCCTGGTCGTCGTCTACGTCCTCGAGCAATCGCAGGCCCTCTTCGGCGCCGTCAACCTCGCGGACATTCCGGGCATCGCGCCGTTCGTGCTGACCGGATGGAATCCCCTCGGCCTGATCGGCCACATCTTTCTCCACGGCGGCATCTTCCACCTCGTCGGCAACATGATCTTCCTGTGGGTCTTCGGCAACGCCGTCTGCGAGAAGGTGGGGAACGCCGCTTACCCGTTCCTCTTCGTCGGTCTGGGCATCGCGGGGGGCATAGCGCACGTGCTCTTCAACAGCCATCCGGCCATCGGCGCGAGCGGCGCCATCAGCGGCATCATGGCCATGTGCCTGGTGTGGTTCCCGCTCAACGAGACCAGTTGCTTTTACTTCGCCTGGCTTCTCTTCTACATCCGGTACGGATGGTTCGAGGTGAGCTGTTGCTGGATCATGCTGCTCTGGCTGGCCTTCGACATTCTCGGCGCGGCGCTGGGGCTGGGCGGCGTGGCGTACTGGGCGCACATCGGCGGATTCGCGGCCGGATTCGTCCTGGCGATCGTGATGATGCAGCTCCGGTGGGTTTCGATGGACGACACGGAGCGGACGCTGCTGGACATCTTCGGGCTGAGGACGGCGTGGCGCGACCGCGTGGCGCGGAACGCTCTGCAGGCCGCGACCGCGGGCAGCACGGCGGTCCGCTATCCGGCGCCGCCGGGCCATCCCATGCCGATCCCGCAGGAGGACACGATCCCCATCGTTTGCTCCTGCGGCAAGCTCCTCAAGGCGAAACGCGAATTCGCCGGCAGAAAAGGCCGTTGTCCCGCGTGCCTTGCGCCGATCCTGATCCCGAAAGCGTGACGAATCGGGCGGCCGGTCAGGCCTTCCCGGGTTTTAGGCCCGCGCATTCGAGGAACGTCTCGTACGCCCAGCGGTCCCATTCCGGCTGGACGCCGATGCCCTTGAGGTCGCCGTAATTCCTGGCGATGAACCCGCCGCGCCGGCCGCTGAAAAGCTCCGCCATGCGCCGCGCCTCGGCGACGATCCGCGCGCGGTCGCCGCTCGGCAGCACCTGCTGGATGTCCACCGGCGAAAAGAGGCAGAGCTTCAAACTCTGGAGCTGCGCCGCGAGCGACTCGAGTCCATAGAGCGCCGGCTGGTCGAACTGCATGCAGTTCACGCCGGCCTCGGCCAGGTCGCCGAGGATGTCGCGCACGTTCCCGCACGAATGCATGAGCACGTGCAGGCCGTGCCCGCGGGCGGCGGCGCACAGGCGCCGGAACAGCGGCTTGAAGATCTCGCGCCACATCGCAGGGCTGACCAGCAGCCGCTCCTGCGTGCCCCAGTCCTCGCAGAAGAGAACGCCGTCCGCGCCGGCCTGCGCGTACTGGGCGATCACGTTCTCGAGCAGCGCCGCCACGCGGTCGTGCAGCTCATCCACGCGCGGGCGCTCCAGCAGAAGGTCCTTGAAATAGTTCTCCATCTTCCGCAGGTAGCGGCAGATCGCGAACGGGAAGCCCGGCAGCCCGCCGAGCCGATAGCGCTCCTTCTCGGCCGCGAAGACCCGGCGCGCCGTGGAGTACCGCTCCGGCGCGGCCATGTCCGGCAGGCGGTAGTCCTTCAGTTGGTCCCATTCCGCCAGCGCGGGCCGATAAATCTCGCCGCCCCGGCCCATGCCCGCCATGCGGAACCAGGTGTTGCCCCACTCGTCGGTGTAGAACTCCTGCCGGCCCTCCGTCCAGCGGCGCTCGCGCCAGACCGGAGACGGATCGAGCCACACCTCGCGGAAATCGTCGGCCCGGCCGTCGGTGAAGTTGAGGCCGATCCGGTCGGGACCGGCGAATTCAAGATGCCTCTTGATGATCTCGCGGGATGTCATCGCCATGATAACTCCATCAGCCGGAAGAGGGCGGAAAAGAAAAAAAGAAGTTTAGCCGCAAAGAGGCGCAAGAGACGAAAAAAATTCAGCCGCAAAGAGGCGCAAGAAGCACAAGAGAAAAATTGAGGAGCCTCTTATTTTCTCCGTTTCTTGCGCCTCTTTGCGGCAAAACTTTCCGTTCCGCGAATGTTAAATCGCGCGCGGATGCTGGTAGTACCATTCGAGCTGGTCGGCGGGGACGCCTTCGTCCACGTTCTCCTGCCGGACCATCTCGAGGCCCTTCGCGGGCGGCTCCACTTCCTTGAGCTTCCACTGGTTGTCCAGCCGGCCGAACGTCCAGTACTGCTCGAACGGCGTGACGTACGGCTGTTCGTTCGCGACCTGGCCGCCGCGGCGGACGATCTGCTGCGCGTGCGCGGTGATCCGCGCGGTGAACTCGTCCTGCGTATTATCGCTGTAATTGCGCACCAGCACCAGCTCGACCTTGCGCACGCAGAGATTGCGGAACTCGATGGAAGCGCCCTCCGCCTGGCGGGTGCGGATTTCCTCCTTCAGGTGCAGGGCGATTTCGGGGAAAAGGTCCGCCGCCGGGACGCCCTCCGGATCGCCTTGCTCGCGCGCGAGGCAGACCTCGATAAAGACCTTCCGCGCCCGCTCCGACATCGCCTGATTGTCCCAAAGCTTGTCGTTCTGGACCAGATAGTTCAGCAGCCGCTCGACGCGCGTGACCTTCAGTTCCGCGCCGGCCTCCACCGACGGCCCGACCGGCCCTGTGCGGCCGGCCGTTTCCGCGTAGACCTGGTTGACGCCGTGATCGGTGAACGGCTCGAAGAAATTGTCCGTCTTGAGCGCGTCGGACTCCTTCGTCTGCTCGATCTGGCGCAAGAGCCAATGCCCGTCCACGAGGTGGAACGTCCAGAACTCCTGGAAGGGCGCCGGCTCGTCGTCACCGCGCACGAAGCTGTGCGTCCGGTCGTCAATGTAGTAGTCCTGCGCGCTGGCGCTGATGAGCGCGGTGAACTCGCGGCCGTTGGGGTCGTTCGGGTAGCGCACGTTCACCAGGTCCACCGAGTCAACGCTCAGGCCCTCGATGACGTTGATCTCGTGGTCGTGGATCATGCCCTGAATCTGCCCGAGGTGCTCGGCGTAGAGGTCGGGCATCAGCAGCGGCTTCATCGGCTCGTAATCGCGCGCCTGCCAGCATTTCTGGAGCAGCACGAAGACGGAGCGCGCCGTGCCCGCCAGGAGGTCCGGCGCGAACTTGGGATCGCTCTTCGCGATGAACTCCAGCAGCTTCCGAGTCTTGTCCGCCTTGTTCGCAATCGCGGAGCGGCTGTACGAGAAGTCCAGGTTCTCGTTGCGCGCCTTCATTTTCTGGCTTACGACAGACACCAAAATGAAGAGGGCGATAAAGCCGAAGAGGAACAGAGCACCCGTCGCGTCCAGGTCCCCGCCGCCGCCGTGAAACCCGCCGCCTCCGCCGAAGCCGCCACCGCCGCCGCCTTTGTTGTGGACCACGAATCCGTCGGCGATGAACGTGTGGGGCTCGCCGACGCGCAGGTTGAACACCAGGCACGCCTCCCCGGTCGAGCGGCATTCGATGACCGACGCGAACTCGACGCGCCCCTCGCGAAAAACGCAGATCCGGTCGCCGGGCCGCAACTCGCCGGCCGGCCGGAAAGAGCCGCCGGCCATCATCAGCGGATGTTCGGCGGTGGTCTTCAACTCGCCCGCCGTCGTGGAGACGACCGTGACCGGCGTGAAGGCGATTTGGACCGCCTCGACCGGCGAATCCACCGCTTGCAAATCCGGCCCCACCGAGAGGACGATATCGCCCGGCCGAAGCGTCTCGATCGCGGCGCCGCCGCCGGGCGTGCTGATCTGCGTGCCCGCGGGAAAACAGCCGCCACCGCCGCCCTTGTTGTGCACGGCGATGCCGGAGGCGAAGTACGTGTGCGGCGCGTCGGTCTGAAGATTATAGACGAGCGTGCGGCCCCGGACGCGCTCGATGCTCCGAATCGGCTGTGGGCTCAGGCTTTTTTCGCCGTCCCAGGCGAAAATCGAATCGCCGACCTTCAGCGCGGCGACGGTCTTGAATTGTCCGTCGCCGACGTAGAACGGATGTTCGGAAGTGGTGCGCAGCGCGACCCGGTCCGTCGCGACCACGACATATTCGTCCACCGTGCGCGCCGGCACGGCGACGACCTGGGCGGTCACGATCTCGCCCGCGGGAGTGAAAGCCAGCAGCTTCTCGCCCGGCTGCACGTCGGCGATGGCGATCTCGCTCCCGTCAGCGCGGAGGATCGGCGTGTCCGGCAGGAAGCAGCCTCCGCCGCCGCGCGCGAACGCCGCGCCGGCCGCGAGAAACATCAGCGTCAGCGCGATGACGCCGCGCGCGCCCGTCTTTCCGGTCCCGGAGTCCGTCATCGGCTTGCCTCCTCGGCGGTTACGAGGAAAGCACTGCGATGATGGCGCCGAGGATCGCCGCCGCCGCCACCACGCTCATGCCCACGATGCTCGCGGCGACCACCCGGCCGAAGTACTCCGCCGCCGCGACGTTGCCGCGCGCGATCTCCTTCTCCTCGTCCATCGCCGGCGTCATGCGGCCGATGAACCACGGCAGAAACGCCGAGGAAACCAGCACCAGCGCGATGCCGACCAGGCCGCCCACCAGCGCGATCACCACCGTCCAACCGATGTATTGCACGTGGCCGCCCATCTTTTCCCTCCTTGAACCGGGAGCACTGCGTCATTGTAACCATGCGATGCGGTTTTGCAAGAAGAAATTCAGCCGCAAAGAGGCGCAAGAAGCGCAAGAGAAAAACTGCCGAGTATTTTACCTCCTCAGTCTCTTGCGCCTCTTTGCGGCAAATCATTTTGTATGTGAATGTTACATCACGCGCGGATGCTGGTAATACCACTCGAGCTGCTCGGCGGGCACGCCTTCGTCCACGTTCTCCTGCCTGACTATCTCCAGCCCCTTTCCAGGCGGCTCCACTTCCTTGAGCTTCCACCGGTCCTCCAGTCGGCCGAATGTCCAGTATTGCTCGAACGGCGTGATGCAGGGCTGCTCGCTCGCGACCTGGCGACTGCGGCGGACGACCTGCTGAGCCTGCGCGCTGATCCGCGCGGTGAATTCGTTCCGGGCCTTGTCGTTGTAATTGCGGACCAGGATCAGGGCGACCCTGCGCACGTCGAGATTCCGGAACTCGATGGAAGCGCCCTCCGCCTGGCGGCTGCGGATTTCCTCCTTCAGATCAGCGGCGATTTCGGGGAAAAGGTCCTCCGCCGGGACGCGCTCCGGATCGCCCTCCTGGCGCGCGAAGCAGACCTGGAGAAACAGCTTGCCCGCCAGTTCCGACATCGCCTGGCCGTCCCAGAGCTTATCGTCCTGGACGAGATAGTTCAGCAGACGCTCGACGCGCGTGACCTTCAACTCCGTGTCCGCGTCCACCGACGACCCAACCGGCCCTTCGCGGCCGGCCGTTTCCTCGTAGACCCGGTTGACGTCGTGATCGGTGAACGGCTGGAAGAAATTGTCCGTCTTGAGCGCGTCGGACTCCGCCGCCAGCCCGAGCTCGCGCAGCAGCCACTTTCCGTCCACGAGGCGGAACGTCCAGAACTCCTGGAACACTCCCGCATACCATTCGGGGCGGCTGGCATCGCGCGTCCGGTCGTCAGTGTAGCGGGTGCCCGCGCTGGCGGTGATGAGCGCGGTGAACTCGCGGCCATGCGGATCGTTCGGGTAGCGCACGTTCACCAGGTCCACCGCGTCAACGAACAGGTCCTCGATGAGGTTGACCTCGTGGTTGTGGATCATGCCCTGGACCTGCGAGAGGTGCTCGGCGTAGAGCTCGGCCGTCAGCAGGGGCTTCATCGGCTCGTAATCGCGCGCCTGCCAGCATTTCTGGCGCAGCAGGAACGTGGAACGCGCCGTGGCCGCCAGAAGGTCCGGCGCGAACTTGGGATCGCTCTTCGCGATGAACTCCAGCAGCTTCCGAGTCTTGCGCGCTTTCTTCGCAATCGCGGAACGGCTGTACAACGAATAGTCCGAGCCCCTGCGCGGCTTGAATAGTTTAATGGTTGCGGCAACCAGCATAAAGGCGAAGACGCCAACGGCGAGTGCGATCTCAACGCTCTGCCGGTCCATCGTCGCGCCGATGTATTGCGCGTCGCCGCCCATGATTCCCCTCCTCGAGTCGGGAGCGCAACGTCATTGTAGCCTTCCGATGAAGTTTTGCAAAAGGAAATTCAGACGCAAAAAGGCGCAAGAAGCGCGGGAGAAAAATTGCGGAGCCTTTTACCTTCTGCGTCTCTTGCGCCTCTTTGCGGCAAAACTTTCCTTCCGAAGCCGGCATCGCAGGCGGCGGCTTAAAAGGCAGTCCGCCTTCCATCACCCGCCCGATCAGCGGGCGATGGAGAGGCGGACCGAGACTGCGCGCGCTGCGATTACGCGCGAGCGCCTGACTTCGATGCAGCCGGCCTGCTCGAATCAACCGAGACGGGCCGACCGGATTGCCGCATTACTTTTCGGCTGGAGCGGGAGTCTTTGCACCAGCCGGAGGGCCCGACGGCGGAACTGTGCTTGAGGGAGCGCCGGCCGGCTTTCCAGTCTTGGGAGCGGTGGATTCATCGGAGGGCCCGCCGCAACCCGCCATCACCAGCGCCATTCCCGCCACGACCATGAATGCCACGATCGTCCTTCTCATCGCGCGCTCCTTCTCAAAAGAGATCTGCCAATGACGACGCCGAACCCAGTTCGCTAACCCTGCACCGTCATCAACTCGATCAAAAATTGTTTCGGGACGCAATTCTAGGCTTTCTTCGTGCCGCTTGTCAATAGCTTTCCGGTTGTCTTTGAAACATATTCCGATTAGGATGACGGAGACGGCTCCGATGGCTTAAATCGAAGGAGACGGCCGATGAGACGGATCGCGCGCTATTTCTTCCAGGGACTGCTGTTCGCGGCGCCGACGTGGATCACGATCCTGATCCTCTACTATCTCTTCAACATGATTGACGCGCCGGTCCGGAGCATGCTCAACCTGCAGACGATCGGCGTGGGGTTCCTCATCGCCTGCATTGTGGGGGTGCCGCTGCTCACGATCGTCGGGTTCCTCTCGTCGAATTTGCTCACGCACCCGCTGATGCAGCTGGCCGACCAGCAATTCGACCGGTTTCCGCTGATCAAGCTGTTCCACTCGTCGCTCAAAGACCTGCTCGGCGCATTCGTGGGCAAGAAGAAGCGGTTCAACCGGCCCGTGCTCGTCAGCATCATCCCCGCCGGCGACGTGAAGTTCGTCGGCTTCGTCACCTGCGCGACGATGGAGACCTGGGGCCTGAAGGACCAGGTCGCCGTTTACATCCCGGCCGCCTTCAACTTCGGCGGGAACCTGGTCGTCGTCCCGAAGGAATCCGTGCGGCCGGTGGACATGCCGACGCCCGACGTCATGGCCTTCGTCTTCTCCGGCGGCATCGCCGGCGAGCGGAAACCCGCCGCCGAGCCGCCCGCCGCAGCGCCGCCGCCCGCAGCACCGCCCGCCGCAGCGGCCGCGGCGAAGTAGAAGGAGATTGCCGAATGCCGATTGCCGAATGACGAATGATAAAGGAAAAGTGCAAATGAACGGAAAATGGCCAATCATTGCGCGCGGCAGCGCGCTTAAAACGGGCGCAGCCCGATCCGTTTACCACATTCGGCAATCGGCATTCGGCAATCGGCATTATTATTGACCTCCATGCTCGACCACTATAAAACCCTGGGCGTGCCGACCAACGCTTCCCGGCAGGAGATCAAGCGGGCGTTCCGGGCGCTGGCGAAGAAGTATCACCCGGACCGCAACGCCGCCCGCACGCAATGGGCCACCGCGCAGATCAAGTGCCTGATCGAGGCGCACCGCGTGCTCTCGCACGCCGGCCTGCGCGAAGCGTACGACCGCCGCCACGCCGTTCTCCACGAGCGCGAACGCCGCAAGTCCTCCATCCGCCCCAAGCAGCGCCCCGAAGGCGAGCATCCCCGCGCGCAGGCGGAGCGCGTCCTCTACGACCTGCTCGGGGGCAACGTCGCGCAGGCGATGGAGTTGTACGAGCGCCTCGTGCGCGCCAACAGCGGCTACGACCTGAGTCATCACCTGGAGCTGCGCGACTGGGTGGACTGCAAGTTCCTCCTCGCCGAGGAATACCAGCGGCGCTCCGATTTCGAGCGCGCGCTGGCGCTGTACGAGGACCTCTACCATTCCGAGGCGGCGCGCGGGCGGTTCTCGTACTTCGCGCACGAGCTGCGCGACCGGATTCTGCACGTCTGCTGCCGCGACGCCGCGCCGACCCGCGCGCCGGCCGCGGCGGCGCAATACTACCTGCGCGCGCTGGCCCTCGAACTGACGCCCCAGCGGAAGGCGTTCCTCCACAAAAAAGTCGCCGAGTGCCACCTGGCCATCGGCGACGCGGATTCCGCCCGCCGCCATCTCGAGATCGCCTTCCGCATCAGGCCCGGCCTCAAGGGCGCGGAGAAGATCTGCCGCAAGCTGTCGTTCGAGCCGAAAGTTCAGAATTCAGGATAGAGAATTCGGAATGCTCTGCAGAAAACCTGGCTACATCGCTCCTTTTGCTTGTGTCGGGGTCATTCCCGCGAAAGCGGGAATCCAGAATCTTGCGCACATCGTGGATTCCCGCCTTCGCGGGAATGACCTATGAATTGGCTGAAAACATGATGTTTTCTACAGAGCGAATTCAGAATACAGGAGACAGAATGGAGAGCGGTTTGTAGTGGCGCCGTCAGCCGCTGATTCGTATGCCCTGACGGGCACACTGCGAGCGGCCTGTCTCCGATCTGCCGATTGATAAGGACGCGATTCCGTGCCCGCCAGCCTCCACGCGCCGGGGTTCGTCAACTACGCCTGCCAGCTCTGCGGCTGGTGCTGCCACCAGTACGACATCAGCTTCTCGCGCGCCGATTTCGAGCGGCTGTCCAAGCTCGACTGGGCCCGGCTCGAGCCCGCCCTCGCCGGCAAGGAATGGGCCGCGCCGCTGCGCGAGTTCGGGAATCCCGACGCGTATCGCCTTCGCTATGCCGCCGACGGCGCCTGCGTTTTCCTCGACGGGAACAAGTGCCGCATGCACAAGCACGTCGGCGAGTTCGGCAAGACGCTCGGCTGCTCCGTGTATCCGTTCACGTTCGCCGAGACGCCCAGCGGCGTCTACACCGGCTGCCGGTTCAGTTGCAAGGCGATGGCCTACGGACTCGGCGAGCCGCTCGTGCGGCGGATGGACTGCCTGCAGAAGCAGTTCGCGCTCTGCGTCGAGGCCGGGCGCGTGCCGCGATACGGCGACCAGGTCGCCTGGGACGCGCGGCGCCGGCTGCCGTGGGCGGATTACCTGGCGCTGGAGGAGGCGCTGATCCGCGTCTTCCTGCGCGACGATCTGCCGCTGGCGCGGCGGCTGTTCCTGGCGCAGAAGTTCGTGGACGTGCTCCATGAGGCGAACCTCGACCGCGTGCGCGGGCCGAAGTTCCGCGAGTTCATCGGGATCCTCGAGACCGGGCTGCTCCTCGAGGCCGAGACCGAGCCGATGCCCGGCCCGGCGAACGGGCTTTCGCGGATGCTGTTCCGGCAGTTCTGTTTCCTGTTCCAGCGCCGGCAGGGCGGCTCGTACCGCGAGATGAACCTGTTCGGCAAGCTCGGCGCGCGGCTGCGGACGTTCTGGACCGGCGTGCAGTTCACGTTCAACGCGGGCGCGCCGCCGCTGGTCGCCATGCCCGGTCCGGCGCCGCTGGCGAAGATCGCCGCGATGCGCCCGCAGGCGCTCGGCAGCGAGGCCGAGATGGCCATCTCGCGGTTCCTCGCCGCGAAGCTCTACGGCAAGCAGCATTTCGGCAAGCTCTTCTTCGACTATCCGCTGCGGACGGGGCTGGAGTTCCTGCTGCTCTCGGCGGGCGCGGTGATGTGGTACGC
>Ga0181524_10003986_pt1 | contig 13960 bp, 11 predicted proteins | sample PEATcosm2014_Bin_34_FD_119761 | JGI IMG/M metagenome (GOLD analysis project Ga0181524, IMG submission 119761) | Peatland microbial communities from MTU Mesocosm Facility, Houghton, MI, USA - PEATcosm2014_Bin05_60_metaG | ecosystem: Environmental > Terrestrial > Soil > Wetlands > Peat | place...
AAATCTCCACCGAAGAAATGGACGGCGGCGTCACCAGAGTCGGCCTGGACGGGCGTATGGACATCGCCGGAGCCGCGGCAGTGGATCTGAAGATGAACCTGATTGCGGGCAGCGCAAAGAAGTTGCTGATCGACTTGCAAAACGTCTCGTTCCTGGGTTCGATGGGATTGCGATCCATTGTGATTCCCGCTCGGGCCGTGCACGGCCGTGGCGGCAAGGTTGTGCTTTTTGCGCCCACGGAGATGGTGGCATCGGTTCTGAAAACCAGCGGCATCGATTCCCTGCTGCCGATTCACCACGATCTGGCTGCCGCACTGGCTGCATTGCAGTAAGCCAAACTGTTGTCAGGCGGCAACCATGCCCGCAGAAAACATCGTCAAGCCCGCGCCACGGTTGAGCTTGCAAAGCGAGCTCGATGAGCTGGCGCGGCTTTGGCCGTGGGTCGAAGCGCTGGCCGCCGAATACGCAGTCCCCGCGGACACGCGGTTCGCAATACATCTCTGCCTGGAAGAAGCGCTCTCGAACGTCATTCGCCATGGGTACGGCGGGCAGCCGAACCACTCGATCACGGTGGAATGCGCTCCGGCTGGAAGGCATCGGCTCGTGTTCACTATCGAAGATCAGGCTCCGCCATTTGACCCCCTCGCGTCCTCGGCGGCCGAAGAAACGCCTACTCCGTCGTCTATCGATCGGCTACGGCCCGGAGGGCAGGGCATCCGCCTGCTGAGAAAGTTCGCCGGAAGCCTCGCCTATGAGCGGCTCACCGGAGGCAACCGGTTGACGATCGGCTTCATCTTCCCTGGCTGATTACCCGGAGCGGTTCGCAACGCCGCGCCAGCCTGCTGATTACAGGCGCCTTCGCAGTTCCGGAAAGTTGCGAGCGCTGCTTGGGGTATCATTGCGTCTATAGAGTATGAGCGGCCGTCTTCCCCTTGAGGCTGCGTGGGTGGTGTGTGTGTCCCGATTTTTTCAACGCTTCGTGTTTGCGATCTCCGTGGCGATCTTCGCCGCGCTCGGCCTGGGTTACGTTCTGGGCGAGGTCGGATGGCTCAGCGTGCATGCCGGCGACGAACAGGACGCCGCCTACAAGCAGATGCGCGTCTACGCCGAGGTTCTGCGCAAGGTCCAAAACGACTACGTGACCGAGCCCAATATGAGCAACGTGACCAACGGCGCGCTGCACGGCCTTCTCGACTCACTCGATCCCGATTCCAGCTATCTTACGGCGGACGAGTACAGGATTTATAAGGACCGGCCCGCTACCGACAATGCGCAGGTGGGGTTAACGATCTCAAAGCGCTTCGGGTACGCCACGGTGGTCAACGTGCTGCCCGGCTCGCCAGCCGGCCAGGCGCACTTGCGCGACGGCGACGTGATCGATCTGATCGAGGGCCAGTCAACCCACGATCTGCCGCTGGCCATCATTCGCTTCATGCTCACCGGCAAGCCGGGAACCACGGTCAACCTTTCGGTGGTGCGGCCTTTCAAACCCGATCCCGACAAGATCGCGCTCACGCGCACCGTGTTTGCCACCCCGCCGCTGGGCGAGCAGTTCTACGAAGACGCGACCATCCTTTATCTGAAGCCGGGCGTTCTGACTGCGGCCCGCTTGGACGACATTGCCGCCAGGATCAAAGCCGCCGGAAAAGGGCGCAAGATCCTTCTTGACCTCCGCGACACCACGGGCGACGACCCCCGTCAGGGACTGCGCTTAGCCAACTTTTTCATCAAACACGGGACCCTGGCGTCGCTGGAAGGCCAGAAGGTTCCGCTGCAAACCTTTAACGCCGATCCCGCACAGTGGCTGACCGATGCGCCCGTCGCGGTGCTCGTGAACCGCGGCACCTACGGCGCGCCCGAGCTGACCGCGGCAGCGATTGAAGACCTGAAGCGCGGCGACGTGGTGGGCGAGCGCACCTTCGGCGAAGGCACGGTGCAGAAAACGATCGACCTGCCCGATGGCGCGGCCCTGATGCTGACCGTAGCGAAATACGAGGATCCCAACGGAAAGAAGATTCAGGACGACGCAGTCACGCCGAACGTCGTGGTGGCTTCTCCCGAGGACGATGGCGAGCCCATGCCTCCATCCAGTGGCGATGAGCAACTCAATAAGGCGCTGTCGCTCTTAAAAGCGAAGAACAGCTAACCGGCAGCCTGCCTGCACGAAGCCGCCCTTGTCATTGGAGCGTGCTTCCCGCTCCTGTATGGCTTGGTGCGGACTCGGCGCGAGCGGAGTATTTGCCCATCGATCCAGTGCTAGCCTTATAGAGAGGCACTCCTCCGTCTCGCTGGTGGAAGGTGTGCCCGCGAGGCCGGATCTGCCTTGGCTGCCACCACCAATCAGCCTCTTGAACCACGCGTCTCAAAGCGGGTGCGCCGCTCCGCCGCTCCGCAGCTGCCCGAGCATCGCCGCCGCAAGCTGGCCGGCCGCTCCGCCATTGCGGCGCTGATCCTGCTGGCGGCTGTTACCGGCTCGCTGGCCGGATTGACGCTGGTCTACTCCGCCAATCTGCCGCAGATCCAGGACCTGGAGCAATACCGCCCTTCCACCATGACCGACCTCTATGACCGCAAGGGCCGCATCATCGGCTCGTTCGCGCTGGAGCGGCGGGTGGTGGTGGGGTACGACGGATTTGCACCCGTTCTGCGCCAGGCCGTGATCTCGATCGAAGACAAAAACTTCGAGTCGCACTGGGGCATCAACGTCTTTCGCGTGGCCGGAGCGGCTTGGCACGACATCCGCAGCCGCGGGCGCGCGCAAGGCGCTTCCACGCTGACCATGCAACTGGCGCGCAATCTGTTTCTCTCCTCCGACCGCACCGCGATGCGCAAGGTGCAGGAGGCTTACCTCGCCATCCAGATCGAGCGCACCTTCACCAAGCAGCAGATCTTCACGCTCTACGGCAACCAGATCTACCTGGGCAGCGGGAATTACGGATTCGAAGCCGCGTCGGAGTATTTCTTTTCCAAGCACGCCAGGGATCTGACTCTGACCGAAGCGGCGCTCCTTGCCGGGCTCCCCAAGGGGCCGGTGGCGTTTTCGCCCATCCTCAACCCCGAGCGCGCGCTCCGCCGCCGCAATCTTGTGCTCAGCGAGATGGAGTCGGACGGCGCGATACCGCACGCGCAAGCCGAAGAGGCGCGCAACGCTCCGCTGGGGCTGCGCCTCGCGCCCCCCGAGGGTTCGGTGGCGCCGTGGTTCCAGGAGGAGGTGCGGCGCGAGCTGGAGAAACACTTCGGCAGCGAGGAAGTGCACGAGGCCGGGCTGCGCGTGGACACCACGCTCGATCTGGATTTGCAGCAGGCGGCCAATCGCGCGGTGGTAGAGGGCGTTGCAGCTTATGAGCGGCGGCACGGATGGCGCGGCAACCTGGAGAACATTTTCGCCAGTGGCGCTACGCCCGACTCCTACCGGCACACCGACTGGGCGGTGCAGTCCGGCCCTGGCGACTACGTACATGCGCTGGTCACGCGCGCGCTACCTCTTGAAATCGATGCGCGCATCGGGCCGCCCGATCGGCAGGGCTCGGAGATCTTTCTTTTGCCCTCCGACTGGCAATGGACGGGCGTGCGCTACGGTGATGCGTTAGTTAAGCCCGGCGACATCCTCTATGTGCGTCTGACCGCCGCCACTGAAAGCGGCGCACGCCGCGGTTCGCTGGAGCAGGACTCCGGAGCGCAGGGCGCGCTGCTGGCCATCGACAACGCCAGCGGCGACGTGCTGGCCATGGTGGGCGGCCGCGACTACGCGCTCTCGGTCTTTAACCGCGCCACGCAGGCCGAGCGCCAGACCGGCTCCAGCTTCAAGCCCTACGTGTACACCGCGGCGGTCGAGGACGGCGTCAAGCCTACGGACATCATTCTCGACCGGCCGGTCCGGTTTGGCGACTACGTGCCCCACAACTACGAAAACGACTACAGGGGGGCCATGACCATCGCCAACGCCTTCGCCGAGTCGCGCAACATTCCGGCACTGAAGCTCGCCGCGCGCGTGGGCATTCACAAGGTCATCGACGTGGCCCACCGCTTCGGCGTCACGTCGAACATTCCACCTTATCTGCCGGTGGCCCTGGGCGCGGTGGAGATCACGCTTGAGGAGCAGGTGGCCTCCTACGCAGTCTTTCCCAACGACGGCATCCGCGTGGCGCCTCGGCTCGTGCGCAAAGTGTCGAACGCCGACGGCATCGAGTTGTGGCGGGAAACCCCCGCGGTGGACGAAGTGATCGGCCAGCAGACGGCGCGCACCATGATGGCCCTGCTTCGCGGCGTCACTCAACACGGCACCGGCGCCGCGGCTGCGCAGTTGAACCATCCGCTGGGCGGCAAGACCGGCACCACCAGCGACTTTACCGATGCGTGGTTTCTGGGCTTTTCGCCTTCCGTCACCTGCGGCGTGTGGGTGGGCTACGACAGCCGCGAATCGCTGGGCAAAAAGGAGACAGGCGCGGTAACGGCGCTGCCCATCTGGATCGACTTTATGCGCGCGGCCATTGCCGGCAAGGACGGCGAGCAGTTCCCCGGCGATGAGGATTTGACGCCGGCGAACCAGGCTGCCCCGAAACCGGGCCACGGAGGCTAGAGCCCGTTCTTCACTTTCCCCCGACCTGCGGATCGGCACGCTACCGTCAAACCGGCATTCACCTTACGTCCCTGACGCCATTCCGAGGTGAGCATACCTTTTCTTGTGTTGCTGTTCCGGAGGCAGCCCTGAAGCGATCCTGGCCATCATGCGGATCGCACGTTGGATGTTCGACTCCTTGAGCGCCAGCGGCACGGCAGTGTTCTGCATTTCGCGAACGGCCGGAAAATCGTTGGGGATCCGCCACTGGGCCTCCCGTGTCAGGGCTTTTTCAATCGCCTCGGTCTCAATCCCAAACATCTCGTTCTTGTACCGGTTCAACACGATTTCAAGTTTGTGGGCATATGGCTGAAGGCAGCCGGTAATCAGGCGATTGGCGTTGCGCAGTTCAGCGATGCCGATCTGCGTAACGAGATAGATGGTCGACACCATATCGAACAACCGCGTCTCTGCCAACTCCCATCTGGAACCCGCATCGACAACGACAAAGTCGAAGCTCTTGCAAGCAACCTCGATCAAGGTATCGATTGCATCGACGGCTACCTCGGCGCGGACAAACTCACCCGGTGCACCGAGCACGAACAGTCCCGAACTGTGCTCGGTCACCAAGGTTCTCAGAAAGCTGGAGTCGAGCCGGCCAGGATTTCGCAAAGCATCGTCCGTGGAGAACTCGCCCACGATCCCCAGGCCGAGAGCCGCATCTCCAAGCGGCAGGTCGAGGTCAATCAGGAGGGTCTTCTGTTTCGACTCCTGAGCCATTGAGATGGCAAAGTTGCACGCCGCCGTGGTCACTCCGGAGCCGCCTTTCGCTCCTAGAAAGGCAAACGACCTGCCGGCAGGCTTTTTCGCATCCGCCGCCAGCAGACCGCGGCTCTCCGCCCTGCTGAATGCTTCTTCGACCACGCCCGCCGCGAATGGGTAGATCAGGAACTCCCTCACTCCTGCCCTCATGCAGCGGATCAGCAAGTCGTCGCCGGTGACCGGCGAGTACACCATCGGCGTGGCCAAGCCAGTGCGGCACAACGCTTCGATCGTCTTTAAGGCGGCTTCCTGATCTATGTCCACCGCCACGAGGACTACGTTAAAACCTTGTCTTGTGATCAGGTGAGAATCCGCGGCATCGGGCAGAGTCGTCACCCGCGGCGACCTGGCGGTCGTCCGCAGCCCGCATACAACGCTGGCGACCGCGTTGCGGCGCTCAAGATTCGAGTCGACTACCGCAACCGAAAGAATGTTGTCCCGGTCGCCGTTCGGCCTCGGGGCGCGGCCATCGTCGCTGGTTTCCGTCATCTCTCGGGAATTCAAGGGCACAACCTTTCTTTAGGGCTATTCGCCTCTGTCTTCGAGCCACAATGATAAGGGGGACCTCGCCCGGGGACGGCAGGCCGCCTTCGCGATTACCTCGATGTGACGCCGGTTCGACTCACCTCAAGTGTGCGATACGGGGCCCAATCACAATATCCGATTAACTTGGAAATTCCAGGCGGGGGAGAAACCTACGAAGAGTCTAGCCCTGTGGCCATAACGTGTCAATCGGCCTTTCTTTGCGCGGGCGCCGAACGCGGCCACGCGGCGGCCGAAAAATCGCCTCAGGCGCCGCCAGGCAGGCGACTCGCCAACTGGAAAAACCGTTTTGCCCGCGCCACGTCCTTGAAGATCTGTGTCTTCAGCGCCTCCGGCGAAGCCCACTCGCGCTCCCCTCGCAGGCGCAAGAGAAACTCGAGTTCGAGCGGCGTTTGCTCCTCGATCTCGATCGGTCCGGAGTCCAGGATGTGCGACTCGACGGCGAATGATTCCTCGCCGAACGTGGGCCGGTTGCCTACATTGGTCACTGCCTGGAAAGCCCGCCCGTTCACCCGGAGCCGCGTGACATAGACGCCGAAGGCCGGCAACAGCCCATCGTAGGGCGCCAGATTGACCGTAGGCACCAGCAGCCGTGTGCCGATGCCCCGCCCTGAAGCCCGTGTGGAAAGTACGGTGAACGGCCGGCCCAGGATCCATCGCGCGCGGCGCACGTCGCCCGCGCCAACGAGCGAGCGAACCGCCGAACTGGAAACCTCCAGCCCGCACACGCGCACCGCCTGGTGGACGCGGACGGCGAAACCCATCTGCGCGCTCATTGCGGCCAGCTCCCCGACTCCGGCTGCCGCGCCGCGCCCAAAGCGGAAGTTCTGTCCTTCGTGGACGCTGCGGACGCCCAATGCCGAAACCAGAATGCGCTCGGCAAATTCGCGCGGCGTTAAATTGGCCAGTGCAGCATTGAAGGCGAGCACCAGCACGGCGTCGATCCCGGTCTCCGCCAGCAGCCGCAGCCGCTCGGGCAGAGGGGTGATCAACCGCGGCGCCTGCGCGGGACGCAGAAAGCGCTCCGGATGCGGCTCGAATGTGATGGCCACGGCGCGCGCTCCCGTCTCGCGCGCCTCATCCACCACGCCGGCAAGAATCTCCCGGTGTCCCAGGTGCACGCCATCGAAGTTGCCCACCGCGGCCACCGTGGGACCAAACCCAGGCGGGATCTCTGCAAGCGAGCGAAAGATGGCGATGGCTCTGCCGTGGTTCGGCGCGGCGCTGGGATTGCGGCTCATAGCTTCACGGGCACGCTCAGCCCGTCATAGGCCAGCCTGGCGTTCTCAGGCAGGTTGCGGTTGGTTTCTTCGTGACCGAGGTCGTGGGCGATGTGCGTAAACCACGTTTGGCGGGCGCCTATGCGCCGCGACCAGGCGAGCGACTGTTCCACGGTGGAGTGGCTGGGGTGGGGCTCGTGGCGCAGCGCCGAGAGCGCCAGCACCTCCACGCCCTCGAGCAGCGCAAAGCTCGGCTCGGGGATTGCGCTCACGTCGGTCATATAGGCCGCGTTGCCGAAGCGAAAGCCAACGATGGGCAACTGGCCATGCAGCAGAGGAATGCGCACAAACTCCACGCCCCGCACCGCGTTGCGTTCGGCCAGCGGCTTGAGTTGCACGCGCGCTCGCGTGGGATATGTGGCATGTGGCGAAAAGGTGTAGGAGAACACATGCTCCAGCACCGCCGTGGTCTCCTTATCGGCGTAAAGCGGGATGGGCCCGCCACGCCGCGAGGCAACAAAACTGAGCGGGCGCAGATCGTCCATCCCCAGGATATGATCGGCGTGCGCGTGCGTATAGAACACGGCATCCACGTGCGTGAGGCGCTCGCGCAGCGCCTGTTCACGAAAGTCCGGGCCGGTATCGATCACGACCACGCATTCGCCGCCCGTTGCGGGCTCCGTCCATCGCAACAGTACCGACGGCCGCAGCCTGCGGTCGCGAGGATCGGCCGAGTTGCACACCGCGCACCCGCAGCCCAGCGTCGGAACCCCCATCGAGGTCCCCGTTCCAAAAAATGTGAGCGTACCCTGCATTTCAAGCTTCTAGCCTCTAGCTCCTAGCCTCTAGCTTTTGGCCGTTCGCTGTTGGCTGTAGCCAACCGATCCACGGCAGAGTTTGCGTTGTGACTTTTGCCGCAGGCCCGGAACGAATCAATTGTTTCCCGATTCCCATGCATTATGGAAGGTCAACGTGCCCCTTCATACACCACGACCCGCTAGAAGCTGGGAGCTGGCAGCTAGAAGCTGCTTTTTTCACTTCTTCGCCGGCGGAGGCGGCGGCACGTTGGGCATCTTCATCATGCTCGTCAGTTCCAGAAAGCCCATTCGCGCCTCAAACAGCACCGTCTGCAACATACGGTCTTCGGCGGCGGTCAGGTTGCCGCGGGTTTTCTCCGCGAGAATTCCCAGCAGGTCAATGGTGGCGCGCGCGCCCATGATGTCGACGCGCGGCTGCTGGCCCTCCTGCGTTCCCGCTCCCATCTGCAGCATGGCGGTCACGTAGAACTGTTGCACCAGATGCTCGAAAGTGAGCGGCGGTTGCGAGCCTGCGGCGGGATTCTGCGCGCGAACCAGATCCTCCAGACGCTGCGCCGAAGCGTCGTAGGCGGCCTTCTGCTCGTGGCTCTCCTCGGGCGTCGGCGGCGGAGGCAGTTCGTTCTCCAACTCCCGCTCCTTCGCGGATTGCGCAGGTTCCCTGGCGGCGGCCTCGCGCCGACCTTCGTTCACCACCAGGCGCGGCCCAGGCGGTGGCTCTGGCGGCGCGGGCTGAGCTGGCTGCGCGGGGCTTTGCGCCACGGTTTGCCCGCTCTCTTTTTCCTCCTCCGCTTTGATCTTACGGCGGTCAATCACTTCGAATTTTGGCGTATCGTTCATAGCTTCCAGTTTCTCACTCTAGCCGCATACGGCTCCATTGTGGCGCTGCCGGCGCGCCGGATTGGCGCTTCGCCCCAGCAGCCCGCGGGACTATGCCCGCGCCTTGCCCAGGCTCGGGGGTGCGGCCAGAATCCCGGCCGTCCCTTCCAGTGCCCCCACTTTGTACCGAAACTGCTGCCCTCGCGCCTCCGCTTCCGCGCGCATCATGCCCAGGGCGAACACCCGCCGTCCATCGGCCAGCGGCAATTCGGCGGCACTGGTAATCTGCCCGGCGGCTGCTCCGCCCTCGAGCGTCAGTTCCGTACCGCCTGGCGGGACCGGCCCCGATAGCCCCAGCGGCCGCAGGTGCCGGTGGACTCCCCCGCGCGACCGGATGCGTTCCACAATCTCCTGGCCCAGGTAGCAGCCCTTGGCAAAGTGCAGCGCCCGCATCTGGGAGGTTTCCTGGGGCAGGTCTCGCTCGACCATGTCGATTCCATACGCCGGAATGCCTTCGGCAATGCGGAACGCCTCAAGGGACGCGCAGCCCACCGGCGCGGCTCCTCCCGTGCGCAGGCAAGACCACAGCTTGGTGAGCCCTGCCGATGGCAGCCAAAACTCATAGTGTGCCGCCAGCACGCCATGAACGCGCAGAACCCTCACGTCCCACCCATTCCACTCGATGCCGGTTCCCGCCATCGGGCTGCCGATCACCGGCAAACCCACGCGTTCCAGCACCTCTTCGGCCAGCGGCCCCGTGAGCCCGACAGCCGTCTCCGAGCCGGTCTCGCCCACCTGCTCTTCGCCCAGGGAAACGAGTTCCACATCGTCCATGACGATGAAATGGTTCAGGTGGGCCAGCAGTTTGTCGATCTGGTCGGCTGCAATCTCCAGTTCCAACCCGGATTCGCCGGCAAACGGCGTTCCCAGGAGCCGGTCCCCGCCCTGAGAGGGTGTGCCCGAAGGAGATCGCCGCTGGGGCGAAAGCTCCTCGCCCTCCCGCCAGACGTTCAGGTCGCCCAGGATATGGCCTTGGGCGTTCAGCACCAGGTTCCAGGCTCCTGTGTTCGGAAAGAGATCGTTGACGGTGTTGGTCACCATTCCGCTCAACCAGCGGAAGCGGTCGGCCCCGCGGACGGCCACGCGCCGCATCCAACCCAGATCGTGGACTGCGGCTCCAAGGACGAGCGCCGCCGTTTCCGCTTCCGGCGCGTCCAATTCTCGCGGGGTCAGCGCCCCTCGGTAAACCGTAAGCTCATGGGGCGTACGCGCGGATTCAAGCATGGCGGCCAGCGCTGTGGCCTGCAGGTTTGCGGCAAGATCGGACTTGGGCATGGGAAGTTTTCCGCGGTGCGGCGCAGGATTTCTTACAAAACTTGGCGCGGAACCGCATCCTGATTATAGCCTTGAAGAGGAAAGCGGGAATCCCGGCCTGGGAACCTGGAATCGAAGCCGGCCCGGCGCGGAGAATGAATGAAAAAGCAGTTCATACAGGCGGCACGGATGGGGAGCTGGGGAATCCTTGCGCTCCTGCTGGGCCTTGCGGCGGTAGTGACCCCGGCGCAGCAATCTGCCCCGGCCAAACCGTCCTCCGGCGCGGAAAACTCCGCTCCGTCCCATGGCGGCCAAAGTGACAAATCCGCCACCCGCATCACGCCCGAACAGGCCCAGCATCTCTTCGCCGCGGTCGACGAATTGATCAAATTCTCCTCGCAGGAAACCGGCCTGCCCATCAAAAGCACCGTCAAGCGCCAGCTCACCACGCGCGCGGCCGTGGAAAGCTACCTCGACGAGAAATTCAACGACGACGAGGGCGCAAAGCGCCTGCAGCGCGACGAAATCGTTCTGAAGAAGTTCGGCCTGCTGGACCACGACTTCGAGCTCAAGCCCTTCCTGCTGGCGCTCTTGAAGGAGCAAATCGAAGCCTACTACGACTCCAAGACCAAGACCGTGAACCTGCTCGACTGGGTAGATCCCGATGAGCAGAAACCGGTGATGGCGCACGAGTTGACCCACGCTTTACAGGACCAGCATTCCGACCTGGAGAAATGGAACGACCAGACTCCCGACGACGTTTCGCACGACGCGGCCGGCGACCAGGATCACCTGGCTCGCGACGAAATGGACACGGCGCGCGACGCTGTGGCGGAGGGCCAGGCCACGGCCGTAATGATGGACTACATCCTCAAGCCCCTCGGCAAAAGCCTAATCAAGGATCCCGAGGTGCTTGACGTGGTCAGGTCGCAGATGAACTCAGCGGTAGATTCGCCGGTAATGGCTCGCGCGCCCCTCCTGCTCTCGGAATCCATGCTCTTCCCCTACCGCGAGGGCCTGAGCTTCGAGCAAGACATCTGGATGGACCAGGGCCAGACCGCGGCCTTTGCCGGAGCGCTCGATCGACCGCCCACCTCGAGCTGGGAGATTATCAATCCGCGGATGTACGAGCAGAAGCGTATCCCGGCTGTACCCCTTCTGCCCAATATTCATCCCCTCGTCGATCCGCTCTACGTTCCGTACGACATCGGCCAGATCGGCGAGCTCGACGTGCACATCATCACGGAGCTCTTCGGCGGCGACAACGCGGCCCGGGACCTGACGCCGGCCTGGGACGGAGGGCTTTACTGGGCCGGCCAGTTGCGCAGCGCCACCACTCCCGTTGAGCAAGCCGACACAAAATCCATCGGCCTTTTCTACTTGTCGGTCTGGAAGGATGCCGGCTCTGCGCAGGTCTTCGCCAAGCTTTACGCCAAAAGCCTGGGACGGAAGTATGCCCAAGTCAGCGCCGCCGAGGTATCGTCCGGCTCAGCCCCTGCTGCCGACGGGTCGGTGGAACAGGTCTACTCGACCAACGAGGGTTCGGTCGTGATCACGACGCGCGGCAAAATGGTCTTTGTCGCCGAGAGCTTCCCGCTGCCGCTGGCGCGCAGGCTCACTGCGCTCATTCTCGATGCCCAGGGCGGCGGCGCGATGCGCCAGGCTTCGGCGCCGGCGCAACCGGTTGCCCCATTCCTTTCCCATCCTTCTGCCGCGAGTTCCGGAACCGGGGAAGCCGAACACTCGTCCCTGACCGCCGATCTCGTTCGCTTCTTCGGGGAATGCGGTGTGATGAAGGCCGCGGTGGACGCCTCTCTGTGGGCCGGCCGATAGCGGCTCGCTGCTTCGCTGGGGCGACGCTGTCTTCACCGAACTAGGGAGACGCGCACGTGCGAGGCAAGCTCGAACTCTTGATGGGATACATGCGCAGCAACAAGACCGCGGAACTGCTTCGCCGCGCGGGCATGCGCCGTCAGTACGCCAAACGATACGCCATGGTTCTCAAACCCAGTGACGACACCAAGGGCGGTCCCGGCGTGGTCGAGAGCCGGAATCCCATCGGCGGCGGCAAGATGAGCGCCGTCGAGTTCAAAACACACTCCTTACATATGCCTTGATGGTGGCGAGCGGCTTGTCCACCCTCCCGGTCGGAGAGATACGGTATGGCCCGACGCACGCGGGCACGATGAATGTCTCGGCGTAATGCACAACGAAAGGGTCGAAGGCCAGGCCTGGACTCTCCACGACGATCTCCTCGCCCTCGACGAGATTCAGCACATTCAACGTTCCCGCGGTGTTATGCAATACGGGGCATGTAAACCAATGCCGCCGTGTCTCCAGGGACTCCAGTTGATGCAGGCCGGTTGCTTCTTCCCTCCAGCCATTGCCCGCGCCCACCTCTTGCACCGGGTTGACAAGGTTTCTTTTTACCCATTCCGTGTCACGTCCCCATTGGATATTGGCCAGGCCATGCTCCAGATGGATCGGGCGCGGCAATCCATTCAGGCCGAGCCGCCCCCAGTCCCACAGCTTGAACGTGAATATGTAAGGCGTGGCGCTGATCTCCAGCACCATACTGTTTTTCCCCGAACAGTGAATCGTTCCTGCTGGAATAGAAAAGTGATCGTGTTTTTTCGTAGGAAACTGGTTGACGTACTTCTCCGCCGGAAACGGCGATCCGCCGGCCTGCGCCGCATACAAGTCGCGCGCCATCTGTTCGCGGTCGATTCCTGGCTTCAGCCCGAGATAGACCACCGCATCCGGCTCGGCGTCGAGCAGGTAGTAGCTTTCGTCTTGCGTGTAAGGCATACCAAAGTGCTCCGCGATATACGCGCGCAGCGGATGCACCTGTAACGAGAGATTCCCGCCCTCCACCGTATCGAGAAAATCGAAGCGAATAGGGAACTCCGCTCCGAAGCGCTTCACAATCTCGCTTCCCAGCAACTCTTCGGCGTGCTCGTGGACCAGTGGCAACGCCGGCGCCTCCACCACTCGGCCGCCAAAATCGAAGCGCAGGCTGTTTTCTTCAGGCACGCAATCGAAGCACCAGGCAAAGTTCGCCGGCTCCGGGGGAAGGTCGAAGTGCCGCCGCATCCACTCTCCGCCCCATGGCCCTGGATCGAAAAACGGCACCACCCGGAATGGACCACGCACCGCTTTGGCAAGGGCCTCGCGATAGCTCTTCCCCGAGATCATGACCGTTTGCCGCGGCAGGTTGGTGTCGAGGTAGAAATCAATCTGGCGATGCAGGCGGTGCTTCTCGGCATCGGCCGCGCGCCAATCGATAAAGTACGCCCGCTTGTAGAGTTCCGCAGAGGAGGCGGAAGAGTGATTGCCGCCGATATAGCCCGCCTTGTGCGTACGTTGGCGCTGCTGGATCCCCCACCGGGTCACATCGCAATACAAGAGCACATCCCAGTGGCCTGCTACATGCGCCGCACCCATCCCATAAACGAGCACCAGTCCCGGTGAACGATCGATCTCGCTACGCAGTTGGGCCGTTCTGGCGGGGTCGAAGAATTGGCCGATCTCCCAGCTTGTCATTCTTCCGAACACTGGGTCGCTGCCTAACCAGGGCGCGAAAATTTCATCCAGCTCTTCGGCGCATTTCAGCGCGTTTTCGGCGAAGATCGTGGCGCCGGCGCCCAGTCCGGCGAGCCCGGCGCCGACTTCCCCGGTATCGACGCCGGGGTAGCACTCTGCCGCAACCACAACGCGCTTCCCATTGGCAACCCGGCTGCGCAGTTCTTCGTCGATCGCCGCCCAGCCCTGCAAGCAAAGCGAAGCATCGTCCGAGATCTGGATGGTTGGCTGCTTGTCGTAATTGCTTCCTCTGCTCATGCCTGGCCTCGCAAAAGAGGCAATGCGCC
>Ga0181524_10003987_pt1 | contig 13959 bp, 13 predicted proteins | sample PEATcosm2014_Bin_34_FD_119761 | JGI IMG/M metagenome (GOLD analysis project Ga0181524, IMG submission 119761) | Peatland microbial communities from MTU Mesocosm Facility, Houghton, MI, USA - PEATcosm2014_Bin05_60_metaG | ecosystem: Environmental > Terrestrial > Soil > Wetlands > Peat | place...
CGGCTCAGCGCAAACCGAGGAAGGAAAGAATGGCCATGATGATCACGATGAGACCGACGAGGTAGATAATGCCGTTCATGACTTCCTCCATGAATGCGCCGGCCTTTCGACAGAAGTCGCGCCGCGCCGATCAACATTGAGCGGCCGATGCCGCCTTGATGGAATTTCCAAATGACGCGCTGGCTCCGTCCGCCAACGCCATTCGGCGCCGGACCCGGTCCAGTCGAAAAAGCGACCCGACGGGGCCGCTTTCCCTTTTGGAATGAACTTTACTCAGGCCTTGTCGATGACCTTCTTGACCGCGTCCTTGGCGTCGCCGACTGCCTCCTGAGCCGCGCCCTTGAGCTTCTGCGCGGCGCCTTCGACCTGAAGCTTCGGATTGCCGACCGCCTCGCCGACGCCCTGCTTGACCGCGCCAGCGACTTCGTTGGCCGCGCCCTTGATTTTATCGGTTGTGCTGGTCATGAGGACTCTCCTGAAGTGATGACGGCGACGCATTTGTTTCGCGTCGAGACGCCGACGTGTAACTCGACATCCCGATCATAGATGGCCCGGACGTTCGTCGCATAGATTCGGAAAGTACCCATGCGGCGCGGCGAGCGCGAGCCGCCCGCGCAAAGAGCGGTCGCGAGAAAAGCCGATATCGGATCGTCTTGGAAAAGCGCGTCGAAACAAGAAATTTCAGAAAGCGGATTCATGTTTTCATCAAAGGTGAAAAGCGATAGTTATTGAGCCTTGGCCCTCAAGCGAGTGACGATCTTGCGCAAAACCTTCGCTCTGCTGTTCGCCGTCGTGGCCGCGCCTTCCCTGGCCGCGCCCGCCCTCGCCGCGGACCTCAACGACTATCCGACCTCCACCCGCGCCGATTACGTCTTCGGCTGCATGAAGGCCAATGGCGACACGCGGCAGTCGTTGGAGCAATGCTCCTGCTCGATCGACGTGATCGCCACTATCTTGCCCTACGACAAATATGTCGCGGCGGAGACCGTGGCGAGCATCACCCAGCAGGCCGGCCAGATCGGCGGCATGCTGCGTAACTCGGCCTTCGCCCAGGACGCGCTGGACGAATTGCGCCGCGCCCAGGCCGAGGCGCAGGTGCGGTGTTTCTGAGGAATTAGCGCTTGTCGGGAAATGAGCGCATCGAGGGCGCGGCTCCCTCTCCCCGTTCTACGGGGAGAGGGTAGGGCGAGGGGCGCAATCGCCGCTGAATTTTCACACAACCGAGACCCACAACGGTCGTCACCTGATTGCGAATGAGGAAGAACTCTCGCGCCGCGAGGGCGCGAGCGTGCGCTCATCATCACGAAACGCCTCGATCGGATCCGTGTGCGGCTGACGCCGCCTTGCATGAGCGCATTGGCAAAACGCGACGCGTTTTGAAAAGGCTTCGCGCTTATCGCAAAGGGCGCGGCTTTGGAAATTCGCCCTTCGCCACGCGCTGTCTTTTGAAATCGTTGCGTTTCATCGAACGCGGGCTGCTTGGCGCCGGCCTTGCCATCCCAGCGACGTCAGTCCCGAGGAGTTTCGCGGGGTTTCTCGCCAAAGAGGCGTCGCATGTCGTTTGGAACTCTGGCCGATGTCGCGCGGTCCGTCGCGCGTCAGGCTTTCAAGCTGTCGGCTGAACAGGCGCATTCGCGCTCAAACTTGGCTTCCGGCGATACGAGCTGGGAGATCGTGACGGACGAACAACGCTCCCTCGCGCTCGAAGCGGAGTGGGATCGCCTGTGGCGGCGCACATCGGACCGCCGCTGGTCGCATAGCTTCACCTGGTTCCGGACGGCATGGGAGACCATAGGCCGACCGCGGCATCGCCGCATGCGCGTTCTTGTCCTGCGCCGTGACGGCGAGGCCGTCCTGATCTGGCCGCTGGGGCTGCGGCGCCGCTGGTTCTGTTTGGAAGCCATCGCGCTCGGCTCGGAATCCACCGAATACGCTCCGATTCTCGTCGTCGACGGACCCGATGCCGCCGTCAATCTCCGCTCCGCCTGGGCCTTCCTCCGCGCCCGGCGAGAGGCCGACGTCGTCGAAATCCCTTTTGTTCGAGAGGGTTCCACGGCGCACGTCGTTTTCTCCAACGATCCGACGCCCCGAAATATCGAGACCCACCCGGCGCCATACGTCGAATGGGATCAATTCAAGACCTGGGACGCGTATTGGGGCGCCCGCAGCAAAAAAACCAGGGGCGAGATCGGCCGTCTCAGCCGACGTTTCGCCGAGCTGGGCGAAGTCACGTTTGAGCTGGTGGAAGACCACGCCGAATACCTTAAGCTGCTTGACTGGTCGCTCAGGACGAAGATCGACTGGATGGACAGGACCGGGCACGAAAATAGCTTCACGCGCACCCCCGAGTATCATGCCTTTCTGGCCGCGTTGCACGAGCGCCCCACGCGGCAAGGAAGGTGGGTGATGTTCGCCCTGAAACTCGACGGCCGGATTGTGGCGACCAAAATGGGAGCTGCGGACGCAACCCGCTACGAAGGCTTCATCGACGCCGTGGACCCCGAATTCGCGAACTACTCCACGGGCTCGATCATCCTGATCAAGGAGTTGGAATGGGCGCGGGCGCGCGGTCTGAGACTTGATTTCCGGATCGGTTCGGAGGCCTACAAGCTCAAATGGTCCACAAACGTCTGCCCGACCGTCAAATACCGTTTCGCCGTCACTGGACTGGGCGTCGTATTTTTGGCGCTCGAGCGCTGGATCGAACAAATCCGCATCGCGAAGGACAAGGTGCGCGCATCCATCCCAAAACATGTCCGCGGAAGCATCAAGGCCTGGATCCGTTCGCCCTTCTCCGCCAAAAAGCGGCGCGCCGGTTCGCATGAAAGCGATTGTGGGCGGGATTGATGCGGACTCAAGGACGACCCCATAGCCCGTCATTTATGACGGGCGTCCAAAAGGACGCCCTGTCGGGCCGCCTGGGCCGCCGCGACACCGTGGCGTTTTCCGATGTCGGCTCGTGGCGCGTCGCCGACCCTGGCATCCTCCCGTTTATAGCCAAAAGCAGGGTTCTAAGGGTCGCATTTCCACCACTAGGAGCTTTGCGTTTTCGAGCGAAGTGGAAACCGGTTCGCGTCAAGAAAACGCGCCAAAACAAACGCCTTCAGCTTCTGATGCCAACGCGCAGCCCCGGCGCCGGCCGCTCCTGCAACACATTGCGCCGGAACTGAAACAGCGCGGCGGGGCGCCCGCCGGTCTTGAGCGACATGGCGCCGGTCGGCTCGACGATCGCCGAACCCTCGACCAGCCGCCGAAAATTCTGCTTGTGCAGATGGCGCCCGGAGATCGCCTCCACGGTGCGCTGCAATTCGGTCAGCGTGAACTCCGGCGGCATCAATTCGAAGATCACCGGGCGGTATTTCATTTTGGCGCGCAGCCGGCCCATCGCGGTGGCGAGGATGCGGCGATGGTCGTGGCGCATGGCGAGGCCGAGCGGTGCCAGCGGGCCGCGCCGCAACGCCGTCCTGCGCCCGTCGCGCAGGGCTTCCTCGACGAGGCCGGCCTCGTAGAGCAATTCGTAGCGCTCCAGCACGTTTTCCTCGAAGAAGCCGCGCCCCTGCGATTTGAACAGCAGGTTCAGCCGCGCGCGGCGCGACAGGCCGGAGGAGGAAATCTCGCCTGGCGCCTCGTCGACCCAGTTCTCCAGGCCGGGCAGGATCGTCGTTTCGATGATCTCCGGGCGGCCCTCGCGCCAGTCCTCCCACGGAAAGAAGTCGTACCATGGCCGATAGGCGTCGGCGTGGTCGGGCGGCTGCTCGCCGATCCGCGTCAGCGCGAGGTAGCCGATCGAGACGATGTGCGGATCGCGGTCGCCGGCGCGGGCGTGGCGCCCGCGATCCCCGAAGGTGTAGAGCTGCTCGACATAGCCGATGGGCGCGCCGGTCTGCTCGGCGACGAAGGCGCGCAGGCCGATCTCGAAGGTGCGGTGGCGCAAGGGATCGAATTCGCCGGAAGGCAGCGCCGTGGGCGCGTTGGCGTCGGGGCGCAGCGTCAGGATCAGCGGCTCGTCCTCGCGCGCCGCCACGATCGCGGCCGTGAGGCCGATCGCCAGCGGCAGGCCTTGCTGCGTCGTGAGAGGGTGCTCGGCAAGAGTCACGGGGCCTCGGCGTCAAGGAGATTTCGCGGCGCGCCGCGAGCGTCGCAACCCTAGGATTGGGGCAATCCGAGGAAGGCTTTTCGAGAGCGCGCGGGCTCGCCCTAATGGGCTTTAGCCAAAAAGTCAGCCCAATTCCATCGCGAAAGGCGCGCCTTCGAAGCAATCGGCGCCGCGGCCGATGGCCTGCACCGCCTCGATCATGCGGCCGTCCCGGCCCAGCATCCGGTCGGCCAGCGTGACGAGACGGCGGTTGGGCGTGGCGCTCGGCGACGCCCGGCGCAGTTCGCGCGCGATCTCGAATTCGCAGCGCGTCGGCTCCAGGGCGCAGGCGCCGATGAAGGCCGCCGCCGGCGAGCGGCTGACGCCGGCGTAGCAGTGGATCACCAGCGGCTGTTCGCGGTCCCAGGCGCGCAGGAAGGCGAGCAAGCGGTCGACATGCTCGGAGCCCGGCAGGATGTGGCCGTCGCGCGGAAGCTCGATGTCCGACACGGAAAGGCGCAAATGGCGCGGGGGCTCGATCGCGCTCGGCCGCACGGAGGCGGCGCCGGCGGTCAGGATCGTCACCAGCGAGCGCGCGCCGGTGGCCGCGACCGTATCCACCACCTTCGTCAGTGGGCAGACGTAGAGTCGACCGCTCTTCATCGTGCTCTTGACTCTCACACGCCGGTCTCCCTCCGAACGCGCCCGTTCTCCAGCGCTCGGAAGCGATCGAGAAAATGCCCCTGCGCCGCGTCGATCGGCCGAGGCTCGACCTGTTCGGCGACATCGATCGATATCCCCGGGCGGCCAAAGATGCGCTCGGCCTCGCGCCGTGTAAAGCCGGCGAGCTCGACGGCCTCGAAAAAGGCGGCGGCGCGGTCGGATTTTTTGCACAGCAGCAAAAGACGCGGCGAGGGCAGGGCGGGCAGCGAAAAGCGCAGCAGGATTGCCGTCAGAATGCGGTTTTCGACGCTTTTATAAGCATCTCCGATCACCGCCTTGAACGGCGAGATCATGTCGCCGATCACATATTCCGGCGCGTCGTGCAACAGCATGAAAAGACGATCCTCTCGGGAAATCGCGGGTTCGAGCGCGCATGCGATTTTTTCGACGAGCAGGCTGTGCTGCGCCACGGAAAAAATATGCGGTCCCCGCGTCTGGCCATTCCAGCGCGCGACGCGCGCGAGCCCGTGGGCGATATCCTCGATCTCAATGTCGAGCGGCGAGGGGTCGAGCAAATCGAGCCGCCGCCCCGACAGCATCCGCTGCCAGGCGCGCGGCGGTTCGGCTTTCTTGTGTGTGGTCAAGGCGGGCCTCCCGAGAAGCGGCTGTCATAGCCTCCGGGAGCGGAACGCGGAAGGGCGGGCGGGATTTAGCGAAAATTTCGCGCCCGGAGGCTTGGCGTCAGGGAGGCTCGGCGTCAGGGAGATTTGGCGCCGCGGATCGGCGGTTTCCGGGGCTCACGCGGGAACATCGCCCCAGGGCCAACGCCGGAAAATCGAACATGTTGATCTTATTGCGTATCGAAGCGTTGCGTCGAATGCCGACTAAATGGCGAACGATTGATTTAGATTCAAAAGATAGCGTTCAGCGCATGCGCATTCGTCTCATCATATACGCCATTATAGTCGCGCTCGCGCTCGACGTGGGGCTTCTTGACGCTCGTTATCTCAAAATGCTGTTGCTGATGGCGCAATATGGCGGCGAGCATATCGGGGCCGAAGTCGATAATGGGATTTCGCGACAAATTCCCAGAACGGTTCCTGGTTTTCGGCCGCCCAAGGCCTAGCGCGGGGGGCGGCGCTCGCTCCCGGTCGTCACCCCAAAACCCAACCGTTCGGCGTGGACAGGTTCGGCTTCGAGTGGCTGATGGAGTTCGTGTTGGCCATCGCGAAGCCTTCCGCCGCGAAAAACGTGGCGAGGGTGAACACGGCGACGGCGATGGCGAGGCGGCGAAACATGGCGGGCGTCAACATGGGGGCGTTTCCTGCTGGTCAAGCCCGTTTCGGGCATGAAGCTAGTTGACCCCAAAAGCCGTCTCGATTCCGTGCGCGGGCGCACATGGTGAATTTTTTCTTGTCCGGATTCTTTTTTGTCGCGGGAAGTCCCGGTCGATCCCCCGGCGCGCTTATCGGTACCAGACGTAAAGGAACGACGCGGCGACCGCCAGGACGAAACCAATCATGAGACTGCGCAGAAAGCCGCCGCCGAACTCGTCCATGTTCATATCCCGAGGGTTTGAGGCGCGCCCGCGAAGCCGCGAGGCGCGGGCCGATGACGCCGCGTCATCCGGGCATCATAGCGGCCAAACGCCGCTTTATCCAAAGGCAATGATCGGCGGCTCGCTAGAGTCTTTCCGGCTCGCATTGGACCGGAGAGACTCTAGATCCCCTTATTTTGTCGCGTCTTTCGAGGCAAAACCGGCGTCCACTCGCGCCGAAAGCGCTCTACCGCGCCACATTGAAGAAGGCGGCGACGGCCGTGAACGTCACCGCGAAAATTGCGAGCACGCCAGCGAGCTTGACGAGATCGCCCATGTCCTCACGCTTCTGCACCGGAGACTCCTCTAACCTGGGTTGCGCGCGAAGCGCGTTTCGCAAACTCTGCGCCAACTGCTTGCGTTGCTCAATATGACGAGAGTGCGTCATCTCACCGCGGTCCGTGGGCGCGCGGCGAAGCCCGCGCCGGGGCCGTGACCGCGAGCGCCAGACAAATGAAGGCGGTATGTTAGGCCAGCGTGATCACGGCCGCAATTCGAAGGGAAAGATCGGAAATGTCTTCGTGCTTCGCGCCGGGGCGCTTCAGCCGACAGCCGGCAACGTAACCTTGAACGTCGCGCCGCCGCCGGGCGTGTCCTCGACAAAAATCTGGCCGCCGTGCAACTCCACGAGTTCCTTGACGATGGCGAGCCCAAGGCCGGCGCCCGGCGTGGCTTCGGACTTGCGCCAGAAGGGTTCGAAAATCATCTTGCGATCTTCTCGCGCGACGCCTTCTCCGTGATCGATCACCTCGAGGATCGCGCCTTGCGCGACGCGCACGACGACGGCGCCGCCCTCGGGTTCGGCGCGGAGCGCGTTGTCGACGAGATTGTCGACGATGCTTTCCAGCGCCTGGCGATAGCCGCGCACCACGACGCCGAACGAAGGCCCTTCGAAGTCGATTCCCCGGCCGATTTCCCGCGCGAGCGGCGCATAGTCGGCGACGCGCGAGCGCACGAGGAGAACAAGGTCCAGCCGCTCCTCGATCTCGCCGCGGCGTTCGGACATCCGGGCCGAGACCAGCAATTGTTCGACGATGGCTTGCAGACGGCGCAGATCGCGCCGTTGATCGCGCCGCAGACTCTCGTCGTCGGGATCGTCGAGACGCGCGCGCAGAATCGCGATGGGCGTGCACAATTGATGCGCGGCGTTGGCGATGAAGCGGCGTTGCCGCGCGACGCCGGCGTCGAGCCGCGTCAGCGCCTCGTTCACCGCGTGGACGAAAGGCCGGACCTCGATAAACAAATTGTCTTCGGGAAGACGTTGATTGAGCGACTCCATGTCGATGCCGCTCAACTTCGCGGCGCTGGCGCTCAGAGGCTTAAGTCCGCGCCGAACCGCGAACCAGGCGATCACGGCGGCGATGGCGAACACGGGGCCTAAATGCAACCCGATATAGTCGATTTGCTCCGTGAAAATCTGCGGAAGATCGCTCCATTGAACATGATAGTCGCGTATGCAGACGATCATCGGGCCGAAGGCGGTGGCTTCCGTCGAGACCGTGGTGGTCACTTTGCGGCCCTGCTTGTCGACGACGGTGAACCACCAAGCGGTCGTCCTGACGCGAGCCTCGCAGGCGATCGTGACGATCGGGTCCAGCGAGGACGATCCAGGAAGGGGAGCGCAGCTATTGGGGTCCAGAACCGCGTAAGCCAGGCTCTGGTCGCTTTCAGCGCGGGCGCGCAGCGCTTCGCTCGGTTCGATGCGCGCCGCGCCGTCGGGGCCGAGCGCAATGGATTTTATGATCTTGTCGCGCACCGGCGACACCGCGTATTCGTTGATGTCGAAATCGCCGTCTCCTTCGATTCCCGCATCGAGAAAGAAGGCGTGGATGACCGCCTGCGCCAGGGCGCCGATAAACAGTATGGCCAGAAGATAAACAACGAGCTGGCGGAACAGCGACGGCGATCGGGTCATGTTCCCGACTTCGCGACGAAATAGCCGATGCCGCGCGCCGTATGAATTTCGACCTTCGCGCCGACCTCCTTCAGCCGCGCGCGCAATTGCGAGGCCAACGCGACCAGCGTGTGCCAGTTCATTTCGTCGTTCTTACCGAACACTTCCTCGGCGAGCGTTTCGCGCAGCGTCACGCGGCCCGCGCGATTCAACAAGGACTCCAGCAGCATCAGCTCTCGCTTATGCAGCACGATGGGCCGTCCATCGACGCGCAATTCCTTGGCGTCGGGCGCGAAGGAGAGATTGGCGAGGACAATGGCCGGCGCCGACTCGCCAGCCGGGCGACGCAGACAGGCGCGAATGCGCGCGGTCAACTCATCGGGATCGAAGGGTTTCGTCAGATAATCGTCGGCGCCGGCGTTGAGCCCGTCGATCTTGTCGCTCGTCGCGCCGAGCGCCGTCAGCAGCATGATGCGAAGACCGGGCTGGGCGAGGCGCAAATCCTGCACCAGCGACATCCCGTCGCCATCGGGCAGTCTTCGGTCGATCAACGCCATCGCGTAATTGCTGGTTTGAACGCTCTCCCGCGCCTCGTCCAGCGAGCCCGCGAGGTCGCAGACAAGGCCGGCGCGGGTCGCTGTTTTGGCGATTTCGCGCGCGAGGTCGATATGGTCTTCCACGATCAGAATACGCATTCGGCGCCGCCCGGTGCGAAGTTCCCGTCGTCATGACGTCCTTTCGCGCAATAGACCCTGCGCGCGCCGCTGGCAACCGGCGCGAATAGGCATGATCAACGCGACTGTTGCGTTTTTGCCACAGAACTTAAGAAATTTCGTCGCGGACGCGCAATTATTCAAAACGACCGCCTCGTCCGACTTTATTCCGACCTTGCCTTGTTATGCACGCTCATGGGGTCGCCTCGAATCGAGGCGAAACGCGGCGGCATAGACAGTGCAGGGAGTCTCGCGACACTTTAATTTCCGTTCCGTCGCGCATCCGCGCGACGCGGAGCTCCATGCTTGATCGAGTCCATCGACAAGGCGGAGCAATGCCTCAGTGTATTGATATGAATATATATAATACATAACTCCGTGTGCCAGCACGTAATTATATTTTATAAATATATATTCGTATTCCACGGCATATTATCGCCATGGAACGAGTGCTATTTGTGAAGTTAAATCAATTTTTGTCGTAACTAATTAGATGTATGGTCACTTAGTCGCTCAAACAAGGACGGTGTATCCAAACTACGTCAAGATGCGGACTTGTATGCAAGAAACTACATGGGAGGCCACCTCGATGAATAAATCTATAATATCCGCCGCCGCGATCGCGCTGGCGCTTTCCGCCGGCTCGGCGCTCGCGGCCGATCTGCCCAGCCTCAAGGCGCCGCCCGTGATCGCGCCGCCGCCGCCGCCGCTTTGGACCGGTTTCTACTTCGGCGCCAACCTGGGCGGGATTTTTGGCGCCAGCAGCGGCGCCAGCACGTCCGCGAGCCCCATCTTCAACGATACGACCGGCGCGGCGCTTGGCGCGCCAAGTTACTTCGGCACGGCGTCGGCCGCGTCCATCGCGAGCAACGCTTCCCTGAGCAACACCGGCGTGATCGGCGGCGGTCAGATCGGATATAACTGGCAGTTCAACAACAGCTTCCTTGCCGGACTGGAAGCCGACATTCAAGGCACGACGCTTTCGAGCAACGCCTCCGCCTCCGGCGCCGCCACGGAACCCTCCACGGGCTCCCTGGTGTCGACGACGTCGAACTTGTCGAAGACCCTCAACTACCTCGGCACGGTCCGCGGTCGCTTGGGCTTTCTGGTCACGCCGACCCTGCTGGTCTTTGGATCGGGCGGCCTCGCTTATGGGGGCGTGACTTTCACCAACGGCGTTTTCCAAACTTCGTCCAACGCGAATTTCCCTTTTAGCGCGGTTTCGGCCAACTACAGCGACGCGCGCATCGGCTGGGCGGCGGGCGGCGGCGTCGAATGGCTGTTCTCGCCCAACTGGAGCGCCAAGGTCGAATATCTTTATTACGACCTCGGCGCGGCCAGCGCCGCCAATGCGCTTTCGGCCGCCATTCCGGCAGGCAATCTGCTTTACGGCTCCTTCTACCAGACCTCGACCCATTTCAACGGCCAGGTGGTCCGCGCGGGGCTGAACTACCACTTCCAATGGTTCTCTCCAGCGACGGTCGTCGCGAAATATTGATCGGCCGATCACGCGCGGAGTCGCCTTTCGCGCGGCGCCGCGCCCGCTTCAGAACCACTTGCGATCGCGCCGGCCACGGCGCTTGGAGGCTATAATGAATCTTTCCAATCTACTGGGCGCCGTTTCCCTGGGAGCCTTGGCGCTCGCCGCCGTCGTCCCCGCGGCTCGCGCGCAAGAGGCGCTCCCGACCATCGACGTCGGCGCGGCGCAACCCACCAGCGGCGGCGGCGCTGGCCAAGGCTTCGGAGCCGGAGTGGGAGCAAGCAACGGAACCGACATCGGCCCCGGCGCCAACGGCGAAATCTGCGCCGGCGGGGTGTGTAACAATCCCACGTCTTATTCCGCGCCGATCGAATCGCTCGGCACCAAGGTCAACACGCCGGTCATGGAGACGCCGCTCGCGACCAAGATGATCACGCAACAGATGCTCGAGGACCAACAGGTCACGACTCTCGATGAGGCGCTGCGCAATGTCAGCGGCGTTTACATCGCCGGCGGCGGCGGCGCGGCGCTCGGCGTGCCCTTCCTTGGCGTGACGATCCGCGGCTTTTCGACGGGCGCCTATTGGCGCGACGGCATTCGCGTCGACCAGTTCGGCGGCTCCGCCGCCAGCTCCAACACCATCGAATTCGCCAATGTGCAGAGCGTCGAGGTTCTGAAAGGGCCGGCGGCAATCCTTTACGGCGCGGTGGAGCCCGGCGGCATCGTCAACATCAACACGAAACAGCCTCTTGACCATCCCGCCTATTCGATCCAGCAGCAAATCGGCAGCTATCAATCCTATCGCACGACGCTGGACGCCACCGGACCGCTTTCCGCGGACAAGAGCCTGCTTTATCGGTTCACCGCGTCCTATGAGAATGACGGCTCGTTCCAGACATATGGCTATAATCGAAATTACATGTTCGACCCGGTGTTGAAATGGAACATCGACGCTGACACCTGGATCAAGGCGGAAAATCAATTTCAGAATAATCAGCTAAACCAAGTCTTCACGTGGGTGCCATATTTCAGCAACGTCATTCCACTCTGGCTCGGACGCAGCCAGAACCTCGGCGTGCCTTCGCCGCTCTCGCAACAGCAAAATTTCGCGTCGGTGACCTGGCATCACGATTTCAACAAGGATTGGTCGATCCAGCAGACGGCCTTCATGCAATCCCTCACCATGAACGCGCCTATCGACGCCCCGTACGGATTATCGGATTGCATCACGCCGAACGCGACCAATTGTTCGATCGGCTACGGTGGCGCCGCCAACGCCGTCACCATCTATGGCTCCCCTTACACGCTCAACCAGAGACAGGCGGAATATGCGACCGTCGTCGACGTGACCGGGCATTTCAAGACCCAGGAGATCGAGCACACACTGCTGCTCGGCGCCGACTATTACCGTTTCAACAGCAGAAGCCAAAATATGACGCCGGCCCAGCCTTGGACGGTCACGCTTTTTGGAAATCCGGCGGCGCTCCCGACCACCGCCTCCCCGCTCACGCCAGTCAATGCTGGCGAGCAATATGCCGATAACGTCGGCGCCTATCTGCAGGATCAGATCAAGCTGCCTTATGGTTTTCAAGTGCTCGCCGGCGGGCGCTATCAATATATCAACAGCAGGTTCTCCACCACCGACAGCACGAATTTTTGTGGACTATATTCGACGAACTGGGCGAATGGGATAGCCATTCCTTGCAACTTCGACACACAGACGCTCCGGAGCCAACTGGTCGCCCAGCGCGTCACGCCGCGCTCGGCTCTGCTGTGGCGCCCCCTGGAATGGGTCAGCCTTTATGGCAATTATGTCGAGTCTTACAGCCCAAACTACAATGGGCTCCTCGTTCTCGGCACGAATGAGCCAAATCCGCCGAGCGCCGGCCAGCAAGTGGAAGGCGGGATCAAATTCCAGCTTCTCGACAAGAAGCTGCAGATTCAGGCGGACTATTTCCACCTCGTCAAGACCAATATTCCCGTTGGTATCCCGAACGACTATGTTCACGAACTGGTCGTCGGCGAGGCTCGCGCGGAAGGGCCCGAGCTCGACATTCAGGGCGAGCTCGCGCCCGGCTGGACCATCAATCTCGGCTATTCCAACATCAATAGCAAAATCACCAAGAACGCCGCCTGCCCCACCGGCTACTGCATTTACGATCCCCCTCTGGGGTCGGCGGTTCCCTATGTGCCGCGCAACCAGGCGAACATCGCCTCGAACTACGAGTTCAAGGACGGTGTGCTCAAGGGCCTGAAGGTCGGCGCAAGGTATGACTATGTGGGACTGTTGCCGTTCTTTCACTACGTCAATGACGGGACCTATGTGTATGGCCAGTCGACGCCGAGCTATGGGACCGTGGGTCTTCTCGCCTCCTACGAATTCAAATACAACGACCTGACGATCAAGACGCAAATCAACGTCGATAACCTTTTCGACAAGACCTATTTCACCTCGGGTGGTCTTGTCCCCGTTCCATTTGGTCAGGACGGAGGGTTTAACCCAGGCTGGAGTTCGGGCTATGGCCAGAACACGGTGATTGGCGCGCCGCGCACGATCAGGGGCCTGATCAAGGTCGCGTTCTGAACATGCGCGCGCTGTTCGTCTGGCTGCATCGATGGGTGGGGCTCGCCATGGCGGGCTTCCTCGTCGTCGTCGGTCTGACGGGAAGCCTGCTCGCCTTCAACATGGAGTTGGAGCGCGTCTTCGCGCCCCAGCTCTTCGCCAAGGCGCCGACGGGCGCGTCGCCGCTTGATCTCGCGACGCTGGCCGAGCGCGCGCAGGCGCTGGTTCCACGGGGGCGCCTCATCTATCTCGCTCATACGGCGCCCGATCAGACGAGGGCTTATTTCGAGCCCCTCGAAGCCCCCGAGACGCATGCGCCCTATGATCTCGGCTTCACCGAGTTCTTCGTCGATCCCTTCACCGGCGCGGAGCTCGGCAGACGACGCAACGCCGATCTCTCGCAGGGCCTCATCAATCTGATGCCCTTCGTCTACGATCTGCATTGGCGGCTCGTGCTCGGCGACCTCGGCCAATGGACGCTCGGCATAATCGCTTTCGCCTGGACGATCGACTGTTTCGTCGGCTCCTATCTCACGCTGCCGCGCACGACGACCGCCTTTTGGCGGCGCTGGAAGCCGGCATGGCTGATCAAGCGCGGCGCCAGTCTCTACCGGCTGAATTTCGATCTCCATCGCGCCGCCGGCCTGTGGTTTTGGGCGATGCTGTTCGTGTTCGCCTGGTCCAGCGTGATGATGGACATGCGGCGGCCGATTTACGAATGGGTGATGGGTTCCCTTTTCGACTTCACCTCGCGCATCGACGATTACGAGCTTTTGCCGAAACGCGAGACGGCGCGACCTCAACTCGATTGGCGCGCGGCGCAATCCGCGGGCGAGAGTCTCCTCGCTCTTGAGGCGTCGAAACGCGGCTTCACGACGGGGCGGCCGCTCAGTCTTCAATATATGCGCGCGTATAACGTCTACTCCTATGAGGCGCGGAGCGACATCGACGTGGTGGACGCGTCGAGATATGGC
>Ga0181524_10003989_pt1 | contig 13955 bp, 10 predicted proteins | sample PEATcosm2014_Bin_34_FD_119761 | JGI IMG/M metagenome (GOLD analysis project Ga0181524, IMG submission 119761) | Peatland microbial communities from MTU Mesocosm Facility, Houghton, MI, USA - PEATcosm2014_Bin05_60_metaG | ecosystem: Environmental > Terrestrial > Soil > Wetlands > Peat | place...
TCGGAGGAGGGTCTGATTTTGTCCAACCACCACGTCGGCTCGCGTGCCTTGCAGCGTCTCAGCACCGCGGAGCACAACTATCTCCGGGACGGCTTCTATGCCCGGACCGGCCAGGAAGAGAAGCCCTGTCCCGGCATCGAGGTCAGCGTGCTCGAGGAGATCGAGGATGTCACCGCGCGGGTCAATGGCGCCGTCCAGCCGGGCCTGGCGGACGAGCAGGCCTTTCGCGCCCGCCGGGCGGTCATCGCCGCCATCGAAAAGGAGTCGCAGGACAAGACCGGCCTGCGCAGCGAGGTCGTCACCCTCTACCAGGGCGCGGAATACCACCTCTGCCGCTACAAGAGATACACCGACATCCGCCTGGTCTTTGCCCCGGAAGAGCAGACCGCCTTTTATGGGGGCGACCCGGACAATTTCGAGTACCCGCGCTTCGATTTGGACATCTGCCTGTTCCGCGCTTACGAGGAGGGACACCCGGCGAAGATCGAGCATTACCTGAGATGGAGCCAGGCCGGACCGGCGGACCATGAACTGGTCTTCGTCTCCGGACACCCGGGCCGCACGGACCGTTTGCGCACGGTCGCCGAACTGGAATATTTGCGCGACCAGGAGTACCCCCGGACCTTGCAGCGGCTCAATCGCCTCGAGGTCTTGTTCGATGCTTACAGCGCGCGCAGCGCCGAGAACACGCGCCGCGCCCGCAACGACCTGTTCGGCGTCCGCAACTCCCGCAAGGCGCGCGAGGGCGCATTGGCCGGGTTGCTCGACCCCAAGCTCATGGACGCCAGGAAAGCGTCCGAGGAAAAGCTGCGCCTATCGGTGCGGATGCTCGCGAAACCCACCGACCTCAAGGCCGGGCCTCCACCTGAGCAAGTGGACCAGGCCTGGGACCGCATCGCCCAGGCCCAGCAGGCCATCGCCCAACGCGCCCTGGAATTTGAACTGCTCGAGCAAGCCGCCGGCTTCAACAGCGTCCTGTTCAGGTACGCCCGCAGTTTGCTCCGCTCGGCCCTCGAGCGGACCAAGCCGGATGGCCTGCGGCTCGAGGAATACCAGGAAGCCGGCCGCGCCTCCTTCGAGCACGAGCTCTTTGCCCAAAATCCCGTCTATGAGGACCTCGAGACTCTCAAGCTCACTGACTCTCTCACCGCCCTGGCCGGGGGCCTGGGCTACAACCATTCCGTAGTCCGCAAGGTCCTGGATGGCCTGTCGCCTCACGAACGCGCCTTCGCTGCAGTCCACGCCAGCAAACTGGCCTCGCCCGCCACGCGCCGCCAGTGTTACGAAGGCGGCCTCCAGGCCCTTGATCAGGCCCAGGACCCCATGATCGAACTCGCCCGCCAGGTCGACGACGAGGCCCGAGCAGTGCGCAAGGAGGTCGAGGCGCGGCGCGAGGCCATTCGCCAGGCCCATGCCCAAATCGGCAAGGCCCGCTACGCCCTCGAAGGGGCCAACCATTATCCCGATGCCACCGGTACTCTGCGCCTGTCCTACGGCATCGTGGCCGGTTATGAAGAAGACGGCCGGCACATCCCCTTTCAAACCACCCTTGCCGGACTCTATGAACGCGCTGCCGGCCAGAATTACAGGCCGCCTTTCGACCTGCCGCAACGCTGGCTCGCCAACCAAAACAAGTTGAACCCGGCAACCCCGTTTGATTTCGTCTGCACGGCAGACATTATCGGCGGCAACTCCGGCAGCCCAGCCGTCAACCGGCGCGGCGAATTTGTCGGCATCATCTTCGACGGCAACATCCAGTCCCTGGTGGCCGACTTCCTCTACACCGAAGACCAGGCGCGCGCCGTGTGCGTCCATTCCGCAGCCATCATCGAGGCCCTTCAAAACCTCTACGATGCCAAGCCGCTGGCCAAGGAACTGCTGGGCGGACAGAGGTGAACTCAATGAAAACACGCGTTCGTTTTGCGCCCAGCCCAACCGGGTTTCTTCACATCGGCGGGGCCCGCACGGCATTGTTCAACTGGCTCTATGCGAGGCACACCGGCGGCACGTTCATCCTGCGCATCGAGGATACCGACGTCGCCCGCAACACCCAGGAGGCGGTCAGTGTCATTCTGGAGGGCCTGCGTTGGCTCGGGCTGGATTGGGACGAAGGCCCCATCGGGGCCGATGCCACCGCGCCGAGCAAGGGGGAGGCCGGGCCTTATTTCCAAAGCCGGCGCCAGGAGAATTACCGCCAACGAGTCGAGATGCTCCTTTCGCATGGCCTGGCCTACGAGCACCAGGGCGCCGTCAAATTCAAAATGCAGCGCGCCCCCATCATCATCCCCGACCTCGTCGTGGGCGACGTGCGCCGGGAATTGACGGACCGCGAGCAGGCTGACCCGGATTTCGTCATCGTTCGGTCGGACGGCCAGCCCGTATTCCACCTGGTCAACGTGGTGGACGATCTCGAGATGCGGATCACCCATGTGATTCGGGGCGAAGATCACTTGAGCAACACTGCCAAGCACATTGCCCTCTTCCGGGCGTTTGGCGTCGAACCGCCCCGCTATGCCCATATTCCCCTAATCCTCAACACCGACGGCACCAAGATGAGCAAACGGGACAAGGGGGCCTCGCTGATGACCTACCTGCAAGAGGGCTACGTCCCCGAGGCGCTGGTCAATTTCCTCGCCCTGCTCGGCTGGTCTCCCAAAGACAACCGCGAGAAACTTTCCGTCGGCGAGCTTGTCGCAGCCTTCGATTTGCCCCAAATCCTGCGCCATAACGCCCGCTTCGATCTGACCAAGCTCAATTGGCTTGACGGGGAGTACATCCGGGAAATGAGCGACGAGCGGTTTTACGAGCAATCGGTCCACGCCCTGGCTCGAGCCGGCCTGGATACCAGCCGCTGCCCGGCGGTTTATGTGAAAGCCGCGCTCGACACCTGCAAAGGCAAGTTCAAGGTTTTCAGCGAGTTGCCGCCCTACGCGGGATTCTATTTCAAAGACGACATCCAATATGACCCGGAAGCCGCCGGGAAGGCCTTTACCCCTGAAAACAAGCCGCGCCTGGCGCGGTTGCGCAAGGCCCTTGCGGCGCTCGAACCCTTTGACCACGAGAGGATCGGGGCCACCGTGGCCGCGGTCGCCAAGGAGTTTGGGGTCAAGACAGGCGTCCTGGTTCACCCGACTCGCCTGGCCTGCTGCGGCAACACCGCCGGCCCGAGCCTTTACCACCTAATCGCGATTCTGGGCAAAGACCGGGTCCTCCATAGGTTAGACCTGGCGCTGGCCCGGATGGGGTGACTCGCGTTAGAGCGTGAGAGCGTCGGAGCGTGGAGCGTTCGTGCATCGTAGCACTTGCCACGCTCCGACGCTCCACGCTCCACGCTCCAACGCTCCAACGCTCCACGCTCCTATCGCTCGAGGTCGCGGTCCTTCGCGCGGGATTCCTCGGCCAGGCGGGCCTTGAAGGCGATCACCTTCGCCTGCAAATCCGCATCGCCGACACCCAGGATCTGCGCGGCCAGGATTCCCGCATTGCGCCCGCCCTCGATTGCCACGGTTGCCACCGGAACGCCGCTGGGCATCTGGACTATCGAAAAGAGCGAATCCAGGCCCTTGAGGGCCTTGCTCATGATGGGCACGCCGATCACCGGCAAAGGCGTATAGGCCGCAATCACGCCCGGCAGGTGGGCCGCCCCGCCCGCCCCGGCGATAAAGACGCGCACTCCACGCTTGTGCGCGTCCTGGGCAAAACGCGATAAGTCCTGCGGCGTCCGGTGCGCTGAGATGACCCGGACTTCATGGGCGATGCCGAATTCGGAGCAGACCTCGGCCGCAGCCTTCATCGTCGGCCAATCTGAATCGCTGCCCATGACGATGGCCACTGCGGGTCGAACGGTGCTCTTTTCTTTCATAGCGGCGCGAATGTAGCGTGGAGCGGCAAAATTGTCACCTTGTCTTCGCCACAGGCCGAAAAGGTCTTTAGCCACAGATTTCACAGATTTCACAGATGGAATTCCCATCTGTGCCATCTGTGCCATCTGTGCCATCTGTGGCTTAAAAACCTCTCCGGGTTTTTAATCCCGGGTATGCCGCGCTGAGGCCATCGACTCAGTGCGCCATGCGTTTGAACTCGACCCGTTCGCGCCCGAAGTTGATGAGCAAACCGACGCTGACACGGGTGGATACCAACTCGTTCAGCAACTGAGCCTCGTGTGAAGGACAGTATTCGGGGGCCACCTTGAGCTCGACAATTACGCGTCCATCCACGACTAGGTCGGCCGCATAGTCACCCACCACTACGCCCTTGTAGTAAACCTGAATCGGGTGCTCCAACTCTGCCTTGAGACCGCGGGCAAGCAGTTCGACTTGCATGGCCCGTTGGTACACCCTTTCCAGGTAGCCGTATCCGAGATGCTTATGCACCTCGAAGGCCGCGCCGATGATTGCTTGAGTGGTTTCCTTATGCAGGAACTTGCCAGAACGATTTGAATTTGTATCCACAGGCCGCCGATTCAGCCATGGATTGTAATAACGGCAAAGGAAAAATGTCCTATTTCGCTTCCTTAACGCCCAGCCATGCGGGTGGGTTAGGAGGGTCTATGGCCACAGATTTCACAGATTTCACAGATGGAGTTCTTTTCTGTGCCATCTGTGCCATCTGCGGCTTAGGAACCAAGGTCGAGGCGCTTGGTTAGAGTTCCGCCCCGCTACGCAATCTGCGGCCTCAGGACTCCGCGGCTTCAGCCAGCGGTGCAAGCGGCTGCCTCTTGCAGGCCTTCAAGACTTCAACTCTCCTGATGAGTTCGATTTGCTCCGGACTGCCTGCTTCGAGGGCCGCCATTTGGGTATTCAGACGATTGATTTCGAGCGTCAGATGCTCGTTCCGCAAGCCGGTGACCAGCCCCTTCAACTCCTCGAGCGGGTTTGGCAGGAGGCGATCCCTGACATGATCCCGCAACCCCTTTTCGAGCGTCATCCCGCTCGCGCCTTCCAAGTAATTCCTTGCGATGGCGTCAGTGATGAGGCCCTGCGATTCGCCGTCAGCGAGAGAATCCAGGAACGCGGGCACCCCTTGCCATCTGCCAGCGCGCAACGCGCTGACCCGCTCCGTTACAATCCTCCGGACAAGAGGGTTTGTAATCCATGCGGCATCCAGGTGCGCCGCCGCCCACCCGACAAGATCATCCTGTTTGAAGAGGAGCTGCAGCAGCCCGAATTCATCCCGCGTCAGGCCCGGTCCCGAAGTTTGCGACGGCTGCGCCCCTTCGATCTCGGATGGCCCGGGAGTGTCGGCGCGTCGAGTCTTACGGAACTCCGCCCGGACGGAGTCAGGGGCGACCCCCAGGCGCAGGGCGGTTTTTTGGGCATAAGTGTCAATCAGGACGAGGTTGCCGGTCTTGTGCGCGGCCTCGGCCATGCTGCGCAGCACCACCAGGCGGCCCCGGTCCGTAGTGACCTCGTTTGTGGAGCAGAGACGGTTGAGATAATAGTCGAAGAACCCCTCCGCCCGCTCGATGAGTTGCTTGAAGGCCGGGCCCCCGAAGGCCTTGATGAAACTGTCCGGGTCATGCGGCGCCGGCACGACCGCTACCCGCACCGCCAACTCCGCAGCCAGGAGGTGGTCCAGAGAACGCGCGGCTGCGTTTTGCCCGGCCTCGTCAGAATCGAAGCAGAGCACGACCTCGTTCACATACCGCTTGAGGATGCGGGCGTGGTCGGCGGTGAAAGCGGTCCCCTGTGGAGCGACCACATTCTGCACACCGGCCATGAAGCAGGCGATCAGGTCGAGCTGCCCTTCGCAAACGATGGCAAACTCCGCTTCAACCAGCGCCCGCTTGGACTTGTCCAGCCCGAAAAAGACCTTGCTCTTGGTGAAAATGGGCGTCTCCGGCGAGTTGACGTACTTGGCCGTCTTTTCATCTCCCGACAACACCCGGCCACTGAAGCCAATCACACGGCCCTGCTCATCGCAGATCGGGAACACGAGCCGCCCGCGAAACCGGTCGTAGTAGCGGTCGGTTCCCTCCTTGCGCAGGATCAATCCCGCCTTCTCCACCAGCCCAAGCTCAAAGCCTTTGTTTCGGGCCCAGTTCACCGTATCGTCCCAAGCCTCGGGCGCGCAGCCGATGCGGAAGAGCTTGACTGCTTCGGCCGAAACGGCGCGTTTGGCCAGGTAGTCCCGCGCAACCTGGCCGGCCGCCTCATTGGCCAGGGCGTTTTGCCAGCGTTGCGCTATCTCTTCATGGACCTGCAGCAATTGTTCCTTCAAGTGCCGCGATTGCTGTTCCTGGCCGCCGCTCTCAAATTGCAGCGGAATCTTCGCCCGCTCCGCCAGCCGCCGGACCGCCTCGGGAAAGTCCACGCTCTCAAATTCCTTGACGAAGGCGAAGACGTCGCCGCCCTTGTGGCAGCCGAAACAATAGAAGATTTGCCGTTGCGGATTGACGTGGAAGCTGGCCGTCTTTTCCTTGTGAAACGGGCAGAGCGCGACAAAGCTTGCGCCGGCCCGCTTGAGCGGCAGGTGCGACCCCACAATGTCCACAATGTCGCTCGCCGCGCGGATTTGCTCCAAAGTCTGCTGTGAAAACAAACCGGCCATGCCTTCATCCTGGCATGGCGCACAGTGTCCGGCAAGTCCATGCTCGGAGCGATTGGCCCGGGTATTTCATGAGGTTTCGCGAACCGGAAGGCGTAGCGCAGGCTTCCACCTAGCCATTATGCGAGCGGAGCGGGCCAAGCTGATGTCCCGTAGGGACCAAAGGAGAATCGCCCAGGGCAAGCGAAGCACCGCCCTGGGAGCCCCTGCGAACGCGCCCTCAAAATGGCCATTCTGCACCGTAAGAACTCGCTGGCCTGCAAAACCCAAAACGGTGCTCGGCTGGGGGACCTGTTCATGAGCTTGATCCACACCTGCCGGCTCTGTTTTATCGCCTACTGGCTGAGCGCCAAACTCGAGTTGCAATGGCGCCAGAAGGACGAGACGATCGAAGCACACAATCTGCTGCGCCAACTCCAATGCATTCGCCTGGGGCGCCAGGAGGTCGAACGCGGTGGAGCATGATCTGGGGCATCCGCCGCTTCGCCGACTGGTTTGACCGCTACCTGCGCCGGTGACTCGAATGCCCTGCTCCCGCTCACCTCTGGGTTGTCAACTGTTCTGTGCGGCGGCAAGCGGCGCGCGACACCGCTCTGGCTCGGGCAGCGCCTGGCGTTCCTGGACACCCCGGGAGTCCAAAATAACCAATACAGCCAATGCAGCCAATGGAGCACTTGCGCTCCCGGCCGCAATTATGCCAAAACTCTTGCGTATGAACGCAACACAATGCGGAGGTTCCAATGCCCACGGTTCGGCGGCCCAAGATTCGGGGCTGCGGCGGAAACCGTTGGACGCCGCCGCAGCCCGCAACCCGGAAATGCAATGAATCGCGGCAAACCACAAACACCCGGTAAAACGGGCCTGCGAGCGAGAAAACAGCGCAAAAGTGCGGAAAAGTGCGGAAAAAAATAAACGAAAACGATCCGCTCATAATATGACCTGTGTAAATCATGAGGATAAAATAAGCTAAACAAAAGATGGCTGGAAGGCCATTCCGGCGGCCGGCGAGGCCCGGCAGAGAGCACAAAAAAAGGGAAGAATTGGCCAAGGCATGTTGAGATTTTTCCCTTTGAACGGCTTTGAGTGAGGCTCGAAAGAAGTGTTGCCGGCTTTGCAGCCCGGATTTCGAGGTCGCTGGGCGGGGCCGGGCCGGAGCAGGCATCTGCCGCGGAGGCACTAATGATGGAAATTGAACGCACAATCAAATATGACGCGGACCGGGTGAAAGGCTTTGGCAAGGAAGTCATGGGCGTCCCCGGATGTGAGCAGTTGAAGAGCTGCATTCAGTGCGGCACCTGCTCGGGAGTTTGTCCGCTGAGCATCTACATGGACCACACGCCGCGCCAGGTGATGGCCCTTACGCGGGCCGACTTTAAGCGGGAGGTCTTGCGAAGCCATACCATCTGGCTGTGCGCCTCCTGCTATGCCTGCACCGTCCAGTGTCCGCGCGAAATTCGGATTACGGACATCATGTATGAACTCAAGCAGCGGGCCATCCAGGAACGGTTCTATCCCAAGCGGTTCCCCATCCCCGTGCTGGCGCGTGAGTTCAGCGAGATGGTGCGCAAGAACGGCCGGATAACGGAGATGTTGCTGGTGATGAAACTCTTCCTCAAAACCAGCCCATTGGCCGCGATGGGCAATTGGCGGATGGGCCTGGACCTGTTCAAGACGGGCCGGTTCTCGCTGGCCACCGAGAAGATTAAGGGGCGCAAGGACCTGGCCCGGATGCTGGATGCCGTGGATGCCAAGAAAGGAGCTTGAACGTGAAATACTCTTATTTTCCCGGTTGTTCTCTCAAGGGCCTGGGCCGCGCCTACGAGGAGTCGCTCTTGCCGGTGTTCAAGCACCTGGGCGTCGAATTGGAAGAGCTGGATGACTGGAATTGCTGCGGGGCGACCGCTTACATGGCGGTGGACGAGGGAAAGGCCTGCGTGCTGGCAGCGCGCAACCTCGCCCTGGCCCAGAAGAGCGGCCACGCCCAGATGCTCGCGCCCTGTGCCGCCTGTTACCTCGTTCTCAACAAGGCGCAGCATTACCTCCAGGACTACCCGGCGATGAAGACGACCGTTGATCGCGCCTTGGGCACGGCCGGGTTGCACTTCACCGGGGAGTTGTCCGTGCGCCACCCCCTCGACGTGCTCCTCAACGACGTGGGCCTGGAGGCGATTAAACAGAAGGTCTGCCGTCCCTTGTCAGGGCTCAAGGTTGCCCCCTATTACGGCTGCCAGATGGTGCGGCCTTATGCGACCTTCGACGACCAATACAACCCGACGACCATGGACCGCTTGCTCGAGGCCCTGGGCGCAACCGTAATCCGCTATCCCCTCAAAACCAAGTGCTGCGGCGGCAGCCTCACCGGCACGGTCCCTGAAGCAGGCGTCCGCATGGTCTATATCCTCCTCAACGAAGCCCGAAAACGCGGCGCCGATTGCCTGGCCACGGTCTGCCCCTTGTGCCAGTTCAACCTCGATGCCTATCACGCCCCGCTGGCCGCTCAATACGGCCCGATCATGGTGCCGACAGTCTATTTCACCCAACTCATGGGCCTGGCCTTCGGCCTCGAACAGCAGGGGCTGGGGTTGCGCCGCGCCGCCGTGCCGTTCAGATGGCGTCCGGGCACGGCCCCCGGTCCCCAGCCCACAGTCCAAAGCCCCCAAGCCCAGGTCAAAGCTTAGTCCTCATGAAAACTGGAAACGGCAGTCACGAAGTTCGCATCGGTTTTTACATCTGCCATTGCGGGCACAACATCGCCGCCATGGTCGATTGCCCGGAGGTGGCCAAATACGTCGAGGGTCTCCCGGGTGTGGCCCTCTCGCGCGACTATAAATATATGTGCTCGGACCCCGGCCAGCAGCTCATTCAAAAGGACATCCGGGAGTTCGAGCTTAACCGCGTGGTCGTTGCCTCCTGCTCCCCGCTCCTGCACGAGCACACCTTCCGCACCGCCACCCAGGCCGGCGGGTTGAACCCGTTCTTCTTTCACATGGTCAACATTCGCGAGCACGATGCCTGGGTCCATACCGACCGCCAGGAAGCCACCGTCAAGGCCAAGGCCCTGGCGCGCGCCGCCATCGCTCGCGTCGCCTACCACACCGCCCTCGAGGTCAAAAAAGTCCCCATCCATCCCGGCGTCCTGGTCGTCGGCGGCGGCATCGCCGGCATCCATGCCGCCCTCACGCTCGCCAACGCGGGAAAAAAAGTCTATCTCGTCGAGCGCGAACCCTCCATCGGCGGCCACATGGCCAAGTTCGACAAGACCTTTCCCACGCTGGACTGCGCCGCCTGCATCCTCACGCCCAAGATGTCCCAGGTCGGGACCCACCCCAACATCACCCTCCTGACTTACAGTCAGGTCGAAGAAGTTGCCGGCTACGTCGGCAACTTCAAGGTCAAAGTCCGCCGCAAGGCCCGCTTCATCGACGAGGAAAAATGCACCGGCTGCCAGCAATGCACCGAACGCTGCCCGGTCCAGCACAAGTCCTACCCCTGCCTGCCCGGCCCCGGCGGCAACGGCTCGGGCCACGGCCTGCCGCTCGAGCCGGAACTGGAGCCGGGCCTCAAAACCATTGTGGATCGCGCCCTCAACCTGCACCGGCCGGTCGAGGCCCCGCTCGACTCCGTCATGCAGGAACTCACGTCGGCAGACCGGAGGTCGCCAAGCAGTGACGCCACGCGCGCGCCCCTCATCTCCGTGTTGCAGGACATCAACCGCGACCTCGGCTACCTGCCGGAGCCGGCCCTCCGCTACGTGAGCCGGCGAACGCAAGTCCCCCTGGTCTCGGTGTACCATGTCGCGACGTTCTACAAGGCATTCAGTCTCCAGCCTCGGGGCCAGCACGTCATTCGCGTCTGCCTGGGCACCGCCTGCCATGTGCGCGGCGCCTCCCGGGTCTTGGAGGCCCTCAAAGGCCAGCTCCAAATCGAGCCTGGCCAAACTACCCAGGACCGCAAATTCACGCTCGAAACGGTCAACTGCCTGGGCACCTGCGCCCTCGCGCCGGTTGTCACCGTTGACTCCAAATACAGCGGCAATGTGACTGCGTCCAAGGTCAAGCAAATCCTCAAGCCCTATGCGTGAAAAGGAGACTCCCATGCCAACCAAACTGACCTCCTGCGACGAGTTGGCCGCGTATCGGAAGATGCTCTGTGCCAAGCACGACCCCAATCGCACATGTATCACCGTGTGCGGCGGCACCGGCTGCCGCGCTTGCCGGGGGCTGGATGTGGCCGAGTCCTTCCGCCAGGCCATCCGCGCCCGCGCCCTCGAAGACAAGGTCGACCTCCGCGTCACCGGCTGCCTCGGTTTCTGCGAGAAGGGACCCGTGGTCACCATCCGCCCCAAGGGCCTGATCTACGTCAAAACCACACCCGAAGACGCAAAGGAAGTCGTCGAAAAAACCATCCTCCGCGGCGAAGAAGTCGAGCGCCTCTTCATAAAGGACCCCAACACGGGCAAGCGCCAGCGCACCCGCGAGGAAATCCCCTTCTACAAGAACCAGACCCCGGTCATCTTCGGCGCGAACTTCGAGCTCGATCCACAGAGCATCGACGATTACATCCGGCTGGGCGGCTACACCGCCCTGGCCAAAGCGCTGGCCACCATGAAACCCGAGGGGGTCATCGATGCAGTGTCCCGCTCGGGATTGCGCGGCCGGGGAGGCGCCGGCTTCCCCGCCGGCGTCAAATGGGCCTCCTGCCGCAAGGCGCAGGGCAACGGCAAGTACATTGTCTGCAACGCTGACGAAGGAGACCCCGGCGCCTACGCCAACCGCAGCCTCATGGAAGGCAACCCGCACAGCGTTGTCGAGGGCATGATCATCGGCTCCTTCGCCATCGGCGCCCACGAGGGCTTTATCTATGTGCGCACCGAATATCCCCTGGCGGTCGAACTCATGTACAAGGCCATCGACGATGCGCGCGCCTTGGGGCTGCTGGGCCAGAATATCCTGGGCAGCGGCCACAGCCTCGATCTGAACATCAACCGCGGCGGCGGCGCCTTCGTATGCGGCGAGTCCAGCGCGTTGATGGCCTCCATCGAGGGCCGGCCCGGCGAACCCCGCGCCAAGCACGTCCACATGGTCGAGCGCGGCCTCTGGGACCGCCCAACGGTCCTCAACAACGTCGAAACGTGGTCCAATGTGCCCCTCATTATCAACCGCGGGCCCGAGTGGTTTACCACCATCGGCACCGGCGACGTGACCAACAACCCGTGGGGCGGGAGCAAGGGCACGAAGATCTTCTCGCTCGTCGGCAAAGTCAACAACACCGGCCTGGTCGAAGTCCCCATGGGCACCACTCTGCGCAAAATCATCTACGACATCGGCGGCGGCATCAAGGATGGCAAAAAGTTCAAAGGCGTCCAGACCGGCGGGCCCTCCGGCGGCATCCTGGGAGAACGGCATCTGGACCTGCCCATCGACTACGATCAATTGGTCGAGGTCGGCTCCATGATGGGTTCGGGCGGCATGATCGTGATGGATGAAGACAACTGCATGGTTGACTTTGCCCGCTTCTTCCTCGCCTTCCTGGAAGACGAGTCGTGCGGCAAATGCACACCGTGCCGCGAGGGCGTTACCCAGATGCGCCAACTCCTCGAACAGATCGGCGCCGGCAAGGCCACCCTCGCCCACCTCGATTTGCTCAAGGACCTGGCCGAAGTCGTCCAGGACGCCTCCCTCTGCCAATTGGGCGTGACCGCCCCCAACCCCGTCCTCACCACCCTCAACTATTTCCGCGAAGAGTACGAGGCCCACATCCGGGACGGCAAGTGCCCTGCCGGCGTCTGCAAGGCCCTGGTCACCTACCACATTGACCCGGAAAAATGCACCGGCTGCACGCTTTGCGCCCGCAATTGCCCCAGCGGCGCCGTCGAGGGCGAAAAGAAAAAACCGCACCGCATCATTGTGGAGAAGTGCAGCAAATGCGGCATCTGCTACGACGCTTGCAAATTCGACGCGGTGGTCCGCAACTAATGAACGAGGAAACCCAGGAGCCACTATGATCAAGCTGGCCATCAACGGCAAGGCAATCACCACGGAAACCGGACGCTCGGTCCTCGATGTCGCCCGCGAAGCGGGGATAGACATCCCCACACTCTGCTCTCACGAGTCGCTGCCCCCCTACGGCTCGTGCCGCTTCTGCATCGTCGAGGTCGCCCAACGGGGCCGCACGCGCATGCAGACCTCGTGTACCCTGCCCGTGGGCGAGGGCATGGAAATCCAAACGCACTCGCCGCGCGTGCTCAAAATCCGGAAGATACTGGTCGAACTCATGCTCGCCCGCTGCCCGGAATCTGAAGTCCTGCGCGAGCTGGCGCGCGAGATCGGCGTGCCCCACTGCCGCTTCGAGCGCGTCCGCGGTGATAAAAGCCCCTGCCACCACTGCAAGGCCTGCGCCCTCGTCGCCGAGATGCCCCTCCAAACCCCGGAGGGCATGCCCAGCACCTTCGTCGGCCGCAGCGGCTGCATCCTGTGCGGAATGTGCGTCCGCCTGTGTGACGACGTCATGAAGATTGGCGCCCTTGGTTTCGAGGGCCGCGGCATGCGGCGGCGCGTCACCACCCCATTCCGGGAACCCTCCGAATTCTGCATCACCTGCGGCGCTTGCAGCTCCGTCTGCCCAACCGGGGCTATCGAACTGCTGCGCGTCCGGCAACGGGAACCGCAGCCCATCCCCGCTGAGTTCGAGCTCGGCCTGGCCAACCGCAAGCCGATCTATATCCCGTTTCCCCAAGCCGTCCCCCGCGTGCCGGTCATTGACAAGGAGGTCTGTGTCAACTTCATGACGGGCGGCTGCAAAGTCTGCGAGGACAATTGCCAGGCCCAGGCGATTGACCACCGGCAACAGGACCGGATTCAGGAAATCGACGTGGGCACCGTCATCGTCGCCACCGGATTCAAGACCGTCGACCCGCGGCGCATGGCCTATTACGGCTATGGGGTTTTCCCCGGGGTCTATACCGCCCTGGAGGTCGAACGGCTGGTCAATGCCTCCGGACCCACCGGCGGCGATGTGCGCCTCCGCGACGGGCGCACCCCCAAGTCGGTCGGCATCATCCATTGTGTCGGTTCCCGCGACAAGAAGACCAACCGGTGGTGCTCGCGCGTTTGTTGCATGTACTCTCTGAAGCTGGCCCACTTGCTCCTCGAACACACCGGCGCGGAGATCTACAACTTCTACATCGATATGCGCACCCCGGGCAAGAGCTACGAAGAGTTCTACGACAAGCTCCTCGAGGAGGGCGTCCAGTTCATCCGCGGCCGCGTGGGCGAAGTCACCGATTGGGCCATGACCCCCGACGAAGAGGGCAAGCTGGTCATCCGCGTCGAGGATACCCTGGCCGGCTTCGTCCGCCGCATCCCGGTCGATACGGTCGTCCTCTCCACGGGTCTGGAGCCGCAAACCGA
>Ga0181524_10003990_pt1 | contig 13954 bp, 9 predicted proteins | sample PEATcosm2014_Bin_34_FD_119761 | JGI IMG/M metagenome (GOLD analysis project Ga0181524, IMG submission 119761) | Peatland microbial communities from MTU Mesocosm Facility, Houghton, MI, USA - PEATcosm2014_Bin05_60_metaG | ecosystem: Environmental > Terrestrial > Soil > Wetlands > Peat | place...
CACGGCGATCCTTTCGATCTTCCAGCCTGACATCCCGGCCCGAGGCAATTGCAGACCATCCCGACTCGAGCTTTGCGCCGCCCGCGGAGGGGAAGAAGAATTCTTTTTGCCCAAGCGACCCCCGAGGGCGAATTGAAGATCGCGAGGGGTACGTTCAATGATCGCGCCGAGAGTTTTTCCAGAATTTCGGCAAGATACACACCTAAACGCTGTTGATTATTTAGCCCCGGACTGGACGTCACAGGATGACGGTTTGACGTGCAGGGGTTGCCGGTCGAGGCGCCGCCGTAAATCGCCTCCAAACGATGACGCGACTGACTTCAAACGTCTCAGAGAGTTAGCACGCCGATCAGCGTCGAGACCCCGAGCCGAGTCACAGGCTCGGGCGCGTCGGCGGGACGCTCGGTCGCGCGCCCTCGAAACAGCCATCGCCCCCGCCGGCGCCGATCTGTTGCAGCCGGGACACACTTGCTGGCGAATCGTGGCGAGAGGGCGGCGTTCCGGCGTCAGTTTCGCGACACTGACACATCGGTGTCACATGCCACGCCAAGCACCATTTTTCCAGGGTTTCAGCGATCACAGGCGTCATCATTTCGTTGCAATTCGTCACGCGTCAAGCTTTGTGCCACATCGCCACAGTATTTGCTGGGATATCGAAACCGAGCTATGTGGAGGCGGTGACTGTCGGGCAGCCGAGGCTTACCCCACCCAAGTGGATTGACGAGAAGCGCGCGGCGACTACAGGCGAAGCGCGGCAGGAACTGGATAAAGCGACAATTCGCCGCGAGAGTGAAATTCCGCGCGGCCAACAAAACCGGGGCTGATTATGCGATTTTTGAGACATTTGCTCTTGGCTTCGACCGCCGGGCTGTTGCTCGCCGGCGCCGCGCAAGCCGCCGATTTGCCGACCAAGAAGACGCCGCCGGCCCCGCCGGCGACGTCGTGCTTCGCCAGCTTCTACGACTATATGAATTCGACCGCCGCGGACTGCCCGCTGAGCTATAAGGGCATCACGCTTTATGCCACGATCGACGTCGGCGTCGGTTACATGAGCCACGGCGAGGGTTTCAATCGCGAGTTCCCCACCGGGCCCGAGTATCTGGTTTCGAAGAACGAGCAGGGCGCCTATTCCGGCCTCGCGCCCAACGCCCTCAGCCAGTCGAACGTCGGCATCAAGATCAAGGAAGAATTCACGCCGGGATGGTCGCTCGTGGGCGACGTGAACACCGGCTTCGATCCGTACACGTTGCAGCTCGCCAACGGGCCGGGGCCCATGCTGCAAAACAACGAAAATATCCTTCCCCTGCAAAACGCGAACGGCGATTCGAGCCGCGCGGCTCAATGGGACAACACCCGCGGTTATCTCGGCGTGAGCAACGCCACGTTCGGCACGCTGACCGCCGGCCGTTTGTACTCGCTGCAAAACGACTCCCTCGCGATCTACGATCCGATGGGCGGCTCCTACGCTTTCTCGCCGATCGGCTATTCCGGCGCATATGTCGGAACCGGACAAACCGAGGACGCGCGTTTCAATACGGCTGCCAAATATGCGGTCACCATCGGCCAGTTCCGGGCGATGGGCATCTATCAGTTCGGCGGCTATGGCCAGGGCAACGCCTCGGACGGCGCCTATCAGGCGCAGGTCGGCGGCACCTTCGGCGGCCTGTCGGTCGACGCGATCTACAGCTACGTGAAGGACGCGGTGAACCTGGCAAACTTCCCCTCGATTACCGGCGGCAATTATACAATTGCTACTGGCGCTAATATTGGCACGCTCAAGGCTACGCTGTCGGACGACAGCAGCGTCACGCTGCTCGCGAAGTACACCATGGGGCCCGCGCAGTTCTTCGGCGGCTATGAGTATATCCGCTTCGCCAACCCGAGCGATTCTTACGCGAACAATGCCAAAGCGAACGGCTTCACGGCTCTCGACGACATCCCTGTGCTTGCCGCCAACGTGACGCTCAACACGTACATCGACAACAAAATCTTGCAGATAATGTGGACGGGCGCCAAGTATTCGGTCCTGAGCAACCTCGACATTACCGGCGCTTATTATCATTATAATCAGAATAACTTCTACTCCGGCGCGAGCGCTACGGCTTGCGTGAAGGGCACGCAGGCTAATACGGGTAGCCCGCTGTCTGCTACCGGCACACAGACGATCAACTCGGCCTGCGCCGGCACCTTGGACGCCGTCTCCGCGCTGATCGATTGGCGCCCGCTCAAGCGCCTCGACGTTTATGCCGGCCTGATGTACTCGCAGGTGAACGGCGGCCTGTCTGCCGGCTATCTCCACACCAACAACATCGATCCGACCGTCGGCCTGCGCCTGAGCTTCTGATCGACGCTTTTCCAGGTTTCCGCGATTTCAGACCCCGGGCCTCGCGCCCGGGGTTTTTCTTCGTCGCAGCCTAGCGGCCGGTTGATCCAGCGGACGATTCGGCGCTTCGCTAGCGAACTCGCCGCTTGCGCCCGCGCGATGTTTTCGAACGACGACGAAGGCCGCAGCCGTCGGACTGGCGGCCATGTCAGCGTCGACCCGACGGTCGGCCTGCGCTTCCGCTCCTCGAGACCGCGCCCTTGGGAAGACCGACGCCATTCCGCCCTGGGCCGACGCAGTCGGCGTCCTAACGGGCTCCCGCCTCTTGACGAACACGCTCCGCGCTCCCGCCCGGCGCGTGTTGCCTCTTGTCGCGCGGGCCCCGGCCAATTCGCAATTCCTTTCGGCCGCGCCTGCCTGCGAGCCCCCCTCGCAGGCAAAGGCGCGTCAGCGCGTGACGGCGCGGGCGCGTGCGCCTGGTACGACAACTCGGAAATCGGGGCGCCGCGGCGCGAGATGTTAAGGTCCGTAAATAGTCAGGCCGCCGCCGGTTCGCTTGCGCTTCGAGGGAGTCTGCCGCACTCGTCCCTGGCTCAGCCCGTTGCGCGCGATGCGAGGGGCGTCTTGTCCCGCCGCGAGACCGCATGGGCGGAGAGCGGCTCCGCGGCGCCGTCCGCGCGAGCAGGGGGAGCCGGGGCGTTGAGCATCGCCTCGACGAGCAGCGCTCTGAGCCGCCTGTTCTCCTCTTCGAGCTCCTTGAGCCGCACGGTGAGGGACGGCGGAACGCGGCCGTGTTCGGCCTTCCAGCGATAGAACGTGCGGACGCTAATGTTGTGCCGGCGGCAAAGCGCGCCCACGTCCGCGCCCGCCTCGTGCTCGCGCAGCACGCCGACGATTTCGTCGTCACTGAATTTGCAGACGTAAACCATGGGCCGACTCGTTTGGGTTGACAGCCAATAGTATCGGAGCAGACACGACGACGCCGCGACAAGCGAGAGGCCCAATTATAAAAAATAATTTATAAAATAATCTTTATAAAGATAGTTTTATAAAACTTTCCGCCAAAGCTTGTTATCCTTGAAATTATCGTGGCCAACGGCCTGTGACAACGAGCGACAATGCCGGGCAACACATATGGTCGCCAAGATACCACGGTGTTACATCTTGTTGAGCGTACTCTATGCTTACTATCTGGCTGTGGTTGGAGGCCGGACGATTTCCGTAGCCGACGCGCGCGGCGAAGGCGAAGCCGATCCCGCAAGCGACGGCCCGGTTGCGAGAGACGCTTCGCAGGGGGGACTTCGACCTCATCAAAGTCTTGCACAATATTTGTTGGCTTGGCGCGGCGCATTCGCCGGACCGAGCGGCATGCCGGGGACAGAGCTGAACATCATTATGACAAATTTGCGAAATTATCCAACCCGAGCTTGCAAGAGCAAAACTTGCTTGGCCGAATATTGAGGCGGCGGGGCGGTCGGCGCTCTGCTCAAGGAGGGGATTTGGCGTCGTCGATGCTCATGAGAACGGATTCAAGCATGAAGCCTCCTGTTCTCGTCATCGAGGACGAGCACGACCTGGCGGAGGAAATTTGCTTCGAACTCCAGGCCAGCGGACACGTGGTCCGGCTCGCCGAGACCTGGGAGGAGGGCTTGCGGGCGGCGCGCGCCGGCGGCGTCTCGGTGATGGTCTTGGACCGAATGCTGCACGGCGAGGATGGTCTGACGATCATCGAAAGGTTGCGCGGCGAAGGCAATTCCACGCCGGTGCTGGTCATCAGCGCGCTCTCGTCCGTCGACGACCGCATTCGCGGACTGAAGGCGGGCGGCGACGACTATCTCGTCAAGCCCTTCGAGCTGCGCGAACTCACCGCTCGCGTCGAAGCGCTGTCGAGGCGCATCACGGACACGCGCGCGACGCGGTTGCGCGCCGGGCCGCTCGAGATGGATTTGGTCGAGCGCACGGTGCGCCGCGGCGAGCGACTCGTCGATTTGTTGCCGCGCGAATTCAAACTATTGGAATATTTCATGCGCCGCCCCAATCAGATCGTCACCCGGGCGATGCTTCTCGAAGACGTCTGGAACTTCAAGTTCCTGCCTCAGACGAACGTCGTCGACGTTCACATCAGCAATCTGCGCCGCAAGATCGACGAAGGCGGCGAAGCGCGCCTCATCGTAAACGTGCGCGCCGCCGGCTTCAAGTTGCATGTTGACGATTGAGTTCCTGCGGGCGCGCGCCTTCCGCATAGCGATCGCCTTCGCGCTGGCGATCGCGATCGCCACGTCCGCGGTCTTCGCGCTGATCTACCTGAAAGTGTCGACCGCGGACGTCGAGCGGGTCGGCGCGCTGCTGGTCGACGAGTCCGCCAAGGGCGTCGGCGACAGCGACGAGGGCCTGCGCCGCGCGCTGGACCTGCGCATCACGCGCGATCTTCGACGACTCGACTACGTCGCGTTGTTCGACGCCAAGGGCGGTCTGGTGTTCGGCAATGTGCCGACGATGCCGCCGATCCCGATCGACGGCCGGGCGCATCGTGTCTCCGAATTCCCCTTGCCGGACTCGAACAGCAAGGCCGATTCGGCGATTTTCGTCGCCCGCGAGCGGCCGGATGGCGGCGTGCTGCTGCTCGGGCGCAGCCTGCTGGAGGTCTACGCGCTGCGCGAGACCGTATTCGGCGCGCTCGCCATCGCGCTCGCGCCGACGGTGCTGCTGATCCTCGCCATCGGCGCGATCTTCGCCAGCCGCGCTTCGCGGCGGCTGGCGCGAATCCGCAAAACGATCGCCGACATCATGAACGGCGACCTTGGTGCGCGACTGCCCGAAACCGGCGAGGCCGACGACATCGACAAGGTCGCGCGCGCCGTCAACCTGATGCTCGACGAGATCAACCGGCTTCTCGACCAGTTGAAGAGCGTCGGCGACAATATCGCGCACGACCTCAGGTCGCCCCTCGCGGTGGCGCGCGCCAAGATCGAGCGCGGCCTGAAGCAAGGCGCGACGGTTGAAGATCAGCGCGCGGCCATGGCGGATGCGTTGGCCCATCTCGACCGCGCCGCGGTGACGATCGCCGCGCTGCTCAGAATATCGGCGGTCGAGAACGGGCCGCGCGAAAGGAGCTTCGAAGATCTCGATCTTTCCGCGATTTGCGCCGGCATTTTCGAGTTATACGAACCTCTCGCCCAGGCGAATTCCATCGAACTGACGATCGAGGCGCCCAAGCCCACTCTCGTCCGCGGCGACCAGGATCTCATGCGCGAGGCGATTTCGAACCTCGTCGACAACGCCATCAAGTTCACGCCGGCCGACGGCAAGGTGCGCATCGAGGCGGCGACGATCGACGGTCGACCGGTCGTGCGCGTGAGCGACACCGGACCCGGCATTCCCCCGCAGGAGCGGGAGAAGGTTTTCCAACGCTTCTATCAGTTCGAAAGAGACGGCCGCTCGTCGGGACACGGTCTCGGACTGAGCATCGCCGAGACCATCGCCAAGCTTCACGGATTCAATCTCACGGTGGAGGACAACAATCCAGGCGCGCGTTTCGAACTGCGCGGCGCAGACAAGGCGTCGCTGGCTTTGGAAGCGGCGCACTCATAAGCCCTGCGCGGCGCGCGGCGCTCCCCGTAGCGAAGGGGGGCTCGCGAGCCGAATCGAAAATTTTATTTAGTGTTTCGCACGGTCGGCCGACGATATCACGCCCGCGCAGGCGGGACGGTCCGTTTGTCGGCGCGGCCGCGCTCCGCGCCTCCTTGCACGCCGACCGACGAACCCCTCTCGCGCGAACCCATTCATGCTTGCAATCGTCCGCATCGCCCTCAGTAGGCCCTATACCTTCGTCGTCATGGCGATGCTGATCGTCATCTTCGGCGTCACGGCCTGGATTAAGACGCCGACGGACATCTTTCCCAACATCGGCATCCCGGTCGTCGCGGTGGTGTGGACTTACGACGGTCTGCCGGCCGAGGACATGTCGAAACGCGTGATCTACTATTACGAGCGCACGCTCAGCACGCAGGTCAACGACATCGAGCATATCGAATCGCAGTCCTTGCCGAGATACGGCGTCGTCAAGGTGTTCTTCCAACCCAAAGTCAACATCAACGCCGCGCTCGCGCAAGTCACCGCGGCTTCGCAGACGGTCTTGAAGTTGTTGCCGCCGGGAATCACGCCGCCGTACGTGCTCAGCTTCAGCGCGTCGAGCGTGCCGGTTCTGCAGCTGGCGCTGTCGAGCGATTCGCTGTCCCAGGAGCAGCTTTTCGACGCCGGCCAAAACTTCATTCGTCCGCAATTGGCCACCGTCGCGGGCGCGGCCATTCCTTCCCCCTACGGCGGCAAGTTTCGCCAAGTCCAGATCGACATCGATCAGCGCAAGCTGCAGGCGTACGGGCTCTCCGCCCAGGACATCGTCAACGCGGTGGGTCAGCAGAACATCGTGACGCCGGTCGGCACGGAAAAGGTCGGCGATTTCGAGTATGTCATTTCGCTCAACGGCTCGCCGACGCTGCTCGCCGGTCTCAACGACTTGCCGGTTCGCGTCGTCAACGGCGCGACGATCTTCATTCGCGACGTCGCCTACGCGCACGACGGCAGCCCGCCGCAAATCAATATGGTTCGCGTCGACGGCTCCAACGCCGTGCTGATGACGATCCTCAAGGCGGGATCGTCCTCGACCCTCGACGTCATCAACGGCGTCAAGGCGCTGCTTCCCAAGCTTCGCGAGACCCTGCCCGAGAGTTTGAAACTGAAGGCGGTCGGGGATCAGTCCTCGTTCGTCAATTCGGCAGTGAATTCCGTCATTTTCGAGGGCGTCGTCGCGGCTGCCTTGACTGGGCTGATGATCCTCGTCTTTCTCGGCAGTTGGCGCTCGACGCTCATCATCACCATCTCGATTCCGCTGGCGGTTCTCGCCTCCGTCGCGGCCCTGGCCGCGATCGGCGAGACCATCAACGTCATGACGCTCGGCGGTCTCGCGCTCGCGGTCGGCATCCTCGTCGACGACGCCACGGTGACGATCGAGAACATCAACTGGCATCTCGAACAGGACAAGGACATCGAGAGCGCGATCATGGACGGGGCGCGCCAGATCGTCATTCCCGCGACGGTCTCGCTGCTGTGCATTTGCGTCGTGTTCGTGCCGATGTTCAATCTCGGCGGCGTAGCGGGCTTTCTCTTCCGCCCGATGGCGGAAGCCGTCGTGTTCGCGCTCGTGGCTTCTTATGTCCTGTCTCGCACCCTCGTATCGACGATGGCGCGCTATCTCCTGGCCAGCCAACAGGTCCACGACAGCCATGAAGCGGCGCCCACGCGCAATCCCTTGGTCTTGTTTCAACGCGGATTCGAACGAGGATTCGAGCGGACCCGCGCGGGATATCGGCGCTTGCTGGCGACCGCCTTGGACGCGCGGCGAGTTTTCGTGGTGGGCTTCTTGGCCGCCGTCGCGTGTTCGTTCGCGCTGACGCCGTTCCTGGGACAGAATTTCTTCCCTCCGGTCGAGGGCGCCCAGATCAAACTCCACCTTCGCGCTCCGACGGGCACGCGCATCGAGGAGACGGCGCGGCTGTGCAATCGGGTCGAGGACGCCATCCGCGCCACGATCCCGGCCGAGACGCTCGGCCCGATCGTCGACAACATCGGGCTGCCGCTCAGCGGCATCAACTCCGCCTACAACAACTCCGGCACCGTCGGTCCCGCCGACGCCGACATCCTGATTACGCTCAATCCCGGGCATCAAGGCGAATCGGACGCCTATGTCAGAGAGCTGCGCGAGTCCCTGCCGCGATCGTTTCCCGGCGCCTCCTTCGCGTTCCTTCCCGCCGATATCGTGTCGCAGATCCTCAACTTCGGACTGCCGTCGCCGATCGACGTTCAAGTCGTCGGTCCCGATCAGAATAAGGATCGCGTTTACGCCGACGCCTTGTTGAAGCGAATCGCTCGGGTCAACGGCGTCGCGGACGCGCGCATTCAACAGGCGTTCAACAATCCCACGCTCAACGTCGAGGTCGATCGCGTCCAAGCCGGGCTGGTCGGCCTGAGCGAGGGCGACGTCGCCAAGAGCCTGCAGGACACGCTTTCCGGCAGTTTCAAGCTCGCTCCGACGTTCTGGATCAATCCAAAGAACGGCGTCGCCTATCAGATCGTCGCGCAGACCCCGCAATATTGGCTCAATTCGGCTTCGAACCTGGAGAATATTCCGGCTTCCCAGGGCGACGCGTCGCAAATTCTCGGCGGCCTCGCGCGGTTCAGCCGAGGGGCGAGCGCGTCGGTCGTTTCGCATTACGCGGTCCAGCCCGTCATCGACATTTTCGCGACGAACAACGAACGCGACCTGGGCGCGGTGTCCGCCGATATCGAGAAAATCATCGCCGAGACGGCGAAAGACGCGCCGCCCGGATCGAGCGTCGTTCTGCGCGGTCAGACCGCGACTATGACCTCGGCCTTCTCGCAGCTCTACGTCGGCCTCGCGCTGGCGATCGTGCTGATCTACCTGCTCATCGTCGTGAATTTTCAGTCCTGGCTCGATCCCTTCGTCATCGTCAGCGCCTTGCCGACGGCTCTGGCGGGCATCGTGTGGATGTTGTTCGTCACGCGCACGACGCTTTCGGTTCCCGCTCTCACCGGCGCGATCATGTGCATGGGCGTGGCGACTGCGAACAGCATCCTGGTCGTGAGCTTCGCGCGAGAAAGGCTCGCGGACGGCGCCGACGCCGTGACGGCGGCGATCGACGCGGGCTTCACGCGATTCCGTCCGGTGCTGATGACGGCTCTGGCGATGATCATCGGCATGGCGCCGATGGCGCTCAGCGCCGACCAGAACGCGCCGCTCGGCCGCGCCGTGATCGGCGGCCTGATCTGCTCGACGATCGCGACGCTGTTTTTCGTGCCCGCCGTATTCCGACTCGTCCACGCGCGAAAGCGCGGCGAAGAGTTGGCCTCCTCTTCAAGCATTCAAACCCAGGCGACGCCGACATGAGTAACCTGACGCCACCTCCCCCTGGCGAAGGCGCGCGCGCGCAACGGCCGATGAAGATCGGCCGCTACATCGTTCTTTTCGTGTTGGTCGCCCTGGGCGTCGCGATCTCGGGCATCGTCTCGCGACGCAATGACGAGAGCAAACTCGCCCGATGGACTTACGAGCGAGCAATCCCCACCGTCGCGGTGGTCTTCCCCTCGCGCGGCGGCGGCGTGCAGGAACTCGTGCTTCCCGGTGACGTCGAAGCTTTTTACAACGCGGCCGTTCATGCCCAGGTGGCCGGCTATGTCAAACAATGGACCAAGGACATCGGCGCCCATGTGAAAGCGGGCGAAACGCTCGCTGTCATCGACACGCCCGAACTCGACGAACGTCTGGCCCAGGCCGGCGACGAACTGGCCAAGGCGAAGGCCAACCAGGCGTTGGCGGCGGTGACGGCCGAGCGCTGGAACTCGCTCCGCGCGTCCTCCGCTGTCTCTCAACAAGCCGCGGACGAGAAGGTCAGCGACGCGGCCGCCAAGGACGCCGAGGTCGCGGCGGCGACCTCGAACGTCCAAAGACTGAAGGCTCTCAAAGCTTTCGCCAACATCGTGGCGCCGTTTGACGGCGTCGTCACCCAACGCAATGTCGATATCGGCTCGCTGGTCGGCTCCGGAGCGAGCGCCGGCTCGGACCTGTTCGCGGTCGCCGACACGCATGAAATGCGCGTCTATGTCAAAGTTCCGCAAACCTACGCGGCGGCATTGCGGGAGGGCATGAAAGCTGCGCTCAAACTGCCGCAATATCCGGATCGCGCTTTTGACGCGACGGTGGTGACGACATCGCATGCGATCGACAAGAAATCCCGCTCGCTGCTGGTGGAGCTGCAGGCCAAGAACGACGACGGCGCCTTGCAGCCGGGCGCGTTCGCGCAGGTCCGCTTTCAGATCCCGGAGGCCGCAGATGCCCTTAAACTGCCGGCGAGCGCGATGATTTTCCGCGACCAGGCGGTCGAAGTGGCGACCGTCGGCGCGAACAATCGCGTCGTGATGAAGAAGGTCGAGATCGCCCGCGATTTCGGAGCCGAGGTGGCGATCGCCAACGGCCTGTCGGCCAGCGACCGCGTGATCGCCAATCCGCTCGACTCGATCGACGACGGCGATGAGGTGCGCGTTCTCTCCGCGACCGGCGACGGGCGCCCGGAAGGCGGCAAGGACGGAGCGTCGTCGCCAGAGACTAGCGACGCGGCGAGCCGGGCGGTCGTGCAGGCCGCGCGGGGCCATACCGAATGAAGCCGCATTTCCTGTTGGCGGCGTCCGCAGCTCTGCTGCTCGGCGGTTGCGATCTCGCGCCGAACTACGAGCCGCCGACGGTCGCGCTGTCGGCGCGATTCAAGGAAGCGCCCGCGCCGAGCGACGGCGTCCTCGATGCGACGGGCCTGTGGTGGCGAAGCTTCGACGACCGGACGCTCGACGATCTCGAGGCTCAGGTCGACGCGGCCAACCCGGACCTCGCCGCGGCGCTCGCCGCGAACGATCAGGCGCGCGCTTTCGCGGCGGCCGCGCTGGCCGGCCTCTATCCTGAAGTCGACGCCGGATCGATCCTCTCCTGGAACAAGCAATCCAATAACCGCCCGCTTCGTTCCAAGAGCCAGCCGAACTATTACGGCGCCAATCAGATCGACGGGCAGGTGGTCTCTTACGAGGTCGATTTCTGGGGACGCGTGCGCGATCTCGTCACGGCGGCGAACGCCAACGCCGAAGCCAGCGCCGACGCGCTCGCGCAGGCGCGCCTCGAGCTGCACGCGGAACTCGCGAGCGCCTATATTCGCCTGCGCGGTTTCGACGCCGAAGCCAAGCTGCTTTCCGACACCATCGGCAATTATCAGTCGGCGCTCGAACTGACGCGCAGCCGGCTCGCCGCGCAGATCGCCCCGCCGATCGACGTCGAACGGGCCGTGACGCAACTCGAGAACGTCAAGGCGCAAGCGTCCGATCTCGTCATACAGCGCGACGCGCTGGAAAACGCCATCGCGGCGCTGGTCGGCAGGTCGGCCGCGTCGTTTACGATCTCGCGCGCCGCCAGGCCGATCGCGTTTCCCAAGCGGCCTCGCACGGTTCCCTCGGACGTGCTGCGCCGCCGCCCCGACGTCGCCGAGAGCGAGCGGCTCGCCGCCGCGGCGAGCGAGGGAATCGGGGCCGCGCGCGCGGCGTTCTATCCCAAATTCACTCTCAATCTTCTCGGCGGGACGCAGGACACCGGAATCGCTTTGCTGACCCCCGGCAATAGCATGTTCTCGATCGGGCCGACGATCACTTTGCCGCTGTTCGACTGGGGATTGCGGCATGCCCAACTCGAGGCGGCGACCGCCGCCTACGCCAAAGCGGCGGCGCGCTATCGCGCCGCGATTCTGCGCGCAGTCAAGGAAGTCGAGGACAATCTCTCGGCGCTGCGCTGGCTCGCCGACGAAGCGCGCGAAACAAACGCCGCCGCGGACGCCGCGCGCAAGGCCGCGGAAATGTCGCTGGCTCTTTATCGCGACGGCGCGGCGTCCTATCTCGACGTGGTCACCGCGCAAAACGCCGCGCTCGACGCCGAACGCGCGGCGATCGCCTTGCGCACGCGCCAACTCGACGCCAACGTCGGGCTGATGCTCGCGCTGGGCGGGGGATGGTCGACCGATGCGAGCGCAAACGTCGAAAGCCGCTGAACCATCGTCAGGACAAGCACAGGGGACCGCCTTGAACGACATGCCGGACAGTCCCGCCAGCTGCGCGAATTGCGCATTTTGGCAGCGTTTGAGGGAGCACGAGGGTGATTGCCGTCGCCGCGCGCCAAGCACCGCCGCCAGCGCGGAACAGGTCGCGCACTGGCCGCAGACCCACAGCCATCAATGGTGCGGCGAGGGCGCCGTCGCCGGGTCGTCGACGCCGGGCGCGACTTGCGCCGACTGCTTTTATTGGCGTCAGCCAGCCGGCGGCCTCAATCCGGTCGACCGCGGCGACATGCCGATGGCCTGGTGGGCCCGCGCCGGCTATTGCGCACGCCACGCGCCCAAGCCGGTTCAGGAGCCGGGGGCGCGCGCCTTCTGGCGCGCGACGAACGGCGTCGACGTTTGCGCCGAAGGTCGCCCGCGTCGGCGCGACGATCCGGCCGAGTGAAAACTGTTGATTGTTGAGGTGGCGCTGGCGCTGGACTGGCCGCGTTCGCCAAGGGCGTCATTGCCGACGAACGCGCGGTCCGCCCCGCGACTCCGGGCCGCGGTCACTCGGACAGATCGAAGGACGGATCGCCAAGCGCGAATGCGTCAAGCGCCCGATACCGGGTCGCCGCGCGGCGCCGAGCTCGACTTTCTCCGCACGAGGCCGGTAGGCGACGCTTCACCCCGGTGCGCCAGAATTGCGGCGCACCTCGATTTTGCGCGCCGAAGCGGACGCGGCGTTCGCCACGATCGCAGCCGAGCGGGTTGTCACTGACCGTTCGAGTTCGTGAAACAGCTGTAACCGACAAGAGCATTGCCAGCGCCCCAGACAGGCTGCGCGCTGTCAGGAGCGCAATCGTTTGCACTGCGCACGACATGCTGACCGCCGCCTGGCGAGGCCGCGTCAGCCATGGCGAGGCGAGGTCCGCTTTCCTCACAAGCTGCGGCAAACAGGCCGCATGCAGCGATTAGCGCGATCGGAAGTTGTTTCATCAGATTATCCTTCTTAGCCAGCGGTTAGAATTATACGCAATAGCCAAGCGGCGGAGACATTGTGTCATCTATGCTCGCTCTATGCCTATCGTATTCTCGGCGATAACCCCAGATCGACGTTGCGTATCCGAAAGAAGCCCTATCTTTCGCGGGCTGCCGCCGGGCGCAAGAAAGGGATCGCCGGGCTCGATCTCGTCTTCCAGGATGTTCCGCTCGCCATTCGGGCGATGCGCCTTGCCCGCGCTGCGTCACGCCGCCCAAGTAAAAGCGCCGCCAACACTTGAAGTCCGTGGACATCGTTGAATGACGAAGCCTAATGGTTCAAGTGTTCAATCGCGACACGAAGATGTCTCCCTCTGTCTCGCGTGGGCCCAATGCTCACAGAGCGATCGACACACAACGAGTGCCGCGAAGAACGCGCAAACTCAACTAATATAAAATTTAGTCTCATCAGCCCGAGCTGTTCGGTCGGCGAGGCCTGGCCCTGGACAACGGCCGTCACGGCGAGAAGTCGCGCCGCGCCGGAGCCCAGCGTGTGAATAAGCACCGAAGCGGCATCCCACGCCGAGACGGGAGCAAACCATCAAAATCGAACACGAATGTGCGTCGACGGCGGTTTCCGATCCGTCCCGATCGGGACGTGCCGGAAATCTACTTTTCTATGCCGTATCAATTTGCTGGCTTGGATTCTCTAGCGGGTTCCGTCCACGGGCTGAAAACACAACGCCTGGTGGCTCAAATCGACACGATGATTGGCGGACTGCACAGGCGGAATTGCTGATGCCGTCGGTGGTTGCGCGCCCCCAGCTCTTCCTCCAGATATTCTTTTTGAGCGCGGTGACGATGTTCAGGGTGGCTATCGCGCCCTCGGCCTCGGGGTAACCGGATAGGTCAAATGCTGAGAATGCCGCCGAGCGACCCCTCGGGTGGCTACGGGCGCTGAGGGCGGCGTGAAGCTCGTTGGCCGTCTGTCAATCGGCGTCCAAAATTGACC
>Ga0181524_10003992_pt1 | contig 13951 bp, 10 predicted proteins | sample PEATcosm2014_Bin_34_FD_119761 | JGI IMG/M metagenome (GOLD analysis project Ga0181524, IMG submission 119761) | Peatland microbial communities from MTU Mesocosm Facility, Houghton, MI, USA - PEATcosm2014_Bin05_60_metaG | ecosystem: Environmental > Terrestrial > Soil > Wetlands > Peat | place...
CGCCACCAGAGTATCGAGGGTTTCGGTGCGTCGCTGGCCTGGTACCAGGACAGGCTGGTCCCCAACCCGCCGCCTGGGATCTACCAGACGCTTTTCCCTGACCTGGGGCTGGACATCCTGCGCTTGCGCAACCGCTACCAGCGCATGACCAAGCCCGAGGACGGCAATCTGGCGCAGGACGTGGAGATCGTGCAGAAGGCCACTCAGGCGCTGGGCCATCGGCCCAAGATCATGCTCTCGGCCTGGTCCCCGCCGGCATCCTTGAAAGCCAACGGCAAGGAAGATTGCGCGGGCGATCGTGACTGCACGCTGGCCAAGGAGAACGGCCGTTTCGTCTACGAGAAGTTCGCGGACTTCTGGCGCGATTCGCTCGTGCACTACGCCCAGCTTGGCATCGTCCCCGACTGGGTGAGCATCGAGAACGAGCCGTCCTTCATTCCGCCATCCTGGGAAGGTTGCAAATTCGAGGCGAGCGAAACCAGCGACTATCCAGGCTACGACAAGGCCCTGGCCGCGGTTCATGCCAGGCTGGCCAGCTTGCCCAATCCGCCAAAGATGCTCGGCCCCGAGGTGCTCGGCATTCACAACGGGCTGCTTCAGAGGTACGTCAAGGCCATGAACGTCGATCTCGTTGACGGCATTGCCCATCATCTTTACGAGAAGGGCAGCGACAACATCTGGGATTGGAAGGATCCGGGCCCCGACAGCTTCCTCGGCGTCATGCAGGCCGCGGCCCAGACGACCGACAAGCCGCTCTTCCAGACCGAGTTCCAGACCGATGAGGATCACGGCTATCTGGGTGGTTTTGAAACCGCCTGGCTGATCCACAATTCGCTGGTCGAAGAGGGCGTGGCAGCCTTTCTCTACTGGGATCTGATCTGGGGCGATGGCGGCGGCCTGGTTTCCATGGAGCGCAAGGGCCCGCGCCCGCGCGACCAGTACTACTCCTTGCGCCACTACGCGCGCTACACGGACCCGGGCGATGTTCGCGTGGGTACCAAGTGCGACAAGCCCGAGGTGCGCGCCTCGGCCTTTCTTTCGCCGGAGACCGACAGGCTGACCCTGATCGCGCTCAACACGGGCAAGGTCCCCGTCGAGGTTCGCGTGGATTTTGGTGGTTTTGCCGTATCGAGTTCAGCCGTCTACCGGACTGTCTATCTGTCCATGGCGAGCGCGCCGGCCGGGCGCCCGAGCTCCCCTCCCAGCTCCGAGACGTGGACTGCCCTCGGTGAATTGCCTGCCAGCTCCATCGTGCCGTTGCCAGGACGCTCGATCGCCACCGTGGTGCTGCATGGCCGGATGCCCACCCAGCACAAGTGAGGGATCGGGCGTGGCCATCACGTGTCCGGTAGACAGCGGATGCAATCGCGACGGTGCGCGCATCGGGGCCTCCCCGATCGCGCTCCTGACGCTGCTGCTAGTCTTCGGGCAGGCGTGTCGCTGCAGAGACCAGCACACAGTCAAGTTGCCGGTCGAGATCGCCTTGCCACCAGGTGGGTCCGATCCCCGAATCTGGGTCGCAAGTGACGGCGAGTCGCTTGCGGCCGCGCAACTGAGGTCGAGACAAGACCGTGACGGGAGCGCTGAACTTTCCCGCGAACCCGTCGAGCTGTTCGCCTTGCGCGGAGAAACCGTCGCCTTCCAGATCGGCGCGCAGGCCGGCCAGAATGCGCTTCGGGACGTCACGGTCGAGGTCGAGCGGTTCACGCGCGCGAGAGCGGGCCAGGGGCGGGACGATGCGGAGCCGTCGGTGCAGGTCGATCGCTTCGTGGTGTTCGAATTGCCGATGGCCAGGCGCTCCGGGGGCAAGGTTTCCGGGGAGTCACTGGGCTGGGAGGCGGGCGCTGCTCCTCCCGGTCCGCCTCCTGGTGGCACGCTCGACGATCCCTTGATACCGGTGCAGGTGGCGCCGTCGTGGGCCAGCTATCCAATGCAGCTCGCCTCCGGGCAGCATCGCGCTATCTGGATCGATGTCACTGTTCCATCGGACAGAATCGATCCCGGAAGCTATCGCAGCCGGGTCGTGGTTCGTCATCGCCGGTCTGATGGCGGCACCGGCGTGCTGGCCGAGATCCCGCTCGCGATCGAGGTGGGTCGCGCCAGGCTCCCCTATGCATCGTTGCGCACGATGGTGTTCTTCGACCCGGGCAGGATCGAGGCCACCGTCGGTTCGAAGACCGCCGTGCGCCAGTTCCAGCAGCTCATGCACGCGCATCATCTGAGCACGATCTTCCCCATCAATCGGGCCGCGGACGTGGAGGCCAATGCGGCTGCGCTGACCGGAGAGCTGTTCGCGGCCGGCGACGGCTACCGGGGCGCCGGCTCGGGGGAGGGTTCCAGCGTCGTGGCCCTGGGCGCGTATGGTTCGCTCGGGGATCCGAGCCCCGCCAGCATAGCAGCCGTGGCCGACATTCTCGCCGCTCTAGAAAGATTGGGAATCCGCGATCAGCCCGGGGTGCTCGACGTCTTCCTCTACGCCGTCGACGAGCAGTGCGAGAGTCCTCGCGGACAGCTCTGGAAGCATGCGCTGGCCAATTCCCAAGTGCCGGCGCTGCGGCGTCTGCGCGTCGGCCACACCTGCTCGGAACCGCCGGCCGCGCAAGCAGTCGACTTGGTCATGGTGGCGGCGTCCAGGTACTCGCCCCGGCTGACTGACCAGGCGGCGGTACGCGGAAAACACGTGTGGATCTACAACGGTCAGCTTCCTCAGGCCGGGCAATTCCTCAGCGACGGGTGGCGCGTGGGACTGCGAGCCAATGCCTGGATCCAGTCGGCCTTCCAGATCGAGCGCTGGTTCTACTGGGAGTCGACCTTCTGGGATGATGACAACCGGGGAGGGTTGGGGCCGCACGACGTGTTCGCCGGCGCCGAAACCTTCCATAATCGCGAGGGCGACTTCTGCAATGGCGATGGTGTGCTGGTGTATCCGGGCAGGCAGCCCGGCTTCCCCACCCATTCGGCGGATTTCGACGGGGTGTTCCCGTCCATCCGGCTCAAACAGTGGCGGCGAGGCGTGAGCGACGCCGGCTACCTGGAACTTGGCCGCGCCATCGACCGCGAGCGCGTCGAGCGCCTCATTCGGACGCTGGTGCCCGGAACTCTCGATCAGGCACGATCAGGACGCTCACCTGCATGGGCCACCTCGGCGCAGGCATACGAGGCCGCCCGTCGGGAACTGTTTGGGCTGGTGCGCTGATTTCCATGGCAACCCAGGGAGGCTCAACCAGATCTCACTTGTGTGCTTGACAGTTGGCCGCGGGTCGGGCGTTATCGGCGGTCAAGGCCGCGCCTGGCCTGCCACCCAAGCAGGGGAATTGGACATGAAGCTTCGCCCAGCACCTCCGGACAAGAACCTGGTCGAACGAGGGGAGATTCTCGACGCCGTGGGCATTTCCCGGGTGTTGCGCCGGATCGCCTTCGAGATCATCGAGCGCAACGGCCCGGCGCCCTATCTGGTCGGCATCCGCACCGGCGGCGCGGTGCTGGCCGAGCGCATGGTCGAGATGTTGGCCGCAAGCGGCGAAAGCCGGCCGGTGCTGGGCGCCATCGACATCACGCTGTATCGCGACGACGTCTTTCTCGGCCTGCCCAAACCCGAGATCGGGGCCACCGAGCTGCCCGAAAGCATCGAAGGCCGCACCGTGGTGCTGGTTGACGACGTCCTGTTCACCGGCCGCACGGTGCGCGCCGCCATGGACGTGCTGGCCGACTATGGCCGACCCCGCGCTGTGCAGTTGGCCGTGCTGGTCGACCGCGGCCGGCGCGAGCTACCCATCCAACCTGACTACGTGGGCGTGCGCTTGCAGACCACGGCTGACCAGTCGGTGCGCGTGATGCTGGCCGATCGTGGGGAGACCGACCGGGTCGTTCTGCGAGAGAGGATCACCAAATGACCAAGGGATTCACGCAGCGACACTTGCTGGGCATGGAGAATCTCACCCGCGAGGAGATCACCACCATCCTCGATTTGGGCGAGCGCTTTCTGGAAATCGCGGATCGGCCCATCAAGAAGGTGCCCACCTTGCGCGGCAAGACGGTCATCAACCTGTTTCTAGAACCGTCGACGCGCACCCGCACGTCCTTCGAGATTGCGGCCAAGCGCCTGTCCGCCGACGGGGTCAACTTCACCGCCTCCTCGTCGTCCACGGTCAAGGGCGAGACGCTCATCGACACGGCGATGAACCTGGACGCCATGAATCCCGACATCGTGGTCATTCGCCACGCCCAGGCTGGCTCGGCCCTACTGCTCAGCCAGCGCATCCGCGCCGGCATCGTGAATGCGGGGGATGGTGCGCACGAGCACCCGACCCAGGCACTGCTTGACGCCTCGACCATCCGCGCGCACAAGAAGAAGATCGAGGGCCTGACCGTGGTGATCTGCGGTGACATCGACCACAGCCGCGTGGCCCGCTCCAACATTTTCGCCCTGCGCACGCTCGGTGCGCGCGTGCGCGTGGCAGGCCCGCGCTCGCTGCTGCCCATCGGGGTGGAAAACCTGGGCTGCGAGGCCTTTGATCGCATCGAGCCGGCGCTGGAAGGGGCCGACGTGGTCATGATGTTGCGGATCCAGCTCGAACGGAAAGCGGGCAGCCGTTTCCCCAACACGCGCGAGTACGCACGCTACTTCGGCCTGAACGCGCGGCGCCTGGCCCTGGCCAAGCCCGACGCCATCGTCATGCACCCCGGGCCCATGAACCGGGGCGTGGAGATCGATCCCGGCGTGGCCGACGGTCCGCGTTCCGTGATTCTGGAGCAGGTCAGCCGGGGTGTGGCCATCCGCATGGCCGTCCTGTACCTGCTCGGCGGCGGCAGCGGCGAGGAATGGAGCAAGTCTTGATGATCTGCAAGCGCAACCCTTATCTGAGGAGCCAGTCCTATGCCTGACATTCTTCTGCGCGGCGGTCGGGTGCTCGATCCCGCACGAGAGTTCGACGCCCAGGCAGACGTCTTGTTGAAGGACGGGAAGATTGCGGCGATCGAGCGCGGTCTGGCCGCACCAGGCGCCAGGGCCATCGAGGTCACGGGCTGCTGGGTGGTGTCGGGCCTCATCGACCTGCACGTGCACCTGCGCGAGCCAGGCCAGGAATACAAAGAGAACATCGAGACCGGGACGGCAGCGGCGGCTGCGGGCGGCTTTACTGCCGTTTGCTGCATGCCCAACACCAGCCCGCCCAACGACACGCGCGCCGTGACCGACCTGATCGTGCAGCGGGCGCGCGACAAGGGCGCCGTGCGCGTCTATCCCATCGGGTGCATCACGCAAGGCCAGAAGGGCGAGACCATGGCTGACATGGGCGAGCTGCAAGAGGCGGGCTGCGTAGCGGTTTCCGACGACGGTCGCGGCGTGATGAACAGCGAGGTCATGCGCCGAGCCTTGGAATACGCGCGCAGCTTCCGCATGCCGCTTGTGCAGCACTGCGAGGACAGCGCGCTCTCGGCCGGCGGGGCCATGCACGAGGGCTTGGCCTCCACGCGCTTCGGGATTCGCGCACAACCAGCTGCCGCGGAATCCGCCATGCTGGCCCGCGATCTGGAACTGGTCGCGCTGACCGGCGGCCGCTACCACATGGCCCACATCAGTTGCGCTGAATCGGTGCGCCTGATCCGCGAGGCCAAGCAGCGTGGGCTACCGGTCACCTGCGAGGTGACACCACACAACCTGATGCTGACCGACGAAGCCTGCGCCGGCTACCACACCTTTTTCAAGATGAACCCGCCGCTGCGCTCGGCGAGCGATCAGGCGGCGCTACGCGAGGCCCTGGCCGACGGCACCATCGACGCCATTGCCACGGACCACGCGCCCCATTCGTCGGTCGAGAAGGAAGTCGAGTTCGAGCAGGCATCGAATGGAGTCATCGGCCTGGAGACCGCGCTGGCCCTGGCCGTGGAGTTGGTTGATGCCGGCGTGTTGACGCCGGCCAAGCTGGTCATGCGCATGTCCGCAGGTCCGGCCAAGGTGCTGGGCCTGCCGGGCGGCAGCCTCGCGCCGGGCGGGCCGGCCGACGTGACCGTCATCGATCCCAAGGCGGCCTGGATTTGTGATCCCACGCGGTTTCGTTCCAAGGCGCGCAACACGCCGTTTGGCGGGCGCGCAATGCGTGGCCGGGCCGTGCTGACTGTGGTAGGTGGACGGATTGTGTTTTCCGAGGAGAAGCTCGTTGCCTGAGACCAAGAGTGCATTGATACCCGCCTTGCTCGCTCTGGAGGATGGCACCGTCTATCGAGGCCTGGGCTTCGGTTCGGCCGCCGACATGACCGGCGAGCTGGTCTTCAACACTGCCATGAGCGGCTATCAGGAAGTGCTGACCGATCCATCCTACCGCGGTCAGATCGTGATGATGACCGCGCCCGAAATCGGCAACGTGGGCGTGAACCCCGAGGACTTCGAGTCCGACCGGCCCTACTGCGCCGGCTTCGTGGTGCGCGACCTGTCGCCACTCGCGTCCAACTGGCGCGCCCAGGGCACGCTGGCCGATCTGATGGAGAAGTCGGGCGTGGCTGGCATTACCGGCATCGACACCCGCGCCATCACCCGGCGCTTGCGCATCGGCGGTGCCCAGCGCGCGGTGATCACGCGCAAGATCGACGACGCCAACGCGGCCGTGGCCGCGGCCCGGCGCTCGCCTTCGATGGAAGGCCAGGATCTGGCCAAGGACGTGACCTGCGTCCAGCCCTACCAGTGGGACGAAGGCTTGTGGCAGGCTCCGTCCAACAGCACGCCGGTTCCGCCCGTTCGCCACCGCGTGGTGGCCTACGACTTCGGGATCAAGCGCGGGATCCTGCGCCGCCTGCGCCAGAGCGCCTGTGCGGTCACGGTGGTGCCGGCGGCCACGCGCGCGCGCGATGTCCTGGACATGAAGCCCGACGGAATCTTCCTGTCCAACGGTCCGGGCGATCCTGCGGCGGTGTCCTATGCGGTGGAGGCTGCGGCGGAGCTTTGCCAGAGCGGCAAGCCCATTTTCGGCATTTGCCTGGGCCACCAGATCCTGGGGCTCGCCCTGGGCGGCAAGACCTACAAGCTGAAGTTCGGGCACCACGGCGCCAATCACCCGGTGATGGATCTTTCCACGCGCAAGGTGGAGATCACGTCACAGAACCATGGGTTCGCGGTGGACGTGGGCTCGCTGCAGGGCAAGGCTGTGCTGTCGCACATCAACCTGAACGACCAGACCGTCGAGGGCATGCGCCACGACCGGCTGCCCATCTTCAGCGTGCAGTACCATCCCGAAGCGTCGCCGGGGCCCAACGATCCCAGCTACCTGTTCGGGCGTTTCGTCAAGATGATGGACGAGCAGGCGCGGTGAGCGACGACGAGACACGGAAGCCGCGCCCAGATGCCGGCCTCATCCACCTACTGCTCGACCAGTTGGCCAGCGACTTTGCGGCGCCGCCGTTCCGCGAGCAGATTGCGGCCGCACGCGAAGAGTACTTCGGCCGGGCCGGCAAGGTTTTCGAGGACGATGCCGAGGTGTACGAGGCGCGCACGGTGGCGTTTTTGGAATGGTATGTGGTGGAGCGGTCGCTGCCCGAGGGCCGGCCGCCGGTGCTGGTGGCGCTGGAACGCACACCCGCCGATGCGGCCAACGCCGACCGACGCTTGGCTCTGGCGCGCATCGCGACCAGCCACCGCAGCCTGTTCGACATTGCAGAAGTGAAAGGCAATCGCGTGGAGTTGGAAGACATTCTTGGTGGTGCGCGGTTCTCGGTGGTCGAGCGGCGCAGCACCATCGGTTTTGAAGTCGGCGCCATCGTGGAAGCGCGCGTGGTCTGGGACGGCACCGATCCGCTCTTCACCAAGACCTTTCTCTTTCACCCGCGTGACGCGCGCACCGAGATCCTTAATCTGGTCGACGACTCGCTCATGGCCGGCGCGTCTCGCGACGACATCATGGGCAAGCTTTCCCAACTCTATCTGCGCTGGCACCGTCACGGCCACCTGAACGCCGGCCGAATCTACAAGGGCGGGCATACCGGCAACACCGCCGGGCCACTGGTGATCTAATCAAGCGTCGCCTCTCCCGGTGCTGTCCCAGGTTCTGCATACCATTCGCGAGCAGGCGCTGCTGGTTGGCGGCGAAAGGGTGCTGCTGGCCGTGTCGGGCGGTCCCGACTCGACGGCTCTGCTGCACGCGCTGGTGCACCTCGCGCCCCGCCTGCACATCGAGTTGGTCGCGGCGACAGTCGATCACGGGCTGCGGCCGGAATCGGGAAGCGAGGCTGCCCTGGTGGCCGAGCGTTGCCGTGCCTTGGGCATTCGCTGCGAGATGCTCGTGGTCGACGTCAAGGCTGCACGCCACGCCCATGTCTCGTGGCAGGAAGCCGCTCGCAATGTGCGCCTCTCTGCCTTGCAAGAAGCCGCGACCCGGCTGGGCTGCGCGCGCGTCGCCCTCGGCCACACGGCCGACGATCAGGCCGAGACGGTGCTTTTTCGCATCGTGCGCGGCACGGGCATCGGCGGTCTTGCGGGAATTCCCTATCAGCGCGGGATCTTTATCCGGCCGCTGCTCGACATTCGCCGCAAGGGAATCATGTCGTTTTTGGCCAAGCGACGCATTTCCTTCATCGAGGATCCGTCGAACGCCGACCGTCACTACGCCCGGGTGCGCATCCGTCTCGACCTTCTGCCCCTGCTTGCGCGCGAGAACCCGCGCGTGGTCGAGGCGCTGCTGTCCCTGGCACAAGAGGCACGCGCGATCGCGGCTGGGACGCCGGCGCTCGCACCCGCATCCGTCCCGCGGCGAGCGGCTGCGCTGATCCAGCGGATGGCGATGCAAGGGCAAGGGACACGGCGGGTTTCGGTTCCTGATGGTGAGGTGGTGGTGAGCTACGGAAACGTTCGCTTCCGACCGCGGACGAGCGGGCGGCAAGACGTTTGCCCTGCTTCATCCGGGTCGATCCGGGTGAAGGGCCCGGGGATCTATCGTCTGCCAGGGCGAAGCGACGGCTCGGCGCTCGATTTGCAAGAAGGGCACCACCCCGCGCTTCCGCCAACCGGCGCCGCCATCTTTGACGCCACACGGATCGCGCGGCCGCTTGAGGTGCGCGCCTGGCGTCCAGGCGAGCGCATGCGGCCGCGCGGCGGCCGCGGCAGTCGCAAGGTTTCGGACCTTCTGGTCGACGCCAAGATTCCGCGTGACCTGCGGCGCGACCTGCCCGCGCTGGTGACTGCCGACGGAACCATCCTGTTTGTCGCAGGTCTGCGTCCGTCCGAGGTCGGGCGTCCGCAGGTCGCCAGCGAGCACTGGCTAGCCGTACGCTCTGTCTGATAGCGTTGCCGACGGGAACTCTCGTTGACGCCGCGCCATTTGCTGTCAATATTCTAATCAGAGAGTCGACAGACTTAGAGGATCGCGCGTGCGCAATAGCCACAAGACCATCCTGGTATGGGCCATGCTGCTCTTCACCTTTTTTCTGGTGTGGCAGCTGATCAACCCGCGGGCAACTGATCAGAAGCTGGCCTTTTCGGAATTCATCCAGAAGGTCGAGAAGTCCCCCGGCGACTTCAAGGCGACGCCGTTGCAGATCCGGATGAACGGCAACAACGCGGAGTTTCGCGGGGTGCTCAAGAAAGGTGACGAAGCCTTCATCACCACCGGCTTCATCGGCGAGCAAACCCTGGAGAAGCTCAACAAGGCCAACATTCCCTACGAGATCTCGCGCGAGGCCGAGGGCGGGTTCTGGCAGCAGATGTTGATCACCTGGCTGCCCATCATCGTGGTGGCGGTGGTCTTCCTGCTCTTCATGCGCCAGCTCCAGATGGGCGGCGGCAAGGCCATGAGTTTCGGCAAGTCCAAGGCGCGTCTGCTGTCCGAGAACCAGAAGAAGATCACCTTCGCCGACGTGGCGGGCATCGAAGAGGCCAAGGACGAGGTCGAGGAGATCATCGCCTTCCTCAAGGACCCCAAGAAGTTCACCCGCCTGGGCGGCCGCATTCCCAAGGGCGTGCTGATGATGGGACCGCCCGGCACCGGCAAGACCCTGCTCGCGCGCGCCATCGCGGGCGAGGCGGGGGTGCCGTTCTTCTCGATTTCCGGTTCGGACTTCGTAGAGATGTTCGTGGGCGTGGGCGCCAGCCGCGTGCGCGACCTGTTCGAGCAGGGAAAGAAGAACGCGCCCTGCATCGTGTTCATCGATGAGATCGATGCCGTGGGACGACACCGCGGGGCGGGCCTGGGCGGCGGCCACGACGAGCGCGAGCAGACCCTCAACCAGTTGCTGGTCGAGATGGATGGCTTCGAGTCCAACGACGGCGTGATTCTCATCGCCGCCACCAACCGGCCCGACGTACTGGACCCGGCGCTGTTGCGGCCGGGGCGCTTCGATCGGCGCATCGTGGTTCCTCGGCCCGACGTGAAGGGCCGGCTGGGCATCCTGAAGGTCCACACCAAGAAGATGCCGCTGGGATCCAACGTAGATCTCGACGTGGTGGCGCGTGGCACGCCCGGCTTCTCGGGCGCCGACCTGGAGAATCTGGTCAACGAGGCGGCCTTGCTGGCCGCGCGCGAGGACAAGGATCAACTCGACCGCCACGACTTCGAGATGGCCAAGGACAAGGTCTTGATGGGCCCCGAACGGCGCTCGATGATCATCAGCGACCAGGACAAGCGCATCACTGCCTTTCACGAGGCGGGCCATGCGCTGGTGGGCAAGATGATGAAGGGCTCCGACCCGGTTCACAAGGTGACCATCATTCCGCGCGGCCGAGCCCTGGGGCTCACCCAGCAGTTGCCGCTGGAAGATCGGCTCAACCTGTCGCGCGAGGCGGCCAACGATCAGATCGCGGTGGCCATGGGCGGCCGGGTGGTCGAGGAACTGGTCTTCGGGCAGATCACCACCGGCGCCTCCAACGACATTCTCATGGCCACCGATCTGGCGCACAAGATGGTGTGCGAGTGGGGCATGTCGGAGAAGATAGGGCCGCTGCACTTCGGGCGCAACGAGGAGATGGTGTTCCTGGGCCGTGACTTCGCCGAGCACAAGGAATACAGCGAGCACACCGCGGTGGACATCGACGCTGAAGTGCGCCGCATCGTCACCGAGAACCACGAACGCGCGAAGCAGGTCATCACCGGCAACATGGACAAGCTGAACGTGCTGGCCGAGGCCTTGCTCGAGTACGAAACTTTGGATGGCGCCGAGATCGACGTCTTGTTTGCGGGCGGCAAGCTGGACCGGGCCCCCGCGACTCCTCCGCTTCCCACGGCTGGCAAGGACGGTGGCGAGCAGAGAGAAGTGCGGCCTGGACAACGCCCTGGCCTGTTTCCACGACCCTTGCCCGACCCCGAAAAGGCCTAGCAGAAGACCCCGGCTCTCCGATGGCCACGCGGATTGTCGGTGTTCTCAATGTGACCCCTGACTCGTTTTCGGACGGGGGACGATTATCTTCGGTGAAGGATGCGGTGGCGGCGGGTCTGGCCATGGTGGGGCAGGGCACGGACTGGATTGATGTGGGTGGAGAATCCACGCGGCCGGGCTCGGTGCCGGTGCCCAAGGCCGAGGAGATCGCGCGCGTGGTCCCGGTGCTCCGCGAGTTGTCCAGGCGTTTGCCAGCGACGGTTCGTCTGTCGATCGACACTTACAAGTCCGCAACGGCGCGCGCTGCCCTGGCCGAAGGTGCCACCGCAATCAACGACGTGTCCGGCGGCTTGCTCGATCCGGAAATTTTGCGCGTGGCTGCGGCGGGCCGGGCTGCCATGGTGCTGGGGCATCTACGCGGCAAGCCGGCCGACATGCAGGCCAACGTCCGTTTCGACAACGTGGTCGAGGAGGTGTCGGGCGAACTGGGCAGCCGCGTGGCCGCGGCCCGCGCCGCGGGATGTGACGAGGTATGGGCCGACCCCGGCATTGGCTTTGGCAAGCACCTTGATCACAACCTGTGCCTGCTCAAGCACCTTGCGCGCCTGCGGTCGGGTCTGGGCGTGCCCATCATGGTGGGTGTGTCGCGCAAACGATTCATCGGAGATGTGACGGGAAAGTCAGCGACTGAACGGGTCTTGGGTACCGCCGCGGCTGTGGCCGTGGCGATCGTGAACGGCGCGGACGCGGTGCGGGTTCACGACGTCGCGGCCATGCGCGACGTGGTTCGCGTGGCCGAAGCCATCGCGGGCGCGGGCGAAATCGATTAGATCGCTTCTCGGCCTACCAGCCGTTCAGCCGCTGCAACGGCTTGCCCGGCGGCTCTCACCTTCATGGAACCAATTCAAGAGCCTGAGAAAGGCGAAGACCGATTCGTATAGCACTAAGGTCGCGCCGATCGGTTGTCAAGACTCGGTAGACGCGCCGTCGCTCAGCCGCCGCAGCCACGGTGCCATCAACCAAGCCTAGGTTGAGCCCCGCAAATCTTGCATCCAGTTCCATTGATCTCGCGATGTCGGACGGCAGCGGTGGTTCATATTCGTATCGAGTTCCCTGATCGAAGATGTCCGCCACCAACCTTCTCATGGCTGCACGGTTGTCCCTGAGAAAGTAGTCAACTTCGGCGAGAACGAGCCCGGGCACGATCACCGAACTCGCTGACGTTAGTGCCTCCTCGTATTCCGGAAAGCTTGGCACGCCATCTCGGTCGCAGGCGAGCGCGCGGAGGAGTCCACCGGTATCGGCGACAATCGCTGGTTTCAATCCTTGAGATCCTTGAAAAGCAGAGACTCGTCGCCGAGTTTGCTGTCGGTCGACTCGAATAAACCGGTCGTGGGCGGCCGGCGTCCCGAGTAGTACCGTGAGGCCACAACGCGCAACCCCTTTCGGACAAGCTCCGAAGCCGAATGCCCTGCAGCACGAGCCTTCTTCAAAGCTCGGATATCATCCTCCCCCAGTCGAACCGTGGTTGAAGTGAGACGCGCCATACATTCACCATACATCGCAAAGACACCCAAGGCAACGCTTCGTCGCATCGGCCCTCCACGTTCTGTTCGTCGCTATTGCATGTCCGCCGTGGCGTTCACCTGCGGGCGGCCGTCTGCGGCCGACCGTCAGTCCCTGTTCTTCTTACTTGCACTGCCTACGAGGGGTTCAACGCCTTTATGGCGGCAGTGCAGCGCCATGCCGCGCGTACCAACTCAGTAATTGCAAGGACGCCTTCGGTGCTGCTGGATGGTTCCCTCGGCTCGATTCGCGCGATAGCACACATGGCATTGAGGGCCGAGCCCGTGACTCGTCTTGGACGTTCTACGGCATGTGCGCAGCACCATTCAGTCAAATAGATTCACGAGCGTCTGCACTTTCGCGGCGAAGCTCCGGCTTGAATTGTCTCCATCCCTTGCCGCCAGATCTGCCGCAGTCGCGATGAGGGTGACCAGCTGCCTTGCATTCTGCAGATGCGGAAGCGCCGGGACTAGGGCACGCTCCATGGCAGATTCCGTGAATGCCGAACACGATGATGCTCGGTCGATGTATGCGAGGAATCGCTGCGCAAGGGCCGGGCCAAGTTCGATCTGATAAGCAATGCTGACCTCTCCCACGAAGCGGAACCCGCTGCGGATGTGCGCACCACCCTTCTCTTCGATGCAGCCCATGAACGCATTCTTTTTCTCAGGGAAGTGCCGTTTGATGGACTTCTGCCTCTTCTTCTCTGCGGCATCGGCTTGCGCCTCGAGTTCGGAGACCGTGGGCTCCTGTTTGGGAGCGGCCCTGTCAGCCTCTGCTGCGTTGGAACGAGAGCCTAGCAGAGCAACTGCACAGATTACCAATGTGAGCGATGAGGCGCGTTTTGTCATGGTTCTCCTCGCATTGTACACTCGCTGCCGGTTCGTCGCCGGCATCCTGGTATTTGGGTGGCGCAAGAATCGTTGCGAGAATGTCACGAACGTTCTCGTGGATATGAGCGCCCTCAAGTCCGTCGAACGGCGTGCCGATAGGCTGCGAGCTGGCCGACTAGGGCCTGTCCCTAAATTCTGACCGAAAATTTGCGCAAGCGGGCGTCCGGTGGCTTTTGTCTGGGAATGCACAGACATGA
>Ga0181524_10003995_pt1 | contig 13947 bp, 10 predicted proteins | sample PEATcosm2014_Bin_34_FD_119761 | JGI IMG/M metagenome (GOLD analysis project Ga0181524, IMG submission 119761) | Peatland microbial communities from MTU Mesocosm Facility, Houghton, MI, USA - PEATcosm2014_Bin05_60_metaG | ecosystem: Environmental > Terrestrial > Soil > Wetlands > Peat | place...
GGCGAGGAGACGCTGATGCCGTCGATGTAGTGATCGAAGAACATCGCGGAGTTCGTGAGCGTCAGGTTCACCGGGAAGCTCGCGCCCCCGGCGACCACGAACGGGCATCCGGAAGCGCACGTCACGTTGACAAGGTAGCCCGAGGCGGTCCCCGTGTAGTCGGGGGTGAAGGTGAACCCCGTGACGATGACCTGCGCCGGGGTTCCGCCGGTTCTCGGAGCCCGGGAGAAGGCCCCGAGCGCCGCGACCGTTCCGACGATCACGGCCACGACCACGGCCAGCGCGACGACCACGTAGAGGGCCGTCCGACCCTTCGGCGGCGCGTGGGGTGGAGGAGGCGGCGGAGTTCCGCCTTGGGAAGGCGGCTCGGAGGGAGCCACGCTGGGTCAGGCGGGGCTCCGTTACATGGACTTGTCGTGCCGTCCGCAAACCGCGGCTCTGGCACGACCCGACGCGACCCCGGGCCGGACGGTACCGGAGCCGGCGCGCGCGGTGGCCCCCCTCCGAGTCCCGAAGATCAGCGGCCGAGGGGCCGGGAAGAACCCATGCCTCGGCCTCCACCGGGGATCGAACCGCGCGGCGCGGACCCGGGGGCTCCCCGTTACCAGGAAGTGAAGTTGGAGTCGAGGGTGAAGCCGCCCGAGCCGTACTCCGGGATGGCCTCGACCGTCCATGCGTACGCCTTGTAACCGAGCGTGGCGGAGGGGCCGATGGCGGTCGTGCCCATGATCCACTCGTTGTAGGGCAGGCTGATCGCCCCGTAGCAGCAGAACACGCCGACCTGCCACAACGTGCCGTCGGGGCCGCTGGTCGTGACCTCGGGCAAGGAGATGTTCTCGGAAACGGCGGCCGAGTTCGTCACGTTGTAGTAGAAGATGACCCCGATCTGCGGGGGCGTCCAGTTGAGGAACTCCGTCGGCAGCTCCGGGCAGGTCAGCGCGCACAGGTTCTGGTCGAGCCCGATGAAGTACCCCTTGGCCGACCCGGTGTAGTCGATGGCACCCTCGATCGCGAGGATCTTCTCGTTGTACGGGTTCAGGTTCGGCCCCTTGGGACCCGACGAACCCGCCGCGTCGTGATTCGCGAGCCCGAAGAACCCGGTCACGGCCGCGACCTCGACGACGATGGCCGCGGCGCAGGCGATGCTTACGAAGAACATCGTCCGGTGACCCCTCGCCTGCCGGCGGAGCCAGCCCGGGCGCCGGTACGGGTTCGCCATCTACAGAATGTACAGCGGAATGGACGTCAGCAGGACCGCGGGGCTCCACTGGGTGTCGAGGAGGTTGATCTCGCACGCGCCGACCACGGTGAAGCACCAGGGCGGTGCGCCGTGATAGTCGTCCTCGTCCGAGATGTTCCAGGTCGATATCGGTTCGATCGGGTTGGGGGCCTCGAGGACCGAGTCGGGGGTGTGGACGTAGATGATGAGCGTCTGGGCCGGGGAGAGGGCGGTGCGGTTGTAGTTGACCGGGTCGAAATAGCCGAGTCGGTTGTAGTAGACGCTGTTGGCTCCCCCGCCGGCCCCCTGCGCGACGTACGTCGCACAGCTCCCCAGGACCGGGGCGTCGGCGGAGAGGTTCTGGGACGACCCCGGGACCCACTCCATCGCGGAGAGCGGACCGCTCACGAGCGTCGTCTGGAGGTACGTCGGGGTCGTGTTCGTGCAGATGAACTGGAACTCGACGTCGGACAGCGGGATCGGCTGGGAGACGTCGACGATCTGGATCAGCGTGACGGTCATCTCCCGGTAGGTCCCCGTGTCACCGTACTCGCAGTCGTCCCACCAGGCGTTCATGTAGGTGTTGTACCGGGCGAGGTCGGTGGCGTTCCCCGTACCGTTCCCGAGGTAGTAGGTCGGGTTGTACGGCAGGAGGCCGGGGGCGCCGGTCGGGAAGCAGTCGGTCGGGTCGCCCCACACCGGGCGCGTGCCACCCGTGACGGCCTGGTAGGAGACGGTAGGGGGCGCGGGCGTCAGCGGGAACCGGATCATGTAGACCAGGACCAGGAGGACGATGGTGATGGCCACGAGCAGGACCGAGCCGATGCTCTCGGAAACCCCGCGATCCGTCCTTCGCCTGCGCCAACGGAAGCTTCGGTAGGGAGTCACGTGTAAGTACTCCTTTCCTCGGGATGATAAATGTTGGCCCGGCCGCCCGACCGGTCCTCCCCGGGGAGCACGATAGGGAACGGTGGCTCCGACCCGGGGGCGCCGGCCGGCCCGTCCGAGGGCCCGTCCCCACGCCGGGCCCGGGCGCGCTCAGCGGAGGGGGGAACGGGAGGCCGGAAGGGCCCAGGGTCGACCCTGGACACCGGGGTCGATCCATCGGGCGGTCGACAGCGCGCCGATCCCAGCGGACGCCCCCGGCGCCGACAGGATCGGGGCCGCGGCGGTCAGGGGGGTCGCGTCGGTGTGGAAGATCGAGCCGTTCGCCGGACCCGTCACATCGAGGAAGGCCAGGGCGCCCGTGTCGGCCGCATCCCCGAGCTCCCGGTCGACGAGCGAGAAGTTTCCCGGGTACATGGCGGTGAAATCGATCATCGCGGTGCTGCCGGGGGGCACGGGAACCGTCGAAAGGTTGGCCGTCGGCGGGTCGGACAGGTCCCCGTACAGGTACGTCTCGTTGAACGTCCCTCCGGCCATCTGGAACGCGGAGAAGTCGTTCGGCCCGGCGTCCCCGAAGAACAGCCGGACCGAATCGTTGACGCCGACCGGGAGGGCGTGCGTCCCCGTGAGCGCATCGTACCCCCCGTTGAAGACGACGTAGGTGGGTTCGTTGTCGAGCAGGGCGGACCCGTTGAACACCTGGTTCCCCAGGCTGTGGATCGGCCAGTGGAGGTAGAGCTCGCTCTCCATGACGTAGAACTCGTGGTCCACCGGCGGGAGGCCCTGGGCGGGCTGGACGAGGATCATCCCGAACATGCCGTTCGCGATGTCGGTCGCGATGTTCGGGGTTCCCGACTGGTAGACGAAGAGGCCGGGGGTCATCGCCAGGAACGTGAAGTTCTTCTCGCCGCCCGGCGGGGTCTGGGTCGCCGCCGCTCCCCCGCCCGGACCGGTGACCGCCTGGAGGTCCACGGACTGGTTCGTGGTGCTGTTCTTATCGTTCGAGAAGTGGACGACGACGGTATCGCCCACCCGCACCCGGAAGAACGGTCCGGGGACGGTCCCGTTGTAGGTCCAGTAGACGTACGAGACCCCGGGCTCGATCTCCGCCGTCTCCTCGACGGCGTGGAGGTAGATGTTGACGGTCTCGGAGAAGTTCCGTGTGATGGGGGGTGGGATGGCGCCCGGGTCCTGCGAGATCCGGCTCGAGGTGAGCGGAAGCTCGGGGCCGATCACGGAGTAGCCGACGACGACGGTGCCGTTCATGCCCGCCGCGCGGTGGCCCGGGATCTGGCAGTAGTACGCGAACGACCCTTCCACGGTCGCCCGGAACGTCACGGAGGCAGACTCGTTGACCACCGTGACGTAGGGGGTGGACACGTTGTAGGTGCCGATGTAGAGGTCGTGCTCCATGGACTGACCGTTCACGAGGATGATGGTCACGTTGTCGCCCCACCCGACGTACAGGGTCGGGTCGCGCAGCCCGTCGATCGTCCCTCCGACGCCGATGTACCCCGAGAGGTACGCCCGGAGCGTGAACGATATGGGAACCCCGCTCGGGACGCCCGAGGTGGGGGGGGTGGTGGTCGAGGAGGGATGGGCGGCTCCCACCTGGGCACCGTACATCCCGGCAAGGAAGGAGCAGACGACGATCGCGGCCGCGGTAATGGCCACCACGTTGTAGAACGTCTGGTCTTTCATGCGGGTCCCAGAACGATACGGACCCGTCCCGTCCTTGAGAGCCGTGTCAACTCGGATTGACGGAGCCGGATCGTAGATCGTTTCCGGGCTCCGCGCACCCGAACCCCGGGAACGGGCCGTGGTCGAAGGGGGCCCCGACGCTGCCCGACAGGGACGGTTCCCGGTCGTGTCGGCCGAATCCCGTCGGAGGGGGGGTGCGACCCCGCTCACCGCCCCGGGCGCGCGACGTACCGGTGGGGAGACCCGTCTCGGAGGGCTCTAATCGGCCAGAAACCTCCCCGTACAGGGTGTCGTCGTGCCCCAGAAGGAAACCGGTCGAAGCGAACCCCTCCGGGCGATCTCCGACCTGACCGTGAAGTTCCTCGAGGCATGGAGAGGGTACTGGGTCTCCGCGGGGGAGGTCGGCGACTTCGTCCACGAGGAGATCGCCCGCCGCCTCCAGTCCGGGGAATGGACCGTCGTGGACGAAGCGGACGAGGGGGAGTATCGACCGACGCCGGGGGCGACGGCAGCGAAGGAGCCGGCCCTGGGCGCCGAACCGGTGCGAGACATGGTGCGGCACATCCTTCGGAGAATGGCGCTCGACGACGAGATCGACTGCCGGCTGTTCGCCCCGGCCGGCGGGGGCCGAGGGGGAGAGTTCCTCTACTCCTGCAAACGGATGGCCGCCCCCGCTCGGAAGTGACCGGCCCTTCCGCCAAGGCGGCATCGGGAGATCCGAGACCCCCGGTTCGAGACGGGTGGGTGCCACCGACGAGAGGCCCGGCCGGTCGAGGACGCCCTCCGTGCGGGCCGGGCCTTCGATCCTAGGGGAGGTTGTGGTCCTCCGCTCGGAGGCCGCGGTCAGTCCTCCCTCGCCATGGGCGGCGGCAGCCCAAGGCTCCCTCGCACGGGGACCCCCGCCCCCGGCGGGTCGGGCACGAACGTCACGGACACGGTCACGCCCGTCCCGTTCACCGTCAGGGTCCCGGACCACTCGTCGGTCCCGTTGACCTGGAGGCCGTAGCCGTGGATGGGGGTGATCGTCCAGGTGTACGTCCCGTTCCGCAGCATCAGCGTGATGCCGGGACCTTTGAGACCCTTGCTCGCGACCATCCCGTAGCAGCTCCGCTTCTCTCGCTTCGGCACGGTGCACGCGGCCTTCAGGTGCCATGTCGTGGTCGTGAGGCCGGTCTGGTCGAACGTCACCGGATAGAGAATCGGCGCGAACTTCACGTTGACCGTGGCCCCCTTCGTCCCCACCAACGTGCCGATCAGCGAGATGGGGTGCCCGCCCGAAGCGGCCGTGGCATTGTATCCCGGGATGGTCGGCACGTCGAAGGCGTACAGGAGTGACGGCGAGCCGGGGACGTTGGCGATGTGGATCGTCGCGGTGGTCGAGCACTCCTTCAGCGGGTAGTAGGTCGTCGCCGCATGCACGCCGAGGAGCGAGCACCACGATTCTCCCGCGATGAGCCCGCTCTCATGGAACGTGAAGCCGATCAGCTTCTTCGCCGGGGCGAACAGCACGGTGACGTTCGTCTCGCCCGCCACGTTCAGCGAGCCCCAGAACCCGTTGGAGCATCCCGAGGAGGCGACGTGGCCCGGTGACCCGAGGATTAGGCAGGGGATCGACCCGTTGGGCTCATAGAACGTCATCGAGTCGATCGCGGATCGTTCGGTCGTCCCGTTCAGTCCGACCGTCCAGACGGCGTTCGTCGGGAGCCCGTTCTCCGTCAACGTCACGGCGTGGACGGTCTGCACGAACGTCACGTTCACGGTGACCTCCGACGCGACCACGGTCACGGTCCCCGAGCTCGGGGTGACGGCGTAGTCCTCCACCGCGGCGACACTGTAGTCGTACGCGTTCTTGGCCTTGAAGAAGGCAAGAGCGTTCGCACTTCCCGGAACCGCGGTGAGGGACCCATAGTAGCTGGCCAAGGTCACGCCGAAGGTCAACCCCGATCCCAATCCGGACTCGGAGAAGACCACCGGGTACGTGTGCGATACCATCGCCACACTTCCCGAGGCGGGCGGATCGAGGGCCACGAAGACGTTGTTCGGGACGGGCGCGGCGGTCGCGGCGACGCCCGTCGGGAGTCCGGTGAGAGGGACCAAGCCGACGAGGTCGTTGGTGCTCGTGTCGATCAGCACGAGACCCGACGCGGGGGGGCTCGCTCCGTCGCTATAGGCCGCGTCGACGTACCCGTTCCACGGGTCGTAGGTGATCCCGCCGATCCCTGCCCCGGCCACGACCGCGACGCCCGTGTCGATCTGGGTGACCTCCTTCAACGCAGAGGGGTTCACCACGTCGATGCCCGCGTCCCCCGCACGGCAGGCGGGGAACCCCGAGCAGGTCCCGCCGACGTACAGGTACCCGTTTTCCGGATCGAGGGTCACGTTCGTCGCGCTGCTCAGGTCGGGGAGCGTGAAGGACGTCGGGGTCCCCGTGGTGAGTCCCGTCCAGAGCTCTCCCATCGACGACGGCACCGTCGAGGTTCCGGCGGCCCAGACGGCCCCCGACCCATCCACGGCGAGGCCTCCGGGGGTGCCGGGTTCCAGGACGGTCGTGCTGGGTGCGGCACAGGATGTCGGGTCGCAGTAGACGACGACGGTCGGGCCGCCGCTATGGTTGCCTTCGATGAAGGCGAGGCTCGCGGTCAGCGCGATGCTCGTGACATTCGTGAGCGGGAGGCCGAACGCGGTGGCGGGGTTCATGACCGTTCCGGTGACACGGACCATGCCCGCGCCCCCCGCCGAGGAGAGGCCCGCCACCCAGACGTTGCCCGACCCGTCGACCGCCAGGGCCACGGGGCTGAGGGCGTGCCCGAGTCCGTCGAAATCGCTCAGCGAAACCGGGCTACCCGATATCTCGGAGGCCGAGGTCGCGTCGAGCACGGTGAGGGTGTCCGACCCCGCGTTCGCGATGTAGACCTGCTCGACGGCCGGGTCGTAGACCACGCCTTGCGGGTTCACGCCCACGGGCGTCGTCACCGTGGCCTGGTACAGGAACGTGAACGTGATCGGCTCCGTCACGTCCGACCCGCTCACCGTGATCGTTCCCGAGGGCGGATTCGCATAGTACTCCGTCAGCGTCCCGACCGCGAACGAGAACACGCCGTTCGGGACCGACGTGAACGTGATGTCGCCCGTCCCGCTCTTCGTCACGTTGTCGAACGTCACGGACCAGCTCGTGCCGTTCGGCAGCCCCTCGGGGTGGAACGTCACCTGGGACTCGGGGAGGGTGTACCGGATCTGGAACCACAGCGGGTCGTTGTACCCCCCTAGCAGGGGATTCGCATCGATCGTCGCGCCGTCGATCCACGGCGCAGTCGTGATGACGTCGCTCGGTTGGCCCACCCACAGGTACAGCGCGAGTTCGTTGAGGACCTTATCGACCAGGTCGTACTCCGAGATCCGCTGGGACTGGCTCGTTCCACTTGCGGCCTGGTGGGCCCACGTCACGGCCGAGTCATAGGCCACCCCTTGGCACTCCTCGTGGATCTCCCCCACGCTCGCCCAGTACGAGAGGTCCGCGGAGCTTCCCGAGGCGTGCCCGCAGCTGGCCGAGTTGTAGGCCGGAAGCGCGAGCTGCTCGGCCACCGCGTCCGAGGACGCGTAGGTGTCGTTCGGGTAGGTCATGGGTGCGATGTACGCTTCCGGATCGGCGTAGCTGCCGGTCCAGCCGCTCGCCCACGTGGGCAGGGGGCCGTTGCCGGAAGCCTGGTCCACCTGGAGCGTGACCGAGTCCGGCAGCGTCATGTCGAGCGACGACCCGCCGAACGGTTGCAGGGCACCGTTCGTCAACGCATCGATCGAGGCGATCCAATCCGCGATCCCGATGTCCTCGGTCGGGTCGCCCTGCGCGCCGGCGATCGCCCACGTGCACGGGGTGCTCTTAGTGCATGACGCCAGCTCCGCGTCGTAGTAGGGCGAGGTGGGATTGGTCGCCTGGGCCCACCACCACGCCGCTCCGCCCACGTCCGTCGGATTGGCGTCGGGATTTCCGGTCGGGAACGACACGTCCGCGGGGTAGTAGGTGCTCAACGCGGGTGGGATCGGCCCGCCCGCCCCCTGGAGCCATTGGATACCGTCGACGGTCCACGTCGTGGCCTCGGTGGTCGCGTACGGGTAGGCATGGACCAGGAACTGGCGCAACCCTATCCCACTGAAGAAATCCCGCGGAATGTTCGGCATCGGCTCGGGCGGGAAGTCCGCCGCGTAGTTCGTCGGGTTCCAGTTGAGGTTCATCGGCATGAAGAAGCTGCTCATCGTCGGGAGGATGTAGTAGTCCAGCTTTCCCAGGGCGGCGAGCTCCAGCAGGGTCGAGGTGTGGCCCGGTTCGATCTGTGCGAAATCCGCCGTTCCCGCCTCGGACTGGCTGATCCCGAATGCGTCATTGGGCTCCCAGAAGACGTCGACCGTGGAGAGGTAACCCGCGGGGGCGGGGTCGCACCAAGCGCTGGTGTACACGCCCTCCGGGGGCAGGCCGAGCGCCGCGGCCTCGGTCGAATTGCAGGCCGAAGGCTGGGCGTACGCCGGGTTGGCTACAAGTTCGTAGCCGGTTCCTGGCACGATCGTGGCCATGTACGGGCCGGAGCCGACCATGCTCCATCGCACTGCGGGCTGGACCGAGGGCGTAGCGAGGGCCGACTCCTCGAACGCGTCCCAATACGTCGGGGCAAGGCCGGAGACGTAGGAGGCCCAGGCCGAGCTTTCCGTCGTGGTGTCGCCGTCCGGCAGCAGGCACGACCCGTCCCCGTTCAGGACGGCCGCACCGGTCACGGTCCATCCGGGGATGCCGGCGGTGTCGTAGGTGAACCAGCCGCAGGGTTCGACGCTCGCCCCGAGCCCGTCGGCGACAAAGTCGAGGAAGGACGGCCACGCCCGGTCGGACCCGTTGGCGACGAACGTGATGCATCCGTGGGCGTTCGTGATCGCCGCCGCGGGACAGTAGGTGGTGTCGTTGATCAGCATCGAGTTGAGTTCGTCGGCGGGGGTGTTGACGTAGGGGGTGTGGATGTCCGACGGATTCGGAGCGGCGAGCGGAAGCAAGGCCTGGGTGATCGTCCAGCCGTTGTCGGCCCCCACGAACGGGAGGTCCGCGAACGCCATCGTCCGGAGCACGGAGAACATCACGTCGGTCGGATAGACCGACCAGTGGGCTCCCGTCGTGGGATCGCGGAACTGGGCATTCGGATCGAGGACGAACGTCCAGTAGACCGGTTGGCCCGCCAACGGGCCACTCGTGGCATCGGCGATCAGGCTCGTACCGTAGTCCGCGATGCACTGCGGCGTGCCCGGAACGCAGATCGCCAACGTCGGGACAAATGAGGAGGTCGACGGTCCGTCGTAGCTGACCAGAGTCTCGTACACGTTCTGGATGGGTTGGAGGCTGAGGGAATCCTCCGCGACCGAGGGGTCTTCGGTGATCGCCCCCCCGGGAGCGACCTGATAGACATCCAATGTGCCCAGATGGGGGCTGTGGGCGGTACCCGCGATCGCGGGCGCATCGTGCGGGCTCGGGAGGTCACGGCCCCCGACCGCGGTGTCCGGTGGCAGGGTCGGACCAGACGAGAGCGGCACCGACAGGCCTCGATCCGAGCCCCCCGTGGACAAGGACGATGAGAGGGGCGCCAGCGACACAGGTTCCCCACCCGATCCCGAACCCCCCTTCGCGCCAAGCCCGCTTCCCATACCGGCGCCGCCGTTGTGAGAACCCCCCGTGAGGGATCCCCCCAAGCTCAGCCCGCCGACCATGATCGCACAGATGACCACGACCGCGAAGAGTTCCCGACCACCGCCACATCGACACAAAGCTGCCAACCGCGCCAACCCCCTGGGACGGAATGCCGTCCTGTAGCATACAAGACGTCCCGCACCGGTAAGGGCTGGCGCCCCCCCGCTCGGCCTGTTCCTCGAGGCATGCGGTCTGGGGCGGGGCGTTTACACCGCGGTGGTCCCGGGCAAGATGTGGGTCGACGAACGGAGCCCCGCCTTCACCAACCCGACGGTTTCGGGCGCCGGCTCCCGCTCGCAAACCGAGCGAAATTTCTAGAGCCGAACCTCTCTCGCGCGCCCGGGGCCGAACGCCTAGGATGGCCCCTGTTCCGCTCGAGCCATACTAGACCACGAGCGTGTCCGGAAGGATTGCCGGTTCGATTCGCACGCCGCCCGAAGGGGTCGGTGGCGCTTCCCACTCTCCGATGCCGAATCACATCAGGACCCGGGGGGATCCCAGCGTCGAGGAGTATGGGAACCCCGAGTCCCGCTGAGGTTACAGCTCCGCCCTCGGCGGTTCCCCTCGGGTTCTAGGGGTACTACCTCCCCGCTCCGATCCAGCCACATGAACAGGGCCTCGTTGAACTGGGCGCGTTCGGAGGCGCGACAGGAGTATCAATCCCCGCTGCGCCCGCGGTATATAGGTCGTTTTCGAGTCCCGGAGAGTTAATCGCTTCTCGGGCCCTGAGGTGCAAGCGATGAGGCACGCGACGGCTGTCCTCGCTATCGGGCTTGCCTTGACTGCGGTCCTCGCGGGTTGTGCCCTCGCTTGGGGGGCTACACCAATTCGCCCCTGGTCCACCGAGGAGGTACTGTATCCGGCCGGCACGGTCCTCAAGGTTCCGGGGTTTACGGTTGCGACCTTCGAAATATCCGCCTACGGCGGAGTGCTCGTCGGAGCGGCTGTCGTCGACCACGAGTCCATCTGGGTAGAGGCCCTGCCCGCCGGAGGAATCCTGGTGTGCCCCTACTTCCCAGGTTATGAGGGCACACCCTGGTCGTACGCTATCAACCAGACTTTGACCGCGGGTCAGGAGTACGTTTGGGGGGCCGTGTGCGGCGGATTCGCAAACATCACCGTGACCCAACCGATCGAGCTCCTGTACCCCTGAGCGGACTAAGGCCGTCGAAGACGGGTCGCTTTCGGTCGGCCCGCCTCGCCTGCCTGCTTGAGCCACACCTAATGCTCCGCTAGGAGGTACCGGTTCGAAGTCATGCGGGAAGGATGGGACTCCTTGCTGGGGGGCACGGTCCTCGTGATCTGGACCGGCTTCCTGCTCGTCCTCGCGTGGGAGGAGAGAGCTTCCGGGGGCCCTACCGGCGGTTGGACCCTCCTTGGCATCTACGGAGTCGCCTCGGTGGGGCTTGCGATCGCCGCAGCCTATTTCCTGAGGCGGGGCTGGATTCTCTTCCACCGGCCTCCCCCGACCGGGTAGAGCGAGCTGACGGGTCCGGAACGGGTCGCTAGTCAACGGTCAGACTACCCTCCCGCTGCGGATGGGAGGGTATCCCCGCAGGAGAGTCTTCCGCGGCGGTCGGTGACCCCTGACGAACCCAAGACGCCGTCCGAAAGGTTTCGGCGGGTAGACCGACCCGGCGGGCCACCTCGTTCCGCTTGAGGTCGGCAGCCCTTAGCTCGGCGATCCTGGCGACGACCTCGGGCGTAACTCGCCGGGGGCGTCCGACCGGCCTGCCGGAGTTCCGGTGTCTAGCGCTTGGTCCGTCAGAATGATTCGGACTCCAGCGGCCTCAGCCCCGGCGAAGAGCGCGAGAGCCGTCGGGACCCACCCAGCGATACGGTCGAGTCTAGTCACTATGACAATGTCGATCGCCCGCGCCCGAATGGACTCTAGGAGTCGGCCGAAATCGGGCCGGCTTATCCTTCGGCCGCTCCTCCTCGTCTCGTCCCTGCTGAGAGGTACCGCCCCGCTTGCGGGACGGGGAACTCGAGAGCCGCGAGATTCCGTGTCAGATGTGGGGGAGTTCTCCCCCCACCTCCCGTTTAGCTATGGCAACAGGGCGTAGTGGCTAGGCCGTCAACCGATTACGACGAGCGGCACCCGGCTCGTTCGGGGGCCGTGTCGTTGAACGGGGTAGGTGGCTCGCTCCCTCGACCGCCGCGACATAGGACAAGCGGGCTCGGAGCAAGTAAGTAACCCGGTGAGGTGCGGTTCTCCCGGGCCCGGAGGAGGAATGCGAACGACCAGCCGGGGGGCCGTAACCGTTGGAGTTGTCGTCTTCTTTGCCGCTGTCATCGTCGCCACTGTCGGCGGGATTGTCCTTATCGACTACGGCCTAAGGTCGATGTCGGGCGCCTTGATCTTCGCGGGAATCCTCCTTGCTGCCGCAGGTTGTTATGCATTCAGCCTGCCGATACGTGCGCTGCGCCGAAGCAGGGATGGCAAGTGAACGGAGTGAGTCGTTCGCTCCCTCCCGGCAGCACTGGCAGCACCCGGCTCGCTCGGGGACCCCTTACTCCCGGGTCCGAAAAGGGGATGGAATGGGTTTGGAAGCGGCCCCCACTGGCGCGGGGGACACTGGTCCCGAAATGAATTTACGACGGGTAGAACATCCCTACAACGCTGGCAAAGTAGAAGCTCGTCGGGTCCGTTCCCCCAGACTGGTCGCCGATGATACCGAACGTGTAAGTGCCCGCGATTCCAACTTGGAAACTTTGGACCAGACTGTAGTCGGGAAAGAGGTCGCCCGAAGGGAGAGCACCGGACCAGTCCCCCTCAACGAAGTTGTTGAGGTCCGGGTTGCAAGGAACCGATGCGTTCGTGAGGCTAAGTGTGTAGAATGTGTAGTTTCCAAGAACGTGGTCCACAAGAATCACTACGGATGCAGTGACGACAAACGTTCCCGGGCTACTGACTGAGAAGCTGATGTTGGACCCCGGGTAGTACCCGCAAGTACCGGTCAGGGTAGTTGTATTGTCATTGAAGCCCTGCTTGACCACCGCTCCGGGGCCGGGGGGTCCTTGGGCTCCTTGCACGCCCTTGCCGCCCGCGGGCCCGGCGTGCGTGAGGGCGATGGCAAGTCCTGAACCTCCGAGGACCAGGGCGACGACGCCCAGGATCAGGGCAACCTGACCCAGACCCATCGCGGCCTTGTGCCCAGGGTTCGGTTGGGCAGACGGTTGGTTGTTCGGACCAGGGCTTTTGTCTGGCGATTCGGCGGACATGGACGGGGTATCGAATCCTCAGTAATAGTCACTTGGGAACGGCCCCGGGGTGTCGGATCTCCCTGCCTTACGAACGGCACCCGGCTCGCTCGGGGACCCCTTGCTCCCGGGCGTTCCACCCGTGTATCGTCTTCGGCGAACTCAGAGTGTGGCCCCGCAATTCGTGCAGTGTACGTGTCCGGCGGGCATCAGCGAGCCACAATGGCGACAGTGAAGGAACACGGTCGGCCCGGGACTCGCGGGCGCTTGCACATTGACCACTATCTGGCCCGAATTCGATGGGGCCGCAGTCGGGGACGTCGCCGGGCGTGGAGGGGGAACCGGCAGAACCGGGGCGGCCGACTTCGCCGTCGCGATCATAGTGGCCCACTGCGCGGCATCGACGCCCCGGTACTCGTGTGAGATGCCCAGAGCCTCAACACGAAGAAGGGACTTCCCGAGGAGGGAGCGATCGATATGGACGTTGTACACGTATCCCAGTCGGATGTCGAGCAAGGTCGTCATCCTCCCGTGAACCTGACCCTCGAAGGTCAGCCGGAGGTTTGTCAGTGTCAGGTATCCGGGATGGCTACCGGTACGGTCGACCTCCGTTGCAAGCACTCGGGATATTGTCTGCTCCCCGGGTAGCAATAGCACCACGGCTTGTAGGCGAAATCTGCGGGCCAAATAGGTTCTTTGCCCCGTGATACGGTCGAAGGACTCATTCCGGCGTGTGGCTCAGAGTACGCCTATCCTCGGTCGAACGGGCATTCCTTTTGCAAGCTGACCCGTAGATGGGCACGGCACACACCTAAGACGCCCGCCTCGTGCCCTAGTCGTCGCACCGTTGTACGACATGCATTATCTACATGAAGTCCATCTCGTCCGCATGGACGCCGGTCAGCAATCTGGGCCTAGTTGGTGGATGATCTCCGGCATGATGGTGGGGCTCGGCGCCTTGTGCATTGGAATTGGGTTCATCGTCATGGCCATGGCTGTCCTTGCGCCGTCGGGTTCTAACACGAACCATTACCTCGCCGCCTTTTACGCCCTTGTCGGTGTCGGGATTGCGTTCATCGGCCTGAGTTGGTTCCCCGCGCGAATGGCTCCGCGGATCAAGTAAAGAAGTGGCCGCGCGCAGCGATCGGGTCCCCCAGGAGGAGGAACGGCTCCGGTTGCTCGGTGTCTCGCTCTCAACCGCGCCCGTTCTAGTGGCACC
>Ga0181524_10003996_pt1 | contig 13945 bp, 10 predicted proteins | sample PEATcosm2014_Bin_34_FD_119761 | JGI IMG/M metagenome (GOLD analysis project Ga0181524, IMG submission 119761) | Peatland microbial communities from MTU Mesocosm Facility, Houghton, MI, USA - PEATcosm2014_Bin05_60_metaG | ecosystem: Environmental > Terrestrial > Soil > Wetlands > Peat | place...
GTTGGCCACGCCTTCGTCGATGCCGCGCTGCAACAGCTTGATATTGGTGCAGAAGATGTCGTCGCCCACGAGCTGAATGCGGCCGCCGAGCTTGTCGGTCAGGATGCGCCAACCCTCCCAGTCGTCCTCGGCAAGGCCGTCTTCGAGCGAAACGATCGGGTACTGGCGGATCCAGTTGTCGTAGAACCGGACCATGTCTTCGCTCGACAGTTCGCTCTTGTCGCCTTTCTTGAATACGTACTTTTTCTTCTCCGCGTCGTAAAACTCGCTCGACGCCGGATCGAGCGCGATGGCGATCTGCTCGCCGGGCTTGTAGCCGGCCTGCTCGATGGCCTCGAGGATCAGTTCGATGGCCTCGGCATTCGACTTGAGCGAAGGCGCAAATCCGCCCTCGTCGCCCACCGCCGTGTTATAGCCCTTCTTCTTCAGCACGCTCTTTAGTGTATGGAAGGTCTCGGCCGCCCAGCGAAGCGCCTCGCTGAAGCGCTCCGCGCCAACGGGCATGATCATGAACTCCTGAAAGTCCACGTTCGAGTCGGCGTGCGCGCCGCCATTCAGCACGTTCAGCATCGGAGTCGGCAGGATGCTGGCGTTGATCCCGCCCAGATAGCGATACAGCGGAATCTCCAACGTCTGCGCCACGGCGCGCGCCGCGGCCATCGAGACGGCCAGAATCGCATTCGCGCCCAGCTTGCCTTTGTTTGGCGTTCCGTCCAGCGCAATCATCGACTGGTCGAGCAGCCGCTGGTTGGCCGCGTCCATGCCTTCCAGCTCCGGCGCAATCACCGTCTCCACGTTGGCCACGGCCTGCAGCACGCCCTTGCCAAGGTAGTGGCTCTTGTCGCCGTCGCGCAGCTCCACGGCCTCATGCTCGCCGGTTGAAGCGCCAGAAGGCACAATGGCGCGGCCCATCGCGCCGCTCTCCAGGATCACATCCGCCTCGACGGTCGGATTGCCGCGCGAATCCAGAACTTCACGGGCACCTATGGCAACAATCTCAGTCATATCGCTCCTCACAATGCGGTGCTGCAGCCGGTCATTCAGTTGGGGACGGCGAACCACGGCAAGAGCCTCTCCGGCGGCGCTTTGAATACTACTCAAAAGCCCCTGCGCGCGCACAAAATCACCTCTCCGTCCAGCTAGAAAAATGCATCCGGAAAAATTGCCTACATCCGTTTGGATTCTAGCAAACCGGGCGTGCGCGATCCGTGTGGCGACGGTCACACCCTGACTGACCACCGCGACATGCCCCTGGGGGTAACGGTGTTGATTCTTGGCGCCCAGGGCACGCGGTCCTGTCGCCTGCTGGCACCAACCTCCTCCACGCGCGCTACGCTTATATTGGGTGGGTTTACGCCCAGACCGGCGCCAGGCCGGATGCGGAACTATTCCGTTCCAGCCGGGTTCGAACCAAGCAAGGATATCTTTGCTCGCGAAAAGATCAGGGTCCCCAATGGCCGGGCCCCCAGGAAGCGGTCGTTGCTCCTTGGTGTGGTAAGGGCAGTTCTTCGCCGTTGGTGTGAAAGGAGATCGGGATGACGCGGACCATTCTTGCATACGCCTTGTTCGCTGTAACTGCGGTTGCACTGGTAGCGCAGCAGTCGAGCCAGTCGAATCCTTACGAGGGCACTTCGAATCCTCCTCCTGACAGCAACATCACCACGCCGGAGCCTCAGCCTGCGCCAGCGGCCAAGCCGTCACCCAGTCAACCCATGTACACGCAGCCTGCCGCGCAGCCGCAGCCGGTGCCCGCCGCGCAACCGGCGTCCCGCTCTCTGGATGGGTCGCTTTACACCATTCCTTCCGGACAAGCCGACGGAACGGACGATGGCATTGTGCAGGTCGCGCCGGACACGTCCTCTCAACCGGCCCTCAATGAACGCTCCGCCACGAGCGATCCCGATGGAGACATCGTTCATCCGGCTCCGCTGGCGCCGGGTGAGCTTGGCGAAGGAGCGGTTATCCGTGTCCGTCTTCTGGACCGCCTCTCCACGGCCGAGAACCAGCAGGGCGATCGCTTCCGCACCCGCGTTGCCTCTGACGTGATCCAGGATGGCCAGGTCCTCATTCCTGCTGGCGCTGAGATCGACGGTCAAGTGGTCTCGGTATCGAGCGGCCACCTCGGCGGCCATGGATCGATGCGCCTGCAGCCTCAGACCGTGATCCTCCCCGACGGCTCTCGTTTCCATCTCTATGCCCAAACCACCGGCGCGCCCGGCTCCAAGGACCGCGTCGACAACGAGGGCGCAATCGCGCCCGGCTCGCGCCTGAAGAAAGATGGCATTGAATACGGCGCCGCGGCAGGCGCCGGAGTGGTCACCGGCGCCATTCTCGGCGGGCCAGGCGGCGCGCTCGCCGGAGGCATCATTGGCGCCGGAGTGATCACGGTGCACTTGCTGATAAACCATCCGCAGGCCACGCTCGAAGACGGCACAGTTCTTCTCTTCACGTTGAGCGAACCACTCAACCTGGTCCCGGTTACCGCCCAGGCAACTCCTCTCGCTCCAATCAGCCCGACTGCGGCTCCCAGTCCGACAGAGAATTAGGGCAAGAAACCTGGCGCGCCGCAAGCCGAACCGTCCCTGCGCGCCTCTCCACATTTACACTGGAGAACGAATACCCGTTTCTCTGTTCGAGCGCTGAGTTCTTTCCCGAATGAGCCGGGCATCCGGGCGCTCGTGCGGAAGAGGAAAAAGCTGGAGGCTGAAGCCTGAGGGCTGATGGCCAAAAGGCAAAAGCTGCTGGCAGTTGGTACCTGGAAGCTGGAGTTATGGATAAGTTCGTCATTCGCGGCGGCAACCCCCTTGCCGGTACGATTCGCATTTCCGGCGCGAAGAACTCGGCGTTGCCCTGCATGGCCGCGGCTCTGCTCACCGAGGATGAAGTTACGCTAGAAAACATCCCTCGGGTGCGCGACATCGAGACCGAACGGCGGCTGCTCGCTTCCATGGGCGCTGAGGTCGAGTTGCATGGGGGCGAGACGAAAGACCGCACCACCATTGGTTGCCGCAGACTCTCCGATCCCGTTGCCCGATACGAAATCGTCAAGACCATGCGCGCCAGTTCGCTGGTCCTCGGTCCGCTTCTTGCCCGCACCGGCATGGCCCGAGTGGCCATCCCCGGAGGATGCGCCATCGGCGGCAGGCCCATCGACCTGCACATCAAAGGCCTGGAAAAGATGGGCGCGGCCATCGCGCAGGAGCACGGTTATATTGAGGCCCGAGCAGGCCGCCTGCGCGGCGCGCATCTGGTCTTCGACAAAATCACCGTCACCGGGACGGAAGATCTGCTCATGGCGGCCGTACTCGCCGACGGCGGCACGCTGATGGAGAACTGCGCTCGTGAGCCCGAGGTCGTCGATCTTGCCGCGCTGCTCATTGCCATGGGCGCGCAAATCGAAGGCGCGGGCACATCCACCATTCGTGTCCGCGGCGTTTCCAGCCTTCGCGGCGCACATTACCGCATCAACCCGGACCGCATCGAGGCGGGAACCTTCCTTGTTGCCGGCGCCATCACCGGCGGCGACCTCACGGTCGCCAACTGCAACAGCGCTCACCTCGGAGCCGTGATCGCCAAGCTTCAGGAGGCTGGCGCGCGCATTGACGTGCTCGGTCCCGATGCAGTCCGCGTCCGCGCCGCCGCCAAGCTGCGCGCCGCCGACATCTCCACCGAAGAGTATCCCGGCTTTCCCACCGATATGCAGGCGCAATACATGGCCCTGGCCACGCAGGCGGAGGGCGTCAGCATGGTCCGCGAGAACATCTTCGAGAATCGCTTCATGCACGTGCAGGAGCTTGTCCGCATGGGCGCAAACATCAAAGTGGACGGGAGCTCTGCCACGGTACGCGGCCCGGCGCGGCTTTCCGCAGCCGCCGTCATGTGCTCCGACCTGCGCGCCTCAGCCTCACTCGTGCTGGCGGCGTTGGCCGCCGAGGGAGAGTCCATCGTAGACCGCGTCTATCACATGGATCGCGGCTACGAGCGCTTTGAAGAAAAGCTGCGCGGCGTAGGAGCCCAGATCCAGCGCATGGGCAACGTCTTCACGCCCAGGGAAGCCGCCGCTGTCGCCGATTGACCATCTAAGCTGGCCGCGCATCCCGGGCGAAATCCATCGGCCCTTTTTTCAACAGCGCAACGAATCCCCAGCTGTTGGGTTGATATGATTAGCCGCCAGGAAGAGGCTCCCCGATTCCTGCACATCCATATCCGTGGAGGTTGAGATTTCCGTGAAAAAGATTGCATTGGCAGTGCTTCTCGCTTTGTGTCTCACTCCTGCGATTGCGATGGCGCAGATCGTCGTCCGCATTGCGCCGCCCGCTCCCGTCGTCGAGCACTATGGCCGACCCCCGCACCCTGGATGGGTGTGGATCGACGGCTATCAGAGCTGGAATGGGCATCGCTACGTCTGGGTCAGAGGACATTGGGCCCACCCGCCGCGCCCCGACGCCGTTTGGGTCGCCCATCGCTGGGAACGGCGAGGCGACGGCTGGGTCATGATCGAAGGCCATTGGCGGTAGGCTGAGCCAAAGCAAAGAAAGCGGGACACACGCCCCGCTTTTCTTGCGAGCAAGTCAGCCTTACACCGTGAATATTTCTTGTGCCTCGCCTAATTGCATATACAATATAAGTGCATGGCGATCTCGTATGACCCCGCCAAGAATCTATGGCAAAGCGCAAATCATTAACTGATGTGGACGGAGAAGTGCGAGAGCTGACAGCCGCGGACGCCGCCGAGGCTAAACCCTTTTCCGCGTTGCCCGCCGCCGAACAAACGGTGCTTCTCTCGCTCCGCAAACGAGGTCCACAGAAGACGCCAAGGAAGGTTCCGATCTCCATCCGCCTGTCGCCCGACGTCGCAAGAGGGCTTCGCGCTACTGGAACCGGCTGGCAGCGCCGGGCGGACGATGCGCTGCGGTCCTGGCTGCGTCGCAGCAAGGCCGCGGGCGCGCGGTAGTAGAACTCACTGGATCTCGATTACGTCCGACGCCGCTGCCGCCGCCTTCTCGGCCTGCTCCATCAATTTTTCAGCCATGGCGTAGAACGCCGCTGCCTGCGGGCTCTTGGGTCCGGCCAGCGCCACCGGCAGCCCGCGGTCTCCGCCTTCGCGAATCGCCGGTATCAACTCGATCGATCCAAGGAACGGCACATTGAACTGCTTGGCTGTGCGCTCCGCGCCGCCGCGCGAGAAGATGTCGATCTCGTGGTGGCAATGCGGGCAGGTAAAGTGGCTCATGTTCTCCACAATCCCCAGTACCTCGACGTTCACCTGCGCAAACATCTCCAGAGCCTTGCGCGCGTCCTCCAGGCTCACGTCGCTGGGCGTCGATACCACCACCGCGCCGGTCAGCGGTACGGTCTGCACCAGCGAAATCGCCACGTCGCCCGTTCCCGGAGGCAGGTCCACGATCAGGTAATCCAGTTCGCCCCAATTCACCTGTTGCAGGAACTGCCGGATAATCTGATGCAGCATCGGCCCGCGCATCACCATCGGCTTGTCGCCTGGCGAAATGTACCCGATCGAGATCGTCTTGACGCCGTGCGTCAGGTTGGGCTCGATCACGCTGCCTGCGCCCACCTTTGGCGGCTGCGAGTTGCCCATCATCAGCGGTACGTTGGGCCCGTAGACATCGGCATCCATCAGCCCTACGCGCTGCCCGAGTTTTGCCAGCGCGATAGCCAGGTTGACGGCTACCGTGGTCTTGCCCACGCCACCCTTGCCGGAACCGATTGCAACAATTTTCTGAACGCCGGGCAGAGCCGCCGGCGAAGGCATGGAATGGGAATGGGCCATCGTCTTTTGTTTCTCCTTGTCGGATTTCTATGGTTCGAACGTCTTGCTTACCGGTGTTTCTCTTGTTCGCCGTCCAGCGCGGCGATCGTCAGTTTTGCCTCTTTGCGCCGCGCGTTCTCCCGTTCGCGATGCTCGCGCCGGCGCAGCGCGTCTTCATAGCGGCGCATCTCGTCCGGAGTCTCCGGCTTCAGTTGCGGAACCTTCTGCACGCGCCCGTGCTCGTCGACGGCCACATACACCATGTAGGCGCTGGCCACGTGAGATACGGCGCCGGTCCGCGTGTTCTCCGACCACACCTTTACCCCAATTTCCATCGAACTCGTGAAGGCGCGGTTCACGCTCGACTTGAGCGTGACCAGGTCGCCCAGGCGCACCGGCTGGATGAAGTCGATGTGGTCCATGGCGGCTGTCACTACGTGCGTGCGCGCGTGCCGGTACGCCGCCATGGCGCCGGTTAAATCGATGAAATGCATCAGGCGCCCGCCCAGCAGGTTGCCCAGCATGTTGGTGTCGTTGGGCAGAATGATCTCGGTCATCTCTGACTGCGTGCTCGCCACCGTGCGTATCCTCGGTTGGATTTCCTGGCTGCTCATGCCGCCTCCGCTAAATGTGCCATTCGCTCTCTGGTTTCGCCGTCCGATCTCGGGCCGGGTACAATGGAACTGGCGGCAGATTCGGTCTGGAACCTTCGCCGTTACGTCTAGTTCCAGTTTCAGCAATCCCCGCCAAAACCGCAAATCCCCCAGAGTCCGGCAAGACAAGACCGGTCCAGACACGAGCACGATGGACAAGATTCTAGGATTAAGAGAGATTCTCGCGCTCGACCCCAACAGTAGCTTCGCACGCTACGGACTCGCCATGGAACTGGCGAGCCGGGGCGACACGGCGGCCGCGCTTGCAGAATTTGACGCGCTGCTGGCCAATGACCCGAACTACACTGCGGGCTACTTCATGGCCGCGCAAACGCTAGCCGGCGCAGGCAAAAAGCAAGAAGCGATCGAGCGTCTCAAGGCGGGCATCCACTGTGCCGCGCACTGTGGAAACAACCATGCTGCCAAAGAGATGCAAGAGATGCTTGAGGAATTGGGCCCGTAGTGGGGGAACCGTCGGTACAGCCGGATTTCTTTGCTCGCTGGCGATCCCCGGTGCTGGCGGCCAAGACTGTCATCGCATGTACTGGGAATGCTAAGTATCTCGTGTACCGAATTTGCGTATAAAGGATGAATATGGCGAAATACTCGATCGTTGTACCCTTTCACAACGAAGAAGAGAACGTAACAATCCTGTATGCGCGGCTCAAGCAGGTCATGGAGCAGGTGGAGGACTCTTTTGAGTTGATTCTCGTCGATGACGGGTCCAGCGACCGGACGTACAAGCTCCTGGAAGAGATTGCCGCCGTTGACAGCCGCGTTTTGGTTGTCAAGCTCCGCCGCAACTTCGGCCAGACCTCTGCTTTGGCGGCCGGCTTTGACCACGCCTCGGGTGAGTTCATTCTGGCCATGGACGGGGATCTACAGCACGACCCGAACGATATTCCCGCTTTTCTCGAAAAGCTCAACGAGGGCTACGACGTCGTCTCCGGCTGGCGCAAAGCACGCATAGACAACTTCATGCTGCGCCGCCTTCCTTCCGCCTGCGCGAACTGGATGATGGCGCGGCTCTCCGGCGTCCCCATCCACGACTTCGGCACGACATTCAAGGCCTATCGCCGCGAGGTCATCCAGAATATTCCGCTCTACGGCGAGATGCACCGCTTCATACCCGCCCTGGCCAGTTGGTACGGCGCATCCATCTGCGAAATCCCTATTCGCAACTTGAACCGCGAGCGCGGCAGGAGCCATTACGGCTTGGGCCGCACCTTTCGCGTCTTCTTCGACCTGATGACCATTCGATTCCTGCTTAAATACATGAACCGGCCGCTGCATTTCTTTGGCGGCTTCGGCGTCTTGTGCATGTTCATCGGCAGCGTAATGGCCGCATCCCTGCTGGGCATGAAGCTCTTCCATCCGCAAATGGCCGTGATGCAGCATCACGGCCCCATGTTTGTCATTGCCTCGGTGCTCATTGTCTCCGGCATCCAGTTGCTTGCGCTGGGCCTGCTCGGCGAGCTTCAGGTGCGTCACTACTACAACAGCCAGCGTCCCACCTCCTACATTGTGGACCGCGTGGTGCGCCTGGTCACCGCCGATGAACAGACCTTGCTCTCCAATCGTCAGGACGAAATGCTGTAAAGTCGGGACGAATCCCTTGCCGTAGCCCACCCCATGGGTTCATCCTTAACCCAGCATGAAGGCGATCCAGTTTCACTCAACGGGTGGACCCGAAGTTCTGCAATTGGCTGATCTGCCCATCCCCGTGCCGGGACCGGGCCAGGTTCTCATCCGCATTGAAGCCACGGGCGTCAACTTCATTGAAATCTACTTCCGCAAGGGCGTCTACAAGACCTCTTTGCCCATGACGCCGGGCAGCGAGGCCGCGGGTACGGTGGAGGAGCTCGGACCCGGTGTGACCGGATTCGCAGCCGGAGATACGGTTGCTTCCACCAGCGTGATCGGCAGCTATGCCGAATACGCTCTCGTTCCCGCCGCGCAGTTGGTCAAGGTTCCGGACGGGTTGAGCCTGGAGTGCGCGGCCGCCGCCATGCTCCAGGGCATGACCGCGCATTATCTGGCCTACTCCACATTTCCACTCAAGAAGGGCGACACGGCGCTGGTCCATGCCGGAGCCGGCGGTGTCGGCTTGCTGCTCACGCAGATCGCCACGGCGCAAGGCGCGCGCGTCATCACCACCGTCTCCACCAAGGCCAAGGCCGGGCTCTCCCGCGAGGCCGGAGCCTCCGACGTGATTCTGTATGAGAACCATGACTTTGAGGCCGAGGTCAAACGCCTCACCGAAGGCAAGGGCGTCGACGTCGTGTATGACTCGGTGGGCAAGACCACCTTCGAAAAAAGCCTCAACTGCCTGCGTCCCCGAGGCATGCTGGCGCTCTTCGGCGCATCCAGCGGCCCCGTTCCGCCATTCGATCCCATTCAGCTCAATAGCAAAGGTTCGCTCTATCTCACTCGGCCCACGCTCTGGCACTACATTGCCACGCGCGCCGAGCTCGAGTGGCGCTCCGGCGACGTTCTCGGCTGGGCCGCCAAGGGCGAACTCAAGTTGCGTACGGAGCATACCTATCCGTTGGCCGGCGCTGCCCAGGCTCAAATCGACCTGGAAGAACGCAAAACCACCGGCAAGATTCTGCTGGTGCCCTGACTACGGTTCAAGATTCACGAACCACGATGATTTCCATCGCCCCCTCCGACCGCGTCTTCGTCCTCACCGGCGCAGGCATCAGCGCCGAGAGCGGCCTGCCCACCTTCCGCGCCGAAGATGGCCTGTGGGCCGGATATCGCGTGGAAGATGTATGCACGCCCGATGCCTGGCGCCGCGATCCAGCCGGCGTCTGGACCTTCTACTCCGCGCGCCACGCGCAGGGCGCGAATGCCCAGCCCAACCCCGCGCACATCGCCCTCGCCGAACTTGAAGCGCAGCTCCCCGGCCGCTACTTTCTCTGCACGCAGAACGTAGACGATCTGCACGAGCGTGCCGGCTCGCGCAACCTCGTCCACATGCACGGCGAGCTGGCCAAAGCGCGCTGCGAGCGCGAGTGCGGCCGCCCGCCCGTCGAGGACCGTGCCGTTTACGCGAGCCTTGACGAAGTTGGCCATTGCCCCTGCGGCAGCCGTCTGCGCCCCCACATCGTCTTCTTCGGCGAGATTCCCCTCGAGATGCCGCGCATCGAGCGCGAGATCGCCGAGTCCACGCTGATGATCGTTATCGGCACATCGGGCAACGTCTACCCCGCGGCCGGCTTCGTCCATTGGGCACGGCAAAGCGGCGCGCGCACGGTCTACATCGGCCCCGAGCCGCCGCTCAACGTCTCCGCCTTCACCTACATTGTCGAAGGCAAAGCCGGAGAAGTTCTCCCCGGACTCTTCGAAGTCCAGCAGTGATTCCGGATTAACAAGGCGAGGAATGTTTCTAAATCAGCGCTGCCTTTTTTCCGCCGCGAATCAAGCCGATAGCTGAAAGCTGAAAGCTCAGAACTTGAACCTATACCGCGCCTCCACCGCGATCATCCGCGGATCGTTCCAGTGGAAACCGCCGATGGTGATCGAGTTATCCAGCAGCACGCGGTGATCGGTCACATTGATCACCGTCGCTGAGAGCTTCCAGTTTTCGCCCAGCGAGTGCCCCACCGATGAGTCGAAGGTCGTGTGCACCGGCAGATAATTCCCCTGGTATGGCCCCTCGCCAGAGCCCGCCAGGCCGTTTGTGAACCCCGATCCGTAATACACATTCGTCGAGAACCACGTGTGCGCGGGCAGATTCGCCGTGAACCCCGTATTCAGCGTGTTTCGCTGGTCGTGGTCGAGCGAAATGTACTGTGGCCCAAGGTCGCAAGCCGGGTCGTTCGGAATGCTACACGTGAACCCGCCGATAATATTCCCGCGCTGCTCGGCGATCTGGTTGGAGTAGGTCACATAGAACTGCCCAAGGCGCCAGAGCGACGGCGAGTGCAGCGTCATCTCCCACGCACGGATCAGCGCTCCGTCCACCGCGATGGGGAAGTACATATTCGATTCGCCCAGGTTCGAGTGATCGAGGAAGTTGTTCACGCGGTTCTTGAAGGTGTCCACATCCAGCATCCATCCCCGGTAGGGAATCTCGATGCCGAACTGGTGCTCCTCGTCGCGCTCCGAGGGGATGGGTGTGAAGGCGTTTTCGCCGCCCCCTAGGCTGCTGGCGTAATTCAGCACGGGGCTTGAAACCGTCAGAATCGGCGCCGGCTGGAAGAAGTGCCCGTAAAACCCGCGCAGCACCCAGTTCAGCCTGGGAATGCGTACCGTCGCCCCGATGCGCGGGTAGATCGCGGTCTCGTTCAGCTCCGCGCGGTAAATCGAGAACCGCTCGCCGCCCAGCAGCGTCACGTACTGGCCCAGTTGCAAATGGTCGCCAAGGTAAAACTCTACCAATCCCGCGTTGGCGTTGCCCGCGGTGTTCGGATAGGTGACGTCGTTTTGGTTGTCGATCACGCCGAATAGATCGCGTTCCGCCTGAACGAACGAGTAAAGCCCACCGGAAAAGCTGTTCCGGCCCAAATCGAGGTGGCCGTCGGCCTGTGCGCCTGCGTAGTTCGAGTTTTGATCCCAGGTTGTCGCCGCCGGCAGGTCGTTGGGGCGGGAATTGTAGTTCGACTGGTTGAAGTGATAAAACGGCGCCACCGAAATCAGCGCCCTGGGAGAAATCGTGTGCACCCAGTTGGCAATCGCGAACGAGTCGCGCTCCGACTGCGCATCTCTCAATCCCGTGCTGCAGTAGTAATCCGAGCTGCATTCATAGTCGTTCGCGTCCGGGTCGTATGGCACGTCGAAGTAATCCTGCCGGTACTGCCCATCCACGCGCAGTTGATCTTTGGCCGTCTGGTTGCGGATCAGCGACACGAACCCGCTTTCTGAATTCGTCGCATCGTGATTGATCGCCGCAATGGGCGTGGCCAGCCCGTAATTCGACCGCGACCCCGTCGCGCTCGCGTACCAGGCAGTCTTCTCCGAGTGATCACCGAGCGCAACCTGCGCCTCGCCGGTGTAAAGGTTGCCTGCGTAAAGAAACAACTCGCCGTCGCGGTTGAACTCCCACCCGTTGCGCGGCAGCACATTGAACATGCCGTAGGTGCGATCGCCCAGGTCGGCGTCATAGCTGCCGCGTTGGGTTTCCATGGAGTCGATGTCCTTGGGATCGATCTGCGGCCCCACGTTCGATGCGATCTTGGTATTGGGAATCGCCACGCCGTCGATCAACCAGGTCGTCTGGTGGCCGCCGCGCATGTGCAGCATGTCGTGCGTCATGTACGCGCCGGGAACGTAGTCGGTGATCATCTCCGCCCCGATGGTCCGGTCCGCGCCGGGCGTCTCTTCAATCGTCTGCTGCGTATCCAGGGTTGTTGGCGTTACCGTGTCCGCCGCGCTTGCCGAAGCCTGCACCAGGACAGTCTCGGTTGCCGGGCCGACGGCGAGTGAAACGTGCAGAACCGGGTTCGTACCTGACTCCAGCGTGAGCGTCTGCGCTGCCGTGGCAAACCCGTTGGCTTCCACGGTCAGCCGGTACACGCCGATCGGCGCTTCGGGCAGTTCGAATTCCCCGTCGGTATTGGTTGCCGTGCGCAACACGAACTCCGAGTTGGCGGATTTGAGCGTGACGGACGCACGCGCGATGGGCCGGTGCTGCGGATCGTGCACCACCCCGTGCACGGTGGCAAAAACAGTGGCAAACGCGGGCAAAGAGGCGGCCAGCAGCAGCGCTGCAGCAAAAGCATTAAGACGTCGCATCATGAAAAGACCTCCCTTTCGATCTCGCTCGAACGCGGGCGGCCATCGCGCTCTGCGAGCACAGCAGCACCAAGCCCGCCAGCTTTTGGGGAATCGTTGAAGACTGCTCTTGCGCTGGGGAAGATCGTCTCTTTCGAAAAGCAGCACGACCGTAGGTCCGCGCTCCCCCTAACGGCCGCAAACCATTGTCCCGGAAATCAAGACAGTGTTTTCAACGCTGGATTTAGCTCAGATTTGCTGCGGGAGGGCCGCGTCCGGCATGAGCATAGCTCGGGCTCGAGAGAGCTGCCGCTGGTCCCGGCACGAGCGCAAGCATGCGGATTAATACCGCCTGCACGCCGGCCGGCGCAACTGCTAGCGCGTGCACCGATGTCAACATTGCGCCCCTGGCTCCGGGGTAGTAAGGGCAGGTCAATGGAGCGGACACAGCCGGCGTCGATCCCGATTCGTCCTGCGCTGCACTGGACGCCATCTGCGCGGCCATCGCGCAATGATGCGCCCCGTGCCGCCGGCAGCAAGACGGCAGGCGCGATTCGTCGCTCGCCTGAAGAGCCGCCGAAAGTGGCCCCAGCCCGAAAAGCACGATCAGGAAAATGGAGAAGCCGCGACGCATCTGCACCCCATATTACATGAGCTTTCATCGCGCCGTCGTTGTCCTTGCTCAAAGGCGAACATGCGCCGCGTCCGCCCGGCGCGGAGTGCGGTCAGGTATCATCAAGGCATTGTGCGGCTTCGCCGCGTCAATCCGCCTAAGGGAGACTCACTTGCCTGACGTGCTCAGTTCCGCATCGCCATTCGACGCGTCTGCCGCGGCTCCCGGCAAACCACGCTCCGCGCGCCAATTGCGTATCGCCATCTTCGGCTTTGGCACGGTGGGCAGCTCGGTGGCGCGGATCCTCGTCGAGTCGAAGCCTCAAGGCCTCGAGCTGACCCACGTCTTCAATCGCGGCGTGGCGCGCAAGCGTGTGGACTGGGCGCCCGCGAGCGTCGTCTGGAGCGAAGATGCCGATGCCGTGCTGGCCTCGGATGTGGACGTGATTGTGGAGCTCGTCGGCGGCCTCGATCCCGCCGGAACCTGGGCGCGCCGTGCGCTGGAAGCGGGCAAAAGCGTCGTCACCGCCAACAAAAAACTCATTGCCTATCACGGCGTCGAGCTGGAGCGGCTGGCCGCGGCCAAAGGCGGCCATCTCAAATACGGCGCCGCCGTCGCCGGCGGAATCCCCGTCATTCCGGGCCTCGAGCAGGGCATGGCGGGCGACCGCATCGAGCGCATCGAAGGCATTCTCAACGGCACCTGCAATTTCATCCTCAGCAAAATGGAGGAAGGCGCGGAGTACGCATCCATGCTGGCCGAGGCGCAGGCCAAGGGTTTCGCTGAAGCCGATCCTACTGAGGATGTCGGCGGATTCGACGCCCGCGCCAAGCTAGCGATTCTGATGCGCCTTGCGCTTCGCGTGCAGGTCGATCCTGAAGAGATCGTTCCCCGGCCCATCAACACCATCACGCCCGTCGATTTCAGTTACGCGCGCGACCTGGGCTGCACCATCCGCCAGGTATCGCGCGCCGAGCAGGCAGAAGGCCGGCTCGCAGCCACGGTTGGGCCCATGCTGGTGGCGTTGCGTTCGCCGCTGGCCTGGTCGCAGGGCATGGAGAACATGGTCATCGCCACCGGGCATTACGGCGGCGACGTGGTCTTTTCCGGGCACGGAGCGGGCGGTCACCCCACCGCGGTTGCCGTCGTCAGCGATCTTCTGGCTCTCGCCCACGGCTCGCGGCGCGTCGA
>Ga0181524_10003998_pt1 | contig 13942 bp, 11 predicted proteins | sample PEATcosm2014_Bin_34_FD_119761 | JGI IMG/M metagenome (GOLD analysis project Ga0181524, IMG submission 119761) | Peatland microbial communities from MTU Mesocosm Facility, Houghton, MI, USA - PEATcosm2014_Bin05_60_metaG | ecosystem: Environmental > Terrestrial > Soil > Wetlands > Peat | place...
ATGCCGACGCACGGGTCGTGCCGACCCTTGGTGACGATCTCGGTTTCCTCGCCCGCGCGCGTGATCGTGCGGCGCGGCGACAGGATGGACGAGGTCGGCTTGACCGCGAAACGCGCGACGATCGGCTGCCCCGTGGCGATGCCGCCGAGGATTCCGCCGGCGTGGTTGGAGAGAAACCTCGGCCGCCCGTCATTGCCGGCGCGCATTTCGTCGGCGTTCTCCTCGCCCGAAAGCTCGGCCGCCGCGAAGCCGTCGCCGATTTCGACGCCCTTGACCGCATTGACGCTCATCAGCGCGCTCGCCAACTCGCCGTCGAGTTTACCGTAGATCGGCGCGCCCCAACCGGCCGGAACGCCCTCGGCGACGATCTCGACCACCGCGCCGACCGAGGAGCCGGCCTTTCGCACTTCATCGAGATAGTCGGCGAAGCGCGCCGCCGCCTCGGCGTCGGGACAGAAGAACGGATTGCGGGCGACCTCGTCCCAGTCCCAGCGCGCGCGGTCGATCTTCAGCTTGCCGACCTGGACGAGCGCGGCGCGAATCCTCACGCCGGGCGTGACCCTGCGCGCGATCGCCCCGGCGGCGACGCGGGCCGCCGTCTCGCGCGCCGAGGAGCGCCCGCCCCCGCGATAGTCGCGAATCCCGTATTTGGCGTCATAGACGTAATCGGCGTGGCCGGGACGATATTTGTCCTTGATGTCGCTGTAGTCCTTGGACCGCTGATCGACGTTTTCGATGAAGACCGCGATCGGCGCGCCGGTCGTCACCTGCCGTCCGCTGCGCTCGTCGACCATCACGCCTGAGAGAATGCGCGCTTCGTCGGGTTCGCGCCGTTGCGTGGTGAAGCGCGATGTGCCGGGACGCCGACGGTCGAGATCGGCCTGGATGTCCGCGACGTCCAGCGCGATCAGCGGCGGACAGCCGTCGACGACGCAGCCGATTCCCGCCCCGTGGCTTTCGCCGAAGGTGGTCACGCGGAAGAGATGGCCGAACGTGTTGTGGGACATGCGCTGCGCTCCTCCGCTTCTTACGGAGCCGCCGCTTCGGCGTCAAACCTGCGTCGAGGACGCGCGTGGGGCGCCGTTTCGCGAACGCTGCGCCAATTGGCCGCGATCAAATCGAAGCCGCACGGATGACGCCAAGCGCGGCCGCGCCAATCGTTCATCGCCAATTCATGTTCGATTGGCCATTGAATACGCGAGTCGACCGCCTTATTCGCAGACTCGCAATGGAGAAACAAAAATGCTGAAGAAGCTCGCCGCGATTGGCCTGGGGGCCGCCCTCATCCTTTCGCCTGTCGTCACGATGGCGCAGACCGCGCCCGCTCCGACCGAAACCCCGGCGGCCGCCGCCACTACCGCCGCCATGCCGGCGAAGCCGATGGCCCACAAGATGAAGCACAAGGCCAAGGCGAAACACGTGGTCAAGAAGCACGTCGTGAAGAAGCCGATGGCGAAGAAGCCGATGGCCAAGAAGCCGATGGCCAAGAAGCCGATGCCGGCGCCGACCCCGACCGCTACGCCGCAATCGTAATTCGGGCGTTCGCATAGGCTTGGCGCGCGCGAGAAGCCCGCGCGCCAAGCGCTGGTCCCAACGGCCGCTTTCGCTCGACGGGCGAGGCGGCCGTTTTGCTTCGGCAACGAAGCGACCTCTCCCTGGCGCTGCGCGAGCCGCCGCTTTCCCGTGGCGTTCGTGCCGTGCGAAAATGCGCGAAACAGGAGCGCGGCATGGCCCAGGTCGATTTCTGGTACGAATTCGCCAGCACCTATTCCTATCCCGCGGCGATGCGAATCGAGGCGCTCGCCGCCGAGCGCGGCGTGAGCGTGGTCTGGCGCCCGTTCCTGCTCGGCCCGCTGTTCGCCGAACAAGGCTGGCGCGATTCGCCGTTCAACATCTTTCCCGCCAAGGGCCGCTATATGTGGCGCGACATGGAGCGCGTCTGCGACGCTCTCGGCCTGCCGCTGCGGCGGCCCGACCCGTTCCCGCAAAACAGCCTGCTCGCCGCGCGCGTCGCGCTCGCGCTCGAAGGGGAGAGCCGCGCCGCTTTCTCGCGCGCCGTCTACCGCACCGAGTTCGCCGAGGGACGGCCGATCGGCGAGGCCGCGACTCTCGCGGCCGCACTGACCGAAATCGGCGTCGAACCTGAGGCCGCGCTGGCGCGCGCGCAGGACAGCGCCAACAAGGAGCGCCTGAAAGCCGAATGCGCGCTCGCCAAAGGCCTCGGCCTGCCCGGCGCGCCATGCCTCGTCGCCGAGGACGGCGAGATTTTCTGGGGCAACGATCGGCTCGAACAGGGGCTCGACTGGGCGGCCGACGCGACGGCGCGCTCTTCGCGCGAGGGGACTGGACGCGAGGAGGCCTGACGATGAGATGCGTCCGGTTCACGATATTCGCGGCGCTCGTCTGTTGCCTCGCCGCGCTGGCGGCGCCCCACGGCGCGCGCGCCGAAGACCGCTGGGTCGTCTATGTCAACGACCGCTTCGGCACGACGATCTCCTATCCCGCGCCGCGCTTCGCGATGCAGCCGCCCCCCGCGAACGACGATGGCCGCACATTGATCGCCGCCGACGGCGCCGAGATCCTCGTTTTCGCCGCCAACAACGTCGCCGGCGACACGCTCGCCTCGAAACGGGCGGCGCTCACTGGCCCGGACTATGCGCGCACGACCTATCGCGCCAATGGCGCGAACTGGTTCGTCGTCTCCGGCTATCGCAATATCGGCGGCGTCGATTCCGTTTTCTACGAGAAATATATTCTCTCGCGCGACGGCGGCGTCTTCCACAGCCTCGTCGTCACGTATCCGAGCGCGCTGAAGCGCGCCTACGACCCGATCGTCGAGCGCGTCGCAGCCTCGTTCGCCACCGGCGAGTGAGGCGGTCGTCGCCGGCCTTCATTTCATGAACAGGCGGGCGCCGCGGTAAGCTGGCCCGCGAATCGCCTTCGATCCCCGCGAAGCGCGGGGCCGATCGCGAAGCGACGAAGAGGTGGATCGTGCCCCCCGGCCCCTTGACGAGAAACAATGCGACGCGGCGTCTGCGCGGCGTCGTCGATCCCATCGGCAATCTTCTTTCCGAGGCGTTTCATCTCCTCGGCCTGTTCGCGATCGGCGCGGCGACAGTCTGGGCCGCCGCGCACGCCTTCTTGGCGATGATCGCCAAGGGCCATGCCTCGCTCGAGGATCTGCTGCTGCTGTTCATCTACCTTGAAATCGGCTCGATGGTCGGCATCTATTTCAAGACCAACCACATGCCGGTGCGCTTCCTGATCTATGTCGGCATCACCGCGCTGACGCGGCATTTGATCGTCGTCGTGCAGAGCGAGGCGGCGCCCGACACCGGCATCCTGATCCTGGCCGGCGGCACGCTCGTCATGGCGCTCGCGGTGCTCGTCGTCCGCTTCGCTTCCTTCAATTATCCCGCCGAGAGCGAGAAAGACGGCGAATCCGGGCACGACTCCTGAGCAGCCGACCAGCGCCGCGGCGCGGCGCATTCACAGCGCGCCGGCGCGCCTCAGCGCGTCGATCCGCTCCGTCGTGAAGCCCCGCTCGCGCAGGATTTCTTCGCCGTGTTCTCCCAGCGCCGCGGGGGCGCGCGTGATTTCGGGCTTGGTGCGCGAAAATCGCGGGGCTGGCGCCGGCTGCGGCGCGCCGTTGCGCACCAGGAAGGTCTCGCGCGCGACATTGTGGGGATGCCGCGGCGCCTCGTCCATGTCGAGCACCGGCGCGACGCAGGCGTCCGTTCCCGCGAAGATCGCATCCCATTCGTCGCGCGTTCGCCGCGCGAACGCTTCTTCCAGCAGCGCGCGCAACGCCGGCCAAGAGCGGGGATTCCAGCGGTCCGCGAGAGCGTGCGCGTCGAGACCCATCGCGGCGACCAGCGCGTCGAAGAATTGCGGCTCCAACGCGCCGACGGCGAGCCATCGGCCGTCGGCGCAGCGATAGACGCCGTAGAACGGCGCGCCGCCGTCGAGCAGATTGGCCTGCCGCTCGTCGCGCCACAGGCCCATCGCCTTGAGGTTGTAGGTCATCGCCATCAGCAGGCTGACGCCGTCGGTCATCGCCGCGTCGACGACCTGGCCGTGTCCGGAGGTTCGCGCCTCCAGAAGCGCGCAGACGACGCCGAAGGCGAGCGCCATCGCGCCGCCGCCGAAATCGCCGAGAAGATTGAGCGGCGGCGACGGCGCGCCCTTTTGACCGATCGCGTGCAACGCGCCGGTCAGCGCGATGTAATCGATGTCGTGCCCGACGGTGTTGGCGAGCGGCCCGCTCTGGCCCCATCCAGTGACGCGGCCGAACACCAGCCGGGGATTGCGCGCCAGGCAGACGTCGGGGCCGAGGCCCAGACGCTCCATCACGCCGGGGCGAAAGCCTTCGATCAGCGCGTCCGCGGCGCCGATCAGTTCGAGCGCGGCCGCGACCGCTTCCGGCTTCTTGAGATCGAGCGCGATGGAGCGCCGGCCGCGATCGACAAAGCCGCCGCTCTTGACCCGATCGAACGCGTCGCCTTTGGCCGCGCCCTTGCGGTCGATGCGCACGACATCGGCGCCCATGTCGGAGAGCAGCATCCCCGCGAACGGCGCCGGGCCGATGCCGGCCATTTCGACGACCCTGAGGCCGGACAACGGACCCATGATAGCTTCCCCCCAATTCGCGCGGCGCTGCGCCGCCTATAGCATGAGAGCGCCGACGGGCCGCAGCCCCTAATCCGCCAGACAGCACTTCTTGTATTTCTTGCCGCTGCCGCACGGGCACGGATCGTTGCGGCCGACGTCGCGCAGCGGGTTAACGAACGGCGCCTCCAAGCCCAACGCATCTGCGTCGAGCGCCTCGCCCTCGCCCAATTCGTCGTCGCCGGAAGCGGTCCAGGACGAGAGCGTCTCGATCGCGCCGTCGAACGGGCGAACGCCGTCGGCTTCGAAGCCGGCGAGCCCAGAGGGATCCTCGCGCACGAGCTTCATCTGTTTGTCGAAGTCGGCCAGGCTGAATTCGAATTCGCCGATGAACTCGTCCTTGTTCAGGGTCGCGACGTCGAGACGCAGATCGTCGTAGCCGAGATTGGCCGCCGTCGCCGCCCAGGTCCCCCAAACGTAGGATTCGCCGCGCGGCCTCATTTCGCGGCGCAAACGCTTGAGATAGGCGCGCATTTCGTCGTCGCTGAGGACGCTCCTCGCGCGCACGAGATAGCCGAGCGCGTCGAGCGCCGCCGCGCGCGCGAATTCGTCGCCCTCCTCGGACTCGATCGCGCGCTTGAGCGGCGCCAGATCGCCGTCGCAGACATTGACGAGGATGCCGTGCAGCGTCTCCGTCACGCCGTCGCCGAGAAAATCGCAGGCCTCGTCGCCCTCGCCGATCAATGCGCACAGCGGCGTATAGGCGCGCTCGTCGTGCTTCTCGCCGCAGAGATGGACGATGTAGAAGAGTTCTTCGCTGGCCGCGTCAGTCCGGTTTCCGCCCGCGGCGAAAGCGCGCAGCTTGGCGATGAAGCGCGGCGAGGCTTCGTTCCAATGATCGAGCGCCCATTGCATCGCCGCGCGCGGCAATTCCTCGGCGTCGACAAACTGGCGCAGGGCTTCGTCGACGTTCATGGGCGCGACCTCGTCATCTCGAATTCGGCGTCATCTTGACGGCCGGCGCGTCCGCGCGCAACGGCTATGGCTTCCCCCATAGCGCCCGTGCGCCTCCGACCAGCAGCGCGATCCCGGACGCCAGCAGCAGCGCCAGCACCACCCGCTCGAACGTCTTTTCGCTGAAGCGGTGATAGAGCCGCGCGCCGAAATAGGAAGGGATCAGCATCGCCGGCGCGACGAGGACGAACAGATGAAACGCCCTCGCATCGAGAGTTCCCGTGCGCGCATAGGCGGCGAGCGTCAGCACGTGCATCGATATGTTGTAGACCTGCATCGTCGCGCGCCTGAGATCGCGCTTCCAGCCGCGCAATTGCGTCCAGATCGCCGGCACGGTCCCCGACATGCCGCCCAGGCCCCCGAGCACGCCGCCGACGAGGCCGGCGAAGGCGTCGAGGCCGCCCCCGCCCGCCTTGACGCGCGGGGGATCGGTCACCGACAGGCCGAACAGGCCGTAAAGCGTCAGCAGCGCCCCGATCGCGAGCTTGAAGCGCACGGGATCGGCGTTGTGCAGCAGAAATACGCCGACCGGCACGCCGAGCGCGCCGCCGACGACCAGCGGCGCGATGCGCCTGAGATCGAAGCCGCCGCGCACTGAAGCCAGGCTCGCCACCTGGCCGAGCAGCCCGCCGAACACCGCGAGCGGCGCCGCGACCTGCGGCGGCAACGCCCAGGCCCACAGCCCCATCGCGACGAGGGAGAAGGCGAAGCCGGAAAGCCCCTGGACGAAGCCCGCCAAGGCGGCGCCGAGCGCCACCGCGCCGATCATCAGCCAGGAATCAAGCATCGCGCGCTTCGCTCACGACCCTGCGCGACGCTTCAACGCGGCCTCGCGGATTGCGCTCAGCGTCGTCGCCGGCGTGATCGCCTCCGGGTCCGTCTTCACATGCAGGATCGCCGGCTTGCCCGAGGCGAGCGCGCGCGCGAAGGCGGGCAGGAATTCCGAGGTGTCCTCGACCGTTTCGCCATGGCCGCCGAAGGCGCGCGCGTAAGCGGCGAAATCGGGATTGCGCAATTGCGTCGCGCTGATCCGGCCGGGATATTCGCGCTCCTGATGCATGCGGATCGTGCCGTACATGCCGTTGTCGACGACGACGACGACGATCGGCAAGCCGTATTGCACCGCCGTGGCGAATTCCTGCCCATTCATGAGAAAGTCGCCGTCGCCGGCGAAGGCGACGACCGTTCGCTCGCCGAAGACGCGCTTGGCCGCCACCGCCGCGGGCACGCCAAAACCCATCGAGCCCGAAGTCGGCCCGAGCTGCTGATTGAAATGGCGAAAGCGCAGGAAGCGGCCCGGCCAGATCGCGAAATTGCCGGCGCCGTTGGTGAAGATCGCGTCCGGCGCCGCCTCGCGCAGCTGCAGCATGATTTGGCCGAGCTGCACGCGCCCCGGACTGGCCGCCGCCGCGTCGCTCCAGGCGAGATATTCGGCGCGCGCCGTGCGCGCCGCTTCGCTCCAGACAATCGCGTTCGGCGGCTGAAGGCCCTCGAGCGCGGCGCAGAAGGCCGGCGGCGTCGCGACGATGCCGAGGCGCGGGTGATAGACGCGGCCGATCTCGAGCGGATCGGGGTGCACGTGGACGAGCGTTTGGCGGGGCTCGGGGACGGCGAACAGCGTATAGCTCTGCGACGGCATTTCCGACATGCGGCCGCCGATCAACAGAACCACATCCGCCGCCTCGATTCGCGCCTTGAGCTTCGGGCTCGGGCCGATGCCGATCTCGCCGACGTAGTTGGGATGGCCGTTGTCGACCAGGCTGGCGCGGCGGAACGAGGCCGCGACGGGCAGGTCGAACCGTTCGGCGAAGCGCATGAAGGCGACGCTGGCGCGCTCGCTCCAGCCACCGCCGCCGAGAATGGCGATCGGGCTCTTCGACGCCCACAGCGTCTTCTGCAGTTCGGCCATTTGCGTCGAGCCCGGCCAGATCGCCGCCGGCTCGACGCGCGGCGCGTCGAGAACCGCCGCGGCCTCGGTCAGCACGTCCTCGGGCAGCGCGATGACGACCGGGCCGGGCCGCCCCTGCATCGCCGTATGGAACGCGCGCTGGATGATCTCAGGCATGCGCGCGGGATCTTCGATCTCGGTCGCCCATTTGGCGGTGGAGCCGAAGAAGGCGCGGTAGTCCATTTCCTGAAAGGCGCCGCGTCCCATCATCGCGCGCTCGACCTGGCCGATGAACAGGATCATCGGCGCCGAATCGTGTTCGGCGATATGGACGCCGTGGGCGGCGTTGGTCGCGCCGGGACCGCGCGTGACGAAGCAGATCCCCGGCCGCCCCGTCAGCCGTCCCTCGGTCAGCGCCATCATCGCCGCGCCGGCTTCCTGACGGCATACGGTGACTTGGATCGCGGCGTCGTGCAGCGCGTCGAGCGCGGCAAGGTAGGATTCGCCCGGCACGCAAAAGACGCGCTCGACGCCCTGGGCGACGAGCTGATCGACGAGGATTTGTCCACCGGTTCGCACGGGCGCGGGCTGCGTCACGAAACGCTCCTCTCGTGGGAGTTGAGAATGGGCGCCTGTTTGGCAGGAAGGGCTGGCGAGGGCAAGCGGGCGGGCGGAGGCGGCGGTGGAATGGCATGGCGCCGCTTCCGGGCGCGATGGTTTGTCTTCAGGGGCTTACATGACGTTTTTCCGCCGCGACGGCGCGCGCTTCGCTCGCCAGCGGACGCCGGCCCGTCGAAGGGTTGCGCATCCTGTCGCCGCGACCCCAAGCTTTTTCAAGGATTTCCACACTTTTCCAAGGAAATTCCAAGGAAATTCCAAGGAAATTCCAAGGAAATTCCAAGGAAATTCCAAGGAAATTCCAAGCTTTTCCAAGCTTTTCCAAGCTTTTCCAAGGATTTCCAAATTTTTTCCTTGGCCGTTCCGAGGGAAATCAAGGCGTTATCGGTCGGTCGAACCGGGATCGCGTCGTCTCCAATGTCTTGCGCGGCCCCGGCCGCGATTCGCGCCCCGGCGATGGCCTGCCGACCGCGCTTGCGATTCAAGATAACGCGAAGTCTGATTGTCGGAAAGAAATTGTCGGCGACGATTTCCGAAGACCTGCTCTGCGCTCAAGCGGAATCCCTGCAGCAGGTTTCCCCGCCGCAGGTAATCCTTCGGCGGCTTAACCGGCCTGCGCCGGGAAGCCGCCTTGCCGTGGCTTTCCTACCGATTTCCCACATGTAATATGCAAGTTGGCGATCAGCTCGTCAACGCCGGTTCCGGCGGTCGCGGAGTTTGTCCACATGACTCGGATTCTCGGCCTAGACGTCGGTATTGCCTCCTGCGGCTGGGCCGTTCTCGAAATGAATGGCGAGAGCGCCGGAATTCTCGCCGCCGGCGCTCGCTGCTTCGATCCCCCGCTTGTTCCCAAGACAGGCGAGCCGAAAAGTGCGGGTAGGCGAACCGCGCGCGGCCAACGGCGCGTCATTCACCGCCGCCGGCTCAGAATGAATCGCGTTCGCGAACTGTTGACGCGGCACGGTGCGCTGCCCGTCGCCGAACGCGACGCCCTCGCGGAGGCGGCGCGGCGACTGGCCGAAACGAGCCCCGACGGCCGCGCGTCGCCATGGCGGCTGCGCGCCGCAGCGCACGATCGCGCGCTTTCCAATGACGAACTCGCTGTCGTCCTGGGGCATATCGCTCGCCATCGCGGTTTCCGTTCAAACTCGAAACGCGAAGCCGGCGCGAACGCCCCCGACGAGACGTCGAAAATGAAGAAGGCGATGGAGCAGACCCGCGAGGGTCTGGCGAAATATCGCGCCTTCGGGGAAATGATCGCCAGCGATCCCAAGTTCGCCGAGCGCAAGCGCAACCGTGACAAGGATTATTCGCACACTCCCAAACGCTCGGACCTCGAGGACGAGACGCGCGCGATATTCGCCGCGCAACGACGTTTCGGACAGCGAGCCGCAAGCGACGCGCTCGAAAGCGATTTCGCCGACCTGGCTTTTTCGCAACGTCCGCTGCAAGACAGCGAGACATTGCTCGGCGACTGTCCGTTCGAGCCGGGCGAAAAGCGAACCTCGAAACAGGCGCCATCCTTCGAACTGTTCCGCTTTCTTTCACGCCTCGTCACCCTCAGACTGACGACCGGCCGCATGGACCGTGCGCTGAGCGCCGACGAGATCGCGCGCGCCTCGCGCGATTTCGGCCAAGCGACGAAAGGCGTCACCTTCACGGCGCTGCGGCGAAAACTCGATCTCGATCCGAATGCCCGCTTCGCCGGCGTGCCGGCCGATCGCGAAAAGAACGACGTGGCGGCGCGCAAGGGCGAAGCGGCGGCGGGGACTCATGCGTTGCGTCAGGCGCTCGGCGAGGCGCCATGGGCCTCGCTCATGCGCACACCCGAAAAGCTCGATCGCATCGCCGAAGTGCTGTCGTTCCGCGAGGACTTCGCGCGTATCGCCGAAGGATTGCGCGAGATCGGCCTCGACCCGCTCGTCTGCGAACGATTGCTCGATGCGACGCGGGACGGCGCCTTTTCGCAGTTCGGCGGCGCCGCGCATATCTCGGCCAAGGCCGCGCGCGCGATCATCCCCGGCCTGCGCGAGGGCCTCGACTATTCCGAGGCCTGCGCGCGGGTAGGCTACGATCACGCCGCGCGGCCAATCGTCGCGTTGAAGGACATCAACAGTCCGGTGGCGCGACGCGCCTTTCTCGAATCGATCAAGCAGGTGCGAGCGATCCTTCGCGCCTTCGGACCGATCGACGAAGTCAACATCGAACTGGCGCGCGCCGTCGGCAAGAGCGCGGAGGAACGCGCCAAGCTGACCCAGGGCATCGAGGATCGCAACAAGGAGAAGGACAGGCGCGCTAGGGAAGCCTCGGACCTTCTCGGCGCGACCGTCAGCGCCGACGAATTGTTGCGCTACGAACTGTGCAAGGAGCAGAACTTCAAGTGCGTCTATTGCGACGCCGGCATCGCGCCCGATGGCTTTTCCGCCAACGACGCGCGCTATCAAGTCGACCACATCCTGCCATGGAGCCGGTTCGGCGACGATTCCTATCGCAACAAGACCCTGTGCTGCGTCGCCTGCAATCAGCACAAGCGCGGACGCACGCCGTCCGAGTGGTTCGACGAAGACAAGACTCCCGGCGAGTGGGAAGCCTTCGCCGCGCGCGTCGAGGGTTTCAAGGAGATGAAGGGCTTGAAGAAGCGCAACTTCAAGCTGAAGGACGCCGCCGCTGTCGAGGACAAGTTCAAGGCGCGCAACCTCACCGACACGCAATGGGCGACGCGTCTGCTCGCCGACGAGTTGAAGCGAATGTTCCCCTCGAAGGGAGACGAGCGGCGCGTGTTCACGCGGCCGGGCGCAATCACCTCGAAGCTGCGGCGCGCTTGGGGTCTCGAGGGACAAAAGAAGGTGGACGGCGCGCGGGTCGCCGACGACCGCCACCACGCGATCGACGCAATCGTTCTCGCCGCAACGACCGAGGGCCTCTTGCAATGGATGACCGGGCAAGTGCAGCAGCGAGAACGCGAAGGGCGCGGCGACGACATATTCCATGTCGCCCAGCCCTGGCGCGGCTTTCGCGAGGATTCGATCCGAGCGATCTACGGCGAAGGCGGCGTCGGCGGGGTGTTCGTTTCGCGCGCCGAACGGCCGCGCGCTCGCGGCAAGGCGCACGACGCGACGATCCGGCAAGTTCGCGAGATCGACGGCGAGGCGGTCGTGTTCGAACGCAAGGCGATCGAGAAACTAACCGAAGCGGACCTCGACAAAATTCCTGTGCCCGCGCCCTACGGCGCGGTGGTCGATCCCATGAAATTGCGCGACGCGACGGTTGCGGCGCTACGCGCCTGGATCGCCGCCGGAAAGCCGAAAGGCGAAGACAAGCTGCCGCGCTCGCCCAAGGGCGACATCATTCGCAAGGTGCGCGTCGAGTCGAAGAACAAGGTCGGCATCCGCTTGAACGGCGGCGCGGTGGATCGCGGCGAAATGGCGCGCGTCGACGTGTTCCGAAAGGCCAACAAGAAGGGCGTCTGGCAATATTATCTCGTGCCGATCTACCCGCACGAAATCGCGACGATGGACGCGCCACCGATGCGGGCGGTCGTTGCATACAAAGACGAAGGTGATTGGGCGGTGATGGACTCGACCTTCGAATTTCTGTGGTCGATCGAGTCGATGGTTTTTCTGCAAGCGGTCAAGACCAGTGGCGAAATCGTCGACGGATACTTTCGCGGCCTGCATCGCGGAACCGGCGCCGTCGCACTTTCGAGCCACAAGAATTCCGAGGAGGTGGCCACTGGCATAGGCGTTAAGACGCTCGCTTCCTTCAAGAAATACAGGATTGATCGCCTCGGTCTGTCTCGCACTGAAGTCACTCGCGAGGTCCGCACATGGCATGGAAAGGCCTGCACCTGAGCCGTCCGTCGCGGCTTTCGACAGCTGACGGTCAGATTGTCGTCGCGCAGGACGACGGCGAGGCTCGTGTCGCGCTGGAGGACGTCGCCTATGTCATTCTCGACACGCCGCAGGCGACGCTGACGACAACCCTGCTTTCGGCCTGCATGGAGGCGGGCGTCGCCGTCGTGGTCAGCGACTCCAGGCACATGCCGAGCGGCCTGCTGCTGCCGTTCCACGCCCATCATCGGCAGGCGGGCGTCGCCGCCCTGCAAACGACGACGAGCGAGCCTTTTCGCAAGCGGTGCTGGCAAAATATCGTGGTCGCCAAGATCGACAATCAGGCCGCCCATCTCGAACGTCGCCAAGGCGCCGAGGGCTCCGCGTTGCGCGCGATGAGCGGGCGCGTCGGCTCCGGCGACCCCGATAACGTCGAGGCGCGGGCGGCGCGGGCCTATTGGGGCGCGTTGTTCGACGGTTTCGTTCGCGACGATCCCGCCGATCTGCGCAACAAGCTGCTCAACTACGGCTACGCGGTGATGCGCGCTTCGGTCGCCCGCGCGCTGGTCGCCTTCGGTTGCCTGCCAGCGCTCGGCCTGCACCACGTCAGCGTCACCAACCCGTTCAATCTCGCCGACGATTTCATCGAGCCGTATCGGCCATTTGTCGACGCGCTGGCGGCGGAGCGCGCGGACGGGCGTTCGGCGGGCGAGGAAATGACCGTCGAGGATCGGCGCGCCATGGCCGGAGTACTGTTGCGCGAGACGCGACTGACCGGCGAAACCTTCACCCTCCTCGCGGCGAGCGAGAAGACGGCCGAGAGCTATGTGCGAGCGATGGAAGGCGGCAGCGCGGCGCTGTTGCGCCTGCCGGAAATGCCTGCGCGTGCCGAGCGCGGATCATGAGAAGCGAGGAGGTTCGCTTCATGTGGATGTTCGTCTTCTTCGACCTGCCGGTCGGCACCAAGAGCGAGCGGCGTCACGCCACGCGCTTTCGCAATTTTCTCAAGGACGACGGCTTCATGATGCTCCAATTCTCCGTCTATGCTCGTGTGATGCGCGGCGAAGAAGCTGTGGATAAGCACCTCGCACGGGTCACCAAGAGCTTGCCGCCACGCGGCAGCGTGCGCGCACTGAGCGTCACCGACAGGCAATACGCCCGCATGAGACTTCTGCTAGGCGAATCGACAAAAAATGAACGCGCCGCGCCTCAACAACTGCTCCTACTGTGATTTTCGTCCCGGCCAAAGGAAGAAAGCCGTCGCAAATTCAGTGCCCTACGCCGGGGTGAGCCTACCACAGGGAAATCGGTAGGGAAGCCACGGCGTCGGCGTCAAGGCCTGGCGCGGGGCGATCAGCCTACCACAGGGAAATCGGTAGGGAAGCCACGGCCGCTGACGACGCTCAGCAACGCGATCGCCGAGCCTACCACAGGGAAATCGGTAGGGAAGCCACGGCACCAACTTGCTCTCTAATCTTCCCATCATAAGCCTACCACAGGGAAATCGGTAGGGAAGCCACGGCAGCGGCGATCGAGCGGAAGGCGGTCGGCCAAGCCTACCACAGGGAAATCGGTAGGGAAGCCACGGCCTCGCCATGCACCATGCCGGCGACCGAGGCAGCCTACCACAGGGAAATCGGTAGGGAAGCCACGGCTGGTGCAAGGCGCGCTCGCTGGCGGCGATGAGCCTACCACAGGGAAATCGGTAGGGAAGCCACGGCGGCATTTCCCCGATGTGCTGCTCGGCGTTTAGCCTACCACAGGGAAATCGGTAGGGAAGCCACGGCGAATTCGTGTATGGCCGCATATTTGACGTCAGCCTACCACAGGGAAATCGGTAGGGAAGCCACGGCCCGAGGCGGCCGCGGTCGCCAAGAATCTGGAGCCTACCACAGGGAAATCGGTAGGGAAGCCACGGCAGACGGGCGAGGGGGGCGGGTCAGGCGTTGAGCCTACCACAGGGAAATCGGTAGGGAAGCCACGG
>Ga0181524_10004000_pt1 | contig 13935 bp, 13 predicted proteins | sample PEATcosm2014_Bin_34_FD_119761 | JGI IMG/M metagenome (GOLD analysis project Ga0181524, IMG submission 119761) | Peatland microbial communities from MTU Mesocosm Facility, Houghton, MI, USA - PEATcosm2014_Bin05_60_metaG | ecosystem: Environmental > Terrestrial > Soil > Wetlands > Peat | place...
CGGTCGTCGAAACCGCGCGAAGACGATCCGTCCACGCCATCGACGCCATCCGCCTGACCCTCCAGGGCCGCTCCCTCCCTTGCGTCGCTTGAACGCGACAACGCGGGACGTGAGCAATTACCCCGGCGGCGCGGCAAAGGGAAACCCAGTTTATCAAGTAATGGGAGTTACGCGAGCCTGGCGGTATTCAAAGAAGCGGATGCAGGAATTGATCGACAATGGTCTGGTAATTCAGACGAATCCTGGAACCGTCCCAATGCAGAAGAAATATCTGGATGATTCGCGCGGCGTTCAAGTTAGCACCTGGTGGGACGACATAAGTATGATTAGAGGCTGGTCCGGCGAGAAATCGGGTTATGCCACGCAGAAGCCTGAAGCTTTATTGGAGAGGATAATCGGTGTTTCCTCCAACCCCAGCGACCTCGTCGCCGACTTCTTCTGCGGTTCCGGCACCACGCTCGTGGTCGCCGAAAAGCTCGGACGCAAATGGATTGGCTGCGATCTCGGCCGCTTCGCCATTCACACCTCGCGCAAGCGCCTCATCGGCGTGCAGCGCGAACTCAAAGCCGCGGGCAAGCCCTACCGCGCTTTTGAAATCCTCAACCTCGGCAAATACGAGCGGCAATATTTCGCCGGCATCGATCCGACCCTTCCCGAGCCGCAGCGCCGCGCGCAATCGGCGAGGCGCGAGGAGGAGTATCTCGCGCTGATCCTCAGCGCCTACAAAGCCGAGCGCGTAAGACAGTCGCCGCCGTTTCACGGCCGCAAGGGCAATACGCTGGTCCTCGTCGGCGCGGTCGACGCGCCCGTGACCCAATTGCAGGTGCGTGAGGCGGTGGACGCGGCGATTGCGCTCGGCGTCACTTCGGTCGATTGCCTCGGCTTCGAGTTCGAGATGGGCCTCAGCCCCGACGCGGAAAGCGCGGCCAGCGCCAAGGGCGTGCGCCTCGCGCTGCGCTACATCCCCAAGGACGTCTTCGACAAGCGCGCCGTCGAAAAGGGCCAGGCGATTTTCTACGACGTCGCCTATGTCGAGGTCGCCACGCAGAAGAAGGTTCTCAGCGTCACAGTCTCCTTAAACGACTTCGGCGTATCCTACCGTCAGGAGGACGCCGACGCGCTCTCGGCCTCCATGAAGACCGGCGGCTCGAAAGTCACCGTCGATCAGGGCCAGGTGGTGAAGCTCGCCAAGGACAAGTCCGGCGCGGTGACGCGCGAGATTCTGACGAAGAAATGGACCGACTGGATCGACTATTGGTCGGTCGATTTCGATTACCGCGCCAAGCGGGAGATCATCACGGTGACGCTGCCCGACGCGAGCGGACGGCTGGTCGACCGGCCGCAATGGACCGGCGGATACATTTTCGAGAACGAATGGCAGAGCTTCCGCACTCGCCGCGACCGTTCGCTCGAACTGACCAGCGCGCCGCACGTCTATCCCGCGAAGGGCAAATATTTCATGGCGGTGAAGGTGATCGATATTTTCGGCAACGACACGACGAAGGTGATCGAGGTGAATGTCTGAGGGCGCGCGGCCAATCCCCCGGCCCCTCACCCTGCCTCTCCCCGCGAGCGGGGAGAGGGGAAGGGCGGCGCCTTGTTCTCCTCTCCCCGTGCGCGGGGAGAGGCAGGGTGAGGGGCTCGGAGGAGTAGCCGCAAGGTGGGGGATCACTATGCGCGGATTGCACATTGTCGAAACCCGCCGTGCTCGCGCGCGCCGGCGCGATGCTCCCGCCGCCGAGCGCGTTGTTTGGCGGCGTCTCAAGAACCGGCAACTCGGCGGATGGAAGTTCGTGCGGCAGGAACCCATCGGACCGTACATCGCCGACTTTGTTTGCCGAGAGAAAATGCTCGTCGTCGAGATCGACGGAGCGACTCATTCGACGGACGAGGAAATCGAATCGGATGCGCGTAGGACGGCATTCCTGGAAGCGCAGGGGTATCGCGTGATGCGGTTCTCCAATGAGCAAGTGTACGAGAATGCCGAAGGCGCATTGGACGCGATTTCGCGGGCGTTGAAGAGCGGCTAGTCACCCGAGCCCCTCACCCTGCCTCTCCCCGCGAGCGGGGAGAGGGGAATGGGCGCTCGCCCGCGGCGGACCAGGAGGCCATCCATGCCTATGCATCCCGATTTTCCCCGTGATCCGCACACAATCGTCGATCCGGCGTTGCGCTGGTATCCGGGCGACGCGCTGCTCGGTTCGATGGGGCAGGAACGGCTGTTGGCGCCCTTGGTGCACAAGGTGCGCGAAGGCGTGAAGGAATGGCGCGAGTCGGGCTATGCCGGCGCTTCGCGCACGACGCGGGCGCTGTTGAAATATTGGTTCCAGCGCCAGCACACCGTGCAGCGCGCGGACGGCGCCTACGCGCCCTTCCGTTGGTATTTCGCGCAGCGCGAAGCGGTGGAGAGCGCGATCTGGCTGTTCGAGGTCGCCAAGGCGCGCGACCCGCACGCGCTGATCAAGTACGACTCTTCGGGCTTTCTCTCCAAGGGCATGTTCCTGGAGGACTGGACCCGCTACGTGCTGAAAATGGCGACCGGCGCCGGCAAGACGAAGGTCATGTCGCTGCTGATCGTCTGGAGCTATTTTCACCGCAAGTACGAAGCCGAAAGCCCGCTCTCGACCAATTTCCTGCTGATCGCGCCGAATATCATCGTGCTCGACCGGCTGCGATTAGATTTCGAAGGCGCGAAAATATTTTTCGCCGATCCGCTGCTGCCGGACAACGGCCACGACGGCCAGAACTGGCAGGACGACTTCCAGCTCAATGTCCACATTCAGGACCAGATCGGCCATGTGCCGAAAGAAGGCAATCTGTTCCTGACCAACATTCATCGCGTCTTCGAGGGCGACGGCAAGCCGCCGTCGATCGACGATGAAGACACGACCGACTATTTCCTCGGACCCAAGCCGGTCACGAAGACGACCGATTCGACCGTCGATCTCGGCCAGATCGTGCGCGAGGTCGACGATCTCGTCGTGCTCAACGACGAAGCGCATCATCTGCATGAGCGCAATGCTTGGTTCAAGGCGATCGAGGACATCGCGTTAAGGCTGCGGCAGAAGGGCGCCGAGCTTTCCGCGCAATTCGATTTGACGGCTACCCCCAAGCGCAACGACGGAACAATTTTCGTCCAGACGGTGTCCGACTATCCGCTGGTCGAGGCGATCCACCAGGGGGTGGTGAAAACGCCGGTCATTCCCGACGCCGCCTCACGCGCCAAGCTCAGCGAGCAGCCTTCCGCCGATTTCACCGAGCAATACCGCGACTATCTGCACCTCGGCTATCTCGAATGGCGGAAGTCGTTCGAGGAACTGGCGCGGGCGGGCAAGAAGCCGGTGCTGTTCGTGATGACGGATGACACCCGCAACTGCGACAAGGTCGCGGACTATCTCGGGGGGCGGTATCCGGAGCTTGGCGGCGGCGTGCTGGTGATTCACACGAAAAAGAACGGCGAGATTTCCGAGGCCTCGACGGCCAAGGACAAGGACGAACTCGAAAAGCTGCGCCGCGAAAGCCGCGAGATCGACAATTTCGACAACCCGCACAAGGCGGTCGTCTCCGTGATGATGCTGCGCGAAGGTTGGGACGTGCAGAACGTCACCGTCATCGTCGGTCTGCGCGCCTACAGCGCCACCTCGAACATCCTGCCCGAGCAGACGCTGGGGCGCGGGCTGCGGCGTATGTTTCGCGAGCAGGACATCATCGAGAAGGTCAGCGTCGTCGGCACGCCGGCCTTCATGGATTTCGTCGAAGGCATTCGCAACGAGGGCGTCGAACTCGAAAGCGTAGCCATGGGGGAGCGCGCGCCCGGCGCTGGGCCGATCGTCGTCGAGGTCGATTCGGCGAAGTCGGCGGCGGAAATCGAAGCGCTCGATATCGAGTTGCCGGTTCTCGCGCGACGCATCGAGCGCGAATACAAGAATCTCGACCAGATCGATCCGGCGCGTCTCGAACATACGAAGTTGCCGGTTCGGCAATTCAGCGCCGAGGCGCAGCGCGAGATCATCTTCAAGCATATCGACGACGACGAAATCAGCCATATCACGCAAATGGACGCAGGCTTCGCGCCGACGCCGCAGAATGCGATCGGATTCTTCGCCGGCGCGATCCATCGCGATATGCGGCTCGTCGGCGGTCGAGACATACTGTTCGGCAAGCTGAAGGTCTTTATTCGCGATCACCTGTTTGATCGGCCAGTCGACCTCGATGACCTCAACGTGCTGCGCAATCTCTCGGAGCCCGAGGTTTCGACGACGCTGACGCGCGTGTTCAAGAAGGCGATCAACGACCTGACGGTCGTCGATCGCGGCGCGACGCGCGTTCAGGACCGGATCAAGATGTCGCGCGCTCGCCCGCAGGTCGTCAGCCAGCAAGCCGACATGAAGCCGCTCAAGAGCATCTTCAATCGCGTCGTCGGCGACAGTGCGCTCGAACTGGATTTCGCGCGATTCCTCGACGGCTGCGACGATATCGTTTCCTTCGTGAGGAACACACGCGAGACGAATTTCAGCGTCGAGTACCGGACCGCGGACGGCTCGATCGCGAACTACTTTCCGGACTTCGTCGTCAAGCGCAGCGCCTCGGAAATCTGGATCGTCGAAACCAAGGGCCGCGAGGACCTCAACGACCCGCCCAAGATCGCTCGCTTGAAAATGTGGTGCGCCGACGCGAGTGCGGCGGAAGCGGTCGCCTATCGCGCGATGTACGTGCTCGAAGAAGAGTGGGAAAGGCTGAGGCTCAAGAGCTTCGCCGAGGCCGTCGGCGTTTTTGCAGTATGAGTGGAGCGCACGCCGCGCCGCGCGACGTGCGCCGCCCACCATCGCCTCGGTCCGCTTGGGATAGTGCGCTCAAAGGAACAATCCACGGCGCCTCCCCTCATCCGGCCGGCTTCGCCGGCCACCTCTCGGCGAACGAGACGTTCGCCTGACACCCGCAAGGGGAGAAGGGGGCGCGCGGCGCCGCTCGCGCGTCGCCCGCCATTGACATCGGCCGCGCCAGCGACGAAACCTCGCCGCTCCAAAATCCGGGACCGCTCATGTCCGACTTGAAGCTGCAAGCCCTCATCGAACAGGCCTACGAGGATCGCGCCGCGATCAACGCGCGCACCTCGGGCGACGTGCGCGACGCGGTCGAGCGGGCGCTGGCGCTGCTCGACGGCGGCAAGGCGCGCGTCGCCGAGAAAATCCCCGGCGCGGCGGGGCCGAATTCCTGGAAGGTCAACCAGTGGCTGAAGAAGGCGGTTCTGTTGTCGTTCCGCCTCGCCGACAATGCGGCGATATCGGGCGGGCCCGGCGGGGCGGCGTGGTGGGACAAGATCCCGTCGAAATTTTCGGGCTGGGGCGAGGACGCCTTTCGCGCCGCCGGCTTTCGCGCCGTGCCCGGCTGCATCGTGCGCCGCTCCGCCTATATCGCGCCCGACGCGGTGCTGATGCCGTGCTTCGTCAACCTCGGCGCCTATGTCGATTCCAAGACCATGGTCGACACCTGGGTCACCGTCGGCTCCTGCGCGCAGATCGGCAAGAACGTCCATCTCTCCGGCGGCGTCGGCATCGGCGGCGTGCTCGAGCCGCTGCAGGCCAACCCGACGATCATCGAGGACGATTGCTTCATCGGCGCGCGCTCGGAGGTGGTCGAGGGCGTCATCGTCGGCGAGGGCTCGGTGATCTCGATGGGCGTCTTCATCTCCGCCTCGACCAAGATCGTCGACCGCGCCACCGGCAAGGTCCACGTCGGCTACGTCCCGCCCTATTCGGTGGTCGTCTCCGGCTCGCTGCCGGGCAGGCCGTTTGCCGACGGCTCGCCGGGCCCCTCGCTCTACTGCGCCGTCATCGTCAAGACGGTCGACGCGCAGACCCGCGCCAAGACGGGCATCAACGAGCTCCTGAGAGACTGATGGCGCCGGTGACGCGCGCCGAGCGCTTCCGCTTCCTCTACCGCGAGGGCGAAGGCGCGATCGACCGGCGCACCTGGGCGCTGGCAAGCCTGCCGCCGGCGGCGATCGCGCTGCTTTTGACCGCGATCTGGCTGGCGATCGCGCCGAGCGGCCCGCGCGACCTGGCGCGCGAGGCGTTCGTCGATCCGATCGTCGTGGCGACGCACGCCTATTTCCTCGTCTACGCCTTCGCGCTGATCCTTTGCGCGGTCGCCGAATACTTCGTCAGCGCCAAGCGCTTCGCCGATCGCGCCAGGCCGCCGGCGCTCGCCGGCCTCGCGCCGTTCTCGCTGCTCTTGGCCGGCGCGGCGCACTGGTATCAGCCGCGCTCGGAGGGGACGATGCCCGAGGGCCTCGCCTGCGCCTTCGACGCGCTCGCCATCGCGATTCTCGCCTGGAACGTGGTCGAGCTCGGCTTCGGCGCCAGCCGGCGGCGGTGAGACGTCGACGCGGCGCGTAGAAGCGCGCGCCCTTTCGGTCGACCCACCGCGGCCGTCATCGCCACGCTTCGCTCGCAATGACGGGATAGCGCGCTCTAACGCGATGATATTGTTGGTAAAATGCAGACCGCCGACCATCCGGTCGCAACAATTTCTTGCTGTGTTACGCCGCTTGGGGCATAGTTATTCACAGTGGAGATGGCGTGTTCGCAGCGCCCGCCGCTTTCCCCCGACATTTCAGGATCGCCCATGCCGCCAGCCGTCGCGCCCGTTCGCGCGCGCCAAGCCGCGCCCGCCCGGCGAGGGCCGAAAATCCTCGTCGCGCTCGTCGCCGGAGAGGGCGTCGACGCCATCGCCGAGAAAGAAGGGCTTTCGCGCAAGCGGGTCGAGACGATCCTGCGCGACGAGCTCCGGCGGCGCTGGGTCGCGCCGGCCGAGGACTACGCGCGACTGCAGATCGTTCGCCTCGAGGCGATGAGCGCCAGGCTCAACGCGATGGCCGCGCGCATGATCGCGGCGCGGAAGTCGGAAGCGTGAGCGCGAGCGCGAAAGCCGAGCGCAAGCCGCGCGCGCCGCGCGGGCGGGGCTGGAGAGGCCCCGCCGCCGGCGCGGCGGCGATGCTGCGCAACATCGGCCTCCTGCTCGAACTGACGCCGGCCGAGCGCGCCAAGCTCATCGGCTCGGTCGACGAGAAGCAATGCGAGGAGCTGTTTCACGACTGGTCGCTTTGGGCGCGGCCCGAGCAGACGCCGCCGCCGGGCGATTGGGTCTATTGGCTGATCCTGGCCGGCCGCGGCGCCGGCAAGACGCGCGCCGGCGCCGAAGCGGTGCGCCAATGGACGAAGACTTTCGCGCTGGTCAATCTCATCGGCGCGACGCACGACGACGTGCGCGACATCATGGTGCTCGGCGAATCCGGCCTGATGGCGATCTGCCCGAAGGGAGAACGGCCGCGCTACGCGCGCGCCACCGCCCGACTTGCCTGGCCCAACGGCGCCGTGTCGCAATTGTTCTCCGCCGAGGAGCCCGACCGGCTGCGCGGCAAGCAGCACATGAAGCTGTGGTGCGACGAACTCGCCGCCTGGCGCCACGCCGACGCCTTCGAGCAGGCGCTGCTCGGCCTGCGCCTCGGCGACAAGCCGCAGGCGGTGATCACCACGACGCCGCGGCCGACCAAAATCATCAAGCACCTGATCGAGGACAAGGACGCGATCGTCACGCGCGGCTCGACCTTCGACAACCGTCATCATTTGGCCCAGGCGTTCATCGAGCGCATCACGGCGCGCTACGCCGGGCGCGCGATCGGCCGCCAGGAGCTGTTCGCCGAGATCGTCGAGGAGGCGCCCGGCGCGCTGTGGACGCGCGCGCTGATCGAGCGCCAGCGCCTCGCGGCCGGCGCCGCGCCCGGCGACTATGCCGAGATCGTCGTCGGCGTCGATCCGCCGGCCAAGTCGGGCGCCAAGGCGGACGAATGCGGCATCGTCGTCGTCGGCAAGACCGCGCCGGGCGCGATCCACGTCATCGCCGACCTCACCAGTCAGGGCGACACGCCTGGCCAATGGGCTTCGCGCGTCGTCGCCGCCTTTCGCCGCTTCAAGGCCAATCGCGTCGTCGCCGAGATCAACAACGGCGGCGAGATGGTGGTCGAGGTGCTGCGCCAGAGCGAGCCGAACCTTCCCGTTCGCACCGTGACGGCGACGCGCGGCAAGTTCTTGCGCGCCGAGCCGGTCGCGGCGGCCTACGAGCGCGGAATCGTTTTTCACCTCGGCGCCTTCGGCAAGCTCGAGGACCAGCTCTGCGCGCTGACGCCCGACTTCGACTCGCGCGCCTCGGGCTTCTCGCCCGATCGCGCCGACGCCCTGGTGTGGGCCATCGCCGACCTCATCGCGCTCGATCGCGCCGGGCCGCAGGACATGATCGACTATTACGCGGAGGCGGCGCGGAGCGGGTGAGGCGCGGGTTTGCAATCGATAATCGTCATGGCCGGCCTTGCGCCGGCCATCCACGCCGTCCCGCCGCCGCTTCGTCCGACGAATAGCCGCGCGGTCTCGTCGTCTTCTTGACGGGCGGAGGCAGCTCTACCGCGCGCGGACGAATGCTACGCATTCGCCTTCGGATGCCCGCGACAAGCGCGGGCATGACGGCGGTTGGCAACCGTCAGAGATCAACGCAAGCCTTCACCGCCGCGGCTCGAATTCGGGCGCAGCGACTTCGTGCAGCGTGTGGCCGAGCTTGCGATTGAATTCGGCCGCGGTGAATTGCGCGTTGACGACTTCGGTCTTGTCGTCCTTGGGCAGCGGACATTGCGCGACCGCGCCCGCGACGCCTTGCGTCTTGAGATAGCCCTTCAGATTCGCTTCGAGGCGCTCGCGATCGCGCTCGGCCGCGAAGACGTCGGTGATCCAGACGTCCCTGCCGCCCGGAGAGGCGGCGACGCAAAAGGTCCAGCCCGCGCTCGCCCGCGCCGGCGCGGCGCCGAGCAGCAGCGCAACAACAATTCGCGTCGCAGTGATGCGCATAGGGGCGGGCTCCCGTTCGCGTCTCGCCTTAAGGGCGAGCGCCCGCCCGCGCAAGCCCGGCGTCGCGCCAACACAGGCGTAAGGACCGCAGTGGCGACGGCGCTGCGATTGCGCCCACGAATTGAGCCGATCAGCCCGCCTCGAGCCCCGCCTTGACGTAGGCCAGGCTCGCTCTGAGGTCGGCTTCGATCGTCGGGCTGTCGTGAACCGAGGCGGCGAAGGGCTCGAACGAGACGGCGCCGCCGTAGCCGCCGGCGCGCAGCGCGCGCAATTGCGCGAGGTTGCCGATGCGATCGGCGGCGTCGACGAGGACGCGGTGCGGATCGCGCATCGTCGCGGCGCTCGCGGAAGGCTCGGTCACGCCGGAGATGTGGACGAGGCCGGTGTGCCCAGGGAACATTTTCGTCTCGCCGGCGACGAAGTGGTGGAAGGTGTCGTGGACGAGGCGGAATGCGCCCGCGCCGCCTGCCGCTTCGATCGCGTCGACGGCTTCTTCCTTGGTGCGCAGCGAACATTCGGCGAAGCCGAGCGGCTCGACGAGGCCGACGATCCCCGCCGCCTTCAACATCGGCTTCAGCCCGCTCAACGCCTTGCGCAGCGCGTCGCGCCGCTCGGCCGGCGAAGGCCGGTAGTTCACGTCGTTGACGGGACACAGCACCAGCGCTTCGGCGCCGCTGGCGACGGCGTCAGCGACAAGCGTAGCGGCTTCGGCGGCGCGCGCCTCGTTCCACAGGTTGAAGCGCTGCAGCGCGTTGATGGAGAGGATGCGCAGGCCGCGCGCCTTCGCCGCGGCGCCGACTTGCCTGCCGCTCGTGCCGTCGGCCAGCGCGACGCCCTTCAGGTCGTTGCGAATCTCGACGCTGTCGAGGCCGAGCCTGCGCGTGAGATCGAAGAACGCCGTGTGCGCGAGGCGCGGCGCGACCATGTGGTTCAACGAAAAATTCACGATGCGATCTCCTTGCCAAGCTTGCCTCGCAGCGCGGGTCCGGCGCCGCCGAGGCGTATGTCGTCAAATGGGCGAATCGTCCCGGTTGTCGCGCGTCAGGCGGCGCGATAGAGCGCAGGCTGTTCGCTTAAAGTTATGGCGACGCGCTCGCCCGACTTGATCGCGGCGACGCCGGCGTCGGTGACCACCGTCGCCACATAGCCGTCCCACGCGCTGGGGCCCGTCGCGCCGCCTTTGGCGGCGGCGGCGAGCCATTCGCGGAATTCCGCGTCGAAGGCGGGCGCGAAGCGTTCGCGCCAATCCATCGGCACGCGGCCGCTGAAAGCGCCGCCGCTCTTGACCACGATCGGGTTGCTCTCGGCGAGCGCCGCGACGCCGGTCTCGCCGACGATCTCGCCGCGGATGTCGTAGCCGTAGGCGATGTTGACCGAGGTCTCGATGGTGACCAGCGCGCCGCTGCGCATCTCCATCAGGGTGAGCAGCGGGTCGGCGAGCGCGCCGCCGCGGCTGTTGCGGCGCGGCGTCTTCACCGTGACTGCGACCGGCTCGTCGTCGATGAGAAAGCGGGCGACGTCGATGTCGTGCACCGCGGTGTCGACCAGCGCCATTTCGCTGGTGTAGCTCGCGGGCACCGACGGATTGCGGTGCGCGCTATTGAAGATCAACGGCGCGCCGACGGCGCCGCTCGCGATCGTTTCTTTGAGCGCGCGATAGTTGGCGTCGAAGCGGCGCATGAAGCCGACCTGCACCAGCCGCCGCCCGAACGCCGCCTCGGCGTCGAGGATCGCCGAGCAGTCGCTTACCGTGGTCGCCAGCGGCTTCTCGCAGAACACGGGCTTGCCGGCGGCGATCGCGGCGAGCACGTAAGTCGCGTGCGTCGGGCCCCACGAGGTCACGATCACGGCGGCGACGTCCCTCGAAGCGATCAGCTCCTCGCCGGTCGCAAAAACCTTGGCGCCGGTGAGGCGCGAAGCGACGTCCTGGGCTTGCGCCGCGTTGACGTCGCTGACCGCGACGATCTTCGCGCCAGCCAGCACGCTCGTCAGCCGCCTTATGTGGTCCTGGCCGATCATTCCGACGCCGATCACGCCGACATTCACCGTCATCTCATTCCTCCGAAAAACGAGCTTGCGAGCCCAAGCGGCGTCAGGCCTTGGCCTTGCCCTTCGGCCTGCCCCAATACTTGTCGACGTAGCGCAGGATTTCCTCGCGCATGAAGCGCCCGGACTGGTCGGCGCGCTCCTCCCAGGCGAACACGCAGGAGGTGACGACGCCGTCGAAGCCGACCTCGGCGAGGCTGGAGAAGAACACGTCCCAGTCGATCTCGCCCTGACCGATGTCCATGTGCTGGTGCACGGTCACTTGCGCGCCCGGCGGATTGCAGATGTAGCGCAGGCCCGAGGAGGCCTTGTGATTGTAAGTGTCGGCGACGTGCACATGCGCCAGCACCGGCGCGGCGTCGCGGATCATTTGCCCCATGTCGTCGCCGAAATAGAAGGTGTGCGGCGCGCAATAGAGGAATTTTACGTTCTTCGAGCCGATCATGCGGATCATGTCGACGGCCGGATGCAGCGTCTCGACGAAGTCCTCCGGGTGCGGCTCGATGTGCAGGTTGATCCCCTCGCGCTCGAAGATCGGCGTCAGCTCCTCCATCGAGCGCCACCATGCGGATTCGCTCGACTCGACGGTGTAGCGGCCGCCGCAGCAATTGGCGGCGTGCGAGCGGTCGGGCGAGGGGCCGCGGCCGAACTCGGAATTCATCGTGTCCACGCCCATCTCGACCGCGATCTCGATCGCCTTCTTCCAGTAACGCACCGCGGTCTGCCGCTCGTCCTCGTGCGGGCTCGCCCAGCGATACATCGGCAGCAGCGAGGCGATCTTCACGCCGTGGTCCTTCAGCGCCTTCTTGAAGTTTTGGATGCGTTCGGGATAGGCGCGCGGAGCGACCCACCAGGCGAGAAAGTCGTCGCGCGGCGAAAGCTCGATATAGTCGTAGCCGAGCTCGGCGACCTTGCGCGGCAGCTCCTCGAGCGACAGATGGCGATGCATGTAGGGATCGAGCGCGATCTTCATGGCGGTTTCTCCCTGTGAAAACTCTGCTCGGTTCGCCGGGCTTTGACGATTGGGCCGGCGCCGCCGAATGTCGCGGCGAAGCGGCGCCGTCGCGAGCCCAAGAGCTACCGGGCGGTCCCTTCGCCATCAAGCCGCGCTTGCAATTTTGCGTCAAATCTTGTCAGGCGGCGGCGCGAGGAAATGAAAGCCCGCATCATGTGGGTGGATTTGGCGCGTCGCCGCCAGCTCGACGCCGCCCAAAAGCGGTTCGCGGCGCGACGAAATCGCTAGGCGTCGTTCGGCGCGTCAGACCCATTTCGCGGCCGAGAACAAATCGCGAACATTCTCTTGCCTCGTTACGGGCTTTGCCGACCCGAGCGGACCTGCGCGACCTCGACGTGCATATCGGCGAACGGCTCGACGCTCTCGCGGCGAGGCTCGACCGTGTCCTCGAATCCTGACGGCGTTCGTCGGCGCGTTAGCGCCGGCCGTCCAGTCGCGCGCGCAATTCCCCGGGGATGCGCGTGGCGCGGCCGTTCTTCAGCGCAACGACGCGGACCTTCGCTTCCGCGATCCTTTCGCCGCGGCGAAGAACGAGCTGAGCGAATTCGATCACCGCGCCGCGAATTCCCGCCAGGCGCGTTTCGACGCGCAATAGGTCGTCGACGACCGCCGGCGCGAGATATTCGATCTCCAGAGCGCGCACGGCGAAGACCAGGCCCTGCTCGCCCGCAAGGGCGCCGTGCTCGAAGCCGAGCGCGCGCAGCCACTCGGTGCGCCCGCGCTCCATGAAGCGCAAATAGGAGGCGTGATAGACGCGGCCGGAAAAGTCGGTGTCCTCGTAGTACACGCGCAGATCCAGGTCTTGGCTCGGCGTCGGCGTCGTCATGGGGTTCGTGGTTCCGCTGCGGCGATCGGCGAATCGAGTCAAAGTAGACCCTGCGCCGCGTCGCGCAAAGAGGCGACGCGCGTTTTGACGCTTCGGGCGCGCGATGTTATGCGCCGCGCCATGCGTGTCATCTTCATGGGCGCCCCCGAATTCGCGACGCCGGTCCTGAGGGCCATCGTCGAGCAGGGCCACGACGTCGTCGCCGTCTACACGCGCGCGCCGAGGCCGGCGGGCCGGCGCGGGCTCGAAGTCGCCAAGACCCCCGTTCATCGACTCGCCGAAGCGCACGCGCTGCCCGTCGTGACGACCGCGACGCTGCGCACTGCCGAAGCGCAAGACGAGTTCCGCGCCTTCGACGCGGATGTCGCGGTCGTCGCCGCCTATGGGCTCATCCTGCCGCCTCCGGTGCTCGCCGCGCCGAAGTTCGGCTGCCTCAACATTCACGCTTCGCTGCTGCCGCGTTGGCGCGGCGCGGCGCCGGTGCAGCGCGCGATCATGGCCGGCGACGCCGAGACCGGCGTCGACCTCATGCGCATGGAGGAAGGCCTCGACACCGGCCCGGTGGCGCGCGAGATTCGCGCGCCGATCCGCGCCGGAGACACGGCCGGCGACCTGACGAAAATCCTCGCCGCGCTCGGCGCCGAGCTGATCGCGGAGTGCTTGCCCGACCTCGCGGCCGGACGCCTCGACTTTCGCCCGCAGAGCGAGCGCGGCGTGACCTACGCGCGCAAGATCGAGAAGAGCGAAGCGCCGATCGATTGGACGGCCGACGCGGACAGCGTGCGCCGCCACATCCACGGCCTCTCGCCCTCGCCCAGCGCCTATGGCGAGATCGAATGCGGCGGACGGACGGAGCGCATCAAGATTCTGCGCGCCGCCGTCGTCGAGAGCTCCGGACCACCCGGCACCGTCCTCGACGCCGAGATGACCGTCGCTTGCGGCGCGGGCGCGATCCGCGTCATCGAAGCCCAGCGCGCCGGCAAATCCGCGATGACGGGCGCCGAACTCCTGCGCGGCGCGAAACTCGCCGTCGGCGCGCGGTTCATTCCCTCAGCGACGCCTCCATCCGCGCGCTGAGCTTGCGCTTCAACTCATCCTTGGCCCCTTCCGCCGCGCGCAGGATCTGACCGACGCGCAGAAAATCGAGCACC
>Ga0181524_10004003_pt1 | contig 13931 bp, 11 predicted proteins | sample PEATcosm2014_Bin_34_FD_119761 | JGI IMG/M metagenome (GOLD analysis project Ga0181524, IMG submission 119761) | Peatland microbial communities from MTU Mesocosm Facility, Houghton, MI, USA - PEATcosm2014_Bin05_60_metaG | ecosystem: Environmental > Terrestrial > Soil > Wetlands > Peat | place...
AAAAGACACTCCCGAACGCGTGCCCGGCAGCATCCACGAGACCATCAACCCGCTGTATCAGACGCTCCTTCAGTCCCGGATGACTGCGGAACAGGAAGTCAAGGCCGATGAGGCCTCGCTTCGCGAGACCCAGGCGCAGATCATGGCGAACGAGGCCTCCATCCGGAAGGTGGTGGACGAGGAGAAACAGTACGCCGACATTCAGCGGCAGCACGACGAGGCCAAAGAGGCCTACGAGGAATATCACAAGACCCTGCTCGCGCTCCAGAACCGCAGCCGGGTGCAAAGCGAGCCGAACGGCACGCAGGTGGAGATCATCGCCCGCGCGCTCGAGCCGGCGGAGCCCTACCATGGCTACCGTTTGCCGCTGGCCATCGCCTGCGTCGGTGGCGCCGCAGCCGCGGGCCTCGTCCTGACGTTCCTCCTCGAATTCGTGGACCATTCTCTGCGCGGACCGGATGACGCCGCCGAGTCGCTGGGCGTGCCCGTGCTCGCGACCCTGACGGAAATCTCGGCCCCCGTGCGGCACGATCCGGGCAGGGCGCGAAGACGGCTGATTCTCTATATCGGCGCTGCGATACTCCTGGCGGGCGTGGTCAGCGTAACGTTGGTCGAGGGATTTGTGCCGGGCGCACTGGGCCGAGTGGTCGTCTACCTTACGCAGTTGACGCATTAGAACCGGTTTCGCAACCTCGAACAGGAGGTCTTTGCCGCATGACTGAAGAAGGCAAATTCTCGCGCGCGATGGCCAAGTCGGCGGGCGCGGTCAGCCCGGTCTCTCCCGTCGCCGCGCCGGTTCCGGCGCGCGCGCCGGTCGCCGAGGCGCCCGAGGCCCAGGCCGCCCGCGCCGCCGCATTCCAGCGGGTCAAAGATCACTGGGGGCCGCCGACGGCGTCGGTCCTGCTGTTCCATGACCGCGTCGGGCAATTCGCCTCGCAGATGCGCAGTCTGCGCGCGAACATCGTCGCCCTCAACAACGGCGCGTCGCCCCGCGTCATCACGGTGACCTCCGCCGGCCGGGAAGAAGGCAAGACGACCGTCTGCGCGAACCTGGCCGCAGCCCTCGGCGAGGTGGAGTCCGGGCGCATCATCATCGTGGACGGCGACATCGTCCAGCCCTCTCTCCATCTGACGATGAACGTCCGCGTCCAGGCCGGCCTGCGCGCCGTCCTCCAGGATGGACTCAAGCTCGATGGCCACGTTTACGAGACGGCCATCCCCAACGTGGACATTCTGCCCTCGTTCGGAATCGGCCCCGACGCGGGCTTCGAAGGCCCCTTGCACCAGCGCTGCGCGCAGTTGCTGGCGCTTCTGCGGAAGCATTACGCCTACGTGATTATTGACACGCCGCCGGTGCTGGCCGGCAGCCCGGCCGCCACCTTCGCGAAGCACAGCGACGGCGTCATCCTCGTCGCGCGCCTGGAGAAGACCCGGCGCGAAGTCGTCAAGCGCACCGCCGACGACCTGACCGACGCCGGCGCGAAGTTGATCGGATGCGTCCTGACGCATCAGAAACACCACGTTCCCGACGCCATCTACCGGTTCCTCGGCACCACGCCGGCGCACTACTACCGGTACGGCCGCGAGCCGCGGGCCAAGGAAGCCGGCGCGCCACAGGCGAAGACCGCCTCATTGCAGCAGGTGAACCGCAGCGAGACCGAGTAATGAGTCACGCGGCCCTGGGGATCGCGATTCTCGGGATCGGCCTGCCGCTCTATTCCTACCTCGGCTATCCGCTCCTGCTCTTTCTGCTCGCCTCCGTCGTCCAGATGGGGCGCGACGCGTATTACCTCGTCTCCCGCTCCGAGCGCCGGCGCCGCAGCGAGCGCTTGCCGCGCGTGAGCATCCTTCTCGCCGCGTACAATGAAGAGAAAGTGATCGAGCGCACGCTGCAGAACTGCCTCGCGGTGGACTATCCGCGCGACAGCCTCGAGATCATCGTCGGCTCCGACGGCTCCAGCGACGGCACCGACGCGATCGTCCGCCGGTTCGAAGGCCAGGGTGTCCGGTTGCTGCGCTTCGACGAGCGCCGCGGCAAGCTGGCGGTCGTCCGCGACTGTGTCGCGCAGGCGCGCGGCGACATCCTCGTCTTCTCCGACGCGAACACGCTGCTGGAGGCCGAGTCCGTCCGCAGTCTCGTGCGCCACTTCGACAACGCGAAAGTCGGCGCCGTCTGCGGCGAGCTGCGCCTGGTTCATCCGGACGGCGCCTCCGCCGACGAGGGCGCCTACTGGCGATATGAACTGGTCCTGAAGATACTCGAAAGCCGGCTCGATTCGGTGCTCGGGGCGAACGGCGCGATCTACGCGATGCGCCGCGAACTCTTCCCGGCATTGACGGCGCGGCTGATCACCGAGGACTTCATCATCCCGATGAAAGTCCGCTCGCGCGGCTTCCGAGTCCTCTACGATCCGGAAGCGGTGGCGCTGGAGACCGCGCCGGCGGGCGTCGAGGACGAGTTCCGCCGCCGCGTGCGCATCGGAGCGGGCAACTGGCAGGCGCTCTGGTATTGCCGCGACCTGCTGCTGCCGTGGAAGGGATTCGTCTCGCTCGCGTTCTGGTCGCACAAGGTCCTTCGCTGGTTCGCCCCGTTCATGCTGGCCGCCGGACTTGCGGCGAACGCGTGCCTGCTCGGAACGCCGTTCTGGCGGGTGATCTTCGCGCTCCAGTTGGCCTTCTACGCCGCCGCGGCCGCCGGTTACGTCCTGCGCCGGATGCGTCTCCCGGCCGGACCGCTGCGGATCGCGCACTACTTCGTCGCCATCAACCTCGCCCTGGCGCTCGGCCTGGCGCGCGGCATGCTCGGCCGGCAGCGCGCCGCATGGGAGCGCACCTCCCGCGAGGTCGCCGGCAGCGGGGAAAGACCATGATGTTTTTCCTCGCGCTCGTCCCGGTCGCGGCTTTCGGCCTGTGGATTTTCTGCAAGTGCCGCAAGGCGAACATCTTCATCTGGCTGCCCGCGTACCTTCGCGGCAACTGGGCGGGAAGGCGCGAGGCGCGTTCGTCGTCCGCGGCGGGGCCGACGCACATTCTCTTCTGCATCGCCGACCACTATGAGCCGGCCGTGAGCAACCCCGGCGCGGCGACGGAGCGCGCGCGCGTCGCGCAGTGGGTGGAGCGATATCCCGAAACCTTCTCGCGCTTCAAGGACGCCGACGGCCGCTCGCCGCGTCACACTTTCTTCTACCCGGCGGAGCAATACGACGCCGGGCACGTCGAACGCCTCGGTGAACTCGTCCGCGCCGGGCACGGCGAGGTCGAGGTGCACCTGCATCACGACCGCGACACCTCCGCCGGGCTGCGCGGCGCGCTCCTCAAGTTCGTCGAACAGCTCCGGAGCCACGGCCATCTCGGCGCCGCGCGGGACGGCCGGCCGAGGTTCGGCTTCGTCCACGGCAACTGGGCGCTGGACAACTCCCTGCCCGACGGAAGCTGGTGCGGCGTGAACGACGAACTGCGCGTGCTGGCCGAGTGCGGCTGCTACGCCGACTTCACGCTGCCCTCGGCCCCTTCGCCGGCGCAGACCCGGCGCATCAACTCCATCTATTACGCGAAGGACGACCCGGACCGCCCGCGCTCGCACGACGACGGCGTGGAGGTCCGCTCCGGCGGCGCGCCCTCCGGCGACCTGCTGCTCGTCCAGGGGCCGCTGCTCATCCTTCGCCGCGCCGGCGGCATTTTGCCGCGGGTGGAAAACGGGAACCTCGACCGCCGCGCGCCCGTCCCGGCGGCGCGCATCGCCGCATGGCTTCGCGCGCGCGTCTGCGTCGCCGGCCGGCCCGACTGGCTCTTCGTCAAGCTCTACACGCATGGCTGCGTCGAACGGAACCTGGAATTCTTCTTCGGCGGACCGATGGCGGATTTGCATACCCGCTTGTGCGAGCATTACAATGACGGCCGCCGCTATCGGCTCCATTACGTAACGGCGCGGGAGATGTACAACGCGGTCCGTGCGGCCGAGCGCGGCCTGGCGGGAGATCCGGGAGAATACCGCGACTTGGAAATCGGCCCGCCGCCCTGCGCCGGATGAAAGCCATTCGGGAGGATTTCGGTTGAATCGCCCCGCAAACGAGATCGGCATGGCCGAGCCGCGCACGAATGTCCCGGTCATCGCCGGTGTCATTCTGCTGGCCCTCCTGGCCGCCATGTTCTGGTGGACCGGCCGCTGGATGATCCTCCGCTTCAATCACGAAGGGGGCTACTACAGCCACGGCTGGCTGGTGCCGTTCGTCATCGCATTTCTTCTCTGGCGGAAGCGCGAAGCCCTGGCCGCCTGTCCCAGGCGCGCGTACCTGCCGGGGCTGTTTCTGCTCGTCCCCGCTCTTCTGACGCAACTGCTGGCGACGCTGTTGCAGGTCGGGTTCCTGTCGGGCCTGGCCTTGCTCGGCGTCGTTGCCGGGCTGGTGCTGACGCTCCTGGGACCGCAGTTCTTCCGGCTCGCGCTCTTCCCCATCGTATTCCTCGCCTTCATGGTGCCGATACCCGAGTTGGTCATTGACACGATCAGCTTCCGGATGAAGCTCCTCTCGGCCGGCGTGGCCACGGGCGTGGCGGACGCTTTCGGCCTCGTCGCGGTGCGCGAAGGCAGCTTTATCCGGATCCCGCGCGGGACGCTGGTCGTGGACGACGTGTGCAGCGGCTTGAAATACCTGATCGCGCTCATGGCGTTCGCCGCCCTCTACGCGCACCTCTCGTCGGCCAGGACCTGGCAGAAATGGGTGCTGTTCCTGCTCGCCATTCCGATCTCGTTCCTCGCCAACGTCGGGCGCGTGACGCTGATGGTGATCGTCGGCTATCAATTGGGAGTCGCCGAAGTCGAGAAGTGGTACTTCCACGACCTGTTCGGCTTCGTCCTCTTTATCGTCGCGTTCATCTGCCTCTTCGCGGTCGAGTCTCTCATGCTGACGAGGCCGCCGTCGCTCCGGACCGGGAAAGAAGAAGACGCCCGCGCGGCGGCGTCCGGAACAGCGCCGCCCGCCACGACGCCGCGCGTGCCGCAGCCGCCGTATGAAGCGCGGAGGCTCGGCGCCGGAATCCTGTGCGCCATGGCCGCCGTCGCCGCGCTGTCCATCTACGTCGGCTGGCAACGCCACGTGACCCCGGCCTCGGACATCCTCAACGGCATCCCCAGGTCCGTCGGAGACTGGACCGGGTCAGACCAGGTGCTCGACAAACGCTCCTACGAAATCCTCGGCACGCGGGACATCCTGGCCCGTTCCTACGTCAACTCCAAAGGCGACCAGGTGTCCTTCCTCATCGTCCTGGCCCAGCAAAGCCCGTCGCGGACGCACGCGCCCGAGCAATGCCTGTCCGGCGAAGGTTACACCATCGTCGGCGCGAGCGATCGCGACCTGGCCGGCGGGCCGCAGCCGGTGCGCGTCCGCGAGCTCCAGCTTTCGCGCAGCCAGGGCGAACGTCTCTCCTGGCATTTCTACAAGAGCGGCGATCATCTCAGCACGAGTTACTGGGGTCATCAGATCGGCGTCTCACTGCGCAGGGTGAAGAATCCCTGGGCCGCCGACGTGCTGATCCGCGCCGAGACCGACGCCGACCCGAATGACCCCGACCGCGGCCCGCGCGTCCTGACGGATTTCTTCGACGCCGTGACGCCTTACGTCCTGAGCAAACTGCCGTAGCGTCCGTCGCGAAACCGGACCCGAAAGCGGGTCTGACCGCGGAGGCTGACGTTGGAATGCCTGATCCGCAAGCATGACGACCATCAGTTCGAGGTGAAAGTCGCCTATCCGCTCCAGCGCCAGGCGGCCGCGGACCGGTATGCGCTGGACATGTTCATTTTCCTTCCGTATCAGCTCGGCGTGAACGCCGACACCTGCCCGCCGAATGCGTTCTTCGAGGACTTGAGCTCCTACACGCGTTTCAAGACGCCGGAACTTTCCTTCGAGGAGGTCAACGACGCGCAGAACGGGCTGAGCCCGCTGACGCGCGTGCAGCACCAACTCGAATCCATCCGCCAGTCCGGACAGTGGGACCAGATGCACCTGCGGTATGAACTGCGCGTGCTCGCGAACGTCGTCAGAGTCCAGGTCCGGGAAAACGCCGCGGCGATCCGGCAGCGCGTGCGCGACCGCGCGTCACCCGACCGCACGCGCGCGGTCGCGGCCGCCATTGACCATCTGCTCGAGGGACTGACGACCACGCTGCGCCGGTTCCGGGAGCTGCGCGGCGCCTTCGACAGCCCGTCCGCGCCGCCGGAGATGCGCACCCTTTATGAGGCGGTGGATGAGCAGATGAGCGACGAGGCGGAGAAGCTGCTTCTGCGGTTGATGAAGTTTCTCCGGAAGGAGGCGGCCGACCTGGACGTGCAGGCGCCGTGGCAGCGGCTCGCGGCGACGGTCTCGGGCGAGACCGCCCATCGGCGCGCGCGCGGCTATCCGACGATCGTCTCGCGCGACGCGCGCCGGAACGAGCGCTTCCTCTATCGCGTTGAGCTGCTGAAGAAGCTGTGCGCCGGCGTGCTCTACCTGTCCGAGGAGCAACTGCCCACCGTCGGCCGCGCGCGGCAGGCGCTCTATGCGGTCGCGGCGGCCATCGCGATGGCGTTTACCGTCCTCGCCGCGTGGCTGGTCGGCCGGTTCTACCCGACGAACAGCCTGATCTTCGCGCTCGTGGCGATTGCCGCGTACGCCTTCAAGGACCGCATCAAGGATTTCCTCCGGGACTTCAGCGGGCGCCTGCTGCCGATGTGGACGAGCGACCGCAGCATCAAATTGACGGACCCGCAGTTCGGAATGGAAGTCGGCCGCACCCGCGAGAACCTGTACTGGCTCGGCCGCGCCCGGTTGCCGGAGGACATCCTCAAGGCGCGGCAATACCGCGACCCGCTCGAACAGGCGATCGCCGAGCCGACGGAGGCCATTCTGCATTACGCGAAGAAAGTGCGGATCCGGACGCGGCGCATCTACCAGAGCCACGAGCGCTCGGTCGCGATTGACGAGATTCTGCGGATGCAGGTGAGCCGGTGGCTCGGGCGGATGGATGACCCGGAGAAGCGGCTGCTGAAGCTGCGCCGCGGCGGCGACGGCGTCATCGGCATCCCCGCCGCGCGCGTCTACCATGTGAACCTGGTGATCCGCTTGACGTCGTTCCGCGACCAGAGCATAACGCTTCTCAGGGCGCTGCTGGTGCTGAGCCGGGACGGGATCGAGCGGATTGAACTGCAGAACTGATGGAAAGCCGTCTTCAACACGGAGGCGCGGAGAACGCGGAGGGACGCGGAGAAGGAGCCAGGTTCTTAATTCAGCATGAAGTTTCTCCGTGCTCCTTCGTTCCCTCCGTGTCTCCGTGTTGAACATGACTTTCATTATCGGAAAGGAGCCCCGCTTGAGCCTGTCCGCGAGAAGCGGGATCATCACCCTGACGACCGACTTCGGGCAGGAGGACGCGTTCGTCGGCGTGATGAAAGGAGTCATCGCCGGCGTCAACCCGTCCGCGCGCGTGACGGACCTGACGCATGCGATCCCTCCTTTCGATATCGTCCAGGCGGCGTTCCGGCTGCGGCAGGCGTATCCCTATTTCCCGAAGGGAACGGTGCACGTGGCCGTTGTGGACCCGGGCGTGGGCGGCGAACGGCGGATCGTGGCGATGGAATCCGGCGGGCATCTCTTCCTGGCGCCCGACAACGGGACATTGGCCGTCGTGGAGGAAGAGAGCGGCCGCGCCGAACTCGTCTCCGTGACCGAGCCGCGGTTTTTCCTGCTCGAGGTCAGCGCGAGTTTTCACGGCCGCGACATCTTCGCCCCGGTCGCCGCGCACCTGGCGGCCGGGACGCCGCTGTCGGAACTCGGCCCGGCGCTCGCCGCGCTCGAGCCGCTGCAATTCCCGCGGCCCGCTTTCAACGCCGACGGCTCGCTCGACGGCGCGGTCCTGTGGGCGGATCATTTCGGGAACCTCGCCACCAACATCTCCCTGTCGCTCCTGTCCGAGCATTTCCTGGATCCCTCGGTGCGCGTCGAGATCGCGGGAAAGAGGATCGAGCGGATCCGCCGGACCTACTCCGACGCGGCGGCCGGAGAGCTGCTCGCGATGATCGGCTCGTTCGGGATGCTGGAGATCGCGGTGCGGCAGGGCGATGCGGCCAGGACGCTGGGCGCCGGACCGGGCACTCCCGTCCGCGTGTTGGGCGCGTGAGACTTGTTTTGCGCGCTCGATTGCGGTAATCTACCACCTTTGCCAACGCCGGTTTCACGATTGGCGAGGTGAGCGACTTTGCACGAAGATCGGCGCCGCGATGCGTGAAGAAATCAAAATGCTGATCCAGCTCCAGGAGCTCGACGCGACGGTCCGGAGCCTGAAGCTGACGAAGGAGAAGCTGACGAAGGAAGCCGCCGAGGCGGACCGGACCGCGCAGGCCGAAAAACAGACGCTGACGGACAAGTCCTCGGAGGCGAAATCCTTCCGCATGGCGCTCGACAAGCGCGAGCTGGACCTCAAGGAATGCGAAGGGCGGATCAAGAAGCTCGAGGTTCAGCTCAACACGGTCAAATCGAACAAGGAATACGCCGCCTTCCAGCACGAGATCCTCGGGCTGAAGGCCGACAAGTCGCGAATCGAGGACGAAATCCTCAAGATGTTCGAGCAATCCGAGCAGCAGCAGAAAGAGATCAAGCTGCTCGCCACCAAGGCCGCGGAGGCGGCCGCGGCCGTGAGCGAGCGCAGGAAGGCGATTCAGACGGCGCTCCAGGACGCAGACGCGCGGGTCGCGCGCGTCGAGAAGGAGCGCGCGGAGCTTTCCGCGAAGATTCCGCCGGCCTTCCGCAATCCGTACGAGCGGTTGCTGACGCGGGCCGACGGCCGGGCGATGGCCGCCTGCCACAACTACGTTTGCAGCGGCTGCCGGATGTCGCTCACCGCCAACACCGTCAGCCTGCTCATGGGCGGCGACAAGCTGGTCTACTGCCAATCCTGCGGCCGCATCCTCTATCTCGCCGAGGACGAGGACCTCACCGGCGTCGCCGGCGCGGGGCGAAAAGATTCGTGGTGAGCGGGGCCGCGCAAGCAATCGTCCTCGTCGCTGCTCTCTGTCTCGTCCTACCTCTCCGGTACGGCATTCCCGCGCAAGCGGGAATCCAGGCGTTTCTGACACGCCGGATTTGGCCAGTTCGTCATTTCCCTTTTTTGGAAATGTGGGCCAGGTATTCCGACGGCGTCATGAAGACGCACCCCTTCGATTGGAGGAACTCGACGATTTTGAAGAAGCCTTCCCACTTCGTCTCGACCTTCCACTGGTCCGGATGCCCCTGGAGGACGAGCATGGGAAGCTCGGCGGCCAGTTGGTTGTAGGTGCTCTGAAACTTCTCGAAGTCCGGGACGAAGATCGGATTTTCCAAACCCATCACCCGCGAGAGGCTCAGCCGGCTGAAATACTTCGGCTTCTTCGGCCCATAGAGCCAGACTTTGATTTGCGGCACGGCCTCGAGCGCCCGGTCGGTGGCCTCGGTGGTAGAACTCCAGTGCGGACCGAACGCGGCGAACTCGAAGCCGAGCTTCTCCCTGGCGAGTTTCTCGCCGAGATCCAGCAGCGCTTTATGCTCCTGCCAGGTTCCCTGGTCGAATTCGCCGGTCTTCTCCTCGGCGTTGCGCATGTGGTAACCGTGGTGCCAGAACTCCATGGCGCCTTTCTTGTGATGCTCTTTGAGCCAATCGAAATAGGCCGGGTTTTCGCCCTCCAGCGACTCGCAGATAACGCCGGAAGAAGCCTTCAAGCGGTTCTTCTCGATGTAATCGGTCATGCGCTGCCATCGCGGCGGGACCACGTCGTTCTTGTTCTCCCATCCTGCGATAACGTCGTCGAACTTGAAGATGATTATTTGCCCCTGGGCGGGACCGACAGGCTTCTTTTTTGCCATGATCGTTTCCTTTTCTCAAAAGCCGAACGACTTCAGCGATACCTGGCTCGCGCGCCGGTGCTGCTGATGCTGAGGACGAACGTCTCCGAGCGGATTCGCTCGGCGGCGAACGCCTTTTCGAGCGCCGCGCCGACCTGGTCGGGGCTGCCGTGGTGATCCACAAAAGCCAGAACCGTCGGCCCGGACCCGCTCAGGCACGCGCCGAGCGCGCCGGCTTTGACGGCCGCGGCGACCGCTTCCATCATTCCGGGGACCAGTTTCGCCCGGTACGGCTGGTGCAGACGGTCCTCCATCGCCATCTTCAGCAGCCCGGTGCTGCCGCCCTGGAGCAGGGCGGTCAACATCGCGGTCCGCGAGAGCGAGAAAACGACGTCCGCCCGGCGGTAGCTCTTCGGCAGCGCGCGCCGCGCCTTCGACGTCGGGAGCATCTTGTCCGGGACGCAGAAGACGCAGATCAGGTCGCGGCGGATGCGCGGCTGAAGGACGCGGACCACGCCGTCCTCGCCGACGACGCTGATGGTGAAGCCGCCCAGGAGAGCAGGGGCGGCGTTGTCCGGATGGCCTTCCATCTCGGTTGCCAGCGCCAGGAGCTGGTCCGGCTTGAGCGGCCGGCGGCACAGCTCGTTGGCGCCCACGAGGCCGCCGACGATCGCGGCGGCGGAACTGCCCATGCCGCTGGACAGCGGAATCCGATTGGTCAGCCGCACGGTCAGCCGGTCCGGGACGCGCCCCGCCAGCGCGAAGACCCGTTCGGCCGCGCGAACGACCAGGTTCCCGCGCCCGGTGGTCAGCGACTTCTCGCCCAGGCCGTTCACGGTCACGCAGACGTTCGACTCGCCGGACGACCGGAACCCGCCCGCCGTCTGCAGGATCACCTCGTTGCAGAGGTTCACCGCGAGCCCCAGGCAATCGAAGCCGGGGCCGAGGTTGGACGCCGTCGCCGGAATGGTCACCTGCACGGAGTTGGTCACTTCAGTCCGGCCCCTTTCACCAGCGCGTCGAGCGTGGCGGGCACGGTCGGGATTTCGCCGGAGGTCTCGATCGCGCGTTCCGGGTCCTTCAGGCCGTGGCCGGTCAGGACGCAGACGACCGTCGCTTCCGGCCGGTCCGCGAAGAAACCTCCGCGCGCGCACCGGATCAGCCCCGCGACCGACGCGGCGGAGGCCGGCTCGGCGAAGACTCCCTCGAGGCGGCCGAGCATCTGGTAGGCGGAGATGATTTCGTCGTCGGTGACCATGTCAATGATCCCGCCGGACTCGTCGCGCGCGGCCTCGGCGCTCTTCCAACTGGCGGGGTTTCCGATCTTGATCGCCGTGGCGAGCGTTTGCGGATCCTCGATCGGATGCCCTCGGACGATCGGCGCGGCGCCTTCGGCCTGGAAGCCGAGCATCTTCGGCAGTCCGCACCGCCGCGCCGCGTGGTACTCCTGGTATCCCTTCCAGTACGCCGTGATGTTCCCGGCGTTGCCGACCGGAATGCAGTGGAAATCCGGCGCGCGGCCGAGATCGTCCACGATCTCGAACGCGCCGGTCTTCTGCCCTTCGATCCGGTACGGGTTAATCGAATTGACCAGCGTGATGCGGAACCGGTCGCACAATTCCCGGACGAGGCGCAGCGCTTGGTCGAAATTCCCGTCCACCGCGAGGACTTTCGCCCCGTAGGCGAGCGCCTGCGAGACTTTCCCGAGCGCGACGCTCCCGGCCGGCAGCAGGACCAGCGCGCTGACGCCCGCCCGCGCCGCGTAGGCCGCCGCCGAGGCCGCCGTGTTGCCGGTCGAAGCGCAGACCACCGCCGTGCTGCCTTCCTCGACCGCCTTCGACAGCGCCATGGTCATGCCGCGGTCTTTGAACGAGCCGGTGGGATTCATCCCTTCGTACTTGAGGAAGATCCGCAGCTTGCCGCCGATCTCTCGCGCCAGCCGCGGCGCCGGGATGAGCGGCGTGGAGCCCTCGCCGAGCGTGACGACCGGCGTTCGGTTGCTCACGGGCAGAAAGTCGCGGTAACGCTGAATGACGCCCGAAAACGCCATGGGCTACTCCTCGATCCGGATCGCCACGGTCGCACGTTTCACGATCCGCGTCGCGGAAGCGGTCTCGGCCAGCGCTTTCCGCACGGCGCCTTCGCGCGCCCGGTGCGTGATGATGATGACCGGCACCGCGCCGTGCTCGGACCGCCCGCGCTGGTCGCAGGTGGCGATGGAAACATGGTTCTTCCCCAGCACGCCGGTGATGTACGAGAGCACGCCGGGCCGGTCTATGACCGAGAAGCGCAGGTAGAATTTGCTCTCGACCGCCTCGATCGGCGCGACGCGCACGCGCTCCTTGGTGGGGCGCAGCGGCACGAGCATTCCTTCATGGCCGCCCTGGTGGATCGCGCGGGCCAGGCCGACCACGTCGCTGATCACGCCGGAGGCGGCCGGTTTGGCGCCGGCGCCCTTGCCGACGAGCAGGACGGAGCCGGCGGTCTCCGCGGTGATGAGGATGGCGTTGAACTCGTCCTCGACCGAGGCGAGCGGATGCGCCTTGGGGACGAACGTCGGATGGACGCGCGCCTCGACGACGCCGCCGGCATGCTTGAAGATGGCCAGCGGACGCAGGACGTAGCCGAATTGCTCCTGCGCCTCGACGAGGTGCTCGCGCTCGATGCCGCCGATGCCTTCGCGATGCACTTCCGCCGGCGGCAGCCACTTGCCCAGCGCCAGCGAACCGAGGATGGAGAGTTTCTGGGCCGCGTCGTGCCCGTCAATGTCCAGGCTGGCGTTCGCCTCGCACAGGCCCTTGCGGCGCGCCTCGTTGAGCGCGCGGCTGAACTCCATGCCCTGGCCCGCCATGCGGGTCAGGATGAAATTCGACGTGCCGTTCAGGATGCCGAGCAGCGACGGGATGACGTTCCCCGCCAGGCCTTCCTCGATCGAGCGGATCACCGGGACGCCGGCCATCACGCTCGCCTCGAACCCGACGGCGCAACGCCGCTCCTGCGCGAGCGAGAAGATCTCCTGCCAGTGCGCCGCGAGAAGCGCCTTGTTGGCCGTGACGACATGTTTGCCCGCGCGCAGGGCGCCGAGGACCACCTCGCGTGCCGCGCCGACGCCGCCGATGAGCTCGACGACGATCTGCACATCCGGATCGGCGAGGACGGCGCGGAAATCGCTGCCCAGGCAATGGGGCGCCAATCCGACCGCGCGAAGCCGCTTCCGATCCAGGTCCACCGCGCGCCGCACTTCGACGCCCACGCCGCAGCGCTCGCGCACGAGCGCGCGGTTGCGCCTCAGCACGCGGACCACGGACCCGCCGACGGTGCCGAGCCCGATGACGCCGATCCCGATTCGACTGTCTCTCACGCCGGCTCCCTTCCTGGATGCCTGCCGGATGCCCGCATGTTATCAGCCGGCCGCGCGACCGTCAAATCGAAGTCGCCGGCCTTGCAATCGCCTCGAGCGGAAGTCACAATCCGTCAACGGTCATGGTCAATGAAAGCGAGAAAGGACAGGATCAGCGCGGTCCCGGCGGGCGCCGGCGGCGCGTCCGGTATTCCGGAACGCACCCGCGGCGCTTCGAGGAGCGGTACAAGGAACTTCAGCCGGACCGGTACCCGCAGATGCAGGAGCACGTCCGCGCGCAGGGGCGCACGCCGGCCGGGACGCACGTGCCGGTGCTTCTCCGCGAGGTGATGGAATGCCTGGGCCCGCAGCCGGGCGAGGTGGTGGTTGACTGCACGCTCGGGTACGGCGGACATGCGGCGGAGTTCCTCCAACGCATCGGACCGGCCGGACGGCTCATCGGCCTGGACGTGGACGGCGCTGAGCTGGAGCGGACGCGGGTCCGGCTCGTAGCGCAGAACTTTCGGCTGAGCGCGCGCCGGATGAATTTCGCGCAGGTCGCGCAGGCGCTGAAGTCCGAGCGGCTCGACGCGTGCGACGTCATCTTCGCGGACCTGGGCGTGTCGTCCATGCAGTTGGACGAATCGGCGCGCGGGTTCAGCTACAAACATGACGGCCCGCTCGATATGCGCATGGACGACCGGCTGCGGCGAACGGCGGCGGACCTGCTGGCGACGGTCGCTTCC